>Ga0308167_1001320_pt1 | contig 30134 bp, 26 predicted proteins | sample PhyCR1_2_FD_202138 | JGI IMG/M metagenome (GOLD analysis project Ga0308167, IMG submission 202138) | Phyllosphere microbial communities from UC Gill Tract Community Farm, Albany, California, United States - DLSLRC.R1 | ecosystem: Host-associated > Plants > Phyllosphere > Unclassified | place... | reverse complement strand
GCGAAGGGCGGCATCGACTGGATCCACGTGCGCAACGAGGAGGCGGCGGCCTTCATGGCGTCCGGCGACGCGCAGATGAGCGGCGAGCTCGCCGTCTGCGCCGGCTCGTGCGGCCCCGGCAACCTGCACCTGATCAACGGCCTCTACGACGCCCACCGCAGCCGCGCGAAGGTGCTCGCGATCGCGAGCCACATCCCCAGCGCGATGATCGGCTCGGACTACTTCCAGGAGACGCACCCCGACCGGCTCTTCGTCGAGTGCTCGGGCTACTCCGAGATGATCTCGACGGCCGTCCAGTCGCCATCGGTCGTCGCGTCGGCCATCCGGCATGCCGTGGCCGGTCACGGCGTCAGCGTCGTGACGCTGCCCGGCGACATCGCCGAGTTGGAGGCCCAGGGCGCGACGCCGCCGATCACCCCGACTCGCGCGCCCGAGCTCGTCCCCGCGCAGGAGGACGTGCAGGCGCTCGCCGACGCGATCAACGCCGCCGGCACCGTCGCGTTCTTCGTCGGCGAGGGCGGTCGCGGCGCCCACGACGAGATCATCGAGCTGGCCGGCGTCGTCGGGGCGCCGATCGGCCACAGCCTGCGCGGCAAGGACGTCATCCAGCACGACAACCCCTACGACGTCGGCATGACGGGCCTGCTCGGCTACGGCGCGGCGCACGCGGGCATCCACGACGCGGACCTGCTCGTGCTGCTCGGCACCGACTTCCCCTACCCGCAGTTCTTGCCCGACGGCGACCAGGTGACGATCGCCCAGGTCGACGTCGAGGCGGCAGTCATCGGTCGTCGCGCGACGGTGCACGTGCCGGTGCACGGCGCGGTGCTGCCGACCCTGCGGATGCTGCAGCCGTTGGTGAAGCCCAAGAAGAGCCGCCGGTTCCTCGACAAGACGCTCAAGAAGCACGAGAAGCTGATGGGCAGCGTCGTCGGTGCGTACACGAAGAGGGCCGAGAAGCTGGTCCCGATCCACCCGGAGTACGCAGCGTCGATCCTCGACGAGATCGCCGCCGACGACGCGATCTTCACGGCGGACACGGGCATGGCGAACGTCTGGGCGGCCCGGTACATCACGCCCACCGCCGGCCGTCGCGTCTTCGGCTCGTACCTGCACGGCTCGATGGCGAACGCCCTCCCGCACGCGCTCGGAGCGCAGCTCGCGTTCCCCGGCCGCCAGGTCGTCTCGATGTCCGGCGACGGCGGGCTCTCGATGCTGATGGGCGAGCTGATCACCGCGAAGATGTACGAGATCCCCGTGAAGATCGTCGTCTTCAACAACTCGACCCTCGGGCTGGTCAAGCTCGAGATGCTCGTCGACGGCTACCCGGACTTCGGCGTGGACGTGCCCTACGTCGACTACGCCGCCGTCGCCCGCTCGATCGGCATCCACGCCGTCCACGTCGACCAGCCGGGCGACCTTCGCGACGGCTTCGAGGCCGTGTTCGAGCACGACGGACCGGCGCTGATCGACATCGCGACCGACCCGCAGGCGCTCTCGCTGCCGCCCGCGATCACCGGCGCCCAGGTCAAGGGCTTCTCGCTCGCCATGTCCAAGATCGTCATGAACGGCGGCGCGGGCGAGGTCGTCTCCATGGCGCGCTCCAACCTGCGCAACGTGCCGAGGCCGTAGGCCCCGGTACGGCAGCACGAAGGAGGCGCGGCACCGGTCCCGAGGACCGGCGCCGCGCCTCCTCCGCTCCGTCACGACCGCGCGTGGCCGAGGGCAGGGGCGGCGGTGCGGGGCTCAGCCCGCGCGGCGACCCGAGCGCGCGACGAGCCGGGCGACCGCGGCGAGGGGGATCCCGATCCAGTCCGGCCGGTTCCGCTTCTCGTAGATGGCCTCGTACACGGCCTTGTCGATCTCGAACGCGTCGAGCAGGGCGCGCTGGGCGCGCACGTCGACTCCCGAGGAGGCGATGTACCCGTCGACGAAGGCGACGCGCGAGTCGTGCGCCCAGGCCGCGGCGTCGACCGCCGGGGTCTGCTGCGCGAGCGACCCGGCGACGTAGTCGAACGAGCGGAGCATGCCGGCGATGTCGCGCAGCACGAGGTCGGCGCGCGAGCGCTCGGGCATCGGCCGCAGCGGCTCGCCCTCGAAGTCGAGCAGGGTCCAGCCGCGGCTGGGCGACTTCAGGGCCTGCCCGAGGTGCAGGTCGCCGTGGATCCGCTGGAGGCGCGGCCACGTCAGGGACTCGGCCGCGTCGTAGACCGCGAGGACCGCCTCCTCGTGCTCGGCGATCTCGGGCACCTCGCGGGCCGCGATCGAGATGCGGCGCCGCATGCTCGTGAGGGCCTCGGCGACGGCCGAGGCGTCGGCGTCGACCGTGCCGAGCTGGTCGGCGAGGGTGGCGTGCACCTCGGCGACGGCGGTGCCGAGCTCGCGGGCGGAGGTCGTGAAGTCCTGGCCGGCGGAGGCGGCGTCGAGCGCGACGCGCCAGGCGTCCTCGGCCCCGGCGAGGAACTCCTGCGAGAAGGCGAGGTGGCCGCGCGCCTCGCCGTGGTCGCGGCCCGGGTCGGGCCAGGTGGCGTGCAGCGAGCCGAACGTCGTCGGCACCCTGGTCGAGCCGCCCTCGGTCAGCGCGGCCTGCGTCGTGACGTCGGGGTTGTCGCCGTGGTGCAGCACCCGGAACACCTTCGCGATGGCGTGCTCGACGGGCCCGCCCTCGAGGTCGTAGATGATCGACGTGTTCGACTGCTCGCCCTTCAGCACGCGCGACTTCCGCACCCGTCCGGCCTCGACCAGCGGCGTGCCGTCAACGACGACGTCGGACCCCTCCACGTGCGCACGGCTCGACATCAGCTCGAAGAGGTGACGTGCGTACGCGGGGTCGTGCGGGGCGTCGTAGAGGTAGAGGTCGTCGGCCGAGCCGATGAACGCCGCGTCGCCGCCGGGCAGCGGGGTGCGGCGCGCGACCACGGGCACCTGGTAGAGCACGGGCAGCTCGGGCGCCTCGTCGATCACGAGCAGCGTCATCGCGAGGACGCCGTCGAGGTCGGCCTCGAACGAGCCGATCACCCGGATCGCGGGCGTGCTGCCCTTCGTGGCGTACCAGCGCTGTCGCGCCATCCATCCGGCAAGGGTCGGGGCGACGTCGCTCATGCCCCCGACCCTACGCCCGCGGGCAGGTCGAGAGACCGGTGTTCTCCCGGCCCGGGGCGCTCGGAGACCGCCAGGCTAGAACTGTCTGCATGAGCACCAGCGAGCAGACCGAGATCGAGCGCAAGTACGACGTCGACGAGGAGGCGGTCGTCCCCGACCTCGACGGCGTCGCGGATCACCCCGACCTCGCAGGAGGCGCCGGCCCCGTCCTCGAGGTCACCCGCGTCGAGCGCGCGGCCCCCGCGCACCTGCGGGCCGTCTACCACGACACGGACGACCACCTCCTGCTGGGCTCTCGCATCACGCTCCGCCGACGGACGGGAGGCCACGACGAGGGCTGGCACCTCAAACTGCCGCCCGTGGCCGCCGGCTCGGCCTCGAGTGGTCAGGCCTCGAGTGGTCAGGCCTCGAGTGGTCAGGAGATGTCCTCCGAGACCTCTCAGGCGACAGGAACCGACCACTCGACGGCCGCATCAGCCTCCGACGGCAGCACACGGGGGCGGCGCGAGGTGCACGCGCCCCTCGGCTCGGAGGACGAGGGAGTCCCCGCCGAGCTGCTCGCCCGGGTCGAGGAGCAGCTCGGCGGCCGGACGGTCGCGCCCGTGATCGTGCTCGAGACGACGCGCACGGCGACGACTCTCCTCGACGCGGAGGGCGAAGCGCTGGCCGAGGTCGCCGACGACGTCGTCACGGCGACCGTGCCGGGCCGAGACGGCGCTGATCCCGTCGTCCGACGGTGGCGCGAGTGGGAGGCGGAGCTCGCCCCGGGCGTCGGCGGCCCGTCGGGAGACGCCCTGCTCGACGCGATCGAGGCACGCCTCCTCGCCGCCGGCGCCGTCCCCTCGACGTCGCGCTCGAAGCTCGCCCGGGGCCTCGGCGCCGAGCCCGCCTGAACCTGCCGAGAGCGGGTCGCCTGCGCCGAGGGCGGGTCGCCGCGGACCCGCCCTCGGCCGCGCCGACCCGCCCTCGAGATGGACGGAGGCGTCGAGCGGCGGGAGCGGAGGCTGCGGGCGACGTCAGGGGCGGCGCGAGGCGAGCAGCGCCTCGATCTTGCGCACGGTGGCGTCGTTCCTTGCCGTGACCGGCACGGCGAGCGACCGCCACCACGCGGCGGGCACGCGACTGGCCAGGACGCCGTCGGGCAGCCACTGGTAGACCGCCTCGCCCGTCACGACCATCAGCTCGGGGGCGAGGTCGGACTCAAGAGGCGCCTCCTCGATCACGGGACGCCCCGCCTGGGCGAAGGCGACCGACAACAGCTTCGGCTCACGTGACCCGTCGCGCAGCGGGTTCGCCGTCGCGATCCGCGCGAACGCGTCGCCGCCGAGGACGACCAGCTCGGCGTCGACGCCCGTGCGCTCGCGGACGGCTGCCCGCAGGGCGTCGGCGTCCTCGGCCCCGAGCGGACGATCGGCCGAGAACACGAGGTTGCCGCTGTTCAGCAGCGTGGCGGCGCGCTCGTGTCCGAGCTCCTCCGCGGCCGCGCGCAGCTCGACCATCGGCACGCGCTTCGCCGTCCCGACGTTGATCCCGCGCAGCAGCGCGACGTGGTCGAGCCCGCCCGGGTCGCGCACGGCGTCGTCCCCGACGGCCTAGGCGCGGCCGAGCACGTCGAGCAGCCAGGCGAGCTCGAACGCCCGCTCGCGCCACGACTCGTAGCGTCCGCTGACGCCGCCGTGGCCCGCCGACATCTCGGTCTTCAGCAGCACGGGAGCCCCGACGTCGCGCAGCCGCGCCGTCCACTTCGCGGGCTCGACGTAGAGCACCCGGGTGTCGTTCAGCGACGTCACCGCGAGGATCCGGGGGTACTGCACCCCTTCGCGCACGTTCTCGTACGGGGTGTAGCTCGCCATGTACTCGTACACGTCGGCGTCGTGCAGGGGGTCGCCCCACTCGTCCCACTCGATCACGGTGAGGGGCAGCGACGGGTCGAGGATGCTCGTCAGGGCATCGACGAACGGGACGGCCGCGACGATCCCGGCGAAGCGCTCCGGTGCGATGTTCGCGACGGCGCCCATCAGCAGGCCGCCCGCGCTGCCGCCCTCGGCCACCAGCAGCTCCGGGCTGGTGCGGCCCTCGGCGATCAGGTGGTCGGCGACGTCGACGAAGTCGGTGAAGGTGTTCTTCTTCGACAGGGTCTTGCCCTGCTCGTACCAGGCGCGGCCCATCTCGCCGCCGCCGCGCACGTGCGCGACCGCGAAGACGACGCCCCGGTCGAGCAGCGAGAGCCGCGCGACGCTGAAGCCCGGGTCGATGCTGTGCTCGTACGAGCCGTAGCCGTAGAGGTGCAGCGGGGCGGGCTCGCCGACGCGCACGGCGTCGCGACGCCAGACGAGCGAGATCGGGATGCGCGTGCCGTCGGCTGCCGTCGCCCACTCGCGAGCCTGCTGGTAGTCGGCGGGGTCGTAGTCGCCGAGCACGACCTGGCGCTTGAGCACGCGGCGCTCGCCGTTGCGGACGTCGAGGTCGACGACGGTCGAGGGCGTCGTGAACGACGTGTGGACGAAGCGCACGGTCGGCTGGGCGAACTCGGGCCCGCCCGAGGCACCGGCCGAGAACAGGGGCTCGTCGAACTCGACCTCGACGGGCTCGCCGATGCCGTCGGGGCCGAGGGGCACGACCGAGAAGCGGGGCAGCGCCTCGCGGCGGTACTCGACGACCAGGTGGCCGGCGAAGGCGTCGACCGACTCGAGCCGGACGGAGGGGCTGTGCGGCACGACCACCTGGCGGTCGGTCGTCGAGGTCGGGTCGTCGGCCGGCACGTCGACGAGCTCGAAGTTCTCGGCACCGTCGTTGTGGACGACGAGGAGGCGGTCGCTGCCCGCGATCACGGCGTGCTCCACCTCGTACTCGACGCCCTCCCGGCGGGGCCAGACCACCCGGAACTCGCCGGTCGGGTGGGTCGCGTCCAGCAGCCAGGTCTCGCTGGTGATCTTCGAGCCCATCTCGATCAGCAGGTACTGGCGGCTGCGGGTGAGGCCGACGCCGATCCAGTAGCGCTCGTCGGGCTCGGTCATCACGACGACGTCGTCGCCCGTCGTGCCGACGCGGTGCCGCCAGATGGTGTCGGGCCGCCACGCCTCGTCGACGGTGGGGTAGAAGATCCACTCGCCGGTCGCGTCGAACACGGCGCCGGGAGCGGTGTCCTCGACGCGGTCGTCGAGGTCGCGGCCGGCCTCGAGGTCTCGGACGCGGAGCAGGTAGCGCTCGTCGCCCGTCGTGTCGACGGCCCAGGCCAGGCGCGTGCCGTCGGCGGAGACGTCGAAGCTGCCGAGCGAGAAGAAGTCGTGCCCCTCGGCCTCGACGTTGCCGTCGAGCAGCACCTGCTCGCCCTCGGCGGGGCGGTCGGCGGCGATCGCCGGGGGAGTCCAGTCGTCAGGGCCGGAGATCGGGGCGCGGCAGTGGATGCCGTACTGCTTCCCCTCCGCGGTGCGCGAGTAGTACCACCACGAGCCCTCGCGCACGGGGACGCCGAGGTCGGTCTCCTGCACGCGGCCCTTGATCTCCTCGAAGATCGTCTCGCGCAGGGTGGCGAGGTGGTCGGTCTGCTCGGCCGTGTACGCGTTCTCGGCCTCGAGGTGAGCGATCACCTCGGGGTCCTCCTTGTCGCGCAGCCACTCGTACGCGTCGACGACGTCGTGGCCGTGGTGGCTGCGGACGACGGGCTTCTGCGGGGCACGGGGAGGGGTGAGGGAGGCCATCCGGCCAGCCTAGCCAGGCTGCCGCGTCGTGCTCCGGCTCGTGCCTCAGACCCTGCGGTCGGACCCCGTGAGGCCGTCCTGTTCGGGGACGTCCGGGTACTCGTCGGACGCGACGTGGCTGTCTGCGGGGCCGGGCGCGGCCTCCTGTCGACGGATCTCGGCCGCCTCCTCCGGAGTCCCGGCCTTCTCGGCGCCGCCGGCGGTGCGCACGCCCGGCAGGGTGGCGAGGCCGTCGAGGTCGTCATCGGGCAGGTCTGCGGGGTCGGGCGCGTCGGCGGGGTCGGGCTGGTCGGCGTGCGCGTCGCTGGTCATGCGGGCGACGGTACCCGCGCCTCCGGGCCGCAGTCCGTCGTCCGTCAGGAGGGTCGTCGGGGCCCGCAGCCCCGCGACGGTCGGGGCGAGGTGCGCCTCGCCCGGCTCGAGGTCGGCGATGGCCCGGCGCGGGTCGCGGAGGCGTCGCACGCTCTCGTTGAGCCGAGCGTGCAGCTGCATGAGATGCAGGCGGTACAGGTCGGGTGCGTCCTCGCTGTCGTCGAGGAACGTGTTGCACGCCAGCGTCATCTCGTTGAGCACGGGCAGCGCCGTCGAGCGCGGACGCGTGCGCCGACGCGCCGCGCGGACCACGCCCCGCAGCGCTGCGATCGACCGCCGTGCGTGCTGCCAGCCGGGATCGCGGGTCGCGGCGTCGGGGCTGCGCGTCGCGGAGATGCGCCGGAGCACCCGACGGAAGTGGATCTCGGTCACGAGCTCGTTGAGGGCCGAGGCCTCGGCCCGACGCGACTCGAGCAGCCGCACGAGCAGATTCGAGGCGAAGGCCGCCCCGGCGCCGAGGAACGCGCCGAGCGTCACGGTGAGGACGTCGCTCCAGATCATGCGGCCACGCTAGCCGCGACCCCCGACAGCGCCTGCACCAGCGCCACCGTCAGTCTTCAGCGCGACGCCGCGTCGATCCGCCCCATCAGCGACCACACGGCCCGCGACAGCTCCGGGTGCCACAGGGCCACCCCGCGGAGGAACCGCAGCTCGTCCTCGGCCCCGAGACCGCCCGCGACGGGCACGCCCTCGACGCCCCGGGCGTCGGCGCGGATGCCGATCACGACCTGCTCGTCGACGGTCGGCAGCGACGGCACGACGTCCCACGGGTCCTCGCCGCCGCGGCAGCGCAGCTCGATCAGGGCGGCCAGCTCGTCGTGCGCCTCGGCCCGCAGCACCTCGAGGCTGCGACCCGCGCCGCGGAACTCCGGCACGCCGCCGCGGGGTGCGTCGGGCGTCTCGGGCATGACGACGACCCTACGCGGCGCCTCCCGCACGACTCCTCAGCGCCTCCTCGGCCTCGGTACCCTGGGCGGCATGCCCTACCGCGTCTGCGTCACGTACCTGCTCCGCGAGCGCGACGGGGTCGCCCAGGTGCTGCTCGGCCGCAAGAAGACCGGCCTCGGCGTCGGCTACCACGTCGGCCTCGGCGGCAAGCTCGAGCCCGGCGAGACGGCCCTCGAGGCCGCCGTGCGCGAGATCGCCGAGGAGGCGGGCGTGACGGTCGACCCTGCCGACCTCGACCCCCGGGGCGAGCTGCTCTACCTCTTCCCCCACCGCGAGTCGTGGAGCCAGCGCTCGTCGGTGTTCGTGACGACCCGCTGGCAAGGCGAGCCGGGCGAGAGCGACGAGCTCGTGCCCGCCTGGCACGACGTGGCCGACCTGCCCCTCGGCGAGATGTGGGACGACGCCCGGCGCTGGCTGCCCGACGTGCTCGTCGGGGGACACGTGTCGCACGAGTTCACCTTCGGCGACGACCTCGCGACGGTGGCCTCCGACCGGCCGCTGCCTGCCTCCTGAGGGGTCGCCAGGTCCGCAGAACGGAGGACTCCGGCACGTTCTGCCCCCTCTCGGGTGCCCCCGCAAGAGGGGGACGCACGCTCCGGGCGCGATCTCTACAGTCGATCGAGACGAGTCATTCGGGTGACAGATCAACACGATCAGGAGAGAGTGCGACATGAGCGGACACCAGGCGGTCACGATCCGTGCGACACGCACGACGGGTGGCACGCGACGGTGGGCCGAGTTGTCCCTGACGACACCGCGATGGGTGGTGGCCCTCGGGTGGGCCGCCGCCGTCTCCGCGATCGTCGTGGGCGCCGTGCTGGGGAGCACGGGACTCGCACTCTCCCTGATCGGCACCGCCGCGGTGCTCACGCGCTTCGCGGTCGTCGCCGTCCGCTTCGCGCACTCGGACCGGGCCGCCGAACAGGCCCTGCTCGCCAGGCGCGAAGCGGCTGCGGTCGCTGCCGGGAGCCGCTGACCAGGCGATCGACGGCCTACCGCGACGCGGGCCCGTGTGCACTGCACACGGGCCCGTAGTCGTCCCCGGCCGCTGACGCGAGCCGGCTGACGCGCGCCGGCTGACGTCAGCTGGCTAGCGCGCCCCGCCGCCGCCCTCGTCGCGCCGCGGCACCACGCGCACCGGACGCGTGTCGAGCCCGGTGTCCTCGAGCCCGCCCGGAGCCCCGAGGAACATGTCGCCGTGCACGTCGCCGTCAGCGTCCGAGCCGTCCTCCGCGCCCGCCTCGTACCGCCTCCGCTCGTCCTCGGGCACCGTGTCGATGCTGCCCGTGTCGGTCGCGACGAGTCCGTGCCGCGCGAGCACGTCGTCGCGCTCGGTGATGAGGAACTCGCGGTTCGCGGCCTGGGCGTCGGCGAACATGGTCGTCCGGCCCGTGACGATGCGGCGGATGCGCCGCCGCTCCCACCACGCCTTGCCCACGATCATCAGGACGACGCCGGCGACGGCGTAGCTGACCAGCATCGTCAGGCCGCGGCCGTAGCCGGGGCCGACGTCGTAGAGCACGCGCTTGAGCATCTCGGTGATGCCGCTGCCGACGACGACGGCGTTCAGCCAGGCGAAGGGCTGCGGCATGAACCACGACGGGTAGGCGCCGCCTGAGGCGGGCATCGAGAGGAAGACGAACACGATCATCGCGGGCAGGGCGACGAAGCGCCCCGCGAAGTAGCTGATCCCGTTCACGGTGAGGCCGATGGCCGTGATCCAGGCCCAGCCGAGCAGCACCAGCTCGCCGTAGTGCCCCTGCACCGCGCCGATCACCGGCCCGGCGAGCGTGTTCGTGATCAGCGAGATGAACAGCGCGCCGACGACGATGACCGACACCCGGGTGCGGTGCCGGAGCGGTGCCCCCATCAGCCCGATGAACATCGCGACCATGTAGCCGCCGATGCACCAGGCGAGCATGAGGTAGAGCGACACCGTGCCGTACTCGTCGTAGGCGGGCAGGGGCGCGAGGTCCTGGACGACGGGGGTCGCGCCTCCGGCCTCGAGCACCGGCGTGAGCATCGCGGGGATCAGCGCCGACACCTGGTACTGGTGCGCGCTCGCCTTGTAGATGGTCGAGCCGGCCGGGTCCCAGGCGACGGCCGCGTGACCGGTGCGCACGGCCTCGCGCGCCTCCTCGACGGTGGTCTCGCCGCGGACGACGAAGACGCCGGGGTCGGCCTCGTCGAGCGCCTGCTGCAGCTCCGACGACGACCCGACGACCGCGATCGGCACGTCGTGCGGGTGCGGGGCGTGGAACGCGGCGATGTAGCAGAGGCAGAACCCGACGATGAAGAACAGCGGCAGCCAGAGCTGCAGGCCGATCAGCTGCAGCGACGGGTGCAGGGTCGAGTACCAGCGGCGGAAGCGCCCCGGCTCGGGCTTCGTCGACGTCACGCGTCCTCCTTCTCGCTCGCCGTCACGATACGCCCGGCCCTCACGACCGGGTGCTCGACATCGCGTTCGTGTCCATGGCGAGCTCCTCCGCGTCGATGCCGAGCAGCACGTGGCGCATGACCTCCTCGTCGAGGGCGCCCGCGTCGCGCTCGCGGAGCACCACCTCGCGCCGCTTGTCGAGCAGCTCGCGGCGGATCCTGCTGATCGCCCGCGGCACCTCGCGTCGGCGGTCGCGCTCGGCGCCCGTGACGGTGCGGTCGGAGGCGTCCTCGACGGCGCCGCGCTGGAGGGCGTCGTTCTGTCGCACGAGCCTGGCCGTGGCCGCCTGGATCGCCCGCTCGGTCAGCTCGGGGCCGTACTGCGCCGTCCAGGCCGCCCGCCGCGCCTCGACGTGCTCGAGCGTCTCGGCGGTGCTCGTCGCGAAGAGCGCGAGCTCGGCGGCGAGGTCGCGGTCGCGCTGGCTCGTGTCCTGCACGCCGAGCCGGCGGATGACGGCGGGCAGCGTCAGCCCCTGCAGCAGCAGCGTGCCCACGGTCACGACGAACGCGATCAGGAACATGGTGTCGCGCGCGGGCACGGGCACCCCGCTCTCGGTCACGGCGGGGATCGACACGACGGCGGCGAGGGTCACCACACCGCGCATGCCCGTCCACGAGATGACGGTCAGCTGGCGCCAGTCGAGCCGCGGCTGCGGGTGGTACCGCACGCGCCGCAGCGCCGGCACCCGGCGCATGCCCCGCAGGAGGCGCGACAACAGCAGGTAGCGCAGCACACGGGCCGCGGAGTAGCTGGCGAAGACGAACGCGGGCCGGACGAGCACCACCACCGCGAGGACGACGAAGGCGACCCCGACGCTCTGGCCGAGTCCCCGGTCGCTCGCGGCCACCTCCTGGACGACGGTCCGCAGCTGCAGGCCGATCAGGGCGAAGACGAAGCCCTCGAGCAGGACGTCGGCGGCGGCCCAGAACGGGCGCTCCTGCAGCCGGGTCGCGTAGCCGGTGCGGGGCGAGTTGAAGCCCACGTAGAGGCCGGCCGCGACCACGGCGAGCACGCCGGAGCCGCTGAGCTCCTCGGCCGTGATGTAGGCGACGAACGGCAGCAGCAGCCCGATGACGTTCTCGATCACGGGGTCGTCGACGCGCATCCGCACGCGGTGCGCGACGAAGCCGAGCACGAGGCCGGTGGCCACGCCCACGCCGATGGCGAGGCCGAAGATGCCGAGGTCCTGCCAGAGGGTCAAGGAGGCGCCCCCCACGATCGCGAGGAACACCTTCACCAGCGTCAGCGACGCCGCGTCGTTGATCAGGCTCTCGCCCGAGAGCACAGTCATCACCTTGCGCGGCAGGCCGAGCTTGCGACCGATCGCGGCGGCCGAGACCGCGTCGGGCGGGGCGACGACGGCGCCGACGAGCACTGCGGCCGGCCACGTCATGTCGGGGATCAGCACGTAGGCGACCCCGCCCACCACGAAAGCGGTGACGACGACCGCTCCGATGCCAAGCCGCTGGATCTGCACGCGGCTCTCGCGGAAGTTCAGCAGCGACACGTCGAGCGACGCCGAGTAGAGCAGCGGCGGCAGCACGACCGTGAGGATGACCTCGCTGTCGATCTGGATGTCGGGCACCCCGGGGAGGAACGACACGGCGAGCGCCACGGCGACCGTGAGCAGCGGGGCCGGCAGGCCCTTCCCGCGCGCGAAGCCGGTGATGAGGAGGGACCCCGAGAGGATGATCAGCACTTCGGCGAGTTCCATGCGGCGTGAGTCCCCGTTCCGTCGGTGCAGAAGTGCAGTGTGTGAAGTCGTTCACCAGTCTCTCAGGCGGCACCTCGGAGAACTCCGGATGAACGACGGTCGTCGGGTGGGCGACCGGTGCGCGACGGGCCGGCGACCGGTGCGCCGCCGGTGTCTGCCGCCTCCGCCTCCTGCTCGTAGAGTCGGGTCGTGACCACGGCCCGCGACGACGACCCCCTGCTGCGCGAGACCGCCGGCGGCCTCGTCCGCGGGGTGCGCGAGCGGGGCGTGCTCGCCTGGCGCGGCATCCCGTACGCGGCGGCTCCCACCGGCGCTCGCCGCTTCCGGGCCCCGGCCCCGGTCGCTCCCTGGCACGGCGTCCGCGACGCCGCGGAGTTCGGCCCGGCGGCCCCGCAGGACAGAGGGCAGTTCGTCGGCGTCGACCGACGCACCCCGCTCGACGAGGACTGCCTCACCGTCAACGTCGTCGCGCCCCGCGACTCCCGCCCGGGCGACCGCCTCCCGGTGCTCGTCTACGTCCACGGAGGCGCCTACAGCGTCGGCTCGTCGCGCGAGTACCCGAGGCAGGGCGAGACGCTGGTGCGCGACTCAGGGCTCGTCTACGTGAGCATCAACTACCGGCTGGGCGCGCTCGGCTGGCTCGACCTCTCCCACTGGTCGACGCCCGAGCGCCCGATCGAGTCGAACCTGGGGCTCCGTGACCAGGTCGCGGCGCTCGACTGGGTCCGCGCCAACGTCGCGGCGTTCGGGGGAGACCCCGGCGCGGTCACGCTCTCGGGCGAGAGCTCGGGCGGCAACGCGGTGACGACGCTGATGACGGTGCCGTCGGCGCGCGGCCTCTTCGCCCGGGCCATCGCGCAGAGCTCGCCGACGAACGCGGTCTACCTGCCCGAGGTGACCCGGCGCTGGGCGGCAGAGTTCCTCGAGCTGCTGAGCCACCAGGTCGGCGACGACGACCTCGAGTCGACGTCGCTCGACGACGCGGCCCGGATGCTCGAGGAGGCGCCGGTCGCCTCGGTCGTGCGGGCGGCGGCCGAGCTGCAGCTCCGCACCCCGGACGAGGAGCCGGGCACGATCTGCTTCTGCCCGGTGATCGACGGCGACGTGCTGCCGGAGCGGCCCCTCGACGCCTTCAAGGCGGGACGGGCCCACCCGGTGCCCCTGATCATCGGGACGAACGACCGGGAAGGCTCGGTCTTCACGGGACGACGGGACATCCTCGCGACGACCAAGCCACGCATCCGCGCGATCTTCGCCGCCACCGCCAAGCCGTCGCGCAAGGCGATCAAGAAGCTCTACCCCGGGTTGCCCGACCGCCCGGCGGCGCTCGACTTCGGCGGGGACTACGCGTTCTGGTTCCCGTCGGTTAAGGTCGCCGAGCGCCACGCGCGCCACCAGCCGGTGCGCTTCTACCGCTTCGACGCCGCGCCGCGCATCCTCCGCGTCGCCGGGGTGGACGCGTTCCACGGACTCGAGCTCTGGGCGCTCTACGACCGGATGCGCACTCCGTTCGGCTGGGCGATGAGCCTGCTGGGCGGTCGTCGCGCGTTCCTCCGCACGGCCTCCCGCATGCGCGCCCGATGGGTCGAGTTCGTCCTCACCGGGGCGGTCGCCGACTGGCCGACCTACGAGCCCGAGCACCGCCGCACGCTCGTCATCGACGACGTCGACCGGGTCGAGGTGGACCCGCGGGGCGACCGGCGTCGGGCCTGGCAGGAGTTCGTGCCGCACGTCTGAGCCGACGCGGACGGAGCCGCGTGCTGAGAGCGCGGCGCGGGTGTGCCGGACTCCGCTCGCGTCGTCCTCGGACACCTGCCGTCCACCTCCTCGTTGCGTGCCGTGCACCTCCGAGTTGACCGCCGTTCACCGGGGTGCGAGTGTTGCCCGGTGGATCTCACGCTCATCGTCGTCCTGGTCATCGTCCTGGCCCTCTTCTTCGACTTCACCAACGGGTTCCACGACACGGCCAACGCCATGGCGACCCCGATCGCGACGGGGGCGATGAAGCCCAAGGTCGCGGTGACGGTGGCCGCCGTGCTCAACCTGGTCGGCGCGTTCCTCAGCACCGAGGTCGCGAAGACGGTCTCGGGCGGCATCATCCGCGAGGGCGACGGCGGGGTGCAGATCTCGCCCGAGATGATCTTCGCCGGGCTGATCGGCGCGGTCGTCTGGAACATGTTCACCTGGCTGCGCGGCCTGCCGTCGAGCTCGTCGCACGCGCTCTTCGGCGGCCTGATCGGCGCGGCCGTCGTCGGTGCCGGCCTCAGCTCGGTCGACTTCTCGGTCGTGCTCTCGAAGGTCGTGCTGCCCGCGCTGCTGGCTCCGCTGATCGCCGGGCTCGTCGGCTACACGGCCACCCGGCTCGCGTACCGGATCACGCGTCGCCGCGACGACAAGAGCGAGCGGGGCGGCTTCCGCTACGGCCAGATCTTCACGTCGTCGCTGGTCGCCCTGGCCCACGGCACGAACGACGCCCAGAAGACGATGGGCGTCATCACCCTGACCCTGATCGCGTCGGGCGCCCTCGGAGCAGGCTCAGGCCCGCCGCTCTGGGTCGTGGTGGTCTGCGCCCTCGCGATCGCGCTCGGCACCTACACGGGCGGCTGGCGCATCATCCAGACCATGGGAGGCGGCCTCACCGAGGTCAAGCCGACCCAGGGCTTCTCCGCCGAGGCGTCGACCACGGCCACCGTGCTGGCGTCGAGCCACCTCGGGTTCGCGCTGTCGACGACGCAGGTCGCGAGCGGCTCGATCATCGGCGCCGGGCTCGGACGTCGCGGCGCCAAGATCCAGTGGAGCACCGCCGGCAAGATCGTCGCCGCCTGGTTCATCACGCTGCCGGCGAGCGCTGCGGTCGGCGCCGTCGCGGCGTTCATCGCCTCGGCGGGCATCGTCGGGCTCGTCGTCGACGCCGTCGTCGGGGTCGCGGTCATCGCGGGGATCTTCCTGCTCTCGCGTCGCCGCCCGCACGACCAGTCGGCGGCGATGGAGGTCGACGTGGCCGCGACGAGCGTCCTGTCCCGCCGCCGTGCCCGCCGCGCCGAGAAGAGGGGCCGTATCGACACGCCCGCCGGGGGAGTGGAGGCGCCCTTCGTCCGGCTGGACGACCCGCCCGTCGCGACGACGACTGCCGACCGCGGCGACCGTGCCGACCGCACTGACCGCACCGACCGCACTGACCGCACCGACGACGGGACGACCCGATGAGCATCGACTGGTCCGCCTTCGTCACCGTCGCCCTGGTGTCGCTGTTCTCCGCGGCCGCGTTGGTGACGGTCTACTCGCTGGGCCTCCGCCTCCTCACGGTCGACGACCGCAGCGCCGTGCGCACGGTCGCGGGCTGGGCGTGCTTCGTGCTCTGCGGCCTCGGGGTCCTCTACGGCATCTACCTGATCGTCCCGGCGCTGCACCGCTGACGATCGGCGGCGGGTCAGCGCGTGCGCACCGGCCCGGTGGGCAGCGCCGCGTCCGCGTACACGGGCTCACGTCGCGGGATCGCGACGGCGAGCAGCACGCTGAGCAGCGCCACGGCCCCGCCGAGCACGAACGTCAGCCGGAAGCCGGCCTCGGTCGGCACCGATCCGCCGACGAACGGCATCGAGTTGGCGGTGAGCAGCAGCCCGACGACGGCCGACGCGCTCGTCGTGCCGAGCGAGCGCATCAGGGTGTTGAGGCCGTTGGCCGCGGCGGTCTCGGTGGCGGGCACGGCGTGCATGATCAGCGTCGGCATGGCCGCGTAGGCGAGCCCGATCCCGAAGCCGATCAGCACCGACACGAGCACGATCTGCCAGACCTGGTCGAACGCGACCGCGGCGACCGCGTAGCTGACGACGATGATCGACCCGCCGACGACGAGGCAGATGCGCGCGCCGAAGCGGGCGGTGGCCCGCGCGGCCACGGGAGCCATCAGCATCATCACGACGCCCGAGGGCGCCAGGCAGAGCGACGCGACCATGATGCTCTGTCCGAGGCCCACGCCGGTCTCGGCGGGCAGCTCGAGCAGCTGGGGCAGCGACACGTTGCTGCCGAAGAGCGCGAAGCCGAGCGCGACGGACGCCAGGTTCGTCAGCAGCACCGCAGGACGCACGGCGACCCGCAGGTCCACCAGCGGGCTGCTGACCCGCAGCTGGTAGAAGCCCCACAGCACGAGCACGGCCAGGCCGGTCAGGCCGGAGGCGAGGGTCGAGCCGCTGAGCCAGCCCCAGTCGTTGCCCTTCGAGACCGCGAGCAGCACGCCCGTGAGCCCGATCGCGAGGCCGATCGCCCCGGGCAGGTCGAAGCGGCCCTCGGTCCGGAGGGTGCTGGTGGGCACGAGCCAGGCTACGAGGGCGAAGACGACGACGCCGAGCAGGGCGGCGGTCCAGAAGAGCACGTGCCAGTCGAAGGTGACCGAGATCCAGGCGCTGAGCGGCAGGCCGACCGCGCCGCCGAAGCCGAGGGTGGCGCTGACGAGGGCGACGGCTCCGCCGAGGCGCTCGGCGGGCAGCGTGTCGCGGAGGATGCTGATCGCGAGCGGGATGATGCCGAGCGCGGTGCCCTGCAGCGCGCGTCCGACGATCAGCGGCACGAGCTCCGACGTGGAGGCGGCGACGATCGACCCGACGATCATCACGACGACCAGGGCGAGCACGATCCGGCGCTTGCCCATCAGGTCGCCGAGGCGTCCGGCGATCGGGGTGACGACGGCGCCGGCGAGCAGGGTCGCGGTGATGATCCAGGTCGTGTCGGCGGGGTCGGCGTCGAGCAGCTCGGGGAACGACGGCACGATCGGGATCACGAGCATCTGCATCAGCGCCGCGACGAGGCCCGAGAAGGCCAGCACCGCGGTGACGACGCGCGGGTCGGGTGTCCGGGTCAGGCGCCGCCGCTCGGCCGGGGTGAGCGAGGAGGCGCCTCCGGGTGCGGGGTCGCCCTGGGGGGCGTCGGGGCGGGCGTCGTCGTGCGTCGTGGTGGTCATGCGTCTTCTCGGCTGGCGGCCCGGGGGCGGCGGTCGGGTGGGGCGGCACGCGGCGCTGCGGTCCTGCGCGGCGAGGATGCGGCGCTGCGGTGATGCTCTGTCGCCGCCGTGCTCGTCGAGCGGGCGGCGGCGCATCGGTGCAGAGGCTGCAACTCGGGCGGCGTCGAGAAGCTTCCCACGGTTCGGGACGCTGGTCGACACCTGTCGACGATGTGCGCTCGGCCCGGCCCGCGCCTCCTCGGCTCGGTAGGCTCGGCAGCGGCCGACCGTCACGGCTCACGAGGTCGTGGCGGCGAACGACGACGACGACGGAGGCACGACACCGTGACGACCGACAGCACCCGCACCGACGACCAGCCCGGTGCCGGCACCGACGACCTCGACGGGCGTCCCGGCGAGCGGCCCGCCGACCAGACCGGCGAGCTGCCGGCCGGACGCGGGCGGCGCTCCGCCGGCCCGAGCACGCGGACCGAGACCGATTCCCTCGGCAGCCGCGAGGTCCCCGCCGACGCCTACTGGGGCATCCACACGGCGCGGGCGCTCGAGAACTTCCCGATCAGCCAGCGGCCGATCTCGGTCTACCCCGACCTCGTCATCGCGCTCGCGCTCGTCAAGCAGGCCGCCGCCCGCGCGAACGTCGAGATCGGCGTGCTCGAGCGGCACAAGGCCGACGCCATCGAGCAGGCCTGCGTCGAGATCCGCGGGGGAGCGCTGCACGACGAGTTCGCCGTCGGGGTGATCCAGGGAGGCGCGGGCACGAGCACGAACATGAACAGCAACGAGGTGATCGCGAACCGGGCCCTCGAGCTGATGGGCCACCCCAAGGGCGACTACGCGCACCTGCACCCGATCGACGACGTCAACCGCAGCCAGAGCACGAACGACACGTACCCGACCTCGGTGAAGATCGCGATGGTCCTGACGCTCCGCCGCCTCCTCGACGAGCTCGACCTGCTCGCCACGGCGTTCGCGACCAAGGGGGCCGAGTTCCACGACGTGCTCAAGGTCGGCCGCACCCAGCTGCAGGACGCCGTGCCCATGACGCTCGGCCAGGAGTTCGTCGGCTTCGCCCACACCCTCGGCGAGGACGTGCAGCGCCTCCGCGACGTCATCCCGCTGCTCGGCGAGATCAACCTCGGCGCCACGGCGATCGGCACCGGGATCACGGCCGACCCGCAGTACGCGGACGCCGTGCGCCGCCACCTCAGCGAGCTGTCGGGCATGGAGCTCGTCACGGCACCCGACCTGATCGAGGCGACGAGCGACACCGGCGTCTTCATGACGCTGAGCGGGGCGCTCAAGCGCAGCGCGATCAAGCTGTCGAAGATCTGCAACGACCTGCGCCTGCTGTCGTCCGGTCCGCAGGCCGGCATCGGCGAGATCACGCTGCCGCCGCGCCAGGCCGGTTCGTCGATCATGCCGGGCAAGGTCAACCCGGTGATCCCCGAGGTCGTCAACCAGGTCGCGTTCTCGGTCGCCGGGGCAGACGTGACGGTGACTATGGCCGCGGAGGCGGGCCAGCTGCAGCTGAACGCGTTCGAGCCCGTCATCACGCACTCGGTGATGCAGAGCCTCCAGTGGATGACCTACGCGTGCCGCACGCTGCGGGTGAACTGCGTCGACGGCATCGAGGCGAACCGCGCCCGGCTCACGCAGCAGGTCGAGACGAACGTCGGCAGCGTCACGGCGCTGACCCCGTACATCGGCTACTCGGCGGCCGCCGCCATCGCGCACACCGCGCTCACGACGAACGCGCCCATCGCCCGGCTCGTCGTCGCGGCCGGCCTGATGAGCGAGGCGCAGGTGCAGAAGGTCCTGTCGCCCGCACGCCTGTCCGGCCTCGAGGCCGTGACGAGCGCCATCCCGATCATCGACGTCGACGACCCGGCGGCCGCCGTGGCCCGCGCCGCGAACGCGACCGGGGTCCGCAACCCGGGCGACGAGACCGCGGGCTGACGGGCTGTCCGCAGGAGGCGCGGTGCCGGTCCGGCCTGCACCGCGCCTCCCCGACGCCGGACGGGAACCCCTGGGCGTCGTCCGGCGGGCACGATACGGTCTCGGGATGACCGAGCGTTCACGTGACGGCCGCCTGATCGTGCGGATGTTCCCCGACCACGCCGGCACGGTGCTCTGGTCCGGCGGTGCGGTCGATCTGGACGATGCCCGTCTGTCGCCGCGACTCCGGGACGATCTCCGAGCATGGGACGCGTTCCACCGGTCGCGCCTCGATCCGGACCTCCCGTCGCACGCGCCGGAGGACGAGCACGAGTTCGTCGTCACCGGCGGCGCCCTGGCCGGCCGGGTCGCCGACGAGCTCGGACGCGGCGTGGAGGTCCACCTGATCGTCGAGGGACGCCGGGTCGTCAGCTCCGCGGAGCCGCCGACCAACCCCAGGGCGGCGAAGGCCCTGCACGTGCGGGCAGAGCGGCAGGCCGAGGAGGCTCGAGCCGTCACGGAGAGACTGGGCGGTGGCCGCTGGTACGCCTACAACCCTGCCTCGGGCGACCGCTTCACCCCGGACCGCCCCGCTGCGGGCGGGACGTCCGACAGCGTCCGTCCTGAGCGATCGTGACGCGGTCGGCCGAGCACGGCGGGTGCTGATGGGGCACCGGACCGCCTCGACGAGCGCGGCGGCCGGCGGTCACCCCTCGGCGGACGGCAGCCGGAGCGCCCCGGTGCGGTCGATCCCGTCCTTCCGGGGGGAGGCGAAGAGCCGCAGGTCGGAGTGGTCACCACGGCAGATGGCAGCGGCCATCCGGTGGGCGCGTGCGGCGTTCCGCACGGGGGACCAGGGGTCGGCGTCCGGCTGCACTGCGGTGATGTCGGACGCCAGCCGATCGTGGTGCGCGGCCGCGTCCTCGAGGTCGCCGTCGCAGTCCCGGGTGATGATCGCCGCCAGTCTCAGCTGGGCCTCGAGCGTCTCGACCCCCACGTCGGTCGGCTCGTTCGTCCGGAGGATCCGGACGAGCTCGCTCAGCACGGTGGTCCGGGCCCAGGCTGTGTGGCGAGAGGACTCGTCGACCGGGTACCTGGTCATGAGGTGCTCGATGCGTCGTCCGAGGTGATCCGTCATGCGGTCATCCTCTCAGCGCACGACGGTCACGACCTCCTCGTGTCGACGTCGGTGGTCGCGGTCTGGGGGCCGACGGGCCCCCGTGTTCTTGGGCCTCCGTCAGCGGCGTGCGAGGATCGGCCCATGACCGACGTGCTCCTCGATCGCATCACCAGCCTGATCGGCCGCTACCCCGTCGACGAGTCCTCGGTGCTCACGGCGTGGGCTCGCATCCGCGCTCTCAGTCTGCTGGTCGGTGATGTCTACGCAGAGACCCGCGACGACGAGGCGATCGAGGTGCTGCAGTCGCAGCTCGGCCTCGCTGCGAGCCTCACCTTGTCCTCCGGCGGGAGCCTCGAGGTCGCCGCAGGACATCACGACCGGTTGGCGGCGGACCTCGCGGCGGTCCGCACGGAGAAGGGCCGTCGGTCACCGCTCGTGAGCGCTGCGCGCGCCCACAGGATGGCCGCCGCCGTCTGTCGAGGCGACCATGCTGACCTGCGGCTCTTCGCGTCAGGTCGACCTGACGGACGCGACTACACCGATGCGCTCCGTCTGCCGAGCTGAGGAGCGGCCGCTCCGTCAGGTGCCTGTGTCCGCTCCCCGCCGGGGATCATGGGCCGGTCGGTCGGGCTGCCGATCGAGCCCCTGAGCGCGATGCTCATCCGCCAGCACCCCGAAGACCAGGGTGTCGGTCCACTCGCCCTTGCTCCAGAAGTCCTGCCGGTGGTGCGCCTCCTGCCGCAGGCCCACGCGGGCGGCGAGGCGCTCGGACGCCGTGTTGCGGGCGTCCAGCTGCGCCGTGACGCGGTGGACGTCGTGCTGTCCGAAGGCGAGCCGCAGAGCGGCCGCGACCGCCTCGGTCGCGTAGCCGGCGCCTCCGTGCGCAGGGTCGAGGGTCCAGCCGATCTCGACGGTGCGCCGCTCCTGCTCGGTGCGCCACAGCGACACCGTGCCGATGAGGAGGCCCTCCCGCTCGACCACGAGGGCGAGCGCCCCGACGGGCTCGGCCAGGCCCGTCCGCAGCAGGCGTCGCTCGAGCTGTGCCTGCCCGTCCTCGACGGTCCACGGCTCCTGCAGGAGGTACCTCGCGACGTCCGGCCGGGAGTGGATCGCCACGAGCCGGTCCAGATCGCGGGAGCGATGGAGGCGCAGCGTCAGTCGAGGCGTCGTCGCCACCGTGTCCGAGTCCATGGCCTCGATCCTCCTGCATCCGACGCCGGGACACCTCGGAGTGGACCATGCACCCCGGAACGACGGGGTGCATCGTCCACTCCGGGGTGCGACGCCGGGGGCGGCTACGGCGTGGACGGTTCGGGGGAGCGGACGGCCTCAGCCTCGGGCGCGCGGGGCCCAGGCGAGCGCGCCGCGTCGACCTCGGGCGTCCGCTCCGGCTCGCGGCTGCCGTCGCCGTCCAGGTCGAGCTCGAGCGCGGCCGCGTGGGCGTGGTCGCGGTCGGTGATGTGCAGCCGCTCGCCCCGCACGTGCAGGTGGCGCAGCTCGTCGGCGTCGAGCACGCCGCCGTTCTCGCGCAGGGCCCGCTCGCGGAGCGCGCGTCCGACCCGGACGTCCCACGCTCCGTTCCGGGCGAGGATGTGGTTGCGGGCCGTGTCGCGCATCGGCAGGGGGATGACCTCCTCGGCCTTGACCCCGCGGCGCAGCTGGCGCATCCGCAGCACCTCGCTGTCGAGCTCGCCGCCGATGACGAGCACGAAGTTGCTGATGTACGAGTAGAGCAGCACCACCACGACACCGCCGAGCCAGCCGTAGAAGCGGTCGTAGTTCGAGACGGTCGACACGTAGAGGGCGAAGCCGAGGGTGCAGACCGCCCAGATGACGAGCGCGAACATGGCGCCGTACGACACCCAGCGCAGCCGGGGCGGCCGCACGTTCGGCGTGAAGTAGTAGAGCATCGCGACGGCGAACACCGCGAGGGCGGCGATGACCGGCCACTTGAGCACGTTGTACAGGGTGAACCACGGCTCGCCGAAGCCCGCGGCCTCGCCGATGCCGACGAAGAGCGTCGGGGTGACGAGCAGCAGGGCCGCGATCACGGCGAACGACACCATCAGCACGAAGGTGACGATCATCATGTGCCCGCGGAACTTCCAGATGCGGCGCCCCTCCTCGACCTCGTAGGCGGTGTTCATCGCCCGGCCGAAGGCGGTCGTGTACGACGACAGCGACCACAGCGTCAGCCACAGGCCGATGCCGAACGCGACGCCCGGGTTCGAGAGGCTGAGCATCTGCTCGAGCGGTCGCCGCAGGGTGTCGATCGCGTCGGCGCTCAGCACGAAGCGGGCGACCTCGAGGATGTCGTTCACGGCCGCCTCGCCGTCCTGGAAGAGCGCGACGCCCGACACGAGGGCGAGCGCGGTCGGCAGGATCGCCAGGGTCGAGAAGAACGTCAGGGAGGCGGCGGCGTCGATCGTGCGGTGCCTCAGGAAGTCGTGCCACACCCGCATGACGACGTACCGGGTCGGCGACGGGTTCTCCGGGAGGGACCGCGTCGCAGACATCCCCCGAGGGTACAGCGGGGGAGCCCGTGGGCGCGTGGCCGTGCGCTGCGCGGCCACCCGCGCGGGCAGCGCTCGGGCCGGCACCCTGCACCGCAGCTGGCGGGTGCGTCCCGGGGCCCGGGCCCGCGCCTCCTGCGGGCCCGTAGGGTCGGGGGCATGACGTGGGACGACTCCGGACAGCAGCACCAGATCGCCGGGCAGCCCGCGCGGGCGCCCGAGCCCGTCTGGTGGCCGGCGCAGCCGGTGTTCGCGCAGCCGGCGCCGCGCCGTCGTCCGGTCGCGAGCGGCGTGGCCCTGGCGGTCGGCTTCACGGTGATCGGCGTCTTCGTCCTCGCCCTGGTCGTGTACTTCCTGATCTTCCTGTCGCCGGGCGTGATCCTCGCCGCGAGCCTGCTCGCCTTCGTGCCGCTCGCGATCGTCATGGTCGGCATCTGGCTCGTCGACCGCTGGGAGCCGGAACCCCGCGTCGCCCTGCTGTTCGCGTTCCTCTGGGGCGCGGCCGTCTCGGTGGGCACCGCCCTGATCGTCGACCTCGTCGTCGGGTCGGTGCAGGGCCTCGTCGGCATCGGGGCGGAGGGAGGCGCGGAGGTCTTCGGCGCGGTCGTCCAGGCCCCCGTCGTCGAGGAAGTGGCGAAGGGGTTCGGCGTGCTCCTGGTGCTGTGGATCTTCCGACGGCACTTCGACGGCCCCGTCGACGGCGTCGTCTACGCCGCGACCGTGGCCGCGGGGTTCGCCTTCGTCGAGAACATCCAGTACTTCGCGCTGCAGGTCGTCGACGACCTGGCGCTCGGCAGCGACGGCCTCGTGTTCGTCTTCGTCGTCCGGGCGCTGATGTCGCCGTTCGCCCACGTCATGTACACGGCGTGCACCGGCATCGCGCTCGGCTGGGCCGCCCGCCGCACCGGCCGGGTCGGCGCGATCGGCTGGTTCGCCCTCGGCGTCGTGCCCGCCGCCGCCCTGCACGCCCTCTGGAACGGCGCGCTCGTCGTCGTCGGCGACGGCTTCTTCGTCTACTACCTGCTCGTGCAGGTGCCGATCTTCGTCGCGATGGTGCTGCTGGTCGTCTTCCTGCGCCGCAACGAGCGCCGGGTCACCCACGCACGCCTCGCCGAGTACGCCGCGGTGGGCTGGTTCAGCGCCGACGAGGTCGCGATGCTGTCGAGCAGCGCCGGACGGCGCCGCGCGCGCCGCTGGGCGGCCGCGAACGGGACGGGGCCCGCCATGCGGCGCTTCGTCTCAGACGCCACGCGCCTCGCCTTCACCCGGCAGCGGCTCGTGAAGGCCAAGAGGGGGCACGACGAGGGCGCACGCCGCGACGAGGCCGACCTGCTGGCGGCGCTCGCCGCGAGCCGGTCGGCGCTGCAGGCGCCGCCCGCGGCGTTCGTCGGGTGGCCGCAGCAGCCGGCGCTGGCCTGGCCGCGGCAGCAGCAGCAGCCGCTGCCCGAGCAGGTCTGGCAGCCGCAGCAGCCCACGCCGCTGCAGGTGCCGCAGCAGCCTGCACACGAGCAGCAGTACTTGCAGGACGGCCCGCCCACGCACGATCCGTGGGGTCGCCCCCTCCCGCCTCCCGGCTGGTGATCCCGGCGGCCGTCGCCGCCTCCGCCGCTACGGCGTCGGGTGCAGCGCGTCGTACGTCCTGAACGACGGCGTGAGCCGTGCCACGACGGCGATCAGCACCACGATCAGCGCCCCGCCGAGCAGCGGCGGCCATGCGACGCCGGCCGCGGCGACCAGCCCGACGAACAGGTCGCCGACCCGCGGCCCGCCGGTCACGACCACGATGAACACGCCCTGGAGGCGCCCCCGCATGTGGTCGGGGGCCGCGGTCTGCAGGATGGTCGAGCGGAAGATCGAGCTGACGTTGTCGGCGGCCCCGGCCCCCGCGAGGGCGAGCGCGGCAGCGCCCAGCGCGACCAGGTCGGCCTGCCCCAGCCCCTCCGTCAGCCCGCCGTCGCCGCGCGGCGCGGTGAGCGCCAGCACGATCCCGAACGCGGCGATGCAGATCCCGTAGACGGTGATCGCGCGGTCGACCGCTCGGCCCTGCAGGCGTACGTGGCCGAGCCGTCCCGAGAAGACGCTGCTCAGCAGCGCGCCCACCGCGTAGGAGGCGGTGAGGACGCCGACCGTCACCGCACCTCCTTCGATCACCACCGCCCCGACCACGGGGTAGAGCACCCGCGGCTGCCCGAAGGTCATCGCGATGATGTCGACGACGAAGGTCGTGCGCACCGTCGGCGCTCGCCGCAGGAACCGCATCCCCTCGACCAGCGACGCCAGCCCCGGACGCTGGGCGTTCCCCTCGGGGCGGATCGGCGGCAGCGTCACGATCCCCAGGAACGCGAACGAGAAGAGCACCACGTCGACCGTGTAGGTGGGCGCGAAGCCGATGCCCGCGACGAGCACCCCCGCGAGCGCCGGCCCGACCGTGAGCATCAGCCCCGTGCCGATGCCGCCGAGCGCGGCGGCGGCGGGCAGCAGCGAGGCCGGCAGGAGGCGCGGCACGATCGAGGCGCGCGAGGTCGCGATCATCGTGCCGGCCACCGCGTTCACGCAGGTCAGCACGTAGAGCAGCCCGACCTCGTGCAGGCCGAGCCAGGCGTGCAGGGCGATCGCAGCGGTGGACAGCCAGGCGAAGACGGCGGCGACGAGGGCGACCTTGCGCCGGTCGAACGCGTCGGCGAGCATGCCGCCCCAGAGCCCCGCGACGATCATCGGCACCAGCGAGACGACGCCGACCAGCGCGACGGCGAAGGTCGAGCGGGTGATGTCGTAGACCTCGAGCCCGACGGCGACGAGGGTGAGCTGCGTCCCGATGCCGCTCACGGTGTTGCCGACGAAGAGGCGCGCGAAGGCCGGGCTCTGACGCAGGGGAGTGACGTCGACGAGCACGGGGCGGCGGGAGGGGGCGGGGGCGGGCGGAGGCGCGGGAGTGGTCAAGGCTCCATCATGCGCGATGCGCACCGTTCTCGGGTCGGCGAGGGGACGTCCCCCGACGAGCCGAGGAGGCGGTGGTTGGATGGAGCCATGACTCACGACCCCAGCACCAAGCCCGAGATCGACGCCCCCACCGCTCCTGCTCCCGCCGAGCTCGAGATCACCGACATCACGGTCGGCGACGGCGACGAGGCCCAGTCCGGCTCGACCGTCAACGTCCACTACCTCGGTGTCGAGTTCGACTCCGGAGAAGAGTTCGACGCGTCGTGGAGCCGCGGCGAGCCCATCAACTTCCCCCTCGCGGCCCTCGTCCGCGGCTGGCAGGAGGGCATCCCCGGCATGAAGGTCGGCGGCCGCCGCCAGCTCGTCGTCCCGCCGCACCTCGCCTACGGCCCCGCCGGCGGCGGGCACCCGCTCTCCGGCAAGACCCTGATCTTCGTCATCGACCTCCTCGGCGTCAGCTGATGACGGCCCCCTCGATCGGCCTCGCCGACGGCCGGACCATCCCGGCCCTCGGCCTCGGCACGTACGGGATGGACGGCGACGAGGGCGCGGGGCAGGTCGCCACGGCGATCGAGTCCGGCTACCGCCTCCTCGACACGGCCCTCAACTACGGCAACGAGGCGGCGGTCGGCGAGGCCGTCCGCCGTGTCGACGTGCCGCGGGACGAGCTCGTCGTCACGTCGAAGCTGCCGGGCCGGCACCACGGCTACGAGGAGACGCTGGCGAGCTTCGAGGAGACCCGCGCCAACCTGGGCCTGGACTTCGTCGACCTCTACCTGATCCACTGGCCGCTGCCGCGGGTCGACAAGTACGTCGACTCGTTCCGCGCGTTCGTGAAGCTGCAGGAGGACGGCCTCGTCGGCAGCGTCGGCGTCTCGAACTTCACCGAGGAGCACCTGCAGCGCGTCGCCGACGAGACCGGCGTCGTGCCCGTGGTGAACCAGATCGAGCTGCACCCGTACTTCCCCCAGGCGGGGATGCGTGCGGTGCACGAGCGCATGGGCATCGTCACCGAGAGCTGGAGCCCGCTCGCCAAGCAGAGCGAGCTGCTGCAGGAGGCGGTGGTCACCGAGATCGCGCGTGCCCACGGCAAGACGCCCACCCAGGTCGTCCTGCGCTGGCACGTCCAGCTCGGCGCCGTGCCCGTGCCCAAGTCGGCCGACCCCGGCCGCCAGCGCGAGAACCTCGACGTCTTCGACTTCGAGCTCTCCGACGACGAGGTCGCCCGCATCAGCGGCCTCGAGCGCGGCCGGCTCTGGGACGGCGATCCCGAGACGCACGAGGAGTTCTAGCTCCGCCTGCGGTCTCGACCCGCTCGGCTCGACACGCCCGTGTCCTCCTCCGAGGGCGCGGGCGTCGTCGCGCGTGGGGGCGGGCGCCCGCTCTCGCACAGGTAGACTGGCGTGCCGTCTTTTCCCGAGGGGTGGAGCAAACCTGGTGTCATCTGAGCTCGAGCGCGAACGCGCCTACGTGGCCACGCTGTACGCGCGTCTGGACGAGTTGAAGGCCGACGCCCGCGTGCGGCTCGAGAGCACCCGGCGGGAGGCGGTGGGCGGCAACCACCAGAGCCGCAGCGAGCGGGACGCCTTCGCGAAGCTCTACGAGGACACGATCACTCAGCTCGGCGCCGTCGACGAGCGGCTGGCCTTCGGCCGGCTCGAGCTCGAGCGTCCCGACGAGACGGGCAGTGCCCTCCGCTACATCGGCCGCGTCGGCCTGCGCGACCGGCAGCACCACCCGATCCTGCTCGACTGGCGCGTGCCCGGCGCCAGCGCCTTCTACCAGGCGACCGCGGCGACGCCGATGGGCGTTCGCGCCCGTCGTCACCTGACGCTCGCCGGGCGCGCCGTCACCCGCCTCGAGGACGAGGTCTTCGACCCCGATCTGCTCGACCGCGACGACGTGCAGCTGCAGGGCGAGGGTGCGCTGATGGCCGCCCTCACGGCCCAGCGGACCGGTCGCATGACCGACATCGTCGCCACGATCCAGGCCGAGCAGGACAGGATCATCCGGTCCGAACTCGACGGCGTGCTCGTGGTGCAGGGCGGGCCCGGCACGGGCAAGACCGCCGTCGCCCTGCACCGCGCGGCCTACCTGCTCTACTCGCACCGCGACCGCCTGCGCGGCTCGGGCGTGCTCATCGTCGGCCCGTCGCGGTCGTTCCTGCGGTACATCGAGCAGGTGCTGCCGTCGCTCGGCGAGAGCGGCGTCGTGCTGTCGAGCCTCGGCGGGCTCTACCCCGACCTCGAGACGCAGGTCGACGACGCCCCCGACGTCGCGGCGCTCAAGGGCTCGGCCGAGATGGCCGAGCTGATCAAGAGGGCCGTCCGCTCACGGCAGGTCCGGCCGACGAGCGCGACGATGATCGACATCAACGGCGAGCGGCTCGTCGTGCAGCCCGAGCTGATCGGCGACGCCATGCGGCGCGCGCAGGAGCGGGGCAAGCAGCACAACCTCGGCCGGGTCACCTTCAACAAGGCGGCTCTGTCCGCCCTGACGCGCCTGCTCGTGTCGCAGATGCGCGAGCACGGCACGACGGTCGACGAGTCGGACGAGGCGGTCCTCCGCGAGGACATCCGCCAGTCGCACGACGTCCGGGTGCTGCTCAACACCGCGTGGATGCCGCTGTCGGCCGAGAAGCTGATCGAGGACCTGTTCGCGCGCCCGAACTGGCTCGCCACCATCACTCAGCGCTGGACCCCGGAGCAGCGCGCCCTGCTCCAGCGCCCGCGTGGCTCGCAGTTCACGATCTCCGACGTGCCGCTGCTCGACGAGGCGGCCGAGCTGCTCGGCGAGTTCCAGGCCGGCGTCGACCCCGACAAGCTGGCCCGCAAGCAGCAGCGCAAGCGGGACATCGAGAACGCCGAGCGCGCGATCGAGAACATGGGCGTCGAGGGCATGGTGTCGGCCGAGCAGATCGCCGGGGGCTTCGCCGAGCGCGCCGCGTCGATGACCACCTCCGAGCGCGCCGCGGGCGACCGGACCTGGGCCTTCGGGCACGTCGTGGTCGACGAGGCGCAAGAACTGTCGCCCATGCAGTGGCGGCTGCTGTCGCGCCGCTGCCCGCTGCGCTCGTTCACCGTCGTCGGCGACATCGCCCAGGCGTCCAGCCCGGCCGCCGCCTCCTCGTGGGACAGGGCGCTCCAGGCCCTGCTCGGCCGTCGTCGCGGCTCGAGCGTCGCCGGCACCACGGCGCCCTGGCGCCTCGAGGAACTCACGGTCAACTACCGCACGCCGAGCCAGATCGTCGAGCACGCCGAGCGCCTGGCCGTCGAGAACGGGCTGACCATCACGGCGAGCCGGTCGGTCCGGTCGAGCGAGTGGCCGGTCCGCGAGATCGCGGTGCCTGCCCTCGCCGCGACGGGCGACAGCCGAGGAGGCGCGGCGCACGACGCCCTCGTCGCCGCGTCCGTCGAGGCGGTCGCCGCCGACCGCGGCATCGACTCCGAGGGGACGCTCGCAGTCATCGCGCCGCAGCACCTCGTGGCCGACCTGGTAGCAGCGCTCGACCCGCTGTTCCCCGGGCAGGTGGCGCCGGGCACGGCGTCGCTGACCCGGCCGATCTCGGTGCTCAGCCCCGCGACGTCGAAGGGGCTCGAGTTCGACAGCGTCGTGCTCGTCGACCCCGAGGGCATCCGCACGGGCGCCGCCCGCGGCGCGGCGAGCCTCTACGTCGCGATGACCCGACCGACGCAGCGCCTCACGGTCGTCGGCTAGCGCCGCCGCCGCCGCCAGGCGACGCGATAGCGACAAGACGACGCGATGTTCCGCGTCGCCTTGGCGCTATCGCGTCGCTCGCGAGTGCCCAGCGGCCCGGGCAGCCGCCTCGACCCGGTCGTGGTGGGCGCGCCAGCCCTCGTCGTCCCGGTCCGGGACGTTCGGGTCGGCCGGTCCGTTGCCGAGCTTGCCGTCGACCAGCTCGCGGACGAGGTCGGCGTGGCCGGCGTGACGCGCCGTCTCGACGCACAGGTGCACGAGGATCGAGTGCAGCGTCACGTCTCGACGGTCCGCCGGCCACCACGGCACCACGCCGGGGGAGTCGAGGTCGAGCGCCGCGACGGTCGCGTCGGCGTGGTCGGCCGAGTGCTGTGCGAACGCGACGATGGCCTCCCGGGTCTCGTCCTCGGTCGCCCAGAGATCCGCCTCCGGCTCGCTGGTGTCCGTGAGCCACGGCATCTCGTGGGGCGAGGGTCGGTCGAAGACCTCGCCGAGGTAGCCGAGCTGCACGCTCGCGACGTGCTTGACGAGGCCGAGCAGGTTCGTGCCGCTCGCCACCAGCGGGCGTCGCACGTCGTACTCGTCGAGCCCGTCGAGCTTCGCCAGCAGGTCGGCGCGCTGCTTCGAGAGGTAGCGCTGCAGGGTCTCTTTCTCGTCCATGCCCCCAGGGTGCCGCCT
>Ga0308167_1001319_pt1 | contig 30154 bp, 20 predicted proteins | sample PhyCR1_2_FD_202138 | JGI IMG/M metagenome (GOLD analysis project Ga0308167, IMG submission 202138) | Phyllosphere microbial communities from UC Gill Tract Community Farm, Albany, California, United States - DLSLRC.R1 | ecosystem: Host-associated > Plants > Phyllosphere > Unclassified | place... | reverse complement strand
GCCGGCTGGATCCCCAAGGCCGCCCCACTCCGCTGATTGCTGAAACCGGCGGCATGAATGCCATGATTGTCGATTCATCCGCCCTGACAGAACAGGTGGTGATCGATATCGTCGCCTCGGCCTTTGATAGCGCGGGTCAACGCTGCTCTGCGCTGCGTCTGCTGTGCGTTCAGGAGGACGTCGCGGAACATACGTTGAAAATGCTGCGTGGCGCGATGGCGGAGTGCCGTATGGGCAATCCGGAGCGCCTGTCCACCGATATCGGCCCGGTGATCGATAAAGAGGCCAAAGCCAACATTGAGCGCCATATTCAGGCCATGCGCAATAAAGGCTTTAAGGTGTTCCAAACGGCGCAGGATCATCCACAGGACAGCAAAGAGTGGGCAACCGGGACCTTTGTGAAACCGACGCTGATTGAACTGGATAAGGTTAGCGATCTGACGCAAGAGGTATTTGGTCCGGTGTTGCACGTTTTGCGCTTCACCCGCAGTGGCCTGCCGCAGTTGATCGAACAGATTAACGCCTCGGGCTATGGGCTGACGTTAGGCGTCCATACCCGCATTGACGAAACCATCATGCAGGTCACCGCAGCGGCCAAAGTGGGCAATCTGTACGTTAACCGCAACATGGTTGGCGCGGTGGTGGGCGTGCAACCATTCGGCGGCGAGGGGTTATCCGGTACCGGTCCGAAAGCGGGTGGCCCGCTTTATCTGTATCGCCTGCTGGCGAATCGCCCGGACAACGCACTCAGCACCACCCTCGCCCGTCAGGATGCTGAGCGCCCGGCCGACCATGCCCAGCGTCAGCTGCTGCTGGCAGCGCATCAGGCATTGAGCGAGTGGGCAAAAGATAAGCCTCAGCTGTCTTCACTGTGCCAGCATTATGCCGAGCTGGCTCAGGCAGGCACGGTACGCCTGCTGCCCGGTCCAACCGGCGAACGCAATACCTTCCTGTTGCTGCCGCGTGAGCAGGTACTCTGTCTGGCGGATAACGAGGAGGATGCTCTGATTCAACTGGCGGCGGTCACCAGCGTAGGCAGCCAGGCACTGTGGCAGGACGATGAGCTGCACCGCGCACTGCTGGGCACCTTACCGGCGGCGGTGAAAAAACGCATTACGCTCTCCAACGATCCCCTGTCTGCGCATTTTGACGCCGTTATCTATCACGGTGATGCCGACCAGCTTCGCAACCTGTGCGAACAGGTCGCGGCGCGCGAAGGTGCCATCGTGTCGGTGCAGGGTTTTGCGCGCGGCGAAACTAATCTGCTGCTGGAACGTCTGCTGATTGAACGCTCGCTCAGCGTTAACACCGCAGCCGCGGGCGGCAATGCCAGCCTGATGACAATCGGGTAACATCCTTCAGGCCTATCGCTTTCGTTAAAGGTTCATGCCCGGGCATGAACCTTTTTTTTTGCGCTGAGCATTGGGCGATGCATGGACGGCCCTGGCATGATGAAACAGGTCGGCTGGGCACAGGCGGTGATCACGTTGCGGGGCAACGTCTGACGCTGGCTTGACGGGGTGGAAGGGATTGATCGTATTCACCTGATTCTGGGAATGCCGATTTTTCTGGTGTTTCCGTTTACCCGCCTTGTGCACATCTGGAGCGCGCCGGTCGAGTATTTCACGCGCCGCTATCAGGTGATGCGCGCGTAACTAAGCCTGACCGCAATCCGGCCCGCTATCAGCGGGCGGCTTCATTGCGCTTTTTACACCACGCCTTTTTCTGTTCCCGCATCCTGCGCCACCTGCCCCGGTTAAGCCGCCGGGTACGCAGGCCGTTTTATCAGCGTCGGGAAGCGAAACAACGCGCGCCCGACGCCATGATTTGTCAGCGACCAGACGGCAACGGACGCCAGTGAGCAGAGGGCGACAATGACCAGCGGATAGAGGCAGGCCCACAGCCACGAAAACCATGCCAGCGCAAAGAGCTGGTGGCGCTGCGCAAACAAAATGGCCGTCATGCCGAAATACTCAATAAAGATGCGATGCAGGACGTAAACAGGCAAGGTATGACGGCCAATCCAGTTGAGCCACGCCATGCTACTGACCTGATTTAACCCGCGACAGGCCGCCACACTGATGAGGATGGCAAGAACAGATAAGAAGAGGCTTCTGTCGAAATCGAACAGAGCGGGCAGGCCCGCCAGCAGCAGCAGTAACAACCACGGCAGTCCGTTTTGCCTTCGCCACTCGCTTAAACGCAGTATCTGCGAACACCAGAACGTGCCTAGCATGAAGAAAACAAAATACTGCGCCAGACTCTGCGGGCCCCAGTAGGGAATGATTTTTTCAACCGCCAGATAATTAAGCACTGCGGCCATAAGCAACAAAGGCAGGTTGTAACGTTGAAAAAGTTTGGCAAGAAGAAAGTAGATCCCCAGGGCATATAAATACCATGAGGTGCTCATCGCCAGAAACGTCAGCGTCAGGAACTCAGAAAAGGTTCCCGCATAGGCCGCATTGATATTTTGTGAAATACGCTGCCCGGTAATTTCCGTTGAAATGCCCGTGATGGCCCCCCACTGAATGGCTCCCCACAGCAGATAGAGATAAAACAGATTTGTCATCCGGCTGGTCGCGATATGTTTCCAGGGGCGATCAATGATGGCATTTCTGGCCAGTAAACCCGACACAAAGAAAAACGCGGGCATGCGCAGCGGCGATAATAACGTATTAAACTGCACCCACATCTCTGCCACCCATTCACCTGCGGCCAGATCTTTCACCTGGCTTTCAAAACCGGGTAACACCGTGTGATACAGGACGACCAGCAGGATACAGATTCCCTTTAGGGTATTAATCCATGCAATATCTTTTTTTTCACTTTTCGTCATCAGGCTTTTTCCGTCGCTGTGTCATGTACAAACAAGTTATTCGAACTGCCGACGTTATCGTTATACGAAAAGTATTCCCTATGCTCGCACTCCTGAATGTAGCGAAAGTCTTAAAGTCCCCCTCCCGGAAGGGTTTAAAACCGTACTTTACAATACAGGATGTTTTCTGACATTTATCCCGGATTTAATTTCAACGCAGGGAATTGTTGTCAGACGACGGAATAAATAAGGTGTTCTTATCTGAATAAATAAGAAATGTCCAGGTGTTGCTGCCCGTTAAGCATCAGGTCAGTTATTAAATCAGTTGGCCTGGGTCGCGCAGGACAGGCGAGGTATTTTATCCCATGGCCCTACGCTGTTGCGTGAACGCGCGCTGCAAAAGCCGTGCGGCGCTATGCAGGCATCCTGCCGCAAAGGCCCCAATGCCCCGCGCATCCTGCCCCTCAGATCCATGACTTTATCGTTGCGGCAACAGATAAACGTTTCATCGCGCGATGCCACACCGCACGATGACGTCCCGGCGAATTTTCACACTCAACGCTTGCTTAACCTTATTTCTGGCTTTATGTCAGGTCAGGTGACTCATCTTAAGTACAGGTAACGTTACTGTGCGTGTTTGATTAGCGCGAGTGGCTTATTCAGCCAGGTAAAATCGTTCGTTTATGCCCTTTTCGGCTAAATTTTTCCCTGCATTATTGCCTGTATCTTTATTTCAGGTTCGAATATCACCTTAAAAAAGACAGGGCGTGGATAAAACACCGCTAAACGTTATTCGCTTAGGTGTTCCTTTCGGAAATATCGCTGACAGGTGAAAAGTGCATTTTTAGGTTTAGGTTTAGGTTTAGGTTTAGGTTTAGGTTTAGGGGTGATTTTTTTAATGTCCACTCGGCACGCTGTGTCTGAATGGCTCTTCCAGACTTACTTACCAATGGAATCTCAATATGAAGCATGCGCATTATACGCCCGTTTCCACCACCGCGACCGTTAACAACCAGCAGATACTGGCAAACGACTGGGGCACCCTGACCAAATACGATATGACCTATGTCCGTTCCGATGGGACAGAACAGCGTTTCACGCGTGAAGCTTACGATCGCGGCCACGGTGCGACTATTCTGCTCTACAACCGCGATGACAGAACGGTCATCCTTACCAGCCAGTTCCGGCTGCCTGCGTTTTTGATCGGTCATCACTATGAACTGATTGAAGCCTGCGCCGGTTTGCTTGATGAGCGGGACCCGATTCAGGCAATAAGAAGTGAAGCCGAAGAAGAGACCGGATATAAGCTGAATGAGGTCACTAAGATTGGCGAGATATTCATGAGCCCGGGTTCCGTCACTGAGCGTCTGCACTTTTTCATCGCCCCTTTTACCCGCGAAATGCGGATTAACGAGGGCGGAGGCCTTGCTGCTGAAGGTGAAGATATCAAAGTCATTGAGGTGCCGATTCAAGAGGCGCTTGCGATGATTGATGCCGGCATCATCATTGACGCGAAAACCATTATTCTGATTCAGCACCTGGTCATCAAAGGCATTTGTCTCCCGGCATAACACGGCACGCAAAGAGCAGCCTCAACATGAAGTGTCCCTTCCCCGACCAGAGGCGACTGAGGCTTCTCGCCCTGTCAGCTGACGCGACAGGAACAGGCTAACCGGGGAGAAATGCTCACTCCCTGCGGTGCCCGCCAGAGAAAGGATACGAAACGGGCCAGCATGCTGGCCCGGTACGTCAGGATGATGAGGCTTGGGTTTCTGGCTGCCGTTTACTGATTAAACGTGGATGAATAAACAGCATCCGTCCCGGCCCCCGGTTCAGCAGCGACCAGACCATCAAAGACAGGAGCGTGCAGACTGCCACGCCGGTTAACGGCATCAGCAACGCCCATGCCCAGCTAAAACCCGCGTTGCCAAACCAGCCGTAGTGCAGCGCCAGTGAGATGGCGCTCAGCCCCACCAGTTCGATAAAGATACGGTGCAAAACATAAATCTGCAGCGTGTTACGCCCTATATAGTTCAGCCACGCCATATTGAAATGCGCATTAAGAAAACGGCACAGCACAATACCAAAGACGATGGTCAGCAGGCTGTAGAACGGGTTTTTATATATGCCGCCCAGATGATGGGCAATGCCGATCGCCGCGATTGCGCCCAACCAGAGCCAGTGACGACCTTTTAAACCGCTCAGTTCGATTAACGTTGCGCTAAAAAATACGCCCAGTAAGAAATAGAGATAGTTCTGTGCCACGCTGGCCGGGCCCCATCCGGGGATCAGGCTAAACTGCGCGGCGTAGTTTGCCGCTATTGCCGCAGCCACCAGCAGCATCTTCTGCCGATGGAAAAGTTTAGTGACCAGAAAAAACCCCGCCAGAGCATACAGGTACCACAGGCTGGTCATCGACAGCATCAGCAGTTTAATAAACTCCATTGGCGAATCCGCATAGGCGGCGTTTTTGCTGCTGGACAGCCGCTCGCCCAGGTGGGTTGAAATGTAGTGGATACTCAGCCACTGGATTACGCCCCACAGCAGATACAGGTAAACGATGTTGCTGAACTTTTTAGTGAAGACCGCTTTCCAGCGTTTATTGATCACCGAGTTACTGGCCAGCAGGCCGGATACAAAGAAAAATGCCGGCATCCGTAAGGGGGAAAGCCAGGTATTAAACGCCACCCACGCATGAGCCGGTACGATACCGGCTGTCAAATGATGAAGCGCTGGCGCGAAGGTTGTAATGATGGAGTGATGCAGTACCACAAGTAAAATGCATCCCCCTTTTAGGGTATTGATCCAGAGGATTTCCTTCCTGGGTTGGTTCATTATGTCTTCCCGATCGTGCAATGAATTTGTGAAGAATTATTAATATTTAGCGGGAAGTCTCAATCAGGCGGCTCTTAAAAGTTACAATTTGTTACCTCAGGACGCGAGATGATGACAAATAACCTTTAAAATCAGTTAATTAAATCTATGCAAAATGTAAATTTTCGGAAGAAACTGAGAAGAATAAAGGTGGGAGACAGCGCAATAAGCGCCGCCAACTTCTGGCGGCACCGGGTTTATTGATTAAGAAATTTATTCAGAAACTGCCGGGTACGCGGCTCCTGAGGATCGCTGAAGAGTGCCTTAGCAGGGCCCTGTTCAACAACACGGCCCTGATCCATAAAAATGGCGCGGTCGGCGACGTCGCGGGCAAAGCTCATTTCGTGCGTCACGATAACCATGGTGCGTTTTTCCTGAGCCAGTGCGCGAATGGTGTTCAGTACTTCACCCACCAGTTCCGGATCCAGCGCAGAGGTCGGTTCATCAAACAAAATGACTTCTGGCTGCATCGCCAACGCGCGGGCAATGGCGACACGCTGCTGCTGACCACCGGACAGGCGCCGTGGGTAGCTGTCTTCCTTGCCATTGAGTCCAACTTTTTCAAGCAGGCTGCGCGCGCGGGCAACCGCGTCCGCTTTCGCTTCCCGCTTCACAATCACCGGACCTTCAATAATATTTTCCAGCACCGAACGATGCGGAAATAAATTGAAGTTTTGAAAGACAAAACCCACCTGCTGACGCAACAGCCGCACCCGATCTTTCTGTCTGTTCATGCCCAGGCTGGCGTCAATGGTGATATCACCCACTTTAATGCGGCCAGCATCCGGGACCTCAAGGAGGTTGATGCTGCGCAACAGCGTGGTTTTACCTGAGCCACTGGGGCCGATTATCGCGACGATTTCGCCCGGGGCGACATCGAGATCGATGCCGTGCAGTACCGTTTGTCCGTTAAACTTTTTCACCAACTGGCGAACTTCAATAGCACTCATTTCGCCTCCTGATCCTGACGGTTAACGTGCGCTTCCAGTCGGTTCTGCAATGCTGACAATACGGTTGCCATCACCCAATAGATCAGCGAAGCCGCCAGATACATGGTGAACACCTCCAACGTGCGTGAGGTAATCAGCTGCGCCTGACGAAACAGTTCCGGAACCTGGATCGTGGCAGCCAGCGAAGTATCTTTTACCAGACTGATAAAGCTGTTACCCAAAGGCGGGAGTGCGGTGCGGGCGGCCTGCGGTAAAACAACCCGACGCAGCGTTTGCCACGGCGTCATGCCGATACTGGCCGCCGCTTCCCACTGGCCGCGCTCGATGGCCGCAATCGCGCCGCGCAGCGATTCTGAGGCATAGGCCGCCATGTTAAGCGACAGCCCAATCATCGCCGAGGGAATGGGATCCAGCTCAATGCCAAACTGCGGCAGACCGTAGTAGATCATAAACAGCTGGGCGATAAGCGGCGTGCCACGAAAGATGGACACGTAGATACGCGCCAGCCAGTTCACGGGCCAGAAGCGGGACAGGCGCATCAGCGCCAGCAAAAAGCCCAGTATCAGCCCGAAAAACATACCACCAATACTGAGCTGCAGCGTGAACAGCGCGCCCTTAAGAAGAAAGGGTGCTGAGTCCAGCACCAGTTGTAAACTTTCCTGCATTATTTAGTAACGTCCGCGCCAAACCATTTTTCTGACAGCTTTTTAAGGGTGCCGTCTTTCTGCATTTCCGCAATGGCCTGATCGATCGCCTTCAGTAAATCTTCGTTGCCCTTACGCAGCGCAACGCCCGCTTCCAGACGCGAGAATGCCGGACCGGCTACCGCCATGGTATCGCCCGTTTTCTTCACAAGATCCAGAGCAGCCAGGCGATCCACCAGAATCGCATCAACGCGACCAGAACGCAGATCCTGATATTTGGTTGGGTCATCATCATAAGTGCGGATATCCACACCTTTTACGTTCGCGCGCAGCCACTGCTCGTAGTTGGTCCCCAGGCCCACACCGACTTTCTTCCCTGCGAGGTCTTCTGGCTTAGTGATGCTGCCCGCGTTTTTCTTCAGCGTCAGCGCCTGCACGCCAGAAATCGTATACGGCGTAGAGAAATCATATTTCTTTTTACGCTCATCGGAGATCGTCACCTGATTGATGACCACATCGATGCGTTTCGAATCCAGCGCCGCTAACATGCCATCCCACTTGGTCGGCTTCAGGACGGCTTTAACCCCCATGTGTTTGGCCAGATCCTGAGCAAACTCCACTTCAAAGCCCGTCAGCTTGCCCTTTTCATCCTGAAAACTGAAAGGAGGATAGGTGCCTTCCAGACCGACGCGCAGCTCGCCTTTGCTTTTAACCTGCGCCAGTAAATCGTCTGCCGCAAACGTTTTAACGCTGAAGCCTGCCACCAGCGCAACCGCCATCATTCCCGTCACCACCTGGCGACGAATCTGTGAGAAAGCCATGTTTACCCCGTTTATTATTTGTAAGTGAGCTGTTGAGCGGCGCATCACGGCCTGCCGCTCTGTCATTATGGGCGTTATTTTACCTAAGGCGTTAAAATAACGGCTGAATTATAACCCTTTTTTGCGCTGCGTCTCAGACCGAAGGGTGATAAGCAAATAACGCGGGCGCGCCGCCTGTATGCACAAACAACAGCGGCCCTTCCCGGCGAAAACGATTCTGGTTGATACCATCGATCAGGCCCGCCATGGCTTTACCGGTATAAACAGGATCGAGAAAAATCCCTTCAAGACGCGCCAGCAGTTTGATCGCTTCCATGCCTTCTTCATTCGGCTCGCCGTAGCGCGGAGCAAAATAGTCATCCCATAGCGTGACCGGTGCCTTCGCCTCTACGGCTAACTGCGTTGCCAGGGCCTGGCGTAGTGCGTCAACCTTAGGCCGTTGCTCAGCGACGTTACGCGATACGGTTACGCCAACCAGCTCAGTTTCCGGCAGCAGCTGTTCCAGCCCAACCGCCAGACCGGCATGCGTTCCGGCACTGCCTGATGCGACCAGGACTGCCGCAAAATCCACCACCCCTTCGCTCTGATGAGCAATCTCCTGGGCACATTCCACATAGCCCAGCGCCCCCAGCGCATTCGAACCGCCCACCGGCAGAATGTAAGGCCGGAAGCCCTGCGCTTCAAGCCGCTCCGCCTGTTCCGCCAGTTGCGCGGCAGGTTGGGTCAGCGCATCGACCATCACCACCTCGACATCCATGAGATCCAGCATCAGGCGGTTGCCATTGGTCAGGTAGTTTTCACTGTGCGTTGCTATCGGGTTCTCCAGCAAGGCCACACATTTCAGGCCGAGTTTGGCCGCAACGGCCGCCGTTTGACGCACATGGTTAGACTGAATGGCGCCGGCGGTCAGCAGCACGTCAGCGCCTTCACGAAGGGCATCCGCGGCTAAAAACTCCAGCTTGCGCAGCTTGTTACCGCCCATAGCCAGCGGTGTCACGTCATCACGTTTGATAAAGATGTCACGACCAAGATAGTCAGATAAACGGGGCAGATATTCCAGCGGCGTCGGCGCGCCCAGAAGTTCGATACGAGGAAACTGATGGATAAGATGTAAGGACAATGCGGCCTCCCGTTGGGCACAAGGCAGTGATCTTTACAGTGTTACAGAAGATGCGGAAAGGATCATCCTGAATTCAAATGCGGGGGAAAAGAGAGGTCAGCCTGCTGCAGCGCAACATCCCCATTTTCCCCCGCGAAGTGGGAAAAATGGGGGTGGGAGACATCATGTCAGTGGCAACGCTCTCTGACATTTCACTGTGTCCCTTAACGTTGCTGCCAGCCTAAAAACTGGTCGTACTTTCGCAGCGCAATACGATAATTATTATTGCCAGCATCAGGTAAGTCTTCTTCCAGGCATTGATGCCAGCTATTGCCTGTCAGTTTTTCAGCCGGAAAGTTTCTGGCTTTCAGCATATCGTCAAGCCGACGTAAGCGAACCACGTATTCACGAATCGTGCTCGGGCTCATTTCCGTCTGTTCGAACAGATATTGTTTAAACGCCATAATGTCAAAGTAGTTAGGATGTGTATTACAAAAAATATCGCTGCAAAAACGGCAAAGCGCCGTTAATTCAGGCTGAAGTTTTAGCCAAAGCGGCTCATCAATCATTTGGTCCATGCGTGCGATGGCCTCTTTATTGATGATCTGACCTCGGAAGACCAGCGCCATACGATCTAAAACTTTGCCACAGTGTGAACAATTGGTTTGGCTGTGTTTGTAGTCTTTAAGATAACGACTTAAAGGTCTGGCTTTGGTTTTGGCTCCCACTGTTGAGTCCCCGATTTCTTATTATTTATAGATCGCCAGGAACTGAGCCTTCTAGCGCGCTCCCGTAAGTCGGGCACGCAAGCGTTTTATCGCCTGACTGTGCAGTTGGCTGACTCGGGATTCCCCCACGTCAAGAACCGCGCCAATCTCTTTCAGATTCAGTTCTTCCTGGTAGTACAGTGTCAGCACCATCTTTTCGCGTTCGGGCAAGGCCTCGATCGCTTCAATGACGCGTTCACGCAGACTCCCTTCCATCAACTGATGAAGTGGATTGGCCTCTTCGTGCCCTTCCGTCACCAGTTCCGCACTGTCACCGTGTTCTTCCCGATACTCGTCGTACGAAAAGAGTTGGCTGTTGTTGGTATCCAACAGAATCTGCCGGTACTCTTCTATCGAAACATTCAACTGTTGCGCGACTTCCTGCTCAGAGGCAGCGCGGCCCAGCATCTGTTCAACCTGATGCATGGCTCCCGCAACCTCGCGAGCATTTCGTCTGACGCTACGTGGTGCCCAGTCCCTGCTGCGAAGCTCATCAAGCATGGCTCCACGGATGCGCTGTACTGCATACGTGGTAAAGGCGGTACCCTGGAGTGCGTCATAGCGCTCCACCGCATTCAACAGACCAATGCCCCCGGCTTGAAGCAGATCGTCAAGTTCAACACTGGCTGGCAGGCGGACCTGCAAGCGCAGTGCTTCATGACGTACCAGTGGTACGTAGCGCTGCCAGAGCGAATGTTTGTCCATCACGCCTTCGGCGGTATAGAGATCGTTCACGTTGACTACCCTGCGTTAATGAAGTTATCGGCATGATTATGCAATTCTGTAGGGCTTTTGATTGGCAGAATAGGCGGGATAAACCGAGGTTATTTCAAATTTGTGATGTTTCAGAGCGGAAGTCTCCGCTCTGAACAGGAAGGCTAACGTAATGTCAGCAAACGCTGCCGTGTGGCTACGGGGACGTTTTCCCATAGCGCGCAAACCCGCCCTTCCATCTCCTGATAAAACGGGCTAATGCTTTCACGTGTTTTATCATCCGTGTGAAAACGGACCTGCCCGGAATCACCATCAATACTAATCATTCTGTTGATGAAAAGCCGCTGTAAGTCGCTGCGCAGGAACAGCCCATTATCCACGCTATTGTCTGCGAGAAATCCCTCTTCGTTTTCGCGCGTATCGATATGGCAGGCTTCGACCCAGGGCCATTGATGCTGATCGAGAAGGCTGGTTCCGGTAATGATACAGGCCCCATAGCGCGCCTTAACCGCCGCCATAAACTCTGACTGGCTGGCCTTCTGCAACACTTTGGCTTTCACCCGCCGCCCGACTTCCGTACCAGGCATAACTGCAGCGGGCGTTCTGTGCTCAGGCGTGCTTAGTACCACAATAAACTGGATACGGCGTGACTGTGGAAAGCAAGGATTAGACTGAACGTTGAACAGCTGCCACCAGGCATCCTCTTCGTCCTCGCGCATCAGAACCAGCTTATAGCCCCGGCTGTTGATCAGGTTTTGCGCCTGAGCGGAGTGCGGATCGACCATCGCATAGACGTAGCTCTGCCCAATCACTTTCCACCGGTTGTTCTCTTTATCCTCGTGTCCCCGACGAAAATAGTGAAAAGGCTGCTGCTGTTTCAGATAGTGCTCAAAACGGCGCAAATAATTTTTTCGTTCGTTATCGTTGGCGATGAACAACAGGTCTTCCAGCGGACTGTTACTCTCTTCCTGAGCAAAGACAGCGCGAATTTTTAACGTCCGATAGCTGGTTGAAGGACTCAGCAACGCACGCGCGGTCAGTTCTTTCTCATCAGGGTATTGTTGTGCATAACGTAGGGCGATCTCTTCAAATGAGAGACGTTCGCCCGGTAGCAGGTCATAGTTAAAGCGCATAACCACCCCAGAACATGAAAAGTAATATCAAAATTAGAGCCATTCTGAAGGGAATTATCGGCATAGCGGAGATGAACTGTAACGCTGAGTTCACTTTTTTATTGTTTACGGCCCAGACCAAAATCCGTTCGTTTTGCCCTGCAACATTTGCATTAGTGCAACACAAAACACGCCTGTTTGTTTTATCTCCCTCTCTGTTCAGGGGCGCGCGGCGTTCTTATCCTTTACTTTACCTGCTTTTTTATCGGTTATTCTTGCCATTAATTTCACTTGCACACTCGTATTCTTTCACCATCACTCTGCAGATGCAGATCGGGTATAGAGGAAGTGAATGATGAAAGGCATAGTGCTGGCTGGTGGAACAGGTTCTCGATTACATCCTGTAACCTGCGGCGTCTCTGAGCAACTGCTACCGTTCTATGACAAACCCATGCTCTCTCTTCCCCTTTCGCTTTTGATGCACTTGCATCCATTCGTCTCGCACCCGGACATTGCTGATTTTGAATATACCTGTCCTCACTATGATAATCCTAAGGATGAAGCCTGCCTGATGTGGAATGACCCTGATGTTGCAATTCAATGGCCTGTAGAACAGCCGATATTGTCGGTAAAAGATCAACAAGGACTATCACTGCAGGAGTTGGTGTAATGCGCGTTTTACTTACAGGGGCTTATGGCCAATTAGGGCGTTGCTTGCTGGATCGTTTTCCCGCTGACTGGATCACGCTGGCGTGTGGTTCGGCAGAACTGGATATTACTGACCGCTGTGCGGTTATGCGCGTCGTCAAAAAATTCAAACCTGATGTCATTATGAATGCTGCGGCCTACACGGCCGTCGATAAAGCAGAAACCGATCGTACCCGCGCGCTGAAGGTGAATGCGATTGGTCCTGAAAATCTGGCACAAGCAGCAAAACTGGTCAACGCACGCCTGATTCATATATCGACTGACTATGTTTTTGATGGGTTAAAGAAAACGACTTATAGCGAAAATGATCCGCCCTGCCCGATTAATTTCTATGGCTTAAGCAAGTGGGAAGGTGAAAAGCGTGTGTTTGAGGTATTGCCAGAAGCCATTGTGATTAGAACCTCATGGATGTTCAGCGAATACGGTAATAACTTCGTGAGTACGATGCTTCGTCTGGCACAGACGCGTTCCGAGTTACATGTGGTGAACGATCAGTATGGCTGTCCGACCTACGCGGGTGATTTAGCCCAGGCCATGATCACGCTCGCCGACATGCCCGAAAAGCGCGGTCTTTACCATTATTGTGGCGATGTTGCCGTTAGCTGGTGCGAATTCGCTCAGACAATATTTGTCGCGGCGCAACAGGACGTGGTCGTGCATGGCATTATCAGCTCGCACTATCCGTCTGCGGCGATTCGGCCTGCGCGCAGTGTGATGAACAGCGACGCTCTCAGCACCATCGGCATCCACCCTTCAGACTGGCAGGATAAACTTCGCCTCTGTCTGAATCACCTGGCGACCCCCTTTCCCTACGCGAATACTTTATAAGGAGATAATTTAATGAAAGTAGCAACGATTGGTAACTGTCAGCTCGAAGTCGTTGGTCAGTTATTAAGTAATTATTCTGAGCTTCATCGTGGCGCAATAACACAAGTTTTTAATACACCTCTGTATAAACTTGATGCTCAGCGAGACATTATCAATCTGATGCACGAACTTGAAAGCTGCGATCATATTTATATGCAGTATCATTCTGAACGCTGGGGTTTGCTTTCAACTGCAAAACTGACTGAGTATTTCGATATCCGCATATTACCCACAATGGAATCAAGCGTATCAGCACCGCAACTAGGGTATTATTCTGCTCCCGTGCCCGATTTAATGGTGTATGTTGATTACCGTTTTTTGCATCTTTATTTGACCGCACATGCCTGTATGGATGCCGTTGCTGCGTACCACAATGTCAGTTACGATGCTGCCAGGCAGCATAACATGATCATGGACGACGCTAATCGCTACCAGCGGTTGTTCAAAGAGGGGAAGGTGGCGTTTGATTATTCAGACTTTTATCGGGATGCCCTGTTAAAAGATAAACGTTGCTACAGCACGGTAAGCCACCCCAATAACAAACATTTAAGCATTTTCTTTAGTGCAATCTTTTTTGATTTATTTAAAGAGAATAAGAACTTCGATCTGGGCGGCAACGATTTGCTTAAAAACTATATTGTTCCAGAGGTAGGCAGTAGCGAACAGCATTATTTTATGATGCGCGAAACAGGGCTTTCTCTGGCCTGTAAAATTAACTATCACTTCTTTTCTTCACAATCGCGTGAACAACTCTCAGAAGCCTTACTGCGTTCTACCTATTACCGCAGTCTGAAATCCGGCTATCAAAACCTCTGAGCTATGCTGTAAGCCTGAAGTTGCATCTTATCGATCAGGCTTATCAGCACAGAAAACGATATTGTTCAGGCCGCGCAATAAACACAGCGATATTGCTTTACCGTATTAATACAGCGTTATATCGCTTTGTTGCGTCAGGCCTGTCTTTGCCATTCCGGTCATTATGATTCTGCTTACAACGCTCAGGTTGACGCCAGAAAGAAGCGCGGTTCCTGGAGTGCCTGCCTGTCCCCGTTTGCGTTAAATACACACTAAAAAGGGCTTTATTTACGGCATCAGTTCGGCCTGCCGGGATTACAATCTGCTATAAAAGCGCGCCTGGCACCCCATTCATACCAGGAAAAACTTCGCCAGCTAAACAATGTGTTAGCTGCATCACCTCAGGCAAATCATAATGAGCAGTAATAAAAAAGCACTTATGCTGGATGCCGGTTTTGCTGCCATGCCTCTTTTGATGGCACTTAAGCATTCCGGTTATGAAACAGCCGTATGCAGCGGCAAACCGCAGGATCCGGGTCATCAACTCGCGGCCCACTCTTTTTGCCTGAATTATGCCAACGTACAGGACGTACTGACCCTGGCGAAATCACTCAATATCACTTCACTTCTGCCTGGTGTTACCGATGTGTCTTACCTTACGGGTGCCAGTGTCGCTGAAACAATGGGCTTACGCGGTTTTGATCGCCCTGATGTAGCAGAAATTATTTTTAAAAAAGACGTTTTCCGCCAGTGGGCACAGAATAAGGGTTATCCAGTCCCTGTGGCCGTGAGCTGTCCTGAAGAGGCGGCGCAACTTCCGCTACCGTTGATGATAAAACCTGTCGACTCATACAGCGGATTAGGGATTTCACTGGTGACTGAGCGCGAACATATCTCCGCCGCTTGGCGAGACGCCTGTGCAGCATCATCCTGTGGCCAGGCACTTATAGAGCGCTGGATAGCCGGTGATTTGCACAGCCACTCCGCTTTTATCGTGAATGGAAAAGTGGCGGTCGAATATTTTGTTGATGAATTTTGTACCGTTTACTCCTGGCAGGTAAACAGTAGTAGTCTCAGCCTCAATCTTTCTGCGTCGATAAAAGACCAGGTCAGCGACTGTATACAGGCACTCGTTGATGAGCTCGGGCTTTGTGATGGTTTACTGCACACTCAGTTTATCTCGGACGGTAAAGACTTTTCTCTAATAGAAATGACACGCCGATGCCCGGGTGATCTTTATAATCAACTTATTGAATATTCTACAGACACGCCTTATTCACTCTGGTTCACCCATGCCTTTACCGGCACACCTTTTACACCAGCCAATCGGCGCCCCGGGCATGTCAGATTAATCGCTCGCCATACCCTGTCCGTTGATCAGGAAGAAACCTTTACCTCCGTCAACTTCGCAGCATTACCGGCCAATATCCTTTCTTTTCTGCCACTGAAGAAAACAGGCGAGAGAATCCAGCGCGCGCCTCACGATCGCGCCGCGCTTATTTTTGCTGAATTCCACCAACGTGATGAACTGGCCAGCTTCACACCACAATTAAAAAATTTTTTTACGCTCAGTAAGTACTAGGAAACCGATATGAAAAAACAACTACAACTTGGTTTTATTGGCGGTGGCGCGAATTCGGCTATTGGTCTTACCCATAAAATTGCCTCACAGCTCGACGGGGATTTTACACTTGTGGCGGGCTGCTTTAGCCGCAATCCTGAGCAGAATCGCCACACGGGTGAGAGCTGGAATATTCATCCTGAACGTATTTACGACAGTATTCAGGCATTTATTATGCAGGAGCGCCACCATCTTGACGCAGTTGCGGTGTTAACACCCACCCCTGACCATCATGAAATTATCACCGCCTGTTTCGAAAACGGTCTGGCTGTAATTTGCGAAAAGGCTATGGTTGAAAGCCATCAAAGCGCTTTGCACGTGATGAACAGCGAGCACCAACATCAGGCAAAATTGTTTGTCACTTATAATTACAGTGGCTATCCCATGGTGCGCGAACTGCAAAAACGCGTACAGCGGGGCGATTTCGGGGCCATTCAGCAAGTCATGGTTGAAATGCCTCAGGAAGGTTTTGCACGACATAATCAACATGGCGATGTGCCAAAACCGCAGAGATGGCGGCAGCAGGATGCCGTCATTCCAACCGTTTCGCTCGATCTTGGCGTTCATGTTCACCAGCTAATTGAATTTATCACCGGGGATCACGCAGTCGATATTTATGCGATCCATGATACGTACGCCAAAATCCCCGGCGTCATCGACACCGTACATCTCTTATCGCGTTATCAAAGCGGTATGACATGTAATTACTGGTATGGCAAAGCCGCCCTGGGATACCGAAATGGCCTGCGGATTCGCGTCATGGGAAGTCAGGGCAGTGCAGAATGGTTCCAAATGGATCCTGAATTCCTTTATGTCAGCGGTTTGCAAGGCAGTCGTACTGTTATCGATCGCACAGCCAATGACAATATTGTTGCTGCTGATGCACGTTACTGCCGTTTTAAAGCGGGTCACCCTGCTGGCTTTATTGAAGCATTTGCCAATTATTATGCTGACATTGCCTCTGCATTGAGAGGGGAACCTAACGATTACGTGATGGGTTCAGACGTTGCGGCTCGCGGGCTTCACTTTCTCGAAAGTGCCGCGAAAAGTGCAACAAGTCTGCAAAAATGTACCCTTTAAACAATAAAAAGATAAAATATAACGGAGTTTCTCATGAATTTTCTTAGTGAAATAGTCGAGAAAAATAACCATTTTCTCGTTACGCTGGAGAAAATGTACCAAAACAGCAATCCGGTAGTCCTCATTGGCGCAGGCTGTCTGGCTACTAAGACCAGTGAATATATGGCGCGTAATCACTTGCATATCGATTATGTTGCGGTCAATGAAATGTATTTTTCTCCTGGTCAAACGTTAAACGAACTGACTGTTGTGCCTCTAGAAAACTTGCTCAACACCAATAAGAAATACAATTTTATTATTGCACTACAGTATGTCGATCAGACGTTTTTAAATTCACTATCAGACGTTCAATCTGAAGTCCTGGTCTATGATCCCTCTTTCACAGGCGTGAACACCGAAGAAATTATCTCCTATGATTTTTGTCAGACTCATGCTGATGCACTGCATTCCTTATATGAAAGTCTTGGTGATGATAAATCTCGCGAGACGTTTATCGCATTCATGAATCAGCGTATTAGCGCACGCTCTGACTATATTAAAGCAGTATATGATGAGAACCATTACTTCCCAATCGACATTGTCGCGTTGAGTAAGTCCGAGGTTTTTGTTGACTGTGGCGCTTATAATGGTGACAGCGTGAATGCTTTCGAAGCCGCACTGGCAACCCGCGGACTCCCTTTGCCGAAAAAAATCTTTGCCTTCGAACCAGACAAGGTCAATTACCCGTTGCTGTGTGCCGCTACAGCGGATAAAGCGTATTGTGAATGCCACCAGGCAGGCGTATGGAGTGAAGAGACAACGCTGTATTTCGAATCAGGAAAAGCGTTGGATTCAAAAATCACCGAAAAGGTCACGACTAACAGTATCGTATTAACCACGCTCGATAGCGTTATTGCGGACAGTAAGGTGACATTTATCAAAATGGATATTGAAGGTGCTGAGCTTTCTGCGCTGGAGGGGGCGAAAAACAGTATTCAACGCTGTTACCCACTGTTGGCAATCAGCGCCTATCATAAACCGGATGATCTTATAAAGATCCCTGCTTATATTAAAAGCATTATGCCCGGGTATCGGTTTTATCTCCGCGCACATCATCCTGTTCATGCTTTTGAACTGGTGTTGTACGCGATTCCTACCTGATTTTTTCTTTGCATCAGCCCGGCTCTCGCGTATCAACCGGGCAGAGTTATTCTCATTACCTGTATCCGTCGTCTGTGCCCTTCCCGTTTCTTTTTCAGGCTGCTGTCAATGTACCGCTGTCAGCAACGATTTTTGAGATGAGAACCGATTAAGAAAGCGAGATCGTGCAGATGGAATGCATGTGAGATCTGCAGCGTCATGCAAAAGCATGTTCACTTTTGCATGACGGGCTTGCAAAGATCCGGATTGATGACTTACGCAGCATTCACATTGCTGGCGCGCATAATAATGTTAATAATCTCATCCTGATCTTCTTCCGCCAGGTTCGGATGCACTGGTAAACACAACACCTGCTGAGAAATTTGACTGGCCACCGGCAGATTTGAAGGAGCCGATGATTCATAGCCTTTGTACATCGGGAAATCGGAGATGAGCGGATAAAAATACCGTCTGACATAAATATTTTGGCTTTTGAAGTGATGATACAGTTCATCACGCGTCATCGGGAATAATCCCGCGTGAACAAAGACCGGGCAATACGCATAGTTCCAGTCGGTTTCATCAACGAGCGGTAGTAGCGTAAGTCCGTGTATATGCCCTAATGCCTGCTGATATTTTTGATAAATGACTTTACGCTTAGCCAGCGCTGAATCCACATGCTTCAGCTGGAGTAATCCAAAAGCCGCCTGAACTTCATTCATTTTGCCATTGATACCCGGCGCAACCACCGTGGTTTCATCGGCAAAGCCAAAATTCTTTAAATAATCAATACGTCGTTTGATTTTTTCATTCGGGCAGATAATGGCACCGCCTTCAAACGTATTAAATACCTTCGTTGCATGGAAGCTTAAAACAGACAGATCGCCGTGATTTAGGATACTGACGTTTTTTTGTTTAACACCAAAACAATGCGCGGCATCGTAAATGACTTTCAGACCGTAGTTGTCGGCAATACGTTGAATGCGGTCAACATCGCAGGGAATGCCATAGCAGTGAACGGGTAAAATTGCACTGGTGGTTGGCGTAATGGCGGACTCAATCTTTTCAGGATCGATATTGCAGGTAACAGGATCAATATCGACGAAAATGGGTTTTATGCCGTTCCATAATAAGGAATGGGATGTCGCGACGAAAGAATATGGCGTGGTAATCACCTCCCCCGTGATTCTGAGCGCCTGTAGCGCAGTCACCAGCGCCAGGGTACCGTTCGCGAACAAACTGAGGTGTTCGACACCGAGATAATCGGCAAGGGCCCGTTCCAGCTCCTGGTGATAGGGACCACCATTTGTGAGCTGTTTACTGTCCCAGATACGTTCTAAATAAGGCAGGAACTCTTCCAAGGGCGGCAGAAGAGGACTTGTCACCAGCACATTTGATGAGGGCTTGTTTATCTTCATCGGATAACTTCCTGACCTTAAATAATTGTTGAATGCGTACAGGGCTTTTATCTGGCTCGCTGTCTTTGCACGTCATTTATGCCTGAGTTGCTTCAGATAACGCCTGTATCCGGCCGAAAAGTGTCATAAGCGCGTTCTGGTTTACCTCGTCATAAGCTTTTTCTTTCAACTGCTGACTCATCGTGTCAGTGAGCGACGTCTCTGCACAAAGTGTTGCGATAGCCTCTTTCCAGGCGTTCGGGTTATGCTTTACTTTCCAGCCGGGAACGGATTCACCGAATGTAGGATGATCGCTATATATCGCCGGTATCCCCATAACCGCTAACTGCATGAGCACGTTGTTATCTTTGTAACGGTTTTCATCATTGTTGCAGCGCGGAAGCACGGCGATATCGGCTTCACAATGCAGCAACTGCGCGACCAGGCGGGCCTCAGTCTGAAAACGGTACGTTTCCCTGATATAAGGCAGCCATTCCGGCGGACAATGCCCAATGACAATCCAGTCAAGCCTTTCAGCACTTGCCATTATCGCTGAAGTCAGTAATTCACACTCTTTCTTCCTGAGATCGTATGTGAAACACACGACACGGCATTTGTCTTTTTTCTGCTTAACCCTATCCTGACAGGGTTGCACTAAAACATTGGGAAGAATAACGACAGGTTTATGGCGCTTTTTGAGCCAATTGGCCAGGGCATCGCTGTACGTTAGCCAGTTATCGATAACATTATCTTCAATTAATTTTTTATATTTCCGCGCATTCGGATCGTCCTGAATAAGATAATGAACACGACAGGTTACGGCGTTTTTGAGTTGCCTGATTGTCTGGCAGGCGAGATCCGACAGTTCGCCGCTGATAACGAGCTCGTCAGGATGATGCCGCAATAATTCTGGCGCGGAGGGTATCTGTTCAAGAAGCACGCTTTTGACGCCGCCGGCATTCGTTAGCCTGTCCAGAGCGGTGATAAATCGCTGCACGCCAGTATCATTCTGATCCTGCGCGATAAAAATGACGGTGCGTGTTTCGCTATGTTTGAGCGGATTCCAGCCCGTGACTAACGTTCTGTCTGCGGTAAAAAGGGTTCTGTTCAGGCTTAAATTTTTATTATAAGCCGGATCATCTGCCAGAACAGGGAGCCAGGTGTGATAGAAACGGTCGAGGTCCTGTGAAGGCGACAACGCGTAATTTGGCGGAAAGTCCGTCACGGCTTCCTGTTTCGCTACGACGCTGTAGGGTGTGCATATTGCCCGACCGCCCTGCTGAACCAGTCGCAGATTCAGGTCCAGTCTGGCCAGCAGAGGTTGTGTGTAAGCCGTATCAAATCCGCCGATCTCCAGCCATCTGTCTTTTCTGATTAACAAACAGTCTGTGGGCAACGTCGAATAACTACAGTCGCTTTGATAACGTGACAGGTAGCCTGCATTGCCCCATCTTTCGGCATAACCGACGGGGAAGGCCAGGCCCCGAACCCCAAGAATTTCTCCGGCACATAAGATCTGACTGTCCAGGTTGATAATATGAGGCGCGACGCAGACAACGTCATGCCGTAGAGCATGACATGCCAGCGCCTCCAGCCAGCCGCGGCTGACAAATAAAACACTGGGATCCAACAACAGCAGAAACTCGCCTTCAGCCTGCCCTGCTACCTCATTAATCGCAGCTTCCTGGGTTTGGCTACCATGACTTTTCAGGATGTGGATGTTAACCGATGCTGTTGACAAATTTGTCGTCAGCCAGGCCGTGATAGCCTCAGAGGTCGCTGGCGTCACAATAACAATCAACTGGCATAGCGGTTGATAGGTTTGTTCAAATAACGTGGTGATGCAACACTGCAGTTGATGAATATCCGTGCCAGCGACAAGTATGATGCTGAGCGAAATAACCGGCTCCATGCTGTATTTTAACCGCCACGGCTTACCCGGCTGGTGCTCCACTACACCTTGGCTGAAGCCCTGCTGCTGAAGATAAGATTGCAACACAGCATGTTCCTGCTGAAGTTCCTGTGTCACACAGCTGTTCAGAGCAGTCACGGTAAAGACTTCTGAAACATGGCCAAAGGCATTGCGATCGTACGTGGCTAACAACCGTGTAACCGCATCCAGTTCATAGCACTCCGAAAAATCAGCATTAAACCCGCCAATAGCCATCATGGCGTTTCGCGCGAAGATCCCGCGCTTGAGATAGAGTGAAGGCTGACTCAGAAAAAGATCCGGGCAAAATGCAGGCTTAAAATGGGGATGAATTTTCCCTTCATTGTCAGAGAGGCCTTCATCCGCGTAAACAAAAGCGCATTCCGTTCTGCTGCTCAAGGCTTCAGCCATGAGTCGTAAACTTTCCGCAGTAAACTGGCATCCGGCAGGGACGACGTATATCCAGTCGTAAACGTTCTGCTCCAGATAACGATTAATTTCGCCCAACCATACCTCAGGCCCGATTTGAACGACACGATCATCAGAAACGTGTCGCGTTTCCTGATGAGCCGCCAGTAAAACAGCGCATCCTTTTACATGATCTAACTGAGGCAGTAAGGTATTCAGCGTCGTGTTCATGTCTTCTGCGCGACCTGACTGCACGGCAATCAGCATTCTGAGGCCTGGCGGTGGCGCAATACTCTGCACCTTTTCAGCAGGAACTGGAAGTAGACGCTTATACAGCCAGTCATTCAAAGCGTGTCGCTTATCATGCGCGGCACGTTGCTCGGCCTTTTCTTGTGTCAACGTAACGAAGTTTTCAAACTGTTGCTGACTTCGCGCGCGTCGGACCAGAAAATATTCACGCATCTTCCATAAATTCTGGCGCTCGTTATCAATCGCTTCCTGGGTGTTTTCCCAGCAAAATCCAGCGCCACCGTTGTCACGCACGGTTTCCTGCGTAATGGCATACTTTTCATAACCCGGTGCGGTTAACGAAACTACGGGACTTCCGCATAAAATCGCCATTGCGCAGGTGCCCGAGGATTCATACGAATAAAATACGCGCGTACGCTTGAGCACAACGGCAAGTTCTTTCAGAGGCAGTGGGTTTGCCATAGACAAGATTTTGGTATCTGCAGGGAGTCGGCTGAAATCAACAACCGATTCAGGCACACGATTCAGGTAGAGAATATTAAGGTCTTTCTCCGGGTTGTCGTCACAAAATAATTGCAGATCAAACGATTCAATTCCCAATATCTGTGGATCAACCGCTTTTTCAGCAAATTCGTTGCGGTACCAGAAAAATAAATCTTCTGGTCCTTCATGTATCCGATTATTCATGATCACGCCTTCCCGGTTCAGCATATAGCGAACACAAACGGGCGCGGAGAGAGGGTTTCCCGACACGATTTCAGGGTAAATGGCAATCCAGGGTTGTCCGCTGTTTTGAATAACCATCCAGTCTTCACTGTTTATCACCGGCGTATTCCATTCTGGATTTACCCGGCAATTAACCATCCAGGCTTTACCGCCCTGTTCGTTAATCATATGACAGAGCTGATGAATAACCTGAACGCCGGATGACGATTCGATGTAATCAGGTGCCAGAAGTAAGTATGGAAAGGTGAACCCACGCATAACAGCCTCTTTTTCTACAGGCGCGACAATGAAAAGCTGGCGTTGCCTGAAAGTCGTGTGTCTCTACGGAGACCTTATGTCCAGTCATGTAACGACGGCGTCATCATCAAGACGACGCGCCGCAACCGCTTCAGGCAGAAAGCCAACCTTTCTGCCATTCATCTAATCCATTCTCCCTTAGATACCAGTCCTGATGGACGGCAGCACGGAGTTGATCGCCCAGATGATAAGTGGCCTCCATGTCGCCTAAGTGCGAGCGGATAGCGCCCATCCAGTCTTTGAAGCGGTTTTCAACCAGGGTCACAGGCAATCCACAGCGATAAGGCTCGATACTGGTCGCGATAATGGGCACGCCGCAGGTGCCAATCTCCAGCAGCCTAAGGTTACTTTTGCATTCATTAAACTGGTTGATTTCAAGAGGAACCAGCGCCAGATCCAGGTTGAGGCTGGCGAGTTTTTCTGGATACATCTCAAAAGGCACGCCTGGATGGAATTCGCAGTGAACGCCCCGGGGCTTCATCCCCATGAACACCCATTCAACCTTATCTTCCAGTTCCTTGATAATTGGCAATAAAATTTGCAGATCGCCCGTGTGCGTGCTGCCGCCTGCCCAGCCGATACGCACCTTACGCCCGACACCACGTTGACTCAATAAGTGCCCCCACTGTGCTTCCGCCAGTCGGTTTTGTGCGATCCGTATATCGGCGTGAAAGCGGCTGTAAGCCTCAGCCAGTGGCGCCGTGGAAACGACAACCCAGTCTGCGGACTCCATCACTTTGCGAAGATTTTTGACGATCTGCTGGGGAAAGTGGTTGCGGTTGCCATTTTTTAACGGCACGTTCAGCAGGAAATCATCATATTCCACCACGATCTTCGCGTCGCTGACGTCCCGATACTGCTTCATAATTGAAGGGAAGCGGCTTCCACTTAATGACTCCAGCAAAATGATGTCTGGTTGCAGAAGCGCCACTTCCATGACGCCGGGAATCTGCTGGGTCATACCGCCTTCTAAAAGCAGATTACTTTCCAGCGCTTTAAATGGCTGGACGATACGGTGATTGCCACATCCCTGCCAGTCAACGTGATGCGCTAACACAACCGGCAAGGGGCGCCCCGGTAACGGCTGCTGGAAACGCGCCGTTCCTGCGCCAAGCGTGAACGCTTTACCTGCCCGCTGCATTTGTTGATTATTGCTGGGATCCCGCAAGAGCATCGATCGCCATTGGCTGCGAAGCTTGCTGTAATCGTGAAGAAAAGGTCTTTCCTGCACATGGAATTTTTCCGTCATCAGTCGGGTTGCTCCGCCCATATGACGAACGCGCGACCATGGTGTCCAGACGTTCAGGTAACCTTGCTGTAAAGCGCGTAGGCCCAGATCAACATCCGCGAAATACAGGGGATACTCTTGTTCAGCAAATCCACCCAGACTAAAAAAGACCGATTTGCGAACCATCATGCAAGATGCGCTTACCGCGGCCAGGTTGTGCTCAGTTTGCAGATAACGCTGGAAGCCTCTGGCTTCACCATCAACCCCATCCCAGGGGCTGTCTACACCATTCTGTACGCCGAGCAGATAGCCGCCATGCTGTATCCGGCCATCCTGGTACTCCAGACGAGCGCCCGCCAAGGCAATTTCCGGACGCAAGGCATGTTCGAGCAGTGCATCAAGCCAGTCCGGATGGGTAATTTGGCAGTCGTTATTGAGAAACAGCAGTATGTCGCCTCGTGCCTGTTCCGCAGCACGATTATTTATGGCTGCAAAGTTGAACGGCGCGTCGTAGCGTAGGACCTTGATTTGTTCAATATTTAATTTTTCAAGATCGTTAAGAAATGCACACGCCTGTTCGTCCACTGACTGGTTATCAACAATCAGCAATTCATAATAGGGATAGCGCGTTTTCTCCATCAACGTATCAATACAGGTACGTAATAAGGCGGCGTGGTCGCGGGTGGGAATAATAATTGAAACCAGCGGTTTAGCATCCCAGTGATAACGCACCCGCATCGTGCCCAGATTCATCCCGGCGTCAAGTGATGCCGTAATCCCTAAACGTTGTAAATGTGCTTTAACAACGTCCTGATAGGCTGCGCTGTAATGGCTTTCCTCGAACCAGCGGCCGTTATCTTTACTGCTCTTTACCACCACTTCTGACAGATGACCAAGTGCACCCGGCCCTTGCTGTTCAATGCATTGCCAAAGCAGTTGATAAAGTCCGAGGGGATTCATTTCATCGGTGATCCCCCCTGCTGCCTGCGCCTTATGTTTGTCAAACATCAGCGTGCGGCCCACGTAAGGCGTGCTTCTTAACAGATCGATATTAGGCGCGGGTCGCAGTATGACGCCGGGTTCATTGTTTTCATCGTTAAAGCTCTCATCGCAATACCAGAAGGCGGTATCCGGATAGCGCAAACGGTGTTCAGCCATGAGCAACAAGGCATCCGGTAAAAGCTCATCTCCTGCCATGACAACAATAAATGCGGAAGGGGCGCTTGTGTCTTTGAGCAAGTGGTTAAGTTCAGCCAGCCAGCCCTTTTCACATCGCGCAAAAGTTCCTTCATCTAAAACGACATCATCATCGCTTAATAAGCTTATTGTCGAGGGCGGCAGTGTTTGCTCCCTGACCGCAGCCAGAGAACGTTTGCAGTCAGCTGCGTTGCCTTTTTCATTAACGATGACGACGCCGATGTGACCACTTTCTGGAACGGCTCCAATAAACGAGAGTAATGCTGCCCGACGGGCGTCCGTAATACGCCTCTCTTTAAGCCACTGCTCTATAGAATAGTTTTTGTCTACCCATGACAACACTGACTGGCTATGGAAACGCAAAGCGTGATGCGCGCGTTCATCCATAGACCATTTTTTGGCTACAAGTGGCAGGCTAATGATTTTGTCGATGGCACAAGACAGGTCCCACTGATTCCGGAAGCGGTCTTCATTTGCAAGCGTCCACTGCAGTGCATCCTTGAAGCCACGTTTGAGTAATTCAATCCATTCATCCGCATCAGGACAAAACTGCAGGTTAACGACAGTAAAATGTGATTTATCGAACTCACTAAAATTATGCTCGCCTAAATAGCCTTCAACATAATTTGTAGAGGCGAGAAACACAGGAATACCGAGGATGAGTGATTTCGCCACAATCTCATCACTACCGATAACGGCATCATAATTATTGAGCCACTCAGGCTCAATACGGCTAACAGGCTGGCTGCAATCAAACCATTCCAGGCTAATTGCTTGTGCTTTGAGCTGCTGCTGCAGTTCATACATTTCAGCAGAAATATCAGGCGCAAAATAAAGCACCTTTTTCAATTCTGTGCGAATCCTACGCTGCCCGAATGCATTGAATGCAGGGGAGAAAGTATAGGGTAAAACCTCTACCTGACCGGGTAGAAGGCCGTTCTGGAGTAATCGCTCAGAGATCGCCGGCGACAGGCTGAGAGAGAGTGAAGCAAGCTGATTCTCAAGCTCAACGCCCCATGGCATATAAACATCGTGATAGTCGTAAAAATGCCGGAAAATAACGGGCGCGGTTCTGGAAAATAACGCAACAGAAGACAGGAGTTTCTGGCTAAAAAAACCTTTGTAAACCAGGATAAGCCCATACTCATCGGCCAAAGTGCCCAGCTTTTCGCTGATGATGCGAAAGTCTGGATTCTGTCTGAGCCTTTCCAGTTCAAATGACACCGTCTTACCGTACGTACTGGTAACAACGTCAACCTGCCATCCTAAGGACAAAAAAACATCAATGATATCGAGCGCTTCATTAACGTGAATGGAAAAGTGCTCGAATCTGTCGATGCTAATTAAAAGCCTGCTCATCTGATATCCTCTGGTTGTGCATCAGCAAAATCTGCACGCACATAGATCACCCATATCAGACTATTGTAGAAGTGTAAGCGACTAACTTAGCGGGACATTAGCTACAGTAAACCGGGCTAATTAAAGCGATTAAGCAAAAAAACGCCCTCATTTCTGAGGGCGTTTTTATTAATACAGGTTTTGCGGCGATTAACGCAGCAGAGACAGCATGGTCTGTGGAACCTGGTTGGCCTGGGCCAGTACAGAAGAACCAGCCTGCTGCAGGATCTGCGCACGGGACATGTTCGACACTTCCGTTGCGTAATCCGCATCCTGGATACGGCTGCGGGCCGCGGTCAGGTTGGTTACGGTGTTGTTCAGGTTGCTGATGGTGGACTCAAAACGGTTCTGAGACGCACCCAGCAGGCTGCGCTGGTTGTCTACCGCTTTGATCGCTTTATCGATATCGGCCAGCGGCGTGGTGCCTGCTGCAGTACCACCGGTACCACCGGTGACGGCACCTTTCAGCACGTCGAAACCGATCGCTGAAGTGGTACGCGCGTTGCCGTTTACAGTGTCGCCCGTGGTCATTGCGCGGGTGTTCTGGGTGGTACCAGACTGACCGGCTGAGGCCAGGTCAAAACCGTCGCTTGCGCTGATGGTGATACCGATGGTTTCACCGTCTTTGGCGCCAACCTGGAAGTTGTAGGTGCTGCTGCCTGAACCGGTGTTCAGCACTTTGATGCCGTTGAAGTCGGTCTGCTTGGTGACGCGGTCGATTTCCTGCATACGCTGGTTAACTTCAGCCTGAATCGAGTCGATGTCAGACGCTGAGTTAGAGCTGTTCTGCGCCTGAACGGTCAGGTCACGTACGCGCTGCAGGTTGTTGTTGACTTCGGTCAGCGCGCCTTCAGCGGTCTGCGACAGCGAGATACCGTCGTTGGCGTTACGGGCAGCAACGGTCAGGCCGTTGATGTTAGAGCTGAAGCGGTTGGCAATCGCCTGACCCGCTGCGTCATCTTTTGCACTGTTGATGCGCAGGCCGGAAGACAGGCGCTCAATCGCAGTACCCAGTGATGACTGAGATTTGGTCAGGTTATTCTGCGTAACCAGAGACAGGGTATTGGTATTAATAACTGCCATAATAATTATCCTTCATAAAAGAATTATAGGGTTCGGATTTGGCCTGCGGCTTCATCGCCTTCAATATTGTTATCGCCCTCCTGGCTTAAAACTTTATGCTTTACTCTTTTTTTTACCAAAGAGGACAACTGAAATTTGTTTACAAAAGGCTTCCCAGGTCAAGGTCGGGCCGTACTGAAGCGTAAACTTACCGTATTCCTGGCAGCAGGCACTCCCCTGCTCACTTTCCCCTGTATTAAAAAACGTTATTAAATAGGCGGTTATATTTTTTCGCCTATTTATTCCGTATTAAAACCTTTCACTTACTGGTTTTATTGAAAAGTGTCTCCGCTTTAATATGATGCCACCACCGAGACAAAATGTTATTTCTGCAATAAAGAAACATCGTGATATCTCAGTGCCTGTTCGGGCAACCTGTTTCAGCATTCCATCTTCAATAATCCATTCCCAGAAAGGCGTGATAATAACATTGCGTTAATAATTACTATTCATCATCTCATGTCAAACCGCTTCCCTTTTAAAAGCCAGTCGGCCTGAACATGAACGGATATAACGCAAGATGTCATAGCCGTGCCTGCCAGAACCACTTTCAGGAACGAATCAGCATCAGGATATGCACCTGTTTTAGCCCAGGCCCTCAACGCAGCATATTTCTGTCTATTCCCTTACGTCAGCGTTCGATACTCAACGCTGTGAGCTGACCTGCCAGAGACTCACCGACGTGAAATGCCGTATGAATCCCTGTAACATTCAAGCAAGCGTTTCACTTTTTCACCCACAGCCATGAAGACATCATGTTTTCAGGCAATAAAAAAACGCCCTCATCACTGAGGGCGTTTTTATTAATACAGGTTTTGCGGCGATTAACGCAGCAGAGACAGCATGGTCTGTGGTACCTGGTTGGCCTGGGCCAGTACAGAAGAGCCGGCCTGCTGCAGGATCTGCGCGCGGGACATGTTCGACACTTCCGTTGCGTAATCCGCATCCTGGATACGGCTGCGGGCCGCGGTCAGGTTGGTTACGGTGTTGTTCAGGTTGCTGATGGTGGACTCAAAACGGTTCTGAGACGCACCCAGCAGGCTGCGCTGGTTGTCTACCGCTTTGATCGCTTTATCGATATCGGCCAGCGGCGTGGTGCCTGCTGCAGTACCACCGGTACCACCGGTGACGGCACCTTTCAGCACGTCGAAACCGATCGCTGAAGTGGTACGCGCGTTGCCGTTTACAGTGTCGCCCGTGGTCATTGCGCGGGTGTTCTGGGTGGTACCAGACTGACCGGCTGAGGCCAGGTCAAAACCGTCGCTTGCGCTGATGGTGATACCGATGGTTTCACCGTCTTTGGCGCCAACCTGGAAGTTGTAGGTGCTGCTGCCTGAACCGGTGTTCAGCACTTTGATGCCGTTGAAGTCGGTCTGCTTGGTGACGCGGTCGATTTCCTGCATACGCTGGTTAACTTCAGCCTGAATCGAGTCGATGTCAGACGCTGAGTTAGAGCTGTTCTGCGCCTGAACGGTCAGGTCACGTACGCGCTGCAGGTTGTTGTTGACTTCGGTCAGCGCGCCTTCAGCGGTCTGCGACAGAGAGATACCGTCGTTGGCGTTGCGGGCAGCAACGGTCAGGCCGTTGATGTTAGAGCTGAAGCGGTTAGCGATCGCTTCGCCGGCTGCATCGTCTTTTGCGCTGTTGATGCGCAGGCCGGAAGACAGGCGCTCAATCGCAGTACCCAGTGATGACTGAGATTTGCTCAGGTTGTTCTGAGTAACCAGAGACAGGGTATTAGTATTAATAACTGCCATAATAATTATCCTTTATATAAAAATTACAGGGTTTGGATTCGGCCTGCGGCTTCATCACCTTCAATATTGTTATCGCCCGTCATGAGCAAAACTTTACGCAGGACACGGTTTTTTTTAATCGTCTGTTGGAAAACCTGTTGAGATGGAATCTCAGGCGTAGCTGAATAACCTCATCAGCAACATAAAGGCCATTGCGCTGTTTCGCATTGGGCTATGAATGCCCGACACAAAAAGCAATGGATGAGGGAAAAGCAAAACGGGAGCAAACACGTTTGAGAAGAATATTTATATGACACAAATGAAAAACGCCTTCATAACTGAAGGCGTTTTTGTTAATACAGGTTTTGCGGCGATTAACGCAGCAGAGACAGCATGGTCTGTGGTACCTGGTTGGCCTGGGCCAGTACAGAAGAGCCGGCCTGCTGCAGGATCTGCGCGCGGGACATGTTCGACACTTCC
>Ga0308167_1001315_pt1 | contig 30294 bp, 27 predicted proteins | sample PhyCR1_2_FD_202138 | JGI IMG/M metagenome (GOLD analysis project Ga0308167, IMG submission 202138) | Phyllosphere microbial communities from UC Gill Tract Community Farm, Albany, California, United States - DLSLRC.R1 | ecosystem: Host-associated > Plants > Phyllosphere > Unclassified | place... | reverse complement strand
TGGTCGACACGGGCTGCTTCGACGCGAGCTCGACGATGGCGCCGTGCAGCGCCTTGGTCGTCTGGACGATGCGGGCGTCGACCATGGAGGCCTCCTGGATGTCGTGCCGTGGCCGGGGCGGGGGCCCCGGCTGAGCCGATCCTAGTGGTGGTCGACAGCCGTCGGCCTCGGCGACGCGGTGTCGCGAAGTCGGACTCCGTCGCGCGGCGGAGGCCGAGACGGGGGCCGGGTCGGAGGCCGCGTCGGAGGCCGGGACGGAGGCCCTGTCGGCGGGGCCGAGGCGGGGCTACGATCGATGTCGACCACGCCCGTCGTCCGTGCGCAGCGTCACCCCTCCCACCCACCACCACGTCCAGGTCGCACGGTGTCGGATCGAACCGATTCGAGCGCGCCTGGTCGGCCCTGTCGTGAGGACACCCCCGTGAGCATCGTCGTCCACCCCGGTGACGCCCTGACCCGCCGCCAGAGGCTCGTCTACGTGATCGTCCTGGGCGCGCTGACCGCGCTCGGCCCGCTCACGATCGACCTCTACCTGCCGGCCTTCCCGTCGCTCGAGGACGACCTGGGCGTCACCGCGGGCCTCGTGCAGCTCACCCTCACGGCGACGACGATCGGCTTCGGGGTCGGGCAGCTGCTCGTCGGCCCCTGGAGCGACAAGGTCGGTCGCCGCCTGCCCCTCATCGTGGCCACCGCCGTCCACATCGGCGCCAGCGTCGGCGCCGCCGCCGCCCCCGACATCACGTGGCTCGCGGTCTTCCGCGTCCTGCAGGGCATGGGCGCCGCGGCCGGCGGCGTCGTCGCCATGGCCACCGTGCGCGACCTCTTCGGCGGCCTGCCGCTCGTGCGCATGCTGTCCCGCCTCGCGCTCGTCACGGGCCTGGCTCCCGTGCTCGCGCCGGTCGTCGGCTCGCAGCTGCTCCGGTTCACCGACTGGCGCGGCATCTTCTGGTTCCTCGTCGCCTACGGCGTGCTCATCCTGCTCGCGGCGATCTTCCTGATCGTCGAGACCCTGCCCGAGTCGGCCCGCCACGGCGCCGGCCACACGACCCTCCGGCAGCGCTACAAGGCGCTCTTCAGCGACCGCGTCTTCGTCGGCGTCGCGCTGATCGGCGCCATGGTCTTCTCCGGCCTCTTCACGTACCTGTCCGCCTCGTCGTTCCTCTTCCAGGACGTGTACGGCCTCGACGCCCAGCAGTACGGCTACCTCTTCGCGATCAACTCGCTCGGCATCGTCGTCGGCGTCCAGGTCAGCTCGCGCCTCGCCCGTCGGGTGCCCCCGGCCTACATCCTCGCGGGGTCGACGACCGTGCTGATCGTCAGCGCCGGGCTGATCGTGCTGCTCGACTCGCTGCACGTGGGGCTGCTCGGCATCCTCGTGCCGCTCTGGTTCTTCATCGCGGCGTGCGGCTTCACGTTCCCGCAGGTGCAGGTGCTGGGCCTCGCGAACCACGGTGCCGAGGCCGGCACGGCCGCGTCCCTGCTCGGGGCCCTCAACTTCGGCCTCGCCGGCATCATCTCGCCGGTCGTCGGGTTCCTCGGGATCGACACCGCCGTGCCGATGGGCAGCGTGATGATGGTCACCTCGGCGGTGGCCATCCTCAGCCTGTGGCTGCTGGTCCGGCCGCGCAGCGTCCCGGCGCTCGCGCACTAGGCCGGGCCGAGGAGGCGCGGAGCAGCCCCCCAGGAGGCGCCGGCCGACCCGGGCGGGCCGCGCCGCACCTCGGTCGGTACTGTCGGCGGATGGACACCTCGCCCCTCGCCCCGAAGCCGGCCTCTCCGCGGGAGGCCACCGTCGCCCGGCGCGTGCAGCGCCGGTGGTGGGTCTTCAGCGCGCTCGGCGCGATCGGGGTCGTGCTGCTGATCGGCGTGGTCGTGACGGCGAGGGCGGGGCGGCTCGGCATCGACGAGCGCTTCATGAACGAGCTCGTCGAGCACCGCAGCGATTTCTGGATCGCCCCGGCCCTCGTCTTCGACACGGTCGGGGCAGGGCTGATCGGCGTCTTCGTCGTGCCGCTCGGCGTCGCCGTGGTCTTCCTGTTGCGGCGGCGCCCGTGGGCGGCTCTCTACTGGATCTGCGCCTGCGCACTCAGCGCCGGCGTCGTCCAGGTGGTCAAGCACACCTTCGGGCGGGCGCGGCCGACCGAGATCCTCGTGGTGAGCGACTACGGCTCGTTCCCGTCGGGCCACACCGCCAACGCGGCGACCCTCGCCGTCGTGCTCGGCGTCGTGCTCCGCCGGGTCTGGGTCTGGGCGGCCGGCGTCGTCTGGACCGTGCTGATGCTGCTCAGCCGCACCTACCTCGGGGCGCACTGGCTGACCGACACGATCGGCGGGCTGCTGATCGGCGCCGGCGTCGCGGTCGTCCTCTGGGCCCCGGTCGCCCACCGGCTCCTCGACGAGCAGGAGCGGGTCAGGGGCCGCGGCTGGGCGTGGCAGACGCGCGTCGGTGCGGGTGCCTAGGCTGACCCCATGACCGACCCCCTCGACCAGGCCAGGGCGGAGGCCGCCGCGGCGGTCGCCGCCGCCGAGCAGGCGAAGCGCGACGCGGAGGCGGCGCTGGCGCGGGCCCAGCAGCTCGCGGCCGAGGCCGAGGCAGCGGCGCAGGAGGCGGTCGAGGCCGAGCAGGACGCACAGGCGGCAACGACCGCAGCGCCCGACGCAGGCGCGGCCGACCCGGTCGCCGCGGCCCGCCCTGGCGACGGGGGCGGCGCCTCCTCGGGTCCGCTCTCGTCCGGTGCCGTCGACGCGGTGCGGGCCGGCTACGCCACCGAGGGCCCGGCCCTCGAGATCGGCTCGCTCGTCAACGGCGACGCGCTCGCCGACGTCCCCGTGCGGATCCCGCTCGGCATGCTGAACCGGCACGGCCTGATCGCGGGCGCGACGGGCACGGGCAAGACGAAGACGCTGCAGGTGCTCGCCGAGCAGCTGTCCGCGGCGGGCGTGCCCGTCTTCGCGGCTGACGTGAAGGGCGACCTCTCGGGCCTCGCCGCCCCGGGCGAGTCGGGCGAGAAGCTGCTCGCGCGCACTCGCGGCATCGGCCAGGACTGGACGCCCCTCGCGGCCCCGGCCGAGTTCTTCTCGCTCGGCGACGGCGGCCCCGGCGTGCCGGTGCGGGCGACGGTGAGCGGCTTCGGGCCGATCCTGCTCAGCAAGGTGCTCGGCCTGAACGACACGCAGGAGTCGAGCCTCGGCCTCGTCTTCCACTACGCCGAGCAGGCGGGGCTGCCGCTGCTCGACCTGGCCGACCTCCGCAGCGTGCTCACGTACCTGACGAGCGACGACGGCAAGGCCGAGCTCGCCGAGCTCGGCGGCCTCAGCAAGGCGACCGTCGGGGTGGTGCTGCGCGAGCTGATCACCTTCGCCGACCAGGGCGCCGACGCGTTCTTCGGCGAGCCCGAGATCGACACGGCCGTGTTCCTCCGCACCGCGGCCGACGGTCGCGGCATCGTCAGCCTGCTCGAGCTGCCCGGTGTCCACGACCGGCCCGCGTTGTTCTCGACGTTCCTGATGTGGCTGCTCGCCGACCTGTACAACGACCTGCCCGAGGTGGGCGACCTCGATCGGCCGAAGCTCGTCTTCTTCTTCGACGAGGCCCACCTGCTCTTCGCGGGTGCCTCGGACGCGTTCCTCGACCAGGTGACGCGCACCGTGCGGCTGATCCGGTCGAAGGGCGTCGGCATCGTCTTCGTCACGCAGACCCCGAAGGACGTGCCCGGCGACGTCCTCGCCCAGCTCGGCTCACGGATCCAGCACCAGCTGCGGGCCTTCACGCCCGACGACGCCAAGGCCCTGCGGGCCACCGTCTCGACCTACCCCACGAGCGACTACGACCTCGGGGCCGTGCTGACCAGCCTGGGCACGGGGGAGGCGGTCGTCACCGTCATGAACGAGAAGGGCGCGCCCAGCCCGGTCGCGTGGACGCGGGTCCGGGCGCCCCAGGGCTCGATGTCGCCGCTGCCCGCCGACGAGATGTCCGCCCAGGTGGCTGCCTCGTCGCTCTGGCCGGTCTACGGCACGCCCGTCGACCGCGACTCCGCGCGCGAGATGCTGGCCCGCAAGCTCGAGGCCGCCGCGCTGCGCCGTCGCGAGCTCGACGAGGCGACCGCGCGTGACGAGGCCCTCGTGCTCCAGGCGAAGGAGGCGGCGGCCCGGGAGAAGCACGACGCCGCGGCCCTCAAGGCGGCCGAGAAAGAACGGAAGGCCGCCCAGGCCGAGTACGAGCGACAGCAGCGCGAGTTCGAGAAGGCCGAGCGGGCCGCCGCGTCGACGAGGGCGCGTCGGTCTGGCGGCTCGACCCGCTCCTCCTCGTCGTCCGGGCGTGGCCGCGCCGACAGCGGTGCGGGCGGTGCCGGCGGCGTGCTCGGCGACGTGCTCGGCTCGAGCGCGGGCAAGACGATCGTGCGCGAGGTCGTCAAGGGGATCTTCGGGACGCTGCGCCGGCGCTGAGGCTCGGGCTCAGCCCGTGAAGGCCTGCCAGACGAGGGCCAGCAGGCCCGTCGCGACGGCGAAGGCCAGCACGACCAGCGTGGTGCTGAGCCACCGGCGGCCCTCGTACCACGACCGGCTCTCGGGCCAGGTGCGGTAGAACTCGGCGCCCGACATCGGCCGTGAGACGGTCGTCACGGCGCTGCCGAGCGCGTCGGTGACGGCGGTGATCGCCTCGTCGGGCCAGTAGCCGCCCCGCATGCGGAAGAGCAGCTCTCCGTCGGGGCCGAGGGCGATCAGCTGCGGCACCGTCTCGGTGGAGGCGCCGCGGTAGGTGCGCGCGACGAGGACGGTCGCGACGGCGTCGCGGGGGAGCCGCACGGTGCCCGGGAGCCAGCCGCGCTTGAAGAACTCGGTCGAGCTGACGCCGGCGTACGAGACCCGGAACCGCCAGTACATGAGGAGCCCCACGACGACCGCGACGTCGGCGACCCACAGCACGGCCGGCCAGCGGCCGGTCGGCCAGGTCAGCCAGAACAGGGCCCCGAGCACGGGCACGAGGCTGAAGACCGCGGTGAGCACGGCGGTCCGCGCGATCGTGCGCCGGGGCACGGCGATCACCTCGAAGTCGTCGCGCGCGACGCCAGTCACCATGTCAGCCCCCTCGGCCCTCGGCTGCCTCCCCCCTCAGAGAAGACGGCCGTCATCCCGACGGCCTGCCGTGGCACCGATCATAAGGGAGGCGCCCCACGGGCCCGACCGCTCTGTCCGGTCCGCGAAAGCCCGGCTCGGCGGCTTCACGGCGTCAGCTCACCGGCGTGTGGCCGACGCCGCGTCAGCGGTCCCGCAGCTTCTCGAGGTCGCGGCGTTCGCGCTTCGTCGGTCGACCGGCCCCCCTGTCCCGGACCGCCACCACGGCGGTGTCCTCGCGCGGGGGAGGAGGCGGCGTCAGTTCGGTCATCGCCTCGACGGCGACGGAGGCGCCCACCCGCTTCACGAGGCACGTGCGGACCACGAGGATCCGGTCGAACCCTGCCACGCGCACCCTGACCTCGTCGCCGGGCCGGACCGACTGCGACGCCTTGACCCGCTCGCCGTTCACCCGGACGTGCCCGGCACGGCAGCCCGCCGTCGCCGCGGAGCGCGTCTTGTAGACGCGGACCGCCCACAGCCAGCTGTCGACGCGGGCGGAGGCGGGGGAGTCCATCCGACGATGCTACGTCGGGCCGGCCGCGCGCGGCGTGCCCGCCGCCTCTTCGGCCCGCCGCGCGCCGCAGGTGCGTCCGCAGGACCCCGTGCGGTCCGCTACCATGGACGAGGTCGTGCGCCAGTGATGCTGTTGCCCGCCCTGGAGGATTCGCCTAGTGGCCTATGGCGCACGCTTGGAAAGCGTGTTGGGTGCAAGCCCTCAGGGGTTCGAATCCCCTATCCTCCGCGTCGCGATGGCCCTCCCCTTCGGGAGGGCCATCGCTCGTCCTCCTCTGGTTCGCCCAGCGGGCGACACCGTGCGGCGGGTCTAGGAGGCGGCGGTCCCGTCGAGCATCAGCGTCATGTACCGCAGGTCGAGCCAGCGGCCGAACTTCACGCCGACCTCGCGCAGCAGCCCCGCGTCCTCGAAGCCGAGCGACCGATGCAGCCGCACCGAGCCCTCGTTCCCGGCCTCGACGAGGGCGACCATGACGTGGTGGCCGGCCTCCGCGGCCCCGGCGACCAGCGCCTCCAGCAGGCTGCGGCCGATGCCGGCCCCCTGGTGCCCCTCGCGCACGTAGACGCTGTTCTCGACCGTGTGGCGGTAGCCGTCCTTGGCGTGGAACGGGCCGAAGCTCGCGTACCCGACGACGAGGTCGCCCTCGACGGCGACGATCGCCGCCGTGCCGGGACGGCCGTGGGCGGCGAGCCAGTCGCGGCGGCCCTGCAGGTCGGGCTCCACGTCGGTCCAGATGGCGGTCGAGCGGGCGACGGCGTCGGCGTGGATCTCGAGGACCCCCGGCAGGTCGGACTCGGCGGCAGGGCGGATGATCACGGCACGATCATAGGAGGGGTCGAGCCCTGGACACGTCACACCGCCGAGGCCCCGATCCTGTGAACCCCAGGAGGCTCCGGTCCGACCCGAGGACGCCCGCGTAGGTTCTGGTCATGACTGTCGACACCTACACCGCGTCCTTCCTCGGCGACGACGGCCAGGAGGCCCGCACCGAGCAGCTCGAGTCGATCGGCGGCCAGCCGCAGAAGAGCCTCGTCCGTCCCGCGGCCGACGGCGGCGACGACGTCAACTGGGAGCTGGACCCCGACACCTCGACCGAGGGGAACGCGGTGTACCGCTCCCTCGGAGTCGCGCAGCACGACTACTCCTGACGCGGTCGGTGGGTCAAGGGCGGCGCTCCTTGAGCACGATCCTCGTGAACATCCTCAGGAGGGGTTCGAGGTCACCGTGGTCGCCTGCCCGGCACGCAGCGTCGTTCTCGGACTTCTCGACGAGGTCCCACCGCAGCTCGTAGCCGTACTCGAGGCAGAAGAACTCCCAGAAGATCCGCTGGGCCCGGCCGTTCCCCTCGCGGAAGGGGTGCACGTGGTTGAGCGTCCGGTACAGCTCGGAGAGGTACCGGACGAGATCTTCCCGGCGGAGTTCGTCAGGCGTGTCAGCGAGGAGGGCCTCGAACGCGTCGAGCTCGGCGGTCAACGAGTCGGGCGGCGTGAATTGGGACTCCGCGTACTTCGAGATGCCGACCGTCCGGAGGGTGCCGGCCCACTCGTACACGTCCGCGAACAACAGCGTGCGGATGGCGGAGAGCAGTGGCCACCCGTACTCGGCAGGCAGCGACGCGTCCTCGGCGATCACCGCCATCCGTGCCCCGGCGAGATCATCCTCTGCCTGGCGCAGCACCAAGCGGTCGGAGATGCCGAGTTTGTTGCGCAGGACCCAGGAGTCGGGGTCGAGATAGGGGTCGACCGTCACTGAGGGCGTCGGACCCGCGACTTCGCTGCTGCCACGACGTGGTCGGCGGCCACGGCCCCGTCGCGGTATTCACCGATGACCCTGCGCTGCGCGTCCGAGAGGGCGCCGCCTTCCAGGCGGGTCGATGCTTCTGCCCGGACCAGCGCGGCGTCACGCCGGAGCGAGACCGTGCGTGCTTTGCGGTGCGGAGACATGCCCCGATCCTACGGGGAGCACGGCCTTCGGGCCAGGGCTGGCTGACGCGTGCAGGACGGCCTCCCACCGGCAGCTGTCACGGGCGTAACATATCGCCACGGCGCACCCGCGCCTCGACAGCAGACCGCGCACGACGGCGTGCGCACAGGAGGCGCTCGTGACCACACGACGTGACGGATCCCGCTCGGTGCTCCGCAAGAAGCCCGTGCAGCAGATCGAGGACGAGACCGGGGGCACCGGACTCTTCAAGAGCCTCGGCCTGTGGCAGCTGACGGCCATCGGCGTCGGCGGCATCATCGGCGTCGGCATCTTCTCGCTGGCGGGACTCGTCGCCCACGGCGACGACGCGAACCCGGGCGTCGGTCCGGCCGTCCTGTTCTCCTTCTTGATCGCCGGTCTCGCGAGCGCCGCGGCGGCCCTGTCGTACGCCGAGTTCGCGGGCATGATCCCGCGGGCCGGCTCCGCCTACACCTACGGCTACGTCGCCCTCGGCGAGATCATCGGCTGGTTCATCGGCTGGGACCTGCTGCTGGAGTACGTCGCCATCGTGGCCGTCGTCGCGATCGGCATCTCGGGGTACTTCGACGCGTTCCTCTCGGGGCTCGGGCTGCACCTCCCCGACGCGATCGCCTCGACGCCCGACGCGGGGCAGGGCGGCGTGGTCAACCTTCCCGCGATCGTCGTCTGCCTGGTCGTCACCTTCATCCTCAGCCGGGGGTCGAAGGCGTTCGGCCGCTTCGAGATCGTGGCCGTCGGCATCAAGGTGCTGCTCGTGCTGTTCATCATCGGCATCGGCCTGTTCCACCTGAGCGCCGAGAACTTCATGCCCTTCGTGCCGAACGGCTTCGGGCCGGTCTTCACCGGGGCCGCGACCGTCTTCTTCGCCGTCTTCGGCTACGACGCGATGAGCACCGCGGCCGAGGAGAGCGTCGACGGCAAGAAGCACATGCCGAAGGCGATCATCCTGTCGCTGATCATCGCGATGATCCTCTACGTCGCCGCGACCCTGGTGCTCACCGGCATGCAGGACTACCGCGAGATCGACCCGGCCGCCGGCTTCGCCTCGGCGTTCAGCAGCGTCGGCCTGCCGGTGGTGGCGACGATCATCTCGGTGTTCGCGGTCATCTCGATCCTCACCGTCATGCTGACGTTCCTGCTGGGCGTCACGCGCGTCTGGTTCTCGATGAGCCGCGACGGCCTGCTGCCCGGCTGGTTCGCGCGGACCGACCGCAAGGGCGTCCCGCAGCGAGTGACGTGGATCGCCGGCATCGCCTCCGCGCTGCTCGCCGGGGTGTTCCCCATCCGCGCCGTCGCCGACCTGACGAACATCGGCATCCTCGCGGCGTTCGTCGTCGTCTGCGTCGCTGTCATCGTGTTCCGCTACCGCAAGCCCGACGAGCCGCGCACCTTCCGCCTGCCGTTCATGCCCTTCGTCCCGGCCTTCGGGGTGCTGGCGAGCGGGTTCCTCATCTCGCAGCTGCACTGGGAGACCTGGCTCCGCTTCGGCATCTGGCTGGTCGTGGGCCTCGTCCTCTACTTCGGCTACGGCAGGAAGCACTCGCTGCTGAACCCGGACAGCCCGCGTCTGCCGCGTTGACCTCCCCGGTGCCTCCGAGCCCGCCGGACGTAGGCTGGGCGACGTGTCCACCCGCATCTACATCACGTCCGCAGAAGGCCACACCGGCAAGTCGACGATCGCCCTCGGCGTCCTCGACACCCTGAGCCACGAGGTCGGTCGGGTGGGGGTGTTCCGTCCCGTGGCGCGGTCGACGCGCGAGCGCGACTACGTCCTCGAGCTGCTGCTCGCCCACGACAGCGTCGACCTCGACTACGAGGAGTGCGTCGGCGTCACGTACGACGACGTGCACCGCGACCCCGACGCGGCGCTCGCCGCCATCGTCAGCCGGTTCTCCGCCGTCGAGCGGCAGTGCGACGCGGTCGTCGTGATCGGCTCCGACTACACCGACGTCGGCAGCCCCACCGAGCTGTCGTTCAACGCCCGGGTGGCCGCCAACCTCGGCGCCCCCGTGCTGCTCGTCCTCGGCGGCCGCAGCGCCGCCGACGGCACGACACCGCGCACCGGCGCGGACATGCGCCAGGTGGCCGAGGTCACGACGGCCGAGCTGCGCAACGAGCACGCCAGCCTGCTCGCCGTCGTCGCGAACCGGGTCGAGCCCGACCACCTCGACGACGTCGTCCGGGGCATCGGCCAGGCACTGGCGGCGAGCCCCTCGGGTGCCGTGCCCGTCTGGGCGCTGCCGGAGGACCGCCTCCTCGTGGCCCCCACCGTGCGCGCCGTGCTCGAGGCGACCGGCTCGACCTTCGTACGCGGCGACGAGGCCCTGCTCGACCGCGAGGTCGAGGGCGTCGTCGTCGCCGCCATGTCGATGGAGAACGTGCTGCCCCGCCTGATCGAGGGCGCCGTCGTCGTCGTGCCGGGGGACAGGTCGGACGTGCTGGTGGCGACGGTGCTCGCTCACGCGTCCGAGACGTTCCCCTCGCTCGCGGCCGTCGTGCTGAACGGCGGCTTCGCCCTGGCGCCCCAGGTCGACCGGCTCGTCGAGGGACTCGGCAGCACGCTGCCGATCGCCCACAACGAGCTCGGCACCTACGACACGGCGCTCGCCATCACCCAGACCCGCGGGCGCCTCGCCGCCGACTCGCCCCGCAAGTACGACCTCGCCCTCTCGCTGTTCGAGACGCACGTCGACGGGGCCGAGCTGCTGCGGCTGCTCGAGGTCAGCCCGTCGGGGGTCGTCACGCCCCTGATGTTCGAGCACCAGCTGCTCGAGCGGGCGCGCAGCGTGAAGAAGCACATCGTGCTGCCCGAGGGCGGAGACGACCGCATCCTCCGTGCGGCGTCGACCCTGCTGCAGCGCGGGGTGGCCGATCTCACGCTCCTCGGCGACGAGACCGTCATCCGGGCACGCGGCGCCGAGCTCGGCCTCGACCTGGCCGACGCCCGCGTGCTCGACCCGTTCGACGCCAGCCTGCAGGTGCAGTTCGCCGCCGAGTACGCGAAGCTGCGGGCGCACAAGGGCATCTCGGCGAGCATGGCGATGGACACCGTCACCGACGTCTCGTACTTCGGCACGATGATGGTCAAGCTCGGCCTCGCCGACGGCATGGTCTCGGGCGCAGCGCACACGACGGCCCACACCATCCGTCCCGCGTTCGAGGTGATCAAGACGGTGCCGGGCGTCGGCGTCGTCTCGAGCGTGTTCCTCATGGCGCTCGCCGACCGGGTGCTGGTCTACGGCGACTGCGCCGTCATCCCCGACCCGACCGCCGAGCAGCTCGCGGACATCGCGATCTCGTCGGCCGAGACCGCCGTGCAGTTCGGCATCGAGCCCCGCGTGGCCATGCTCAGCTACAGCACCGGCGACAGCGGCTCGGGCGCCGACGTCGAGAAGGTCCGCGCCGCGACGGCGCTGGTGCGCGAGCGCCGCCCCGACCTGCTCGTCGAGGGACCGATCCAGTACGACGCCGCGGCCGACCCGGTCGTGGCCGCCGCGAAGATGCCCGACTCCGCGGTCGCGGGCCGGGCGACCGTGTTCATCTTCCCCGACCTGAACACGGGCAACAACACGTACAAGGCCGTGCAGCGGAGCGCGGGGGCGGTCGCGATCGGGCCCATCCTGCAGGGCCTCCGCAAGCCGATCAACGACCTCTCCCGCGGCGCGCTCGTGGGCGACATCGTCAACACGGTGGCCATCACCGCCATCCAGGCCGGGACCGAGGCGGCCGCCGGCACCGCGACCACCCCCACCTCCAGCACCTCCAGCACCACCACCGAAGGGAACAGCCCGTGAGCGCAGTGCTCGTCGTCAACTCCGGCTCGTCGTCGTTCAAGTACCAGCTGATCGAGCTGGACGACGAGACGACGCTCGCGTCGGGGCTGGTCGAACGGATCGGGGAGGCGGTGGGCCAGACCCGGCACCGCAACCACCTGACGGGTGCCGAGAGCAGCAACGACTCGCAGCCGATCGCCGACCACGCGGCCGGCTTCGAGGCGATGATGGCCGCCTTCGCCGCGCAGGGCCCCTCCTTCGACGAGCACCCGCCCACGGCCGTGGGCCACCGGGTCGTGCACGGGGGAGTGGACTTCGACCGGGCCACCCTCGTCACCGACGAGGTGGAGAAGGCCATCGACCGCCTCTCCGCGCTGGCGCCGCTGCACAACCCCGCGAACCTGCAGGGCATCAGGGCCGCCAAGGAGGCGTTCGCCGACGTGCCCCACGTGGCGGTGTTCGACACGGCGTTCCACCAGACCCTGGCCCCTGCCGCGTACACCTACGCGATCGACGCGGAGCTGGCCGAGAAGCACCACGTGCGCCGGTTCGGCTTCCACGGCACGTCGCACAAGTACGTGTCCGAGAAGACCGCCGAGTTCCTCGGCCGTCCGCTCGCCGAGCTCAAGGTCATCGTCCTCCACCTCGGCAACGGCGCCTCCGCCGCGGCGATCGACGGCGGCCGCTCGATCGAGACGAGCATGGGCATGACGCCCCTCGAGGGGCTCGTCATGGGCACGCGGTCCGGCGACATCGACCCGGCAGCCGTCTTCCACCTGCACCGCGAGGCGGGCCTCGACTTCGACGAGCTCGAGACCCTGCTCAACAAGGGCAGCGGCCTGCTCGGCCTCACCGGCAGCGGCGACATGCGCGACGTGCAGGACAGCGCCTCGCGCGGCGACGCCGTGTCCGAGTCGGCGCTGGCCGTCTACCGCCACCGCATCCGTCACTACGTCGGCGCCTACGTCGCGCAGCTCGGCGGCCTCGACGCGGTCGTCTTCACCGCGGGCGTCGGCGAGAACAACGCGCTGCTGCGACGCCGCACGCTGGCCGGGCTCGACTTCTTCGGCATCCGGGTCGACGACGACCGCAACGAGCTGGCCTCGCGCGACGCCCGCCGCATCTCGCCCGAGGGAGCGTCCGTCGACGTCCTCGTCGTCCCCACGAACGAGGAGCTGGAGATCGCCCGGCAGGCCGCCGCGCTCCGCTGAGTCCGGCGCCGTCGGTCGCGGTCTCCGTGCCGGACGACGAGAGAGGCCCCGGAGGTGCACGTCGCACCTCCGGGGCCCCTCTCGTCGGCGACAGGGTCGGCCCCTGCGCCGGCCTCAGTACTTGATCGTCGCGAGGGCGTCCGAGACGGGAGTCTCACCCGAGACGAGCTCGAACTGCGTCTTCACCGCCGTGCCCTCGATGATCGCGGTGGCGATCACCTCCGCCACGTCGGCGCGGGAGACCGTGCCCCGCTCGACGGACTGGCCCACCGTGACCTGGCCGGTGCCCGGGTCGTCGGTGAGGCCACCGGGGCGCACCACGGTCCAGTCGAGGCCGCCACGCGCGCGCAGGTCGGCGTCGGCCTCGCTCTTCGCGCGCATGTACACCTGGTAGACGGCGTCGTCGTCCTCGGCGGGCAGCTGGGCCTTCTCGGGGTCGAAGTCGTCCGTGCCGATGGCCGAGACCATCACGTAGCGGGCGACGCCCGCCTTCTCCGCGGCGTCGGCGAGCAGGATCGCGCCGTCCCGGTCGATGGTGAGCTTGCGCTCCGCACCGCTGCCGCCCCCGCCGCCGGCCGCGAAGACCACGGCGTCGGCACCGTCCAGGTGGCCCGCGAGGGTCTCGACGTCGGTCTGCTCCAGGTCGAGGACGAGCGCGCGCGCGCCCGCCGCCTCGAGGTCGGGCGTGTGGTCGGGGTTGCGGACGATGCCGACCGGGTCGTGCCCGGCGTCGGCGAGTCGGCGTTCGAGGAGCTGGGCGATCTTGCCGTGTCCTCCGGCGATGACGATTCTCATGCACCCAGGGAACACCCCGTGTCGCGCAGACCACCCAGGAGCCGCTAAACTTCTCGAGGCTCCTCACGTGGCGCCATCCAGGCCAACTCCCCCAGGGCGGAAACGCAGCAAGGGCAACCGGGCTCTGGCGGGTGCGTGAGGGGTCTCCACTTTTTAACGCGCCGCTGCCCCCGCGGCGCTTCGGCGCGGCCTCCTGCCTGGTGCGGAGAGAATCAGCCGGTCACGCTTTGCAGACGGGCGCCGCTGCCCCTGCGGCGTTTCGGCGCGGCCTCGTGCCTGGTGCGGAGGGGATCAGCCGGTCACGCCTCGCAGACGGGCGCCGCCGCCCCCGCGCCCTTTGTCCGCGGAACTGCTTCTAGATCAGGCCGGGGCGGGCACGGCGGTCTTGCAGCTCGCCGCGAGGTTGAGAAGTGCCCTGTTCACGACCCAGCCCGGCGATTCGACGGACCGCCAGGTGGTCGGCGGCGCCGCGGAGCCGTCGGTCCACACCGACACGACGCGGTACGTGTTGTCACCGCCGAGGGTCAGGAGCGTCGTGTCCAGCGTCACGGACGTGGTGTCCTTCGCCATCACCGGTCCGATCGGGAGGCCGTTCATCGTCACCTGCCACCCTGTTCGGGGCAGCGTCGAGTCCGGTGCAGGTGTCCAGGTGAGAGTCGGGCTCGTCAGCAGTGCGTTGTTCCGACAAGCGAGGGACGCCGCGGGCGCGACGGTGCCCGTGCTGACGTCGGCGGTGCTCTGGGCGGTGTCGACGAACGCCGCGAGGGTGGACTCGGGCGGCGTGGCCGCCAGCACGGCGGCGAGGACGACGACTCCCGACACGGTTGCGGCGCCGGAGGTGCGGTGCCTGCCCGCCACGTGGCGTGGCCCGTCGGGGGAGCCGACCCCCGCCTCCTCGGCCTCGGCCTCACGCGCTTCGTCTCCGCCGTCGGCGGTGGGCCCGTGCGCCGTCGCGGCCAGTTCCTCGGGACGGGGCCGGCGGAAGCCGATCATCGCGAGCATGCCGAAGAGCGTGCCGACGACGAAGACCCAGCCGGGCTTCAGCGCCTGGTCGACCCACTCGCCCACCCGAGGAGCCGACCAGAAGACCCGGTCCGCCTCGGCCACGACGACCGGCTCGGGGTCGACGACGCGGTTCGCGTCGCCCTTGAGCACGAGGGACCGGGACTCACCGGCCGCAACCTCCGTCTCGACGACGCGGTGGGTCACGCGGACACCGTCGGCGCGGGGCACGCTCACCACGTCGCCGACGGACACCTCCGAGGCGGGCACCGTCTGCGCGAGCGCCAGCGCGCCAGTCGGGATCTCCGGCGACATCGAGCCCGACCGGAACACGAGAGGCGTCACCCCGGCGAAGACGGCGAGAGCTGCGGCCGTGAGGCAGACGACCCCGGTGACGGCACCCACCCAGAGCACGAGCTCGCGCGCGAAGAAGCGAGCCCGCGCGTTGCGACGGGCGTGATCGACCGGGAGCCGATCGCGTGGCGCGCGTCCTGGGTGGGACGCCATCGGAGGCTCCCCTCGTCGGACGGTCGGCGGGTGGTGCACGTGAGGGGAACGGCGGAGTCGGGCACCCGACGCCGGACTCCGCCGCTCCCTGTCCGGGCCGCGTCCGCCACAGGTGGCGGGGGCTCCGGGACGCCCGCCCTGGGAGGCGGGAGCAGGGGGTGCTACTGCTGGGTGGCGGTGACCGTCATGGTGGCGGTCACGGCCTTGCCCTGCACCGGGTTCAGGGCGTCTGCGGGCAGCTCGGCGCGGACGCAGAGGTACTCGACCCGATCGTTCGCCAGGGCACGGGGGGCGGTCGTCGCGGGGCCGGCGCTGAGCTTCGTCGTCGCGGGCGTCACGATCGTGGCAGGGGCCGCGGCGAACGTGGTCGAGTCGCAGACGGGCGGGGTGCCGGCGCTGAAGGCCGCGGTGCCGAGGCTCGACACGCCGAAGTTCAGGGCGGCGGCGAGCACCTGCGGGTTGGTTCCGGGGGTGCTGGTGGTCGCGTACGTGTAGTTGAAGGGGAGGGTGCCGGCGTTGCGCACGGTCAGCAACGCGTACGTCGACGTGCCGGGCTTGACCGCGGTCATCGTGAGCCCGGTCAGCGCGGTCGTGACGTCCTGGTCGTTGAGCTTCAGGTCGAGCGTCCCCGTGCTGAACTCACCGGTCGCGGTGACGCTGTCGGTGAACGCCGCGAGGGTCGCGACGGTCCCGAGCCCGAGCACGGTTCCGAGGGCGAGGACTGCCCTGACCTTGCCCGAGACGGAGAGGCGGTGGGCGCGTGAGGACGCCGTGGCTGCAGACATGCGGGTGTCTCCTGATCCTGATCCTGACCGGTCTGCCGCGAGGGTGGGTCGCGGCCGGTGCGTCTCCGCTGGTGAGGCGGTTCGGCACGAGCTGGTGAGGCTCGTCCGGTGGGTCGAAGATACCAAGGAGGCGCGGCTCGCGCCAGGGGCAGCACCCACCCCCGATGGGGGGCCGAGACCACCCCCTCCCGGCGCGGACGTCGGTGGCCCCGACTACTCTTGTCCCGTGGTCACAGCCCTGTATCGCCGTTACCGGCCAGAGAACTTCGCCGAGCTGATCGGACAGTCGCAGGTGACCGATCCGCTCCGCACGGCGCTCCGCGCCGACCGTGTCAACCACGCCTACCTCTTCAGCGGGCCACGCGGCTGCGGCAAGACGACGTCGGCCCGCATCCTGGCGCGCTGCCTCAACTGCGCCCAGGGCCCCACCGACACGCCGTGCGGCGTCTGCGACTCGTGCGTCGAGCTCGCGCGCGACGGGGGCGGCTCGCTCGACGTCATCGAGATCGACGCCGCCAGCCACAACGGCGTCGACGATGCTCGCGACATCCGCGACCGGGCCGTGTTCGCCCCGGCGCGCGACCGGTTCAAGATCTTCATCCTCGACGAGGCCCACATGGTCACGCCGCAGGGCTTCAACGCGCTGCTCAAGGTCGTCGAAGAGCCGCCGGAGCACGTCAAGTTCATCTTCGCGACGACCGAGCCCGACAAGGTGATCGGCACGATCCGGTCGCGCACCCACCACTACCCGTTCCGGCTGGTCCCGCCCGCGCAGATGCTCGAGTACGTGCAGCAGCTCGCCGAGAGCGAGGGCGTCGCCGCTGCCCCCGGCGTCCTGCCCCTCGTGGTCCGGGCCGGCGGCGGGTCGGTGCGCGACACCCTCTCGCTGCTCGACCAGCTCATGGCCGGCAGCGAGAGCGGCGGCATCGAGTACGAGCGCGCGGTCGCCCTGCTCGGCTACACGCACGCAGCCCTCCTCGACGACGTCGTCGTCGCCCTGGGGCAGCGCGACGGCGCGGCCGCCTTCGCGGCCGTCGACCGGGTCGTCCAGACGGGCCAGGACCCGAGGCGCTTCGTCGAGGACCTGCTCGAGCGGCTCCGCGACCTCATCGTGGTCGGCGCGACGGTCGAGGGCGCCTCCGCCGTGCTGCGCGGCGTCACGCCGGAAGAGCTCGACCGGCTCGTGCAGCAGTCGCACGCGTTCGGCGCCGCCGAGCTCTCGCGCTCGGCCGACGTGGTGAACCGGGCCCTGACCGACATGACGGGCGCCACGTCGCCGCGCCTCCACCTCGAGCTGATGATCGCCCGGGTGCTCGTGCCCGAGGCCGACGAGACGACCCGGGGCGCGCTGGCCCGCGTCGAGCGGCTCGAGCGCCGCGTCGGCGTCGACGGCGCCGCGGGCGACGCCGCCCACCCTGCACGCCCCGTGCAGGCGGCCGTGGCCGCGTCGGCTGCCCCGGCCCGAGGCACAGCCGCCGCGGGTCAGCAGGCGGGCGGCGCGTCGTCCGCCTCGCAGACGGCGGCGGTCGGCCCGGTGGCGACGTCGTCGGACCCCGCCGCGGCCTCGGCGGCCTGGGGCGCCGTCGCGCCCGACGCGCCGAGCACGTCCGCGGCTCCTGGCCCTGACGTGTCTCCGCCCGCCCCCGACGGTCCAGCCGTCTCCGACGGTCCGGCTGCTGCCGAACCGGCCGCGACCGAGCCGGCGACGCCCACGGCCGCGCACTCGGCCGCCTGGGCGCAGAGGCCTGCGGTCGAGGGTGCCGTCCCGCCCTCCGCCGGTGCGGGTCCCGACGCCTCCGCCTCTCCTGTCGGCCCGGTCTCGCTGCAGCAGATGCGTGACGCCTGGCCCGAGATCGTCGAGGCCGTCGAGAAGGCGCGTCGTACCGCGTGGATGGTCGTGGTCACCGCCTCCGTGCAGGGCTACGCCGACGAGGTGCTCACCCTCGCGTTCCCCAGCTCGCACGACGTCGACGAGTTCAAGAAGCCCCAGGGCGCCGGCGAGGGCGTCAGCGAGTACCTCCGCCGCGCCATCCAGCAGGTGCTCGGCGTCCGGGTCAAGTACATCGCCCGGGTGGAGGGCCCGGCCGACGGCCCGGCCCCGGCGGCCGCCGCAGCCGTCGCTCCGACCGAGCCGGCCCCGGCGCGCGACGAGCCGGCGCCGGTCGTCCCGGACGACAGGGCGACCTCGTCCGCCCCGGCCCCCGAGCCGCAGGCAGCGCCCGCATCCGCTCCGGCCCCGGCGCCTGCGTCGGCCCCCGCCACGGCTGCTCCGGCCCCCCGGGAGTCGCGCCCGGCATCGCCCGCTGCCGTGGCCCCGGCATCGCGGCCTGCGCAGCCCGAGGCGCGGCCGACGGCCAGCCCCGTCACCGGTTGGGACGTCGCGACGATCCCGCAGACGCCTCCGCCCGAGCCCGACGAACCCGAGTTCATCACGGAGGAGCCGCCCGGCGGCGCCCCCACGGTCGACGCGACGCCACCCCCCTCCGACGCGGCCCCGGCCGCACCAGCGGCGCCGTCGGCCGAAGGCGCAGCGTCTGCCTCCGCACCCTCGCCGGTGCAGAGCCCGAGCGCGAGCCAGCGCCGCGCCGCCGCGGGTGACCCCCGACGGGGCATCCCGGCCGGGTCGCGCTACGGCGAGGCCGTCGTCCGCGAGATCCTCGGCGCCCAGTTCATCGAAGAAGAGACGATCGCTCCCCGCGTCACGCCTCAGAGAAGCGAGTAGTCCGTGTACGAGGGCATCGTCCAAGAGCTGATCGACGAGTTCGGCCGCCTCCCGGGCATCGGGCCGAAGTCGGCGCAGCGCATCGCGTTCCACATCCTGCAGACCGAGACGTACGACACGACGCGGCTGTCCGAGCTGCTCGTCGACGTGCGCACCAAGGTGCGGTTCTGCGAGGTCTGCGGCAACGTCACCGAGCAGGAGCGCTGCTCCATCTGCCGCGACCCCCGTCGCTCGCCGGCCACCATCTGCGTGGTCGAGGAGGCGAAGGACGTCCAGGCGATCGAGCGGACCCGCGAGTTCCGCGGGCTCTACCACGTGCTCGGCGGGGCCATCAGCCCGATCGACGGCGTCGGGCCGGACGACCTGCGCATCCGACAGCTCGTCCAGCGCCTCGCCGACGACACGGTGCAGGAGGTCATCATCGCGACCGACCCCAACCTCGAGGGCGAGGCCACGGCGACCTACCTGTCACGGATGCTCGCGCCGTTCGGGCTCCGCGTCACGCGCCTCGCCTCCGGGCTGCCGGTCGGCGGCGACCTCGAGTACGCCGACGAGGTCACCCTCGGGCGCGCCTTCGAGGGGCGCCGGCTCGTCTCCGAGTAGTGCTCGAGGGGCTCAGGGTCGAGGGGCTCAGGGTCGAGCGGCTCAGGGTCGAGCGGCTCAGAGCTGTGCGCGGCGGGCGCGGACGAAGCTGTAGAGGCCGAACGCGATCAGCCCGATCGCCACGACCGACAACACCACCACACCGGCCGGCAGGCCCGCGAGGGCCTTGAGGGCCCCGTCCAGACCGCTCGCCTCCTCGGGGTCCGCGGTGATCGCCGCGACGGCGAACAGCACGCCGACGACCGCGATCGCGACGCCCTTCGCGACGTACCCGACGATGCCGAGGGCCACGGACACACGGCCGGCCGTCCCGGGCGGCAGGACGAGGTCCTCACGGAACTCCTGCCGGAGGCCCTTGACGACGAAGTAGACGCCGATCGCGACGACGGCCAGGGCGAGGACGACGAGCAGGACGACCCCGCCGGGCGTCGCGATGAGGCGCGAGCTGAGGCTCTGGGTCTGGTCCGAGCTGTCCGACGACCCGCCCCGGGCGAAGGTGAACGCGGTGACGCCGACGGCGAGGTAGGCGACGCCCTTGCCGCCCTCCTTCGCCCGGTCGGTCCACGCCTCCTTGTCGGCGCCACGGACCAGGGCCGCCTCGAGCAGCTGGAACAGGCCGAGGGCCCACAGCCCGACGACGACCACCCAGAGCACGACGGCTCCGCCCGGGCGGGAGGCGAGCTGGCCGAGGGCACCGCCCTGGTCGGCCTCGCCGCCGCCGCCCGCCGCGACGCCGAGGGCGATGCCGCCGATCAGCACGTGCAGCAGCCCGTTCATCGCGAAGCCCACCCGGGCGAGGGTGCGCAGGGCGCGGCTGTCCTGGAGGCGGCTGGCGGATCCGCGGGCATCCGCGACGGCGTCGGTCATGCCCCCACGCTAGAGGTCGCGAGAGCCGTCGGTCCGGCCGACCCTGGGGACGAGGAGGCGGTCGTCCCCTTGCAGGTCGCGACCGGTCGTCACACGGGCCGGGCACCTCCTAGAATCGTCGGACGCAGGCGCCGCCAGCCCGACCGCGAGCGCCTCCTCGTCCCGCCCGCCCCGTTCCGTCCACCTCCTGGAGTCGCCACCGTGAGCTTGATCGTGCAGAAATTCGGCGGGTCCTCGGTCGCCGACGCCGAGAGCATCAAGCGCGTCGCCAAGCGCATCGTCGAGACGCGCAAGGCCGGCAACGACGTCGTCGTCGCGGTCAGCGCCATGGGCGACACGACCGACGAGCTGCTCGACCTCGCCGCCGAGGTGACGCCGATGCCCGGCGGGCGCGAGCTCGACATGCTCCTCACCGCGGGCGAGCGCATCAGCATGGCCCTGCTCGCGATGGCGATCCGCAGCCAGGGCGTCGAGGCCCGGTCGTACACCGGCAGCCAGGCGGGCATGATCACCGACGCCCAGCACGGCAAGGCGCGCATCGTCGACGTCACGCCCGGTCGCATCCGCGAGGCGCTCGACGCCGGGTCGGTCGCCATCGTCGCCGGCTTCCAGGGGTTCAACCGCAGCACGGGCGACATCACGACGCTCGGCCGGGGCGGCTCCGACACCACCGCGGTGGCGCTGGCCGCAGCCCTCGACGCCGACGTCTGCGAGATCTACACCGACGTCGACGGCATCTTCACGGCCGACCCCCGCGTCGTGCCGCGCGCCCGCAAGCTCGACCGCATCACCAGCGAGGAGATGCTCGAGCTCGCCGCCGCCGGCTCGAAGGTGCTCTACATCCGTGCCGTCGAGTACGCCCGACGCCACGGCGTCACCCTGCACGTCCGCTCGTCGTTCCACAACGGCGAGGGCACCTTGGTCGTCAACCCGAAAGAGGGAGAGAACGTGGAAGAGCCCATCATCAGCGGTGTCGCGGGCGACCTGAGCGAGGCGAAGGTCACCGTCGTCGGCGTCCCCGACGTCCCCGGCAAGGCCGCCCAGATCTTCCGCACGGTCGCCAAGACGAGCGCGAACATCGACATGATCGTGCAGAACGTCTCGGCCGCGTCGACCAGCCGCACCGACATCTCCTTCACGCTGCCGAAGTCCGAGGGCTCGGTCGTGCTGAACGCGCTCGAGTCCGACCGCTCCGAGATCGGCTTCGAGTCGCTGCAGTACGACGACCAGATCGGCAAGCTCGCCCTCGTCGGGGCCGGCATGCGCACGAACGCCGGCGTCTCGGCCCGCCTCTTCACCGCCCTGTTCGAGGCCGGCATCAACATCGAGATGATCTCGACCAGCGAGATCCGCATCTCGGTCGTCACGCGCGCCGACACCCTCGCCGAGGCCCTGCGCGTCGTGCACACCGCCTTCGAGCTCGACGCCGACGTCGAGGCCGTCGTCTGGGGCGGCACCGGTCGCTGACCGGCGCCCGCGCGACGACCCACCCCGATCACCACACGAACACCCTCACCCCCAGGAGCACGAGATGACTGAAGGTCTGCGCGTCGGCGTGGTCGGCGCCACCGGCCAGGTCGGCAAGGTCATGCGGAAGCTGCTCGCCGAGCGCGAGTTCCCGATCGCCGAGATCCGCTTCTTCGCCACGTCCCGGTCGGCCGGCAGCATCCTGCCGTTCCGCGGCGTCGACGTCGTCGTCGAGGACGTCGAGACGGCCGACCCGGGAGGGCTCGACATCGCGCTCTTCTCGGCCGGCGCCACCGGCAGCCGGGCGCACGCCCCCCGCTTCGCCGAGGCCGGCGTGCTCGTGATCGACAACTCGAGCGCCTGGCGGATGGACCCCGAGGTCCCGCTGGTGGTCAGCGAGGTCAACCCCCACGCGATCGACCAGGCCGTCAAGGGCATCGTCGCGAACCCGAACTGCACCACCATGGCCGCGATGCCGGTGCTCAAGGTCCTCGACGCCGAGGCGACCCTCGAGCGACTGATCGTCAGCACGTACCAGGCCGTCAGCGGCAGCGGCCTCGCGGGCGCCGACGAGCTGCTCGGCCAGGCACGCGCGGCCCTCGAGGGCGACGCCGCGGGCCTCGTCCACGACGGAGGCGCGGTGCAGATGCCGCAGCCGGCGGTCTACGTGCGCCCCATCGCCTTCGACGTCATCCCGCTCGCCGGCTCGATCGTCGACGACGGCCTCGACGAGACCGACGAGGAGAAGAAGCTCCGCAACGAGAGCCGCAAGATCCTCGAGCGTCCCGACCTGCTCGTCAGCGGCACCTGCGTGCGCGTCCCCGTCTTCACGGGCCACTCCTTGTCGATCAACGCCGAGTTCGCGACCGAGCTCACCGCCGCCCGCGCCCGCGAGCTCCTCGCGGACGCGCCGGGGGTCGTCCTCACCGACGTGCCCACGCCCCTCGAGGCCGCGGGCAAGGACCCGTCGTTCGTCGGCCGCGTCCGTCAGGACGAGGGCGTGCCCGGCAACCGCGGCATCGCGCTCTTCATCAGCAACGACAACCTCCGGAAGGGCGCGGCCCTGAACGCCGTGCAGATCGCCGAGATCGTCGCGGCGCGCCGTCTCGCATCGGCGTAGGCCCCGCCACCGAACCCGCGCCTCCGTCGCTCCGAAGACCGGGCATGACCCGTCTCGTGCCCGGCCTCGTCGCCCTGCTCGCCGCTGCAGCCGCCGTCCTGACGGGCTGCGCCGGGCCCGTCACGGACGGCCCGGCCGCCTCGTCGGCTGTCCCGGAGGGCGACGGCCCGGTCGTGGCCTTCTACGGCGACTCGTACACCCTCGGCACGGGCGCGTCCGATGCGTCGCGCCGCTGGTCGACGATCGTCAGCGAGGAGCGCGGCTGGCGCGAGTACAACCCGAGCGTCAACGGGCTCGGCTTCGTCAACCACCGCACGTTGTTCGAGGGCGGCGACCTGCCCGGCCTCGTCATCGACGCCGAGCCGGACATCGTGTTCGTCACGATGGGGCTCAACGACGCCTTCTCGTTCGACGCCCGCGGCGACGAGATCCACGCCCAGATCGGCGACGACCTCGACCGCATCGCGTCGGGACTGCCCGATGCGCGCCTCGTCGTCGTCGAGCCGTTCTGGTACACCGACGATCGACCGGCGAGCGTCGACGTCATCGGCGGCTGGGTGCACGACGCGGCCGACGAGGTCGGAGCGGACTGGGTGCCGGGCGCCTCCCGGTGGCTCGAGGGCCACCCCGAGTGGATGGCCGCCGACGGGCTGCACCCGAACGACGAGGGCTACGCCGAGATGGCCCGGCGGATGGACGGCGAGCTGGCGACCCTCGGGCTCTGAGCCGGCGGGCTGCGCGTCTGCCGTCTCCGTCTCCGTCAGCTCGTCGTCGAGCCGGAGGCCGGTCCGTACCCAGACGCCGCGCCTAGACTGCACCTCGTGACCGAAGCATCGAAGGCAACGAAGCCCGTCGACGTCGCCCTCATCGGGGCCGGCGTCATGAGCGCCACGTTGGGCGCCATGATCAAGCAGCTCGAGCCCACCTGGACGATCCAGGTCTACGAGGCGCTCGGCGACGTCGCCCAGGAGTCGAGCAACCCCTGGAACAACGCGGGCACCGGCCACTCCGCCCTCTGCGAGCTCAACTACACGCCCGAGCGCGCCGACGGCACGATCGACACGAGCAGCGCCGTCAAGGTCAACGAGCAGTTCCAGGTCTCACGCCAGTTCTGGTCGTTCCTCGTCGCCGAGGGAGCCCTGCCCGAGCCGTCCGCCTTCATCAACTCGACGCCGCACATGAGCTTCGTCTGGGGCGAGGCCAACGTCGAGTACCTGCGCAAGCGGCACGAGGCCCTGCGGGGCCACCCGCTGTTCGCGGGCATGGAGTTCAGCACCGACGCCTCCGTCATCCGCTCGTGGGCCCCGTCCCTCATCCTGGGCCGCGCGAAGGACCAGCCGATCGCCGCGACCCGCATCGAGGCCGGCACCGACGTCGACTTCGGCAGCCTCACGCGCCTCCTGCTGACCTACCTCGAGCAGAACGAGGCGCGCATCGAGCTCGACCACCGCGTCACCGGCTTGACGAAGCTCGCCGACGGAACGTGGCGGGTCGCGATGCGCCGTCAGGTCGGCGGCACGCCCACCAGCGTCGACGCCCGGTTCGTCTTCGTCGGCGCCGGGGGAGGCGCGCTGCACCTGCTGCAGAAGTCGGGCATCGACGAGATCAAGGGCTTCGGCGGCTTCCCGGTCAGCGGCGAGTTCCTCCGGACCGACGACCCGGCCGTCGTCGCGAAGCACGCCGCGAAGGTCTACGGCAAGGCCGCCGTCGGCTCGCCCCCGATGTCGGTCCCGCACCTCGACACCCGTGTCGTGGACGGCCAGGCGAGCCTGATGTTCGGGCCCTACGCCGGCTTCAGCCCGAAGTTCCTCAAGAACGGCTCGTGGTTCGACCTCTTCGCCTCGATCCGTCCGCACAACCTGTACCCGATGATCCGGGCCGGGCTGGCGAACCTCTCACTCGTCAAGTACCTGGTCGGCCAGCTGATGGCGAGCAGCGACAGCAAGTTCGAGTCGCTGCGGGAGTTCATGCCCGACGCCGACCCGGCCGACTGGTACCGCATCACGGCGGGCCAGCGCGTGCAGGTCATCAAGAAAGACCGGAAGAAGGGCGGCGTGCTGCAGTTCGGCACTGAGGTGGTCTCGGCGGCGGACGGCACGATCGCGGGCCTCCTCGGGGCCTCGCCGGGCGCCTCCACCGCCGTCCCGATCATGCTGTCGGTGCTCGAGCGCTGCTTCCCTGACCGGATCGCCGGGTGGACCCCGACGCTCCGCCGGATGGTGCCGACCTACGGCGACCAGCTCGCCGACGACGAGGCGCGCGCCGCCGCGACGCTCGGGGCGACCGCCGAGGCCCTGCGCATCCACGCGTAGCGGCTCGATCCGCAGCGCGACCTGCCGAGCCGACCTGAGGAGGCGACCGCTCCCGGCTTGACGTCGGGTCGAACATGTGTTCGACTCTCGTCATGAGGTGGAGCGACCAGGCGACGACGGCGACCGACTCGTCAGCGTTGCCCGGGCTGGCGAGGCTGTCGAACCTGGTCGCCTCGGTCACGACGCCCGAGTTCGCGGGGGTGACGTTCCACGAGATCCTCGCGAAGAGTGCCCTGAACCGCGTGCCGGGCAGCGACTCCGCCCTGCCCTTCGGGTGGACGATCAACCCCTACCGCGGCTGCAGCCACGCCTGCGTCTACTGCTTCGCCCGTCCGACGCACGAGTACCTCGACCTCGACGGCGGCGACGACTTCGACCGGCAGATCGTCGTCAAGGTGAACGTCGCCGACGTGCTGTCCCGAGAACTTCGTCGCCCGACGTGGCAGCGCCACCCCGTCGCGCTCGGCACGAACACCGACCCGTACCAGCGCGCCGAGGGCAAGTACCGGCTCATGCCGGGCATCATCGCGGCCTTGGCCGACTCGGGCACCCCGTTCAGCATCCTGACCAAGGGCACCCTGCTGAGGCGTGACCTGCCGCTGCTCGTCGAGGCGGCCCAGCACGTGCCGGTCGACATCGCGATGTCGATCGCGATCCACGACGACGACCTCCAGCAGTCGGTCGAGCCGGGCACGCCGACCACGGCCGCGCGTCTCGCGACGGTCCGCGCGGCGACCGACGCGGGGCTCCGCTGCTCCGTCTTCATGATGCCCGTCCTGCCGTGGCTGACCGACGACCTCGACCACCTGCACCGGGCCCTGGCGGCCGTGCGCGCCTCCGGGGCGACGAGCCTGCTGTACTCGGCCCTCCACCTCAAGCCCGGCGTCAAGGAGTGGTGGTCCGCCTGGCTCGAGCGCGAGCACCCCGAGCTCGTCACGCGGTACCGCGACATGTACGCGACGAGCACCTACGCGCCCCTCGGCTACCGCAAGTGGCTCGCAGCCCGCATGCGGCCCCTCCTGGCCGAGCACGGGCTCGAGCACGGCACGGCCGACCCGGCGACGGGCTCCACCCGCTCGAGCGCCCTCGACGACGCGGCGGCGGCCCGGGGCACGCTCGGCTTCGGCTCGGACGGACGGCCACGGTCGCTCATCGCCCACGAGCTGCCGGGCGGTGCGCGGTCGTCTCAGCCACGTCTCTTCTGACGGCGACGGAGCTCGTCGTCCCTCCGTCCCCGGGCTCGGGGCACAGCCGCCCCGGTGGCTCGGCCTCGTCCCGCGGGGTGACCCTAGATAACGGGGTACAGGACGAGTCCTCGTTCTGGCATGATCGTCCTGCCCGACACGTCGATCAGGAGGGGGCCGCCATGCTGCTCGGCCTCCCTGCACACCTCGTCCCGCCGACCGTGGGCCGGGCGCTGTCCCGTGCCTGCCACGTCATCGCGAGCGTCGTCCTCGCGAGTGCCGGCCTTCTCCTGATCGTGAACCAGGTCGCCGAGCCGTCGTACCTCCTCTGGCCTGCCCTCGTGGCGTTGTTGCCGATGCTCGGCATGCTCTTCGTCGTCGAGAAGTTCCGCAGCACGACCGCCGTGCTCGCCTACCTCGCCATCGGCTCGGCGTGCCTCTACTGGTACGCCGTGACCCTGTTCGCGCAGATCCCGTCGGTCCAGGCGTCCGACGCGTTCTCGCTCTCCCTGCCGAAGATCGCCCTCGTCATGGTCGGCGGCAGCGGGCTGCGTTCCCGGGGCAGCCTGCTCTGGGCGACGGCCGGCTTCGCCCTGGGAGAGCTCGTCACCCAGCTGGCGACCTGGCAGACGGGCGCGACGCCGCGTCTCGACGTCGCGGTCCTCTTCGCGTGGCTCCTCGTGTCCGTGACGGCGGCGTCGTCCCTGCTCGCACGGGGACGGGTCGCCCGTGCTCAGCCGAGCCTGCACCGAGCGGCGTTCGACCAGCAGAAGCAGGCCATCCGTCACGACGTGGAACAGCAGGCGTCGGCACTGCTGCACGACACGGTGCTGAACCACCTCGCGTCCATCGCGGCCGGTGGGCCCGGCCCGCTCGACCCGGCGACCGCGGCCTCGATGGCCACCGACCTCGAGGTGCTCGTCGGCCAGGAGTGGCTCGTCGACGACCCCGGCACCCCGGCCTCCGCGACGACCGGGCCGGGCGACTGGACGACCACCGAGCTGGGCCAGGCCGTCGCACGAGCTCGCGAGGGCGGGCTCGAGGTCGGCGTCACGGGAGACCTCGGCGCCGTGACGCGGCTCGCGCCCGCGGTCTGCCGCGCCCTGGGCCTCGCCGTGGCCCAGTGCCTCGCGAACGTCGCCGTGCACAGCGGCACCGAGCGTGCCGAGGTCGTCGTGTACGGCGACGGCGTCGACCTGACGGTGATGATCATCGACGACGGGGTCGGCTTCGACGCCGCGACCACCGCGCCCGACAGGCTCGGCCTGAAGAACTCGGTCGAGGCCAGGACGGCCAGGGTCGGCGGGTCGGCTCAGATCTGGTCGTCTCCGGGCAGCGGCACGTCGGTCATGCTCCGCGTCCCGGTCGCACCGGCCGGCCCGGTCGCCCCGGTCGCCCCGATCGTCCCGCCCGATGCGGGGACGGGGGCTGCCCCGGTCGTCGCCGATCCCGGCCCCGTCGACCTGGCGCCGCGCGCCGCCGGCGGGGGCGCACCGTGAACCGCCGCAGCCCGCAGCAGGTCGATCCGCTCGGCGCCCTCAGCTCCCGTCCCGTCACGGCGCTCGCCGCGGTGGCGGCCGTCGTCTACGCGACCGTGTCGACCGTCGTCACGCGCGACGAGATCGTGATGCCCGCCGCCGCCGTCGGGGCCCTCGTGGCGCTCGGGGCGGCCGGCGTCGTCCTGGTGCTCGCGTCGAGCCCGCTCCGCGCGCCGCTCACCCGCTCCGCGGTCTCGGGGGTGGTCGTGCTGGGCTCGATCGCCGCCGTCCTCGCCGCCGTCGCCTCCGCCGGCCACAACTCCATGGTCCGCGACGACTGGGCCTCCCTCGCCGTAGGGCTCCTCCTCGTGGGCCTGGCGCCGTACCGGCCCGCACTCGACCTCGTGGTCGCCGGGCTGGTCTCCGCCGCGGTCCTCACGGTGATCGTGCTCGTCGAGAGCGAGGCGTTCCTCACGGACGTCCCCGTCCTGGTGTTCGTCGTGGTCGCCGTTACCCCGGTGCTGGCTCTCTCGCTCGCCGGGGCGTCGTTCTCGGCCGCCTTCACGACCCTGGTGGAGCGCTGGATCGCCGGCGCCTCCTCGGCTCGTCAGGCCAGCGCCGACGAGTTCCGGTCGAGCGTCGCCCGGAGCGTGCAGCAGGACCGGGTGACCATCCTCAACCGCGACGTCGCGCCGTTCTTCGGCGACGTCGTCGCCGCGGGCGTCGTGACGGAGGCGGACGTCGAGCGGGCCCGCCGCATCAGCGCCGACCTCCGCAGCACCATGGTCGCCGAGGCTGACCGCAGCTGGCTCGAGCAGGTGCTGGCCGACCCCTCCACCCGCGTGTCCGGGGTCGTCGTGGACGTCGGCCGGGCAGCTGGCCGGATGACGGCCGCGCACCGCACGTCGCTGCGGGCCCTGCTCGTCGCCTTCGGCGAGAGCGACTCCGTGCGGCCCGACACCGTCCGCATCGAGCTCGAGCAGGGGCTGGACACCGAGGAGGAGCGGGTCGAGGCCCGCATCAGCGTCGCCACCGCCTCGTCCGAGTCCGTCGTCCGCCACCGTCTCGCGCCCTACCTCGCCGTCGTGCGGATCGTCTTCGACGACCTGCAGGTCGATCCCGCCCCGCCCCTCCTGACACTAAGGTTTTCTTATGACCAGCACTGAGCCGAGCGGCCGCTCGTCCCTCCGTCCGGGCTTCGGCCGGCCAGCCGCTGCCCCGTCGTGGAGCACGGTCGGGCCTGGTTCCGAGGGGCCCGCCATCCGTCGCGTCCGCCTCGCCATCCTCGACGACCACGAGGTCCTGCTCGACAGCCTGTCGAGCTGGATCAACGTCAACGCCTACGACTTCGACCTGGTCCTCACGGCGCACACCTGGCTCCAGCTCGTGCACAGCGACAACTTCCCCACCGACCTCGTCTTCCTCGACTTCCAGCTGAAGGAGCCGGTCTCCATCGAGGCCCGGGTCCGCACCTGCCGGGCGGCCGGAGCCAAGGTGATCGTGCTGTCGAGCCTCGACACGCGCGAGTCCCGTGAGCGCGCGCTCGACGCCGGTGCGTCGGCGTTCCTCTCGAAGGCGCTGCCGATGCGCGAGGTCATGGACGCGGCCCGCCAGGTCATGGGCGTGGCTCGTGACGCGTCGCCTCAGCGCGACTGGCGCCCGCTGCCGGTGGGGGCAGCGAACCAGAGCCGCCCGAAGCTCAGCGCAGGCGAGTCGGAGGCGTTCCGCCTCTACGTGTCCGGCTTCAGCACCAACGAGGTCGCAGCCCAGATGAACGTGCAGTACGAGACGGCGAAGACCTACCTCCGTCGCGTCCGCGAGAAGTACGCGAAGGCCAACAGGCCCGCGAGCAAGAAGTCAGAGCTGATCCGTCGTGCGGCGGAGGACGGCTACCTGCAGTAGTGGCGAAGCTGTACTTCCGCTACGGCGCGATGAACAGCGGCAAGAGCACGGCGTTGCTCCAAGCTGCGTACAACTACGAGGAACGCGGTCAGCGCGTCCTGCTGGCGAAGCCGAGGGTCGACACCAAGGGAGACGACGCCGTCGTGTCGCGCCTGGGAGTCACCCGGCCCGTGGATGTCACGTTCGGTCCCGACGACGACGTGCGGGAGGTGTTCTGCCGCTCGCGGGAGCGCGTCCGGGCCGAGACGGGGACCGACCTGTCGTGCCTGCTCGTCGACGAGGTGCAGTTCCTCGCTCCGGTCCAGGTGGACGACCTGCTGCGCATCGCCGTCCTCGAGGGAGTTCCCGTCCTCGCGTACGGGATCAGGACGGACTTCCGGACGATCGCCTTCCCGGGCAGCCGCCGGCTCCTGGAGGTGGCGCACTCGCTCGAGGAGCTCAAGACCATCTGTCGGTGCGGCCGCAAGGCGGTCTTCAACGCGCGCAAGGTGGGCGACCGCTTCGTCTTCGACGGTGACCAGGTCGCCATCGACGGCCGTGAGGTCACGTACGAGTCGCTCTGCGCCGCCTGCTACCTCGCCGAGAGCGACGGCCGCCTCGCCTGACCCCGGGGGCGCAGACGCGGTCGTGGGGCGGGCGGGGACCGTCCCACCAGGAGGCACAGGAGAAAAGGCCAGACCCGAGGGGTCTGGCCTCCGTGGGGCGGGCGGGGACCGCCCCACCAGCAGGCACAAGAGAAAAGGCCAGACCCGAAGGGTCTGGCCTCCGTGGGGCGGGCGGGGACCGCCCCACCAGCAGGCACGAGAGAAAAAGGCCAGACCCGAAGGGTCTGGCCTTTTCTCATCTCGTCGGGGTAGCGGGATTCGAACCCACGACCTCCTCGTCCCGAACGAGGCGCGCTACCAAGCTGCGCCACACCCCGAGGTGTCGCTCGGCCCAGGGGCCGAGTGGAGCAACCTGACAAGGATAGCG
>Ga0308167_1001309_pt1 | contig 30365 bp, 31 predicted proteins | sample PhyCR1_2_FD_202138 | JGI IMG/M metagenome (GOLD analysis project Ga0308167, IMG submission 202138) | Phyllosphere microbial communities from UC Gill Tract Community Farm, Albany, California, United States - DLSLRC.R1 | ecosystem: Host-associated > Plants > Phyllosphere > Unclassified | place... | reverse complement strand
AGTTTTAGACTTCCTCCCGGGCTTTTATCCCTCCGTGTAGTTCGCTAGGAACCGTGAACTCTCGGTCCAGTCATACGTGAAGTATCGGAACCCTAGATCACTTTTGATTGTTTATGACTATGCAAAGGACATGCCAGCTTAGTATTACGATTTTTGTTAAAAGTAATACTAAACTTGGGCCGTTTAGGTGCAATTTGAGTTCAAAATAAAAAACTGCACTCAAAATTGTGCATCTTGAAAATAAAAAAAGCCCCTTTCACTAAGAGGCTTAAGAATGGATTATAAGATTAAGAGTGTTAAGGAAGCAGAATCACCTTACGGCAGTCCTCTTCTCTTTCATTAAAAATGCGATATCCCTCTGCGGCATCTTCTAATTTCATTCGATGGGTAATAATCGTTTCAGGTGATAAATCACCACGCTCAATCAGTTCTAAGAGTTGCGGCAAATATTGATGGACATGGGTTTGGCCCATTTTAAAAGTCAAACCTTTATCAAATGCATCGCCAAATAAAAAGCCATGAATTGGGCCTGCATATACACCCGGTACGCTGACTACACCACCACGACGAACTGCGGCAATACATTGACGAAGCGCTGCACCACTTGAACCTTCAAGCTTTAAATTGGTGAGCACTGTCTCAATCACACTGCCTTTTGCCTCGAAGCCAATCGCATCAATCACTGCATCGACACCACGGTAATTGTCGGTATTTTGAATAATAAATTCGGCCGCATCGACTTCATCAAAATTAACCGGAATGGCACCGTATGTTGCCGCCGCATAATTCAATCGATAGTCATTGTGATCGACCATAAATATCTTTTCAGCACCGAGCATCTTGGCACAAGCAGCACTTAACAGCCCGACTGGTCCAGCACCATAAATTGCAACGGTTGAGCCACGAGTCACTTGGGCATTGGTCACGGCCTGCCAAGCAGTGGGTAAAATATCAGTCAAGAAAAGCACTTTTTCATCTGACAATGAGGTTGGTACTTTAAAAGGGCCTTTATTGGCTTTTGGCACACGCACATATTCTGCTTGCCCGCCCGGTACACCGCCGTAAAGATGACTATAACCAAACAAAGCTGCACCTGGTGGAATCTGCTTTTTATTAATAATTGCGCCGCGCCCTGTATTGGTGGTTTCGCAGGCAGCGGTCAGGTCAAGTTGGCAAAAGAAACATTCGCCGCAAGCAATCACAAAAGGAACAATCACTCGATCGCCCTTTTTCACTGCGGTGACGGCTGGACCGACTTCTTCAACCACACCCATAAACTCATGCCCAAAGATATCGCCCTGCTCGGTTCTAGGGATTTTTCCTCGATATAAATGTAAATCAGAGCCACATATCGCTGTGGCAGTCACGCGTAAAATAATGTCATCCGGTTCTTGAATAATAGGGTCTGCTACTGTTTCTACTCGAACATCTTCTGCACCGTGGTAAGTTAGAGCGCGCATATTGTTATTCCTCTATTTTCTATGATGTCCTTTGATTATGAGGAGGCTTTCTTTACGGTTTGCAACGATTCTTACTCTTCACGTAAGGCATATAGTTCAAATGCAACGCAACAGAGATTTCAGTAACATTTAATGAATATAGGATTATTTCAGCTAAGGATGTTTTTGTTATTTGATCCAGCAAAAAGCCAATCATCCCTGCAATAAAATGATTGGCTTTGTCTTAAAAATTTGACTTAGTCTAATTTTAGTTGCTGTCTAAGCTTTAAGATATCGACCAGACCTTTGTCTCTGGTTTGATATAAATCGATATCTTTATATTGAGTTAAAAGCTGATTGGTTTCTGCTTCCAACAACTCTGTTGTCTCGTCTGAATGTTGAAATGCGTGCATATCGTTCCACCATTCTGTCATTGGGGGGCCTAAATGATGAATGGCCTCTTTAAAGCCCTTTTGGTTGGCAAGCTGCATATTAATATAGGGGCCAAATAACGCCCATCTTAAACCTGGGCCACTGGTAATCGCGACATCAACATCTTCTGCTGAACACACGCCTTGTTCAACCAATGAAAAAGCTTCTCGCCATAGCGCAGCCTGCAAACGGTTTGCGACATGCCCTTTTACTTCTTTATTTAAAATGATTGGATTCTTGCCCAGCTGTTTATAGAACTCAGAAGCCTGTTTTAAAATTTGAGGATCTGTCAAATTACCGCCAACGATCTCGACCAAAGGTAAGAGATGAGGCGGATTAAAAGGATGACCTAATAAAATACGCTCAGGATGTTGCGCCTCTTTTTGAAAATCAGACACTTTTAAGCCCGATGAACTTGAAGCAATAAGAGTATGTTCAGGACAATATGCTGTGATTTCTTGATATAGCTGTTGTTTGATATCAAGACGTTCAGGGGCATTTTCTTGAATAAAATCTACGTCTGAAACCGCATCTTTTAAATTATTAAAAATTTCCAGATGAAGCAGCACATCTGATAAAGAATGGGTGTGTTCAGCGTTTTGATCTAAAGCCAATAAATCATTTAAATTTGCAGATATTCTTTTTTTAAAGACCGCTTCATCTATAGGATAAGGGTCGTAAACCTTAACTTTAAATCCTTTATATAAAAATAAGGCCGTCCAACTCAATTGAATGCTAAATAAACATAGCAGATTCAACCAATCAATAAATTTAATTGTTTATATTTTATATAATTTGTCCTATATTCCTTAGCTTGAAAATTGATTCCTTTCATTAGTACAACTTAATCCTTTACCATTTTTTTAACCGTTATTTACTGAATTTTATGTCAAAAAATCTAGCAACATTGATTGGTTTAAGCGCCATTCTCATGTGGGCATCTCTGGTCGGTCTGATGAAACAAGTCAGTGCCGCCCTTGGACCTGAGCTAGGTGTTACGCTTATTTATTCTTTAAGTGCGCTACTGTTGCTTGCCATTTTTAAAGTCCCAGACTTTAAACAGATCTCTAAAAAATACTTAATATTTGGCACAATTCTGTTCGTGGCTTATGAGGTGTGCTTTTCATTTGCAATTGCTTATTCTCAGACAGCAAGACAAGCCATTGAAATTAGTATTGTTAACTATTTGTGGCCGAGTTTAACGGTTTTGGCTTTCGTGATTTTTAAAGAATTAAAGTTTAATTTTCTTATTATTCTTGGCTTACTTATTTCGATTTCTGGCATTATTTTTATTCAGACTGGAAGCGGTGATTTTAGTCTAAATAGTCTGGTCGATAATTTTCATAGCAACCCACTAAGCTATATTTTGGCATTTACAGGTGCCATCATCTGGGCTTTTTACTGTGTAATCACTAAAAAAATGAGTAATGGGCAAAACCCCATTTCCATTTTCTTTGTTGGTGTCGCGCTCACTTTATGGCTCAAGCTGCTTGTCTCGGGGCAATTCGCCATTCCCCCAATGGATATTCCAGCTCTCATCACCCTTTTAGTGGCATCCGCTGCCATGGGTTTTGGTTATGCTGCTTGGAACATTGGCATCATTCATGGAAACATTACCATACTTGTGGTGGCCTCTTATTTCACCCCGATTATCTCGTCTATTTTGGCAATGTTTGTTTTACAAACTCAACTTTCAGTGAGCTTTTGGCAAGGAACAGCAATGGTGACGGCTGGTTCCTTTATTTGCTGGGTTTCAACCAACTGGTCTGTGATTCAGCCCTTATTTAAAAAATTAAGAAAAGACCAAAAAGCATTGTAGATTTATCGCAGTGCTTTTTTCGGACTTAAAATAACTCCGACGAATTAGAATTCCCCCATTACCCAAAGCATGCTAATATCCAAATTCTGACAATCGTCCATGTCAAAATAATTTATAGAGGGAATAAGATGTTAAAAACTCAAAAAATCAACATCGTACAAGAATTTGATGCACCCGTAGACAAGGTCTTTGCAACCTTAAGTGAGCATGAAAACCTAAGCAAACTTTTCGCTCCTGCTAAAGTGACTCGTATTAGCAACGGCAAAAACGCCCGTAATGGTGTTGGTTCTGCACGCAAAATGTCTATTCCACTCACCCCTTCATTTGTAGAAACAAATTTAGTCTACAAAGAAAATGAACTGATCGAGTACGCAATCACGAGTGGTATTAATCCAATTAAGGGTCACCGTGGTGTAATGAAATTTACTGACTTGGGAAATAATCGTACGCGTTTGGATTACACCATTAGCTTTAAAGGTCGCGTTCCTTTTATTGGCCCGATTATTAAGGCAGCCTTACAAAATGGTGTAAGCCGTGGGCTTAAAAAACTCAAGTTTTAATCAAGATATAAAATAAAAAGCCCTTTATCGGGCTTTTATTTTTAAGTAGATGTATGGATGAACTGCTGCATCAATTTCTATAAATAGGAAATTCGAGAACCTAACCACAAAAACAAAAGCCGACTCGTTAAAGTCAGCTGAATACTACAGTTTGAGAAAATTGCTTAAATAGTTCTTGTTCGTGGCAATCTTCTATCTATTTTCTTTTTCTAAAATTAATTTAACCCTTAATTATGACTATTTGATTAAAAAGAAATCAAAAACCTTAAATAAAATGCAAAATAAATCATCATTTATGAAATTAGTGAAATTCAAATCACATTTATTAAAAGTAATGTATATCAACTAGATCTTTAGAAACTTTCTAAAGTTTAGTATGCTAAAAATAACTTACTAATTAATAGAAAATAATCAATCCAATGGAACATCAAAGTTTGTTAAAGGAATTAAATTCACTTATTGAATATTATTCCAAAAGAACAGATTGTCCGCCTACCCGAATTCGCATAGGTTACAGAGCCTATGCAAAACTCATGCAAAATCCAAAGTTTGCTGATGAAGTGTCAAACTCTGCTTTAGATCCAAACAAACGTAAATATAAAAAGTTGAAGATTAAAGTCACTAAAGATGACGATCAACTTGAACTCGAATAAATAAAAAGCCCAGTTACGGGCTTTTTTCCTTTTAGAAAGTGTTTAAATTTATCGCTAAGACAGCATTATTAAAAAATACTCAAGTAGTTTGTCTCGCTCATCTACACTGTTTTCACTTAAAAGCTGAACCATTGCCCCATCAATCACAAACAAAAACATGTGGGCATCTTTCATTGAAGCCGTAGTTTTGACGGTTAAAAGCAATTTATAGATTTCGTTGATTAGCCAAGTTCTATATTCAATCACCACACTATAGGCTTTTGGGTAGAGCTTTTCAATTTCAAAAATTGCTTTAAACGGTAAACGATAAAAGCCATTTAAATCGGCATGAAGAAGGTAAATCTGCTTGAGTTTATCAAGCACCATTTCTTCACGATAAGATTTGAGAATTGAAAACACTTTTACTTTGAGCGCATCTTTTTGAAAAGTGAGACACATCTCGATGAGTCGTGCTTTTGAATGAAAGTCGTTATAGAAAGTAGCTTTGGGGATTTTGGCTTCTGCAATAATTCGGTCGACACCGACTTTATTAAAACCATCTTGATTAAATAAATCTTTTGCTATGTGAAGCACGCGCAGTGCTCTAAATGAAGATTCTAAATTGTTCATGTATATCGCTTAAAATAATTTTTTGTTGTATCTAAAAGAGATAGAAATGCCGTCACTCTTAAAATGAGTGCTAAAAACAGGCACGCAAAAGCGGCACAAAAAAGGTGTGCTCGCCTATCTCGGTTTTATTGTTACTATGATTTTTTAGTCGTAACGATTTAAGGTCGTAGAAAACCTACAAACGGTTAGAGCGTTTTAAAGACCAGTTTGGCGGTATGGATAGAGAGAGTTTGGCAAAGGCCAAAAATTGAGAAAAATTAGTACGCATAGCGGACTCCTTTGTTAACAAAAGAAATCCTACCGATCACTGCTAAATGATGGTGGCAGGACGAAAGAGGGTTAGCAGACTGGCAACAAAGAAACCAGCACACCCGAAGGTGTCCCCCTTCCGCCCTACCGTAGAGAAAAAGGGGGCGAACGAGTTCACGATACACAAAACTAGGTTTCGAATATCGTCTTTGTTAAATAGGGTCTGCTAAAACCCGCTAGCAATGTAGGCTAGCCCGCAAAGGATAGTATTCGCACTTGTTGGCGTCAAGCGTGGGAAATGACAATCGTATTAAAGTAGAGCGGTTGGGGAAATAAAAAAGCCATTACGGCTTAGTAATGGCTCTCATGACATGAATAAAATAAAGTTTACTTTACAAACTCAATTTTAATATCATTAATATATTTTTAAACTATGCTACTTCTGTCCAACTATCATTTGTCAAAAATTCTTGTAAACAAACTGGAGTGTCGGCATACTGACTTAACTCAGATACTATGTTAGCTTTAGATAACTGTAACTTAACTCGTCCTTTTTCACGAAAAATTTTTCTATTAGTTTTACTTCCCCGATCTTGTTTTAAGGCTGTTAAAAACACTCTTAGAAACTCTAAATTCTGCTTTCCTCTAAAATATTTTTCTTTACATCTATCCTGAAAATAATCAATAGAATAATTCAAATCTATCTGTAAATTTTCTGGAAGTTCAGGAAAGATATTTCTGTATTCAGTTATATTATATTTTTTCTCTACGCTAGAAATGCTTATTCCGACTAAATCATTAATATCAATATTATTAATATTAAGATTAGTAAGTAACTCTCCCGCAACCTCTTTTTTTCTTAAAAAATAGATTAAATTATTAAAATCTGTAATAGCATTAATAAAATCTATTTTAACTTTTTTAAAGCTCTCTATAGCATTTCTATAGCAAGTATTATCTTCATCATATTCTCCTATATTAAATTCAGATTTCAATATTTTCTTAAAAACTTCTTCAGAAAAGTAAAAATTTTCAATTGAATAACAGGGAGTTATATAAGTATCTTTAAAATTTCTAGCTTTATCATTATTATCAAAATCATGATCAATAAAAAAAAGAACATTTTTATTACTATAAGCTTCACTTTGACGAATTTTTTCTCTCAGCCCTATGACTTTACTTTTACCTCCACAGTTTATACCTACCCAATCCAGCGAGCATAAATTTGAAATTCTGATTGAATAGTATTTTTCATCCTCGCCTTCAAAACATATTGGAAATTTTTTTTTAGCAATAATTCGCATAAATTCTGTATATTTGACAGAAATATTATGGCGTTCTTGAGCCATAGCTTGCACTCTTGACATTAGATTTCCTCAATATATTCAGCAAGATCAACAGTATATTTTTCTAAGCTATTCTCAAAAATAAAAGGAGAATGAGTAGTTGCAAAGAGAAATTTGCATTTACCTGAATCTATAATATCGGGCAATAATGTCTTCTGCCATTCAATCGATAATGAGAGCTCTGGTTCATCAAAAAATATTGCAACTTCTTCCTTTTTTTGAAGGTATAGCATTGCAAACAAAGAAATTATTTGTTTCTCACCTGAAGATAAAGTATCTATATCAACAGTTTTCTTATTCTTTTTTCTTACAATATTAATAGTAACATTACTTTCATCATAAATTACTTCTTTGTCTCTTAAATACTTATTACTTACTTTTGTAAAATTTTGAATTGCCTTATCATTTTCTTGTTGTTGCTCATATACTTTTAAAAGGTTACTGACAAAATAAAGTAATGGGTCATGCCCAGTAAAAATATTTCCTGTTTTAACTAAATCAAGAATTTGCTCTTTATGATTAATTGAAATATTACTTCCAATTCGCTCCAATACAATTTCAACTGATTTGGGCTGTGAAATTGATGCCTTCATTTCATCAGTTATAGAAAACCCATTAACTAATTGCGCTAACATTTCTCCATTGATTTTTGAGAACCACACAGAGGATGACGTTAAAATTTCATTAGTTATATTATCAATACTTTTCTTTACGTCTGTCATTCCAAAATTTATTGAAAACTTTTCAAGGCTAATATCTTCATTTCCAATATAAAAAGCTCGAATATCCTCTTCTACTCTTCTATAAGTAGGTAAATATAAAACACTGAAAGGAAAATTTTTACGTATACTTTTAAACTTTTTAGTTATTTTTTGATTGAGCTTCATAGATTCTGATGAATAAATTTCACTCAAAAAACTCTTTAAAACACTAGTTGGGATTTTAGAAGCTCTTCTCACGTCAATGAATAAAGAACTATTTACTAACTCATCAATAGGGTAAATTGCAGCTTTATCTATAAGTTCTAATAAAATATTATAATCCACTCTCATTTCTAAATGAGACCCAATTGGACTATTAGCTAAAGTATCTTGAATATTTTGTTTAAAATCTTTCTTAAGAAAACTATATTCTTCTCCATTTTCAAAAACAACACCTAGAGAGTGAAATGAAATTTTTCTTAATTTACTAATATCTGCGAACATTAAAGCATAAAATGCATTTAGGATTGACGTCTTACCGTATCCGTTTTCAGCTACAATAATTTTGCAGGTAGAATTAAAAGAAATTTTTACATCCCTTTCCCCATGTAATCCATTAATATAAAATTCTTTTATCATTAGTTGACCTAAAACAATCTATTTTTAAAAATATTTTTTAAATTATATATATTTATTTATAAAAAAACAGTTTTTTTACTCAACATGATATACAAATAAATAGTTTTCCAATAATTATCAAAGTTATAAACCATTCACTAATCCATCAACTTCTTACGGCGATACAATCCACAATCCCCAGAAAATAACGCTGCCAATAAACAAGTAATAATGGCATAAGTGGCGACATTCATTCCAAATAGCTCAATCGCTAAAATAATAGAAGTCAATGGTGCCTTACTTGCCCCAGAAAACAGACTTACCAAGCCTAAGCCTGCAAGTAATGAAAGTGGCAAGTTTAAAACCGCGCCTAAAGCATTACCTAATGTCGCGCCCACATAAAACAGTGGTGTAATTTCGCCACCTTTAAAGCCCGAACCTAGAGTAATGGCAGTAAAAACGGTCTTGTTAAAAAAGTCGTAAAACTCAATCGGCACATAAAAAGATGCAATGATTTTATCTGTACCCAAACCGTTGTATTGTTGATGTGCAGTAAACAAAGTAAGTAGCATAATCACAATACCACCCACCATGGTTCTTAATGGCAAATAGCGAATGTACTTGTAAAAGAGGTCACTCGCCAAATGAATGGCAGCAATAAAGAAGCGCGCAGCTAAACCAAAAACTAACCCTGCCGCAATCAAGCTCATGAGTGTGCCAAAATGAATGGCTGGAAACTCACTAATCACATAAAAGATATGCGGATGAACAATATCGAATAGTTCAGGGATGGTCGATGCAATAAGCGCCGACACAAAACATGGAAAAATGGCTGAATATCTTAAATTACCTAACGCTGTAATTTCTAAACCGTAGATTGCACCGGCCAGAGGCAAGCCGAACACCCCTGCAAAGCCAGCACCAATACTGGCGATTAAACAAATTTTGCGGTTATCGTCCGAGATTTTTAAAATATGGCTCAAGTGGTCAATTAAAGCACCTGAAAGCTGGACTGCTGGTGCCTCACGTCCTGCCGAACCACCAAATAACTGCGTTAAAATTGAGGTTATAAAAATGATGGGACTCATTCGTTTTGGAATAAACGACTTAGGCTGGTGAATTTCATCAAGGAGTAAATGGGTTCCCCGTTCAATCGGTGATCCATATTTTTTAATCAGATAGCCAATGCCAAAACCCACAAAAGGCAAGAAATAGATGAGCCAGTGATGCAGGCTTCTTACTTTGTTTGAAATATCAAAGGCAACAAAAATTAAAGTCGAGGCCAGCCCCGCTACGACTCCAATCACAATCGAGATGACGAGCCAATAGACACTGTATTTTAGAATTTGATCATATTCAGATGAAGGTAGAATTTTCATTCGCGTTCTTCAATTCGCCTTTGAGTGGATGATAAATTCTCAATTATTTTTATGCAGCCAGCTCATTAAGTGAGAAATGCTTAAACTGGGCTAAAAATTAAAGCTCGCATAGGCGAGCTTTCAATACAGTGATTAATTTTGATATCACTTAACTGTGATAAATATCTCATAACCTGTCTTTTCTTTCAAGCTGAAAATGGTTAACGGGCTTTGTGAAAATAGTGTATTAAATTAATAAATAATTATTCCATTTGCCTGATCAAACTAATGTTCTATCAGGCTAATTTAGTGATTTAAAACTTAATTAATACTACCAATCACCGTTTCTGCATGGCAGGTCGCGCCCTTCTCTGCGCCAATTTGAATAATACCACTACGATGTGCTAGTACCTGCACTTCCATTTTCATGGCTTCCATAATGGCAACCACTTGGCCTTCGGTAACTTGCTCTCCATTTTCAACTTTCCAAACGCTAATCACACCATTAATTGGAGCAAGTAAATGCTCGGCACTTACTTCTGGCTCGGCTGTTTGGGCTTGAACGGCGGTTGCTGGGCCTTGTGCAAACATACCAGCAGGTAAACCTAAACGATGGAGCTTCCCATCAATTTCAATGTAGCTGAGTAGCATTGGTTGTTGATGGTTTGGAATACCACGTTTAGTGGGCTTTAACTCTTGTTTAAAGTCATTTTCGATCCAACGCGTGTGTACATTAAACTCATCGGTAAAGTCAGGTTCATTGAGTACAGCGCGGTGGAAATCTAAAACAGAAGCCACACCTTCAATTTTAAATTGCTTCAAAGCACGTTTAGCTCGGGCAATTGCAATTTCACGAGTTGGACCAGTCACAATCAGTTTTGCCATGAGTGAGTCGAAATGACTAGATACCAATGATCCAGTTCGAACACCTGTATCAACTCGTACACCGTGACCAAACGGCGCTTCAAATAAACTCAACACACCAAAGGCTGGAATAAACCCACGTGCTGGGTCTTCGGCATTAATACGAAACTCAATCGCATGGCCTTGTGCCTTTGGTGTTTCTTTAATAGAAAGCACTTCACCTTGAGCCACGCGAATTTGCTCAACCACTAAATCGACTTTTGAGGTTTCTTCGGTCACTGGGTGCTCAACTTGCAGACGGGTGTTTACTTCTAAAAAAGAAAGCTTGCCGTCACGACTTAATAAGTACTCAACTGTTCCCGCACCCACATAGTTTGCCGCCTGACAAATGTTTTTTGCCGAGGTTAAAATTTGCTGGTAAATCTCGTCGCAAATAAATGGCGCTGGCGCTTCTTCGACTAACTTTTGGTTACGGCGTTGCAATGAACAATCACGTGTACCTAGTACCACAATGTTGCCGTGCTGATCGGCAATCACTTGTGCTTCTACATGACGCGGTTTATCTAAATATTGCTCGACAAAACATTCACCACGGCCAAAAGCAGCTTTCGCCTCTCGTACTGCCGACTCATAAAGCTCTTGAACTTCTTCAAGTTTCCACGCGACTTTTAAGCCACGCCCGCCACCACCAAACGCAGCTTTAATAGCAATTGGTAAGCCATATTGCTTGGCAAACTCTAAAGCTTCCTCTGCGTTATTGAGTGGATCTTGTGTACCCTGAACCAATGGTGCACCAACCGAAGCAGCAATTTTACGCGCTTCAATTTTATCGCCTAGTTTTTCAATCGCACTTGGTGAAGGCCCGACCCATTTTAAACCTGCATCAATCACGGCTTGAGCAAACTCAGCACGCTCAGATAAAAAACCATAACCCGGATGCACCATAGTGGCTTTCGACTTTTTTGCAACTTCGATAATCGCTGGAATATTTAAATAGGTTTCGCTGGCAGTTGCTCCCGCCAAGCCCCATGCTTCATCAGCAAGTTCGATGTGCATGCTGCCAATGTCGTCATCTGCATATAACGCGACCGAAGCAATTCCCATGTCTCGGCAAGCATGAATAATACGAACGGCAATTTCACCACGGTTAGCAATCAATAATTTTTCTGTATTCATCATTCATTCTCAAAATCTGTAAATTCGGCAATTTTTTTAAATTTGATACGGCAACCTGCTGGAATCTGTGCCACCAAGTCCCAATGGTGTTTAGCAACAGAGCCAATGACCGGATATCCGCCCGTTAAAGGGTGATCATTCATAAACAAAACGGGCTGCCCGCTCGGTGGAATCTGCAAAGCACCAATGCATGTACCTTCACTTTCCAGTTCATGGGTGATTTTTCGAGTTAAAGGCTCTGCACCTGAAAGTCTTAGCCCAACGCGGTTACTTTCATTGGTCACGAGCCATTCTTGCTGACACAGTAGTTCTATACTGTCTTGTTCGAACCAGTCTGTGCGTGGCCCCATCACAATGTCTAGCTCAACCAACTCGCCAGCTTGTGGTAAGTCGCTTTTACCCATTTCATTTAAGTTAATGTTGGCTGCCTTTATCTGCCCTTGGTAAATGATATCTCCAAGCTTTAAAGGTTCTGGCCCTAGCACCGCCAAGCTGTCAAATGAAACACTATTGAGCACTGGTTCAACGTCTATACCACCTCGAACTGCCAGATAGTTTCTTACTCCTGCTGTCGGTGGCTGAATTTGAAATTCATCGCCTTCATCCAGATCAATCGGCTGATAACTTGCAAAGTCGGCGGTTTGACCATCGACAAATTTCACACGAATGTTTGAGATGGCCCCAGCCACCGCAATAACGCCCGCATGCTGCATTTTGGCCTTTAAGCCGCCATTTAAAACTTCAATAACGGGTGTATCGGTTGGGTTACCCACAATACGGTTAGCGCTATGCATGGCAGACAAATCCATTGCACCAGCCACGCCAACACCAATATTGGTCTGGTTTAAACGCCCTTTATCTTGAATAAGCATCTGTAAACTTGGCGCAGTAATCGTAAACAGCGGCGTAGATTGTTGAGGCTCAACTGTAGGGGTAATTTGCTGCGGTACATTTACGGTTGTAGGCTGATGCGTGACATCTTCAAAATGTACGGTCATGCCCGGTAAAAGCAATGCTGGATTTTTACGCTCTAAATCCCACATTTTTTCTGATGTTGTACCAATCAGCTGCCAACCACCCGGACTGTCTTTTGGGTAAATACCAGAGTATTTTCCAGCCAAGCCCAATGAGCCTGACGGTATTTTTTTACGCGGAACTGTTAAGCGTGGAATATCGGTAAAAGGCTTATCGGGACTGCTCATATACGCAAAGCCCGGTGCAAAACCAATAAAAGCCACATTCCACACACTTTGGTGATGTTTTCTAATCACATCAGCCACAGATAGCCCTTGTAACTCGGCAACTTGCGCAAGGTCTTCACCGTCGTAACGAATCGGCACAATCACTTCTTGGCCGCTACGCTCAAATCCAGAATCAACTTTAAGGCTCTGAATTAAAGCAACCAGCGTTTTAAAGTTGGTTTCGATCTCGTTAAAAAAAACCAAAATTGTTTTTGCAGCAGGGACTTAGTCCAATTAGCCAATCCAAGCACGGTCAGGAATGTCGGTAATAAACATATGACCGGGTGCATGACTAATCGCAAAAGGAATTTTCGAGTTCATAACGGCGGCTTGCGGTGTTACCCCACACGCCCAAAACACTGGAATTTCACCTGCCTCAATACGAGAAGCATCACCAAAGTCAGGCTTATTTACATCCGAAATTCCTAAGCTTTCAGGGTGACCAATATGTACAGGTGCACCATGCACGCTTGGCATACGTGAAGTAATTTTTACCGCTTCACTAATTTGATGCGATGGAATTGGTCGCATAGAAACCACCATATTTCCTGAAATACGCCCTGCTGGTTCGCACTGTATGTTGCTTAAATACATCGGTACATTGGTATCGTCATGAATATGGCGGACTTCAATACCCGCTTCTTGCAAAGCGGTTTCAAACGAAAAACTACAGCCAATTAAGAAAGTCACCAAGTCAGGATGAGCATTATAAATCTCGCTCGCATCGGTCACTTCATCGACCATTTCTCCATCTTTCCAAATACGATAACGCGGGAAATCAGTTCGAATGTCTGAGTCTGCTGCAAGCTTAGTTGCATAAATTCCTTCTTCGAGCACATCAAGTACTGGGCAGCTTTGCGGATTACGATGCGCATAGAGTAAAAAGTCATACGCCCACTCTTTTGGCACCGAAATCATGTTGACCTGCGTCATGCCCGCAGCCATGCCTGCTGTCGGTTTATCAAAACCTGCACGGATTTTTAAACGCGCATCTAAAGCGGCTTTAAGTTGAGCTGGGTCGACTTTAATATCCTTATACATTGTGCTCATCCTTATGCTTTGTTTACAAACGGGCGGATTTCAATATTGTTTTTTACAAGCTCGGCTTTAATGGCTGCCGACATCTCTAGCGCACCGTCGGTATCGCCGTGTAGGCAAATGGTGTCGGCTTGAATTGGGGTAAATACACCTTCAATTGACTCAACCCCACCATTTTTAAGCATAGACACCACACGGCTTGCAACAAATGCCGAGTCGTGTAAAACCGCACCTTCGAGACGACGAGACACCAATGAACCATCGCTGTTATAAGCACGGTCTGCAAATGCTTCAGACACGACTTTTAAACCAGCCGCACGTGCCTGTTCGACTAAGTTTGAACCCGCCAAAGCCACTAAAACCAGTTCAGGGTTATACATTTTAATTGCGTCAATTACTGCTGCTGCCTGAACTTGGTCATGTGCAATGGTGTTATAAAGTGCGCCATGCGGTTTAACATATTGCACTTTTGAGCCTGCCACTTTAGCCAAGCCATCGAGTGCAGAAATTTGATAAAGCACGTCTGCAATCAGTTCGTCACGCGACAAATCCATATTACGGCGGCCAAAACCAACAAGGTCTGGATAAGACACATGAGCGCCAATAGTCACACCCAGCTCAACAGCTTTACGAACCGTTTTCAAAATGCCGAGCGGGTCGCCCGCATGAAAGCCACAAGCAATATTAGCACTGGTCACGACAGGTAAGATCTGATCATCATTACCCATTTTCCATGAGCCAAAGCTCTCACCCAAATCACTATTTAAATCTACAAACATGGCATTATTCCTTTATCACTTCACGCAGTCTGGCTTAAAGCTTGGTCAAATAGTTAAATACTGTCGTAAACGACATATAGCCCATCCACCACGTCAACAGACATGTTAATCCACCCAAAATAAGCAACCATTTTGGATAGTTATAATTCCCCATTAAATCTTTACGGCACGCGGCAACGTACACAAAAATTGTAAGACCAATTGGCAACACCAAACCGTTAAAACCACCCACAAAAATGAGTAGACCTGCTGGAGTTGCACCCAATAACACATAGAGCAATAAGGCCAATGCGATAAAGGTAATGGTCGTATAGTTGGTTTGTTTTGGTGTTAAATTCTTTTTAAATGCGGTAAAGAATGACACTGAAGTATATGCTGCGCCGATAGTGCTACTAATGCCGGCTGCCCAGAAAATTAAACCGAATAATTTAAAACCAAATGTACCCGCTGCATATTGGAATGCTTGAGCTGCTGGATTGGCATCATGGCTGGCTAAATCAATCGTTGCACCGCTCACTACCACACCTAAAAACGCTAAAAACAATACGTAGCGCATGATGCCGACAACAATAATGCCCTTGGTCGCAGCTTTAGCAACTTCATCAATATTTTCAGGGCCAACAGCACCTTTATCGAGTAAACGATGGGCACCTGCATAGCAGATATAGCCACCAACTGTACCGCCGACAATGGTGGTAATAATGGCAAAGTCGATCTGATCTGGAGCAAAAGTTTGATGTACAGCTTGACCAACAGGAGGCATTACAATGACGGCAACAATAATAATCAAAAGGATTTTAAGCAATCCCAACACGATCATGCTTTTATCCATGGCAAGCGTTGCTTTTCTTGATGCAAAAATCAAAATCGCTAAAGCACCACTTAAAATACCGCCCCACTTTGTGTCTAGGCCAAAAAGCGCATTTAAACCTAAAGCTGCACCGGCAATATTACCGACACTAAAGAAAAAACCGCCCAAAATCACCAGAAACGCTAGTAAATAACCACTACCCGGTAATGCTTTATTGGCAATATCTGATGCACGCATTTGAGTGAGTGTTACTACTCGCCAAATGTTTTGTTGAACGACATAATCAATGAGAATGGAAACTAAAATTGCAAAGCCAAATGCAGCACCTAACTTCACTGTAAATACAGCAGTTTGGGTTAAAAATCCTGGCCCCATTGCAGAGGTCGCCATCATAAAGATTGAGGCAACAATGGCCCATTGGCGATCTGATAAAAAAGAAGATTTCAGTAAAGACATATTAATGCGTTCCTCATCCATTTGAGCTTAACAACGCTATTTCAAGTTGAACCAAGAATATTATTTTTCCCAAACAATATTCTTTAATCCTTTAAAATGACAAAGATTCCCTGTTCCCCAATCAACACAATCGGTGATCAAATCTTGTATTTACGATAAAAACATAGCTAATCCCTACGAACAATAAGACTTTTTACATAAAGTTAAAATTATAAGTTTTTGATTTTTATTTATTTTTAAATTACTTATAAACAAGGATAAATTTTACTTATCGATGTAGATAAGCTGCTTTTATGATTTCCCATAAAAAACAGCTTCTTAAAACAAGAAAAATAGTGACTTAAGATATTCGAAAACAGCCTAGTTTTTAATTTGTTCATTGAGTCTTTTCATGGCACTTTCCGACACCCTAACGGCAACTTCGGTTAGTTTTTCTTTCAAAGCAACATCATTTCCTTGAATATAGATTGAAGTGAAATGAAACGTCTTTAACTGAATGGGTGTGTTTAATATTTCTAATCGGCCATCAGTAATTTCTTTTAAAGCGGTTAAAGTCGGCACAACAGCAATGCCTAGGCCCTGCTCGGCTAAACGCAATAAAGTCGCTAATGAATAACTAGTAATTGAGAGTGGTTCATCTATTCCTTGTTCTTTCATTCTGGCTTTCAATTCTTTATAGGGATAGGTAATTTTGGGGTAAGTTAAAATGGTATGTGACATTAAAGTTTTAAATGACATTTGCGCAACCCCGCCTTTAAATGAAGGTGATGCCAAGAAACTTAGTTCAAAGTCACATAAAGTCTGTTCAATACATTCAAAAGCTAAAGTTGGTCCAAGTAAAAAGGCCATGTCTAAATCCCCTGTGCGAACACCTTCTTGTAAGTTAGGCGTCAGGTCTACCACAATTTCTACTGAAATTTTTGGGAACTCTTGTTGAACTTTTTCGATATATTCAACTAACCACGTATAAACGATTGTTTCGGAAACTCCCAAACGAATGGTACCTGTCAGGTGCTGATTTTCGGTCAGTTCAGCGACAAGGTCGGTTTCCAAACGCATAAACTTTTCAGCATATTTAAATAGTGTTATACCTTTATGGGTCAATTTAAATTTTCGCAAACTTCGGTCTAAAACTTTAAAACCTAATTCATTTTCAAGAGATGTGATTTTTTGAGAGACCGCAGGCTGGGTGGTTTGTAATTTAGTCGCAGCCTTATTGAAGCTATTTAAAGTCACAACCCAATAAAATGCTTCAAGATTCTTTAAATTCACGTTTCATCCTGTCTTAAAAATTCCTTCACTTTTATAGTATGTAAGCTTTTAACACGTTAAGGCCAGCAATAAATAAATTTTTAACTAAAGTTAGTCATCCAAATTTTTAAATACTTTAGAAAGCTGACTAATTGTTTTGATTTGTTTTGCATAACGGCGGCATGATCTACACGCCAACAAATGCAATTGCAAACTACTTTGCTCACGTAAAAACAGCGGTCTATCTTGCTTTTCAGACAATAGTTGAGTGGCTTGTCGGCATGTCAACATGAACAATCCTCCTTCAATAACCATTTATTTTCTAAGCATTCGCGTAATCGGGTGCGGCTTCTATACATCAATACATTAAAATTTGAGATAGAAATTTCCAGCTTATTACAGATTTCATTAGAACTGAGTTCAATCACTTCTCTCATCATAAAAACTTGAGCATATTTGGCTGGCAAATGATCTAAACAGGCTTCAAAAATTATCCAGAAATCTGACTGCTCTATCATTTCTTCGGGACTTTGCCATGTGTGAGGTGCTTCATATTTGTGCCAGTGTCCTGACGCATCGAATAACTCGTCAACACTGAGCTCGCTTTCCTCATCTTTAAATAATTCAGACATTGCAACCAAACGTGACTTTTGTCGAACTACATCAATAATTTTATTTTTTAAAATCGCGAATACCCACGTTTTGAACGCAGCCCGCCCTTTAAATGAATCTAAATTTTGAAAAGCGCTCGTTAACGCCTCTTGCACGACATCCTCAGCTTGCGGAAGCGACGATAACTGTAAAAAAGCAAATTTAATCATTTGCTGTCTTAAGTCTTGTAAAAATACTGGATTATGCAGTTGATCCCCTAGGTCGTCATGAGGTGATGCCGCGGCTGAAGTCATCTCTGTACCTCTTTAAAACTATGGGGAGTTTGAATTAATCGTAATCGAGTTAATAGATTTTTTAGTTCTTGAATTTGCAGATAAATTTCAGGCTCAGACAAGTCAGTCAATATAGATTGAATGAGTATGTAAATATCATGCTCAGTTAACATTATATTTTGAGTTAACTGTTCAATTAGCATAGCAAACAATGGAGAAAGTTGTTCAATACATACTCTATCCTGATCATCGCGCCAGACCATGATTGCACCTGGCATAATTTCAACTTGTTCTTGTGTAGTTAAAGTCGTCCACATATAAACAGGATATTGATAAACCAATACCCATACTTTAGTGCTTAATTGCCAAGCGTAATTTTCATGCAAAACGACATCTTCAATTTCAACAGTATCTAAATACAATTCAAGCCATTCAAATTGCAATAACTCAGCCAACCAAGGGTATTCTTGCAATATTGGGTGCCGCTGCTCTGTCAAATATTCTCTAAACTCAAGAGAAATATCATTATACAAAGGTGAACGACACTTAGCTTTTTGAAAAAACTCCGAGAGTACTTGTTGCCACTTTAACTCTGGTAACATCGCGCGAGCTACAGGATAAACTAAGTCAATAAATGAACTGACATTATTAAAAAGTAAATCCCGATAAATTTGCATTCTTTCGACAGGAAGCTCTTGAGGGATTTCCAAATCAGGATCTCTAATCCATTCACAAAACTGTTGTTGCATGGTTTGGAAGGGTGTTTGATTTCCTTTCATAGCCACTCTCCTGTTGTTGAATGAGTTTAATTTTAGCGAGTTCCTCTTCTAATTCTTGCCATGACGGAATATTAAAGTCACGCTCAAGCAAAGTTGGTTTCACACCACAGACTTGATAGGTATATCGCAGTAGATCCCACACACGGTCACAAACCTCTGCCCCATGTGTATCAATTAACAAATTTTTCTGAACTTGTTCATGTCCGGCAATATGTAAATAACGGATTCGTTCTTTTGGCATGTCTCGAATAAATTCAAATGCATCACTGCCATGATTAATACTATTGACGTAGACATTATTTACATCCAGAAGCAAATCACAGTCTGCAAATTGAAGCACTTCACGAATGAACTCAGCTTCACTCATTTCGGCATTTGGCATTAAATATGTAGAAACATTCTCTATAACTAATCTTTTCCCTAAAATATCTTGCACACGTAAAATACGTTCAGCGACATATTTAACCGCGGCTTTCGTCATGGGTATTGGCAACAAATCATATAAATAGCCCCCATCATTTGTATAACTTAAATGTTCAGAATAAATTGGTACTTCGTATTGTTCTAAAAAGCTTTTTATTTTGCCGATAAATTCGAGATTAAGTGGATGCGGTCCTCCAATAGATAATGACAAGCCGTGACAAATTAAGGGCGCTTTTTCAGCACACTGTTCGAGTAATTTTGCATGTCGTCCACCAAAACCAAGCCAATTTTCTGGGGCAACTTCAATAAAGTCTGGATATGTTTTTGCAGCTAGAAACGAATCTATAAAATCACGCCTTAAACCAAGTCCTACACCTGACAGCTCCATCATGGTGATTTCTCCTTTTGGAAATGATGCCGACACTTACTAGAAGGCCGACATCATCCATGATTAGATTGTTTACTTAGCGCCACACTTACCATCAGCGACTTTTTTATCTGCACCGCACTTGCCATCTGCTGCTTTTTTGGTTGCTCCACATTTACCATCTGCTGCTTTTTTATCTGCTCCACATTTTGCTTCAGCAGATTTTTCATGTTTTTTCATTTTGTTAGCGCCGCATTTTGCTTCGCCACATTTACCATCTGCTGCTTTGGTTGCATGCATTTCAGTTGTTGTATTAGTTGCTGCCACAGTCACTTGTGTAGCGCCTGCCACAGAAAGTGCCAATAATGCTGCCACTGAGGTCATTGAGTTGAGTTTGTTCATTTTTGTATTCCTTTAAAGATAATTTCTCGGTTTGTACACATGTACATAAAGTTAGACGGACCAAATCCTTTTTTATTACACCGTAAATAAAATTTTTTTATGTAAGAAATACAGTTTTCATCCGACTAATTACTATTCAATCGTATTGGGTGTGAAATTATCATGAAGAACTTTATTTATGGCTTATCTAAATATTATCAAAATCTCGGTAAGTCTCTACAACATATTGATGGCATTGCGGCACTGGCTATTCGATTGTATCTCGTTCCAATATTTTGGATGGCAGGCACAAATAAATTGATGCACTTCAGTGATATTGTAGAATGGTTTGGCAATTCAGATGGAGGTTTAGGACTTCCTTTCCCCTATTTAATGGCCGTCCTTGCAACATCAACTGAACTAGCAGGCGCCATACTCTTAACATTTGGTCTGTTTACCCGTTTAATTAGTATTCCCCTTATTATTACTATGCTGGTTGCTATATTTACGGTACATCTGCCAAATGGCTGGCAAGCAATTGCTGATCCAAATGCACCTTTCGCCAACATGCAAGTATTAGCCTCAGCTGAAAAATTAGAAAAAGCCCGAGAGATCTTGCAAAACTATGGCAACTATGACTGGCTTACGTCGAGTGGTTCGTTTGTTGTTTTAAATAATGGAATTGAATTTGCTGCGACCTACACGGTTATGCTGCTTGCTCTGCTTGTGCTTGGAGGTGGCCGTTATGTTAGTTTAGATTATTGGATTAAAAATAAATTGCGCTAATCAACTATTGCGCCCGCGGTCATATTTACAACAGTTGCCGTCATTGAGTTCGCATGTTCGGATGCTAGAAAAGCAACAGTTTCTGCAACCTGAGAAAGTGTCGGTAGCCGTTTTAGCATAGTGCCCTGAGCAGCACCCTCTAGCCATTGTCCTATGCTGAGCCCCATTGCCTGTGCTTTCGACTCAAATAGTTCTCGCGTGTAGGAACCGGCTTGAACAGCATCAACAATTGCATGTGAGCGAACACCCAGTACTCGTATATTCTTAGGCCCTAGCTCGCTGGCAAGTGCTTTAATAAAAGCTTCGACTCCAGCACAGCCCACAATATGGCCTAAATGACCCGGTATCGCCATCCGAGCTGAAGGTGCCACAATTGAAATCATTGTTCCGCCACGATCGCCGCCCATATAAGGAACCGCAGCTTTAGATATATTAAACTGCGACGTTAGAAATGGATTTATTCCCCCGACGAACTCATCAAGGTTTAATTCCAAAATTTCTTTGCCTTGATTATGTATAAAACTGGTCGCATTGATGACTAAATCGAACCCACCTGTATCTTGAGCAATTTGAGCCACGGTATTATTTATTGACTGACTGTCTAACACATCAACGTTGACCGTATGAACCACGCCCCCAAGTTGTTGTAGTTGTGCCGCAATATTTTGAAGTTTATTGAAATCTCTTGCACACAAATAGACACGAGCACCTTCACGAATAAAAACCTTCGCAATTGCAGTGCCAATTGCCCCACTGCCTCCAAAAATGACAGCCACTTTTCCCTTAAGCAACATTGCGGTATCCTCTTGTTATTATGTGCCATCATTAAGTTATGTCACACAATCAAGAGTGATGCAATTTTATACAGTTTAGAGTTTGTATGAGCTTATCTAACTTTGACAAAAATAATATCTAGGTCTTTTTTAGGTACAAACTTGGTTTTAGTCATTTGAAATTGAGTTGGGCTAATCTTTTTGACTGGCCCATCCCAACAAAATGAAACCAGTTCGTCTTTATCACGCTCAATGGTTAACTTAAAGTTTTCAATCGGCTGTGCCCAATTTGCACCCGTCGTCAAAATATAGCCCAAAGCACTAAACGGCGAATTTTCTGAACTGGCTTTTTTTAATCCCTGCTTAAATTGTTTATCCATACAAAATTGCTGGTTATATTCGTCTGGATAGAGAGCAACTGAACCACCCACCAAAGGTTTATATTCATGCTGAATTTTAGTCAAACTATTGGCTTTAAAGGTCTGCTTCCAACTATAGATCACTTGAGATGACCATGGAATTACATCATCTTTTTTAAAACTAGCTAAAATTTTCTGTATTTGTGGCTTATTACATTGTTTTAGCTTATCTACATAATATTCATAATCATAGTTATTACGTAGCCACGGGTTTAACATCTCTTTTTCACTAAAACCACACTGCTTAAACTCATCCGTTGCATCAATCAGAGGTGATTTCTCATCTTTTTGAATAAAGGTTCGCACGTGCATTTCTGGTTTAATATTTTTACCATCCACCACAATCTTAAAACTTTTTAAAAGTTCTTCGGTGTGAGCAAAGTCAGACTCAAAGAAATTATCAATGCGTGGTAGCGGAAATAAGATCGTTTCAGTGACATCTTTATTGCTTAGATTTTTATAGACATAATCGACTTTAATTCGTTTTTTACTAATAAATAGATCTTCGCTTTGCATGGCAATCTGCGAATTTTTGAGATATTGAATCCCACCTGTACCTACGTAACCCGTAGAATCATTGGCTAAGCCATAGGTCGATAGTTGAACCAAAACAGCAAAGGTTATTGCAAGCTTTTTCATTTTGAGTGCTCTATGTCATTTTCTAATTATGAAATGTCGATCTGCAATAAAGCATAACTGTTTAAACGTAGGTGTTGTTAATCTTTTAGTGATGATTCATATATCTCTTTAAAAGCTAAATTTTAGTGAAAACTCAATTTCTGCTTCGTCATCTTTTTAGGCACACTTATTTTTCCAATAAAGTTAGTCAGCCATAAAATGCATTCATCACGGTGTTCAAAGTGAGGAATCAAACTGAGGTCAATTTTTATATCTCGATCTGCCAAAGGTAAACTCAAACAATATTCAAAATCGATTGATTTATATTTCAACCTCAGGTCTTTTTCTTCGGCCTGTTTTTTGATTTCCGCCATAATGCGGTTCAGGTTAACAATCAAATCATTTGAAACTTGATTGTTCTCATAGACACGTTCATAGACATTTTCAGCAACGTCTATATATTTTATAAGCTCTGCATTTTCATTCATATCGTTCATGCTCTCTTTTTTTAAAGATTATGAACAGCTAAATGTTTAATTGCGTTAATAGACACATGGCTTATGTGAAAAGCGTATATTTTTCTTTATGAAAGAATAAAGCTAACATATTGTTATCTATAAAAATTAGTCAATCTTGACTATATTTATATACATTTAATATTCTCGAAAATATACTTTTACTCAAAAAAGAAAAGTTAATTCAGACTTTATTTCGGAATAAAAAAAACCGCCCCAGAAGGCGGTCGCTGAACTTTAAAACCAGCAGTATATAGAAGCAAGGTGGACGTTCACTTCTATATTCTTTTATGAAGGAGTTTTATTAGTTTTAATAAAATCCTCAGATTTAAAATAATTGATAATCATATCTGCATGCTCTTCTTTTACAGGAGCTACATTGACAGGAAATGCATCTTTCGACATCTTAAAACCTGGTGGTAAAAAGTGTGAAATTGGCGGTAATTTAGGTTTTCCCCCTTCTGTGATTCGCTCGATAAAACCAGCTAACCAAAGAAGATATCTTTTTTAATATTTTTATAAACCTTTTCGGCTACAGCTAAATACTTTGGCATTAACCTCTATCTCCGTACTATTGTTATAAAGTGCTGATCTATGAATGTTTTCTAACTTTAATTATGCTTAAAGTAATGTAATAAAAGGTATACTTATCAGAGCGGTTTGTAAGTAATACAAACTTTATGTAAATTGCACCATAAAAACACCTAAAAATTTTATGGTTTTGATAACTCATCCGCAAAATGAATGGTTGAATAGAGATAATTAGAAATATTTACTTTCATATTATTTTTTATCGTTTGGTAAAATTAATATGTTTTCATTTGCTTATCCCGTCGAACTAACCCTAAAACAGCACGACGCACTCGTATCTCTTCTTCAGAAAAAGGTAATTGTTCGATGAGTTGCTGAATTGAAAGAAAGTTATTTTCGATCAAGAAACAGTCTTGCTCTGTGGTCCAGGTGGAAGTTGTTGATTGAGTTGGTTTTAAATAACGTTTCATATTTCCTAGCAGATCTGTTTACACATACAAAAGCCTGCCTTTAGAACAAGCTTAAGTTAGATTTTGAATTGATCATTATTATAGCAGTCTGTAGACAATATGTTCAGTTGAACTTGTAGCTGTTTAAATAGGCTTCATAAAAAAGCCCACAAACCGTGGGCTTACTCTAGCTTATTTTGCGGCATTTACCCCAACAATAAACTGACTACAGTTAGAACCTTCAGATGCGTTACCTAATTGCTTTTCAGAAAATTTAAATTTAGCTGCAACTGACTCGTAATCTTTTTTAAGGCTTTGACCTGTTAGCTCACCAAGTTCCATCACTTGTTCTGGTTTCAAAATGCTGTGTTCAACCGCTTGATTTACCATAACACAGGCTGTAGTCATTGCGTCATAACGCGCAGCAGTTTTAGAGTAACCTAGAGCACCTATTACACCGCCAACAATTAAACCAATAATGATTGCTACAGTTACATGCATTTTATTCATTTTTTAAATACCTAAAAATCTAATTAAAAGAGGAACACTTCAAGAATTTGTGCTCAAGTCCAATTAGGATAGTCCCATTTACAGGTTGTAAAAAGTTAGATTCTGTCACAGTTATTGATAGATTGAGTGAAATGTGTTTAATCAGTTCAAAAAGAAAATATCAGACCTTCCTACTTCGCTTTTGTTTTTTGCTTGGCACTTCTAAAGGAATAGCCACCTTACCTGTACCTAAGCCACGAAAAAAATAATTAATGATATATAAGAATAAAAACCCAAAATAAAAAATCGGGAAAATACTAAATAAGCTGACTGCTATTTCCCAGAACATCACCCCCACTCTGTAATTATAACTAAATGCTATAAGTCCACCTTTACGTCTAGGTCTGTGCTGAGAAATATCATCATCAATAAAATGAAAAATTCCGATAATCAAACATATAGCAAATGTACTTGAGACTAAAGTCTTTTTAATTAGAGGCTTTTCTAACCACGGGTATTTTTTTGAAGATTCAAATTCGGCTTTGAAAAAGAATTTATAAATTTCTTCTTGATAAGCTTTATTAACCCCATATTTTTTAATAAAAAAATAGCAGATAACACAACCAACCAAGAACATGACTATGGTTATGTAAATGCTATAAAGAGTCGTAAAAAACGGTAATGGCCCTTTCGTACCAACAGTCACATGCATAGTTTGTGTGATGTATTGATATAGCTCGTACTGCCATTCATTTTTAGGATAAGCAGGAAATACAAATAAAGGAATAATAAAAAGAATAGAGCATAAGGCTATATTTCCTCTGTTTTCTTTACTTTTCCGTGCAAGCATAGAAAGAAAATTTTTAGAAGCCATGTCTATATCTTACAATTTGGAATCATGTGCTTAGCTTTATAAAACTCATCAAAAGCCTTCATATCATTTAACCATGGAGATATAATTTCCAGATAACGTTGATTGATATTTTTTAATGCCAATAGCCTTGCTGAAGAATAATTTTTCTGCTGAATTTTTTGATTATATTGTTGTACAAACATAAGCTTTAAACATAGTCCACGAATGCCCTTATTACCAAAATATGAATACTCAGAATATTTATTTAAGACATCTTTCATTTCTTTAGAATCACCATTCCAAGTGTAAAATGAACTTAATCCATTCAGATCTTTAATGTATATCTCATCATTAATTGGATTTAACTCTAGGCCTTCTTTTAAAATAATACTGTTTATTTCCACCTCATCAGATAAGTCCATCCAAAAAAAAGAAGCCATGACTTCTTCTGAAAATCTTATTCTAGCTTGCTCTGTATCTTTAGGATATACAATAAAAAAATAATACAATCCTAGAAAAATAATAAAACCTAATATGATAGAAAGTAATCTCCAAAAATTAGTACCTTTTATAATATTCATAACAAGCCATTCATTTTATTTAATATCTTGTGAACGAACTTTACTTTATGTTTTAGATGAAATCAAAAGAAGAGAGAGAAATTTTCCTTGTATGAAATATACACTTATTTTATTTATGCTCTTTTATATTCAAAAGAGCACTTTTTTAAAGGGAACTTTGAGATATTTCTAAGTTATTAAGGCAAAAATGGCTTTGTTAGAAATACAAATCCGACGGAGAAAAAAGCATCATCCTGATGAGACATTTGATTGCCATAGCTTGCATCTAATTGCACAAGGTCCTTATAGATCATGTATTTAAAACCTGCTTGATAAAAGGTGTTATTTCGGTCATTCCCATATACTTCGGCAGTGAGTGTTAATGAGTCAGCAAGTTGTGTTTCGGTTCCAATACCCCAGGTGGTTTGGTTTCTATGCGTAGTATTTTCACGTAACCAGCCAATATTGGTATGGATTAAAAATTTATCATCCAACATAGAAGCACTTAAGGGGACATTAACCATCCAATCCTTCTTTGAAGAATCTTTAGTATTGATTTGAGTTCCAAAAGAAAAACCGATTCCCCAATCATTAGTCTCTAAGGGTTTTAATAAAGTTTTACCTTGAAAAGTTGCGTAACTGACGTGTTCAGTATCATCGTTTACTCTTCCCACACCTACAGCCAATTCAAAATTTCCACCAAAATTACAGGCTGGCATGGCCCAATATTCTTTGCTGTCAGGATTATGCTGCATCCATGTTTCTAGTTGGCAAGTTTTTGGAGAAACAAGAGCAGCATCGTCAACAACCATTGGTCGTCCACTATGGCTAGCGTTAGATAAGGCGAATAAACATAAACCAGAAATAAGTGAGCGTTTCTTTAAAGTAAATAACACTGGCATCACTCCCATAAGTCATGGAGCACATGCAAGTACTGCAACCCGTCATGAATAAATCATGGGTTCATAATAGAAATGAAAAGATGAAAATAAAAAAACCTCTTCTTGCATCCACAAAAAGAGGTCTGTCAGGACTTCAGTGGATACTTAGACTATTACCGATCGACTATTGTCACTCGAGCAAGTACTCACATTGAAGCTCCTAAAAATTAGTTGGGCGGATTCTAAAATTACCTTTGTTAAATATCAAGTTAAAATTTAGTGACACTCTAAGCTATAAATTAATCATTTCATTAAAGTAGAAGATTATTGTGATTTTTACTTTAGTGCTCTTAGCCTTCTGCTAATTCTAGATTATCCATAAACTATACTATAAACTTCCTAGACACTATATTTTATAAAATACTAATATTTTTAATGCAACCTATTACAAATAATAGGTTGCACTTATAACCATTAATAAAATATTAGATCCCTATTATTTTATATCACATTGTCTATCAAGCTTATTTGGCTTCCCATCTTTAACACCGAAAAGTAAAATATTTACTGTGCATGGACTCATCAAATAACCTGAATGAGCTATTTTTGGGTTTTTAAATCCAGAATACAATTTGAATAAATTGGGCGCGAAAGTTAAACGAATATCTACTGCATCAAAACCTAAATCATTAACAAGTGACTTACGATTTAAATCATTATTTCTTGAGTATCGAATATTACATTTATTGTTAGTTTCATTTTTTCCATCCTCTCTTTTATAGCACATTTGTTCGAAATAAGGGACTAGCTCAAAAGTAAGCAAATCATTTATTTCAGAATATGCTACTAATGTAAGATTTTTTCCATAAATTTTATTAGTCGAACGTTTTGCTCCCATTCTACCAAGACCAATTAACGGAAGCTGATTAGCTAGCATATGTAATTCAATAGTTTCATTACTCACTCCCGCTTCAATTTGTTTTACCAATACATCTGATAAATCAGTTTTTATAGTGTCAAAAGCAATACGACTTCCAAGACTATGAGACATTAATAAAAGAGGTGATTTTGATGTAGGTGTATTAGCACACATTTCTTCTGCACGTATCTGCTTTTCTTCTTTCTCTTCTGCAAATAACATGTCAAAAGAATTAGATAATGCCACACATAAAGCTGCTTGCACCCCTTCACGCATTTTAGCTCCCACTGGGCTCATATACATTGCTGCATCGCTAAAACCGTAAGTTACAATAGATTCTTTAAGGCGTGCATTTAGATTAGCACGTAATTTATTTGGATCATCTACCCCAGTAAAGGCAGCATTAGATGATAACGTATCATCATACCCTATCTGTTTGTTCTCTATAGAGTTCCACATGATATCGTCCCATAGAAATCTATATATAGTAATAGTTTTTTCCTGTTCTAAAGTAATCACAACTTTATCAAGGCAACCTAATTGAAGAGGTTTAATAAATAGCTTTGGATCATCAGTTGATAAAGGCTCATCAGTTTCCGGAGATGAGCTATATATAATTAAACCTTGCTGTTTTTTAGGGGATTGCTTGCCATCAATGTTTGAATTAGGACACTCTACTTCACTAGTTTTTTTAGCTCCTTTATAGTTCATAAGAATTACATTGACGAGGTCATCACCAAACCTTTTATTAGATTGTTCTTGAGTCCATCCAATACCATGAATAAGAACAATATTTGTATTTTTGGCACTATCTGTAAGTGCTTTTAGGCCAGTTACATTCCCATTCTGGTCATCTTTTACAGAAGGATTCGTAATTGTACTAACAGATCGTATTCGGAGGACTTTATCTGGTGTAGTGCATCCAACCAGTAAAACACAAAAAAGTAGTAATATTATTTTCATGATTTGCACCTCAAAATAAATATTAGTTTATATTTTCAGCTTTATTATTTCTCTCCTATAGAGTTATCGCAATTAAATGCTTTTATTATCCTTTTTAGATACTAGTTTAAAACTATTTTTATTTATTTCAACAGAACAGCATCAAAATTATAAATACAATCAATATTTAAACCCATCGTTAAAATTTAATTAAATATACATACTTGATTAAAAATACAAAAAAACACCAACCCAAAAAACCAAGTATAAATAAAATTAATATTAAAAACTCAAAAAACTCAAAAAACTCAATTAAAACAAAAAAAATATTTAAATTTTCAATTATTTCAAAAACATATATCTCTAAATTTAAACAAAACTAAAAAATCAAACTAGAGTTAAAAAATATTATTTTATTAACGAGGCTACCACTTCTCCTTTAAACAGCTTAATCAGTTTAATTCACGTCAGCCTTAAATAGTTAATTTTTACGCAATTACAAAAACTCTTCAAAAGATGTTTTAGTACTGTCAAATAAGCTACATACTAATTTCTCAATAATAGATACATTAATATTAACTATTAATAATAGACATGCCCCCTCACCCAACCCCCAACAAAAAATACTCAAGCAACCGCTTTCTTTCATCTGGTTTATTGGGGTCTAAAAGCTGAACCATTGCTCCATCAATCACAAACAAAAACATGTGTGCATCTTGTTTTGAAGCATTTTCATTAGTCGTTAAAAGTAGTTTATAGATTTCATTAATAAACCAATTTCGATAGTCAACGACCACCTGATAGGCCTTTGGATGTGTTTTCGCAATTTCAAAAATCGCTTTAAAAGGCAAATGGTAAAGCCCCTCTAAGTCGGCATGTAAAAAGTAAAGTTTTCGCAGTTTCTCAACTAGGGTTAATTCTTTTTGTACATAGATAATCGAAATCACTTCTTGTTTAAGGCCATCTTTTTGAAAGGTTAAGCTCATTTGAATTAGCCTTTCTTTTGAGTGAAAGTAGTTATAAAAAGTCGCTTTTGGGATTTTTGCTGACTCAATAATTCGGTCTACTCCAACATTGTGAAAGCCGTATTTATTAAAAAGATAGCGGGAAGTGTGCAGTACGCTTAAAGCACGAAATGGGAGGTCTGAATGTAGCATAGTTTTACCGTTATAAAAAATTATTGTTGTATATAAATGAGATATAAAAACCACTGCCGCTTTTTGGGAGAAAAAAAGGCATAGCAAAGCCCGTAAAGACTGTGCTTGGCACATCTCAAGTTTTATTGTTGATTAAGTTTTTAGGCGCAGTGGATTAAAGTCTGAAAAGCCGAATAGCTATCAAACTGCTCTAAAAGTTTATGTTGTGTCGTTATAGCTTTTGGCAATGGCTGCCAAGA
>Ga0308167_1001308_pt1 | contig 30369 bp, 26 predicted proteins | sample PhyCR1_2_FD_202138 | JGI IMG/M metagenome (GOLD analysis project Ga0308167, IMG submission 202138) | Phyllosphere microbial communities from UC Gill Tract Community Farm, Albany, California, United States - DLSLRC.R1 | ecosystem: Host-associated > Plants > Phyllosphere > Unclassified | place... | reverse complement strand
CTTCTGCCTCGCGGAGAATACTGATGATCTGTTCGTCGGAAAATCGCTTCTTCATGGGGATGTCCTCATGTGGCTTATGAAGACATTACTAACATCACGGTGTATTAATCAACGGGGAGCAGGTCAGCTCGACTACGTTTAAGGTTCTGCCTGGCGTGGTGGGATTGGGCAATTGTTGGGTTTGCATTCTTACTAAGCAATTATTTGGTGTTTGCACCAGCTTTAAAATCACTAGACTTATATTTTAGTTTTGGCCCCTGGAAATGGGGATTAGATAGTTCAAGTGCCGTGTACCTGATATCACTCGCAGTTGCTATTTACATTTTATTTCGCTTAAAAAAACCTAAACTCTCAGTTGGAAGAACAGGAATATTTCTAGAGTTAGTGGAAAATTTGCACCTTACTAAAAGATACGATGATTTGGCACAATTGTTGGCACCTCAACTAGAAAAATTGATATCAATAATTGATAGTCCGGTGAAGAATCGATTTTGTGATAAGATAGCTAACAATCTCCGCATCTCTAATCGCGAGACAGCTGCCGAATATGCACATGAAGCATTATTAAATATTGTCTCATCACCTGAACTTACCAATCACTTTGCACTTGCGCACCCATCCCTCTGCCTTGAGTTAATCAAGATCGAGCCAATAGTTCGTTCTGACTTTACTTCTAATTTTATCAGCGCATTACTCGGTTCACCTAACAGTCGTTTATATGTTGAGCTTAAAAATAATCTTAACGTTAGTCGAGGACATCGTTTGTTGATTCCGAAAAACAACCGTATATTACATTTTTTCTTTTCCAATGCTAAGTTTGCGGCTGATTTAGCAATATACCGTGACATCGGTGACTATCTCTACTGGAGGTTAGATGAAGATGAGAAAATTATTGCTACACTTAATAAATCTTTAGGTTCCTATTCCGATGTTTCGAAGTATAAATGTCCTATTTACTCTGGGGTCACGCTGTTTGAAATCATGGTTCATGAAGGTATTCATCAGGGTCTTCAGGATCATTTATGGCTGCATTACTATACATATTTTGCAAAGAAAATTATAAAGAATATGAATAGGCAGTCGAATGAATATAGTGGTGAATGGGAAACGCCTTTTCATTTTCTTCTCTGTCATTTATTTAGCGTCGCTACAAATTGGGCAGAACAATGCGAATGGATAGATGAAAAGGACACCCTTCAAGAAAATAAAGAAACAGAAAATTTCGATCTTCATTATATTTCAATAGAGGCTACCAAATTACTTGGTGCTATGCTGGAGTTGGTTCTGCCTAATGCAAAACTAACTTTGAAATCTAGGAAAGATATTCTTGATATAATTGTATCTTGTTACATTAGATTGAAAAGGAATAAAAATTTAAAAGACGTCGCTGACTCATTATTAATTTTCACAACTAGAGGCGAAGGTAATTCGGCACCGCCGCATTATCGTAAAGAATTGCTAGAAATATTCAATACACTTGATGATTATCGATTAAGAAGTGATGTTCCGGAATTCCGAGCAGCTATAGAGTCTGCGATTCAAGCAAGGCCGAATTAGGTAAATCAACCACCTGTATAGCGGGTGGTTTAGACGTAGACCTCTAAGTACGCCTGGCAGAGGTACCAGTAAGCTTGATAATTGGAGTTGTTCTCATCAGTCGTTATGAAAAATTTTGAACGTCTGCTTTTCGCTCAGAGCAGACGTTCCTTGTATCTGGCTATGTTGATCCTTGGGCAAAAGGTCATCACGCTGAGTTTATCCACCGGTGATGAGCCTCAGCTAACTGAATGGCCCTTTAATGTTTTTTCTCAATTAAAAGGTATGGATGGGACCAGTCAGTGACCTCTTCATATGAAACAAACCCATCATGTTCTAGTGCGCAAACACCCTTATGGCGGGCAACGTAATCGTATACAGCCTGACTTTCCAGCCCCTGCAACATGTGCGACAACAGCTTTCGGCGCATCACATCTGACTTCCTGCGTTTACGCGCTGCCACATCTTTGTAGGTAATGTTGAAAGATTGCCCTACCGCGTTAGTAACGCATTTGCCATAACGGTTGGTTTTAGCAGTGCCTTCATAATGATCCAGCAGTAAAGCCAGATCTCGCCTCAGGGGTTTCAGAAGGTGCTTCCAGCGTTTCAGTACTCGCTTTGCTTCTACCTTACCTAGCTCACGATTCAACAAGCGTCGGGTACTGGATTTAAACGATAACGTAACGAACCCAGCGTTGAATACGCTGGAAAACCTGAATTGTTTCACCAGTTCTTCAGCAACACGTAATACCCGGCAGATATAGCCCGTTTCCAGCACCTCCAGCGACTTGGCCGAAATGCCAATACTCAGCAGCTCATGCCGTAGTATCTCAAGCTGGCATCCCTTGATGTCATAGTTCACACCACGTGCCAGACACGCCCACTTCATTTTAGACGGCAGACTCTGGAAGCCTGTACCAACCTCAAAGGATCTCCCGCCGATGTACGCGGTTTTATACGATTGCCTGTAAGAAACCGTCAACGGTGATTCCTTCACCAAATCCACGCCTGTTTCAGCCAGTCGCGACAGGAAGTTGAAAATGAATATTTTGTTCTTCTTGGTGGGATACTCGTTATAGAAATCCAACAGTGCATCCAGATTGATTTCAAGCGGCTCAAGGTTGTCCCAGACATCTACTACCAGTTCTCTGAAGGCAGCGTTAGGGATATCGCGTTTAGACTGGTGATGTTTAGCGTTCTGCCCACGATCGATCGCAACTCCAATCAGATCATCAAATGAGTAGCTTTTACGCTTGGTGAAAATGTCAGTCAGATAATGGTAACGATCCTGGCGGCTAAGGTATGCCTCGCGGTCGTTGCCAAACAACTTACGCAGGAAACGTTGAGAAACAGCATATTCCCGGCAAGAACTTTGAGCATTGGAATATCCGGTTAGTTTTATGATCCCGGCATTTTTTATCGCTTCCATTGCACGCTCATTGGTCGCCCCACTTTTCTTAAATACTCCAGGAAATTTCGCCCTGCCTAATTCAAATGGAACAGGCACAGAATAAGACCATTTTTTACTCGCCTTAATTTTTGCTTTTTTCTTGTTTTTACGACTACAGGTCGACACACAAATAACATGCTGAAGAAATACTGCTATATTACGATAAAATGGACGCCGAAGACTTGGCACACCATTATAATGAATACTGAAAACGACCGACTTGAAATAGTTCAGCGTTGAATCTGTCACTAGGATATTGTTATGGGTAATATATGGTTTCATAATTCACCTGTATATTGAGTTCAAAGCACCATGCCCTGACCCCATTTATTTACAACTGAATTACACAAATCTTGTGTGAACCCAACAAGGTTCAGATGCTGGATAATGATAATAATATTGGAGGCTGGAGCCTCATGATAGCTGATACTGGATAATGGCTATAGTATGTAATGACATATATACAATAATATAGAGATAGAGTGTATAAAGAGTATAATAGATACGTCTATATACTTTGTAGACGTAAATAGCGATTAAATATCAGCTTGGTCAGAATGGGATTAGCGGATACGTAAAACGTTACCGGTTATTAAGCGGTGCAACTCCCTCCCGGTGATATTCAATAGCGGTTGTAGACACATGTTATTCTCTGGTTTTATTCTTTTGAAACCTCGAATTTGCTCAAAACCGCCGCTCCTTGCAACCATCAGAATAAGGGGAAACCATCGTCGATTTCCCCCTACCATTGTACGAGATGCGAATCGGACACTAAACAGCAGCGGTAATTCGCCGGTCTACCACGCCAAAATCCGGCAACGTTGGGCGGTCTGGAAGGGTGTTTTTTTGCAGGTCACTCATTTCAGTTCTGCCTGTTAACCGATTAATCAGTGAAGTAAATGGCCTCTGAATCTGCCGGGCTGGTCTCCGTACAACAGGCTGATGACGAAGCGGACAGCCCCCTTGCTTAGGGATGAATTGCTGGTGAAGGACAGCAACCCGACTCTGCGTTGAATGCAGAATTGCACAGCCAGAAACCAAGTTCGCCTACAAAACCGCAATCACTAAATCACTCAATCACTTTTTTCAAAGCGCTAAATGTTTTCACCATGGTTAGCCTGCCAGTACTGAGTAGTGTTGATCACCCATTTTCAGCAACTAGGCGAGTTAACGCATCTACATCCCCTCCCGATATCCTCTTTGAACGATTTTAGCGAAAAGCTCATCAACAAACCTTGTTGCGATTATGGGTATTCAGCGACAGAATAGTCATAACAATCGATCCGCATTTCAACAGATTGCGATCACTTACAACGTAAGGTTAAGAGGCCTATGAATACCGATTTGATGCCCAATTTCTGGAAGCTGTCACATGGCTGGAAGGAGTTCTCATTCCTGGATATGGTCGAATGTATTGATGAAAAGCTCGTCTACATTCACCGCACGACCGCTGGTAAAGGGCAGTCTTACGTCAGCCAGGCAGAGGAGTTTGTAAACGCTCCGATTGGTGATTACTTCTACCTGACCCACGGTAATCAGGGTGTATACCTGCTTGGTCAGTTCACTGGTCCGGTTAACTACTTCACAAAACACAGTGAAGGTTGGATGGACAGGCCATTCCGGCTGATTCACAAAGCCAATGCCAGAGAGGCATATTATGGTGTCGAGAAATGGTGGACACCTAATCACAACTCTACCTTTGTTAAGGTTCCGCACCACGAATATGATTTATTTGAAGAACTGATATTGACGCCCTATTTCAATATTAACCTAAAAGATTTTTAGATAAATCTCAAGGATGATTCTCCAAGAAGAAAATCACTAAGCAATCAATGTAAAATAATAAGGGGTAATGATGATTTATCAATGCTACTCATGTTCTAGAACAACCTTCGAAACAAGCTGTCCGTGGTGCCCTCTAGATGTATCTGGAACATTTCGGCAAATGACGCCATTAGATCCATCCTATTACCCTGATTTCCAGTACCAGTCTAAAGGCATCATAAAAGATTTATTTGGTAAGAAGAAAGAGCAGTCTCAACTCAACGCCCTACTTGAAAATGTTCTTTTGCAATATGCTACACTGAAAGACCCCTATTTTACTAATTTCATTCACACATCAAGATTTTCGTATAACAATCAGGATAGCAACAGTAACATAAATAGTGAACGCAATAGTGATTATTCAGAGATCAGATTATTCCAGGAAGTACTGATTAGAAAAGGATTCAACGAACTGGAGCAGTTACCATCATTGTTAGATAAGCTATTGCTGACCACTTCATTCAACTCTATTTATTCAGGGTTTTCCCGTGAGGTTAAACGACATATCAAGCCAACCCTTACCGAGACATTAAAATCATGGATAGAAGAGGCTGGTACAACTTATCGTGCAGATCTTGCGTTATTTCTGTATTACCTGTGGAGTAATGAAATCCATTATCCGGATATAACCTTTAACGAACACGCGGTAAAGACACCGGGTACTCCGTTATTATCATTTGACTCTATCGAAAAATTCCTTGCTCTCTGCGAGAGTATCTATTTTGATATTTTAGTAGACAGATTAGCTACCCGCCTTGAACATTTTAATCCAAACAAATTTGTCACAATGTATCTTGTTGATGCAATGGATGGGTTCCAGTTTGAGGCCTTCTTGGTTGAAATATTCCAGACTATAGGATATGACGTTAAAGAAACAAAGAAAACACAGGATCAAGGGGCAGACTTATTCGTTACCCGCTTCGGGAAGAATATGGTTATACAGGTAAAGAATTATTCTGGCTCAGTTGGCAATTCGGCAGTGCAGCAGGCAATTTCAGCAAAAGCATTTTATGGGTGTGATGAAGCAATGGTTGTGACAAACTCTTACTTCACCCGATCCGCTAAGGAATTAGCTGATTCCGCAATGGTTCGTTTGATTGACCGAAAAGAACTTCAAAACTACCTGGATGATTACAATCAGAAAATAATTGAAGATTTCCAGACAGAATCCTGAGGTAAAAATGGAGTGGTTGTAAGCCACTCCATTCAACCCTTATCAGGCCGTAAAACTATTGTGTCATAAACTTATCAAGATTTTTGCAGATAAAACAGTAGCGACGACCAACTTGCTTACGCTTATAGACAATCTGGATAGTACTGTACTCCTTATTCGCATCGGATAATAATCCCCCTTGCTTTGTTAATTGCATCAGAATGCCTTTGCGCTGAGATTTCGGCAAGCAGTTATGTACCAGATCCTTATCAACTGCATATACCGTACGTCCTTTAACTTTGTGGATAATGACCGGTGCCTTTTTAATCGCCGTTTGAGTTAAGCGATCATTTCTAATCAGATTTAAAAGATCATCCTTTTTGATAAAATCAATAATTGCATCAAACGAACGCCCTAATGGTGACTTCATTACCTTAGGTTCAGATAAAACCATCTCAAGGGAGTCCAGGTAGCAGGTTGAGATCCCCTTCATAACATCCTGCTTTGTAAAGGGTAAAACACCATATTTCACAGCCATGGAACCTGCTACATAAGCGATGGCAAAACGTTTGGCAATACGCACCTGAATGCCGGAATTACGATCTACCTTGTGCTTATCCAGAAAGAACTCAATCCCTTTTTCAAGCTTCCGTTTCACACTCTCACGATCATCCTGAATATCAGCCACCAGGCGCTTGAGAAAGGCAGGTTTGGCGCTGCCGTAATAGTGGTGAGTTGCATCCTTGATCGCATGAACAAGTTCGTTGCTAGAATTAACACCATCCGGTAATGATTCGAAGATCCCCATTTCACTACCAGCATCGGCATGAACGTCGATTACACGTACATTTTCGCCTTCAAGGCGCTCAATGTTCCCGGAAGCAGCCAGTTGTTGGAGGCTGCACTCGCCCGTACTGAAAATGCTTACCTGCCATTCAGCAACTTTGTTCTCATAAATTGCCGAACGTGTTTTCCCTTTACCACCCGATAACGTATACACGCGGTTCTGCATGATTTTAGCGGCTGCCAGTACGTCTTTATCTAACAGCTTCGACTCATCGAGAACCAGGTAGCTGTCGTTATGAGCCACGGCAATCTCCTCAAGCCCTTTATCCGTATTGTTCCACAGTACGACAATGTATTTCGGCGATCCTGCTAATGACGCCAGCATGTAGGCACTGGAGGTTTTTCCTATACTACTCATCCCCCATAAATGAAACCCGCCCCCTTCCATACCTGAAAGCTTAAGGAGAAAGCCAGAAAATCCGCAGCACAGAGCCAGCATAATGCGCGAGCTATGTAGCGCGTATGGAGCGACATTCATTTTCCATAATTTTAATGTCTGCTGTTTATCCTCAACTGGTAAATGATTTTTAGCACCAGGATGCAGTACAGGCTTATCCCCTTTAACTTTTCCAATAACTATATCGTTAACACGCAAATAAACATCACCATAAAAACCTGGCTTATAGCATAGTGTGATTATCTTATCGGTTTCCTTAATTACTTCTTGATGAGCTTGAATCCAGTATTCTTTAGACACATTGGGATTATGCCCACACGTTAATAACGTTTTTTTTAACTCCAATACACTGACAAGTGCCTTGGCTGGTACAAGCACACGGGTCGACTCCATCTCTTGAAAATCAGTGATTTTAATAAGTCGGTATGCAACTGGACATGATTCGGAAATTTTTGTACGAGCCAACAATGTAACAAATAGCTTTTCTTTTTTATCATTCAATATCTCTTTATATTCTTTCATTTATAGTTCCTTATCGTATTTAAAGATCACATCATAGTTGCAGTAATAAACATCATAATTAAGGCGTGAGAGTTCCCTTGTATGATTTCTCACGCAACACTATTATTTTATTTAAAATTGCAGAAATAGTTTACAGCTGGTACATATCTCTAATAGATCATGACATTATTTTAATATCAAATGGTCACCATACTTCCTTACTTTATACATAAAGGTTAATGTCTGTATTCCCTGCTTATCCATCATAACTAAAGAATGAGCATGCTGTTTTGGGCGCAATCTGAACTTCTTAGTTCGGCGCTTAGGTTTAATACTCTTATTGTTGATAAGTATAGGCTTGTTTTCTTTATACGATTCAACGCGCCACCATATAGCCTTGAACAAGTAACTTATTTGTTTCTCCGGGTTGTCTATTCCTGTATCAAACATTGGTCTGGAAATGACACTCTTTCTGGCCGACATATTGCGCTTGTTTTTCATTCTGTTCCGAAGTTTATTTAATGCTTCCTCTTCATTGAAAGTGATTAAGTGAAAATGAGGTAGCCACAATCCAGTGTCTATGTGGTAATCCATTTCGAAACCACCAATCACCATATACTTGAATCCACATTCTTTTAACCACCGCCGGAGACGTGCAATCAGTGCATCTGGCGACCATATGGGTGCTTCTGCATCTGTGAACGCATCCTGGTAGAAAATCAAGGTCACACTGCGCCATTTATGTGTTTTGTTGCATAATCGCAGGACTTCCCTTGTCACCTGTAGCCGGTATCGCCTATGGCATTCCGGGCATGCTGCGCTGTTACAGGGGTATTTCGGGTGGCATTTCGTTAATTTTTCACAGAGCGCTTTGTAACATGCTCCGGTATATGTGGATAAACTGGCAATCCTGAACACCCTTTCCTTCCTTGCCTGCTCTGGTGTTTCAAAGCCCGGTATAGATAATGCCAACATTTCAAGCTCCGGAGACAGACCGGCCAACGGGATTCGCTTATTCAATATCAACATTATTCCTCTTTTTTTGATGGCCTCTCATTAATCCATTTATAAATATCGGCCTCATACCATGCAACGGCACGGCCCCCTGTTACTGATACCTGAGGAGGAAAATTGTTGCTGGCGAGCATCCTGTATAATGTCGCGCGGGACATTGCACACAACCTCGTTACTTCATCTATTTTAATTAACCGACCTTTATTCATAAGTCCTCCTGCGTTTCGTTGAGAACATAATAGCGGATTGAATTTCGGTGGCAATATGCCTACCTAGTGCGAAAATATATGTGCTTCTCACTCTTTTTTCTGAAAGTTAATAATAATTGCTTTAAATCGGAAGATGGATTATTTATGTGAGAAGCACGTGGATGTTTTTTACGCAAACACAAAAACAATTATTTATTTTAATCTGATAAAATTAATAATCACGGAGTTTTAAATGGAAAACAACAATTCTGACACTAATAAAAACAGAACATCAGTTAGTTATGCTAAAAATTCAGAAGATCCGTCTAATACCACTCACACCATGAAGACAAGAAAGTCCCGAAACGCCCGCTACAAGAGTAAAACGGAGTCAATTCATGAGAAATCGGGGTTCACAACGCTAAAGCTGCGTGTCGGGCAGGATGTCATGCAAAAGCTGGAGGAAATCTACCGGGATCATCGGGGCTATGAACTGAATGAAACCCGTAAAGATCTGGATGCCCTCAGCAAAGTCGTCAGCTACTGCGTGAGTAAGTTCTATAAAGAAATGTATTTGCAGAAAAAAAAGGGGGCATTGCCTGACATTCTTCCGGCAAAAACACCGCGCGCACAGGAGCTGTACGACCTGTACCAGGCCGTTACCCACAGGGCATTGTCTGGTATGCCCCATCAAATGATTGCCATTGAGATGGAACACGACAGATACCAGTCTCCTGCCAATATAATTGCCAGTCGACGGGGTTCACGCAAAACGCCATTACCCTGGAATGTTTCTCAGGTTGATGATCTGCTGAGCATTCAGTGGGTAAACGATGAAATCAAGAAGCTTAATGAGAAAGAGATTCATCATCCCCCTATCCAGCCTGCTGCCGTGGATAATCTGAGTGATTCTGAAAAGTGACTGGTGGTGGATTGCCTCAGAACGTGTAATGTTACTGCAACAGCGACTAACGGGGAGATAAACAATGACATTTGATATCGACTATGACGCACTTCGGGCCTCAGTATTCAAACAGCATTATGTTCCTGCTGTTGAGTCTATCGGAAAAATTGGGCGTTACTGGTTTGGAGGAACAAGGCAGGCCGCCTCAATGGTGGCATCCTTGTTAAGAGAAAGTGGGATGTCGATCATCTTGCATAATGCACCACCTCGCTGGGAATTCGTGGTTTACCTGACAGAAAGTGATGTCGATAGTGACGACTTAGATGAAATTGCGCTTCGTCGACATGAGCTGATTGAACAAGGTGTTGCAGAACGGGATTTACCTCTTTAATCATCACCAGCACCGTAAACTCTGTGATGCTTTGGCTTTCATACCCTCACCACGATAGTCATAGCGCGTCGTCGTGGATATGTCGCTGTGGCCTGCCAATTGGCGTACGGTGTTGATATCCACGCCCTGCTCCAGCAAACGGGTGATGAAGGTGCGCCGCATATCATGCGGGGTAAAACGTGCTATGCCTGCCGTTTGCTGTAACTCAGCCAGGATACCCGTTAACCCGGTTGTTGTCAGAGGTTGGGTGGAGGTCTTCCCGTTGCGCTGAATTCGGCTGAACAGTGCGTTTTCAGCTTCGTTTGCGCTGACTTTAACCCATGCGCGGATGGCCTTATCCACTGCATCCGCCACATGAATCTCACGGTATTTACGCCCCTTCCCCTGCCTCACAGTCAGGATGCCGTTGTCATAGTCCCGGCGCTCAAGTTTGACCAGTTCCCCGGCCCGCAGGCCCGTTCCGCTAAGTGTCAGCACAATAGCGGCATCACGGTAGCGTCGTACCGGTTGCGGATGTTGTTTTGCTGCCTGAATCAGTGCTCTGATTTCCTGCTTGTCCAGCGCCCTTCCTTTACGCTGGATATCACCGCTCACACGCTTCACTGACCGGATACGTGCCAGCGTTTCGGCATCCATGCAGTTGAGGTTAAAGGCCGTCTGCGCCACGCCCCGGAGTGCTGACAGCGCCATGTTGACCGACGACACGGCGTAACCATCATCCAGCAGTGCCGCACGTACTTTGGCAACAGCTGCGTAGTTAAGTTGTTCCCATGGATAACCTGCTGCATCCGTACCGCGCTTAAGTATGCCAGCGCTGCGGTTTAACAGGCTGATAATACCTCTCCGCCCCGAGGGGGCCAGACCGCCAATATACGCATCAAACACTGTTGTTTGCACCACCGGCACGACCTGACGCAACGTAGCCCGGCTCATGCGCGTAACCCGCAATAACGTACATTAAACCAGGTAACTTTCAGCATCACACCAGCCCCCGTTCAGCCATCGACACCGTTTCAGTTCCCGCTACGATAAAGTGGTCAAGCAACCGGACATCCAGCATTTCCAGCAGCTCCTGAAGCTTTTTGGTCAACTGGATGTCACAACGGCTGGGTTCAGGCTCGCCGCTAGGGTGGTTGTGGACAAGGATGACTGCGGCGGCATTATGTTTCAGTACACGCTTAATAACTTCGCGGGGGTGAACGCTGACCGAGTTTAATGTGCCCCTGAACAGGATTTCGCGGTGCAGCAGCTGATTCTGATTATCGAGCAGGATGATGCCAAACTCTTCATGTTCAAGCGGTGCCAGCTCAACCATTACACACCGTCGAACATCATCAGGGGAACAGAGCTGAACGCCACGCTGGTAGTACCGGCTGATAATGTCACGCGCCTGGTCAAGGATGCGGGTTTCACGCTGGGTAAACATGGTCACGTCAGAACTCCCGTTCAATGAAGTAAATGGCGTCGGGAAAGAGCTGGCGGCGGGTTACGCCAGTACGCAGGGAGAAAGCTTTACGGGGCATGGTGGTTCGCCCGTTACTGTCGAAGAAGCAGAGCGTTTCTTCATCTATTTTGACCAGAAGGGACCAGTGAAACTGGTCGCTGAGCATAATCAGGCGGGAATGGTCAGTGACGTCAAGAAACCGCTGCATTTCCTTGAAAAGCCGCCCATCTGTTAATCCCCGCTTCCCGGCAAAGGGTCTGGTGATTTGAACCGGGAACTGGCGGCAGTAATGTCCTTTCTGCAGCACCTGAGCTATCAGCCAGTCTAAACGGTCTTCTTCAATCCCTTCAGTCAGCCATTCATGCAAAGGCCAGCGCTGCTGATAAGTCTGAATAAGCCGGTTCATTAACGGGCGTCGTTTCACCCTGCCGTCAAACAGCCAGCTCAGCATGTTAACCATGCAATAAGCACCGCAAAGACAGTCCAGTTCGCCCTGTTGAGACGCACGTATACCTCTGTCAGTTCTCACAGATAATTCCCCATAAAGTAGTGATAGTTAGTGCAGAGGGATTAGCTTTCCCACAGGACGGTAATGGTGTAGACGTTCATGGCGTGATACTGAATAAAGTTGGATTGCCAGAGTTTAAACAGCTCCCTTCCGGCGTTAACAGGCAGGTCACCAACATAAGCAAGAAAGACATATTGCTGATTCCAGCTGATATCAATTTCCTTTTCCAGTTCGGGGCACACCACTCCCATATAACTGAAGTCGGTGATGTAATCGAAATACCATTCGTCATTGCGAGAAGTAAGTCGTATTTCGACAGGATGGTAACCGCCCTTTTCAGCGCTGTAACTCAGGTCTTTAAATAACAGACTGACGGCTTTAATTTTGGCTTTATGCGGCGGTGGATTTCCCACTTCATTTAATATGATACTTATTAATTCTTGATCGACGGGCATAGCTAGCCCTTCCTGATGGACAATATTCATCAGTGATTTTCCTGTTCAAAATATTCTGATAAGACGATAAGTCTGCACCAGCACAGGTGGGGTTTAATCACCTAATAAATGGTAAGTGCATGACAACGTACTGACTGGGTAAAATATAGTTCACCAGCAATATTATTATATCAAAATATACTTACAATGCAAATAGCAACAATAAGAAACTAATATACTGTTCAGAAATGAAATAACTGACAATAGGTTTTTATTCATTATTAAGTGATGGCATACTTTCCATTCTGCCATGTCAGACAGGTCAGGATTCCGGGGTGGTTCCTTCTGTCTGGCATGGCGGAAAACTGACGCTATCACACCTTCCCGTTCAGCTTTTCAAAGAGGCGCTTACGCTCATCTTCAGGCAGCTTCATGATTTTTACCGCCAGTTCAGAAACATCAGGTCCCTGAGATATCAGATCGTCCTTCACCAGCCTGAGGGCCTGCTCCATCAGTTGCGTCCGCGAAGCTGGTGACATATTGCGATACAACTGTATCCAGAGGCTAAGCTGGCGATCGCTGTCGGTGAGAGCAAACGCTTCGCCCTTAGCCCTGTTTCTCTCATCATCAAGCGACATTGTGGCTGCGCTGATATGGTAAACCACGCCTTTCCCGGCAGTCCTTTTACGACGTATTTCCGGGTGCAGAGATGCCAGCTTTTCCAGGCGCATCCTAGCGCCACGCGCAGTGCCCGGCATCCCCTCAATATGAGTGAATTCCTCTGCTGTCAGCCAGTCTTTAGCCTCTTCAACAGAAGCTTCAGGATGGGTCGGTATAGCCAATACTGATCTCTTACTACTCATTTAAATTTCACCAGATATCAATGCGTTAATATGAAAATCCACAAATAGATACCAAAAGAACTTGAAAGGTATCTTTTATTCGCATTTAATATCCATGTACTGATTCCATGGAGTTAATACTGTGCGTAACTCAACAGCATCGCAGAAAAAGCAAAGCAAAGGAAGTTCAGGGAACTGGCATCGTGCCGATATTGTGGCAGCACTTCACAAGCGAGGGTTAACGCTGGCGTCACTGTCACGCAGTCACGGCCTTGCGCCACGGACATTAAATAACGCCTTAGAGCGTCATTACCCCAGAGCTGAGCGCATTATTGCCGGGGCTCTGGATACGACACCGGAAACATTATGGCCGGAAAGGTATGCCCTTAAAAATGGACCTAATAGCAGGTAAAGGATGCAACCATGGCAACCACCATCACTGAAATAAAGGAATGTTTTGAGTATTTTTTCAGTTCTCTTTATCGCAGGGAGTTCGTCAAAACCCTGCGTCTGAACGAATGTAGCGAGCGGGAATTACTGCCTCTGGTACGTTGCTATTTGCTGGGTTGGTTTGCAGATAACGTCTCACCGGAAGTAAAAAGCAAGCTGCCAGGAACTGTATCCGGGCACGGTTACATTGATTTTTTCATTGATGATGTAGCCGTTGAGTTTGCAGTACGTAAACCAACTGCGGCACGTTCCAATGTCTCCGCAACTGTAAATAGCACTGAAGTTAAAAAGTTGATGAAGCATGACGGCAAAGCCTTGCTTGTGCTGTTTGACTTCTCTGACACGCCTTATTCAGAAGAACAGATTCAATCCTTCCGCAACTGGCCCTCTCTTGGTCGAGGGAATCATCGCAAGTCCGAATTCAATGTCGTTTATTTCTTTGTGGAAAAACGCAGACCGCTGGCACTGGGGAAAATCACCAAAAATATCCGTATCACTTAACAGGGAATTAATTAATGAACAGAAAACTGTTGGCCTTATTGATGGCAGCCATAACGCTACCTGTCGCAGCAACGCAGTACGTAAAACCCGGAGCGGTTCTAACCCTGAATCCGGGAAAGGGCAATGCTGAATTCAGCATTAATGCCTCAACAGGGGATGGCTCGGGCGTATGCAATATGGAGGGTACGGCACAACAAATAGCTGCCGGAGAAAGCCAGAAGCATCGATGGATATGGAATGACAATACCAGCCAATGTGTTGCAGTAATTAGTGAGCTGCATAACGGTAATGCCAGCATTATGACTCGTGGTTGCGAAGGATACTGCGGGGCTTCTGCGGCAGGCGCAATGGATGGTCTATTTAATAAGAAGTAAAAGTATCATTAATTTGCGAAGGAGCTACAAATGAAAAGAACAATACTTCTGGTATTAATTGCTGCTGGTTTGCTGGCTGGCTGCGGCGAGAAAACACCAAAATGTAGTAGTGATGATGCAAAAAATCTGGTCGTGGATATTGCAAGAAAGACTATTGAGAAAAGCATGACACTGGATAAGGATGTGCGAATTACAGTAGAAAATGTCAGAACAATAAGTCACGATTCAGGCCTTGACGTTTATCAGTGCGCAGCTGATTTAACGTTCACAAAACCTGATCTGCAAAATGCTCTGCCAATCACCTACCGGATACAAAAAACAGATGAGGGTAAGGACCAGTTCTATATAAACGTATCAGGGTTGTAATCACCTTCGCTAATATTAGGATTCCTTTTGTGTGAAGTAATTCATGTTTTATCCCAAAAGGAATCATTATGAATAAGATCATCATATTTACTATTACAGCTATTATCTGTATCTATTTGTTTAGTTACACACAACACAACTTTACCAAAAAAATTTCTCCCTCCTAAGGCACCCTTGATCATTAAATCTAACCTACCAGGTACATGCAGAGCCAGTGCAATAACACCTGCTGTAGACACCAAGCTGAATATACCTATCGTAGTGTGCAAGGTTCAATTGTAATAAATATTGCAACAGCAATCATCTCTTATGTGGCCGGTTGCTATTCACACTACTCACCTTCCCGGCAGCCCCGGACGCAGGCGACCCCGGCAAAACGTTAAGCCGTGCTCAATAAGCTGGCGGATTTGATGGAGCAGCATCATGAGGAGCTGGCACTACTGGAGACGCTTGATACCTGCAAACCTATCCGCCATAGCCTGCGTAATGATATTCCCGGCGCGGCCTGCGCTATCCTCTGGTATGCCGAAGCAATTTGATAAAGTTTACGGCGAAGTCGCCACTACTGGCGTCAACGAGTTGGCGCTTATCGTGCGTGAACCCTTGGGCGCGATTGCCGCCGTGGTTCCGTGGAACTTCCCGCTGCTGCTGGCATTGGATTGGCCCCTATATTTCAATACACTTTTTATCGCTTAACACATTACTGATTCGCCGTCGCAGATATTCCCGTGGCAAACGATATACGCGTTTGGCATTGACCAACACGTATTCCTCTCACGTAGCAGCCTGTGTTACCGAGCAGTTATCCCTTAGCTTGATGACTGTTGTTTGGTGTGTGCTGCATCGATACGAGCCAGATTCATTTGATCTTCTTAATGGTTATGTCTCGTAAAGTGCCAGACTGTGTCAAACAATTATAAATATCTAAGTGATTGATAGAATTTTATATTGAGCTACGAACGTCCGTTGCGATAAGTTAATCAAAGATAGCGTCACTCAAAGGGAGATGGGCATGGCATCTGCGAGACAGGATTTTGAAAGCTTTGTTCGATGGCTATACCACCCTGAGAGGCAAGTTCAGGGTGACGTTCGCCGCTTGGCTACTTTGGCCCTTGCTAACTTTGACGAATTAGCGGGAACCTCACGACAGCGAAGTCAGCGCTCCGCATTTCTCGTCAGTCTAATGCGGCGAGAGCTCGGCAGCATAGCTGAGGTGCCTCCACCCGACATAGCTGAAGCAAACGCCGGTGTTTGGTCTTGGAACAGGTTGCGTCATCTGACACTCGGTCCATTTAGGGGATTCCGTGCACCTGAACCTTTCGATCTAACAAAGCAGATCATCCTATTCTACGGTCCAAATGGTAGCGGGAAAACCAGCCTTTGCGAAGGATTAGAATATGCCCTTCTTGGAGATGTCGAAGAGGCCGGAAGCAAACGCATTGCGGCGAGAACGTACCTATCGAATATACACGATAAAAGATTCGCCCCCCCAGTATTGAAGGCAACAGATCAACAAGGACGTGAGGTTGACGTTGTTGCCAACCTCGACACCTATCGCTTCTGCTTTATTGAAAAAAACCGAATTGATGCATTCTCAAGAATCGCTGCCCGACCCAATGCCCAACGCGCTGAACTGATTGCTACGCTATTTGGTATGGACCAGTTCAATGAATTCGTAAGAAACTTCAACGAAAGCATCGATGGACAACTTGTTCTAATCAGTGAACAACAGAATGCTTTGTCACTGCGCCGTAACGCGTTGGCGGCAGATCGATTGGCCGTTGAGGGTGCCGCGGCCTCCCTGCAAATATTAGATGAAGAGGAGTCTTCTCTGGCGAAGGAGTACTCAGTTGAACTCACATATCAAGCCCTCAAGGGCTTGATTGGTACTACTGAAGCTCCAGGTCGTCTTCAAGAGCTTGAAGACATTTTGGGCGCGATTCCACCGAATATTCTTGGCATCACACGTCAAGGTCTACAAGACGCTTTTGCTGAGGCACATCAATGCTCCGAAGAACTTAATGCAGTAATCAATGATCTTCGTGCCAAAAGCGACCTAGTTTCCTTTAAGAATCTTTACAACTCTGTTCTCGCCCTGCAGAAGGCTATTGGAGATCGTTGCCCCGCCTGCGATACGCCACTGACAGGTAATGCTCGTGTTGCCGTAGATCCGTTTAGGAAAGCAACAGATGGCTTGGTGCAACTTGGAGAACTGGGTGCCCTTCAAGACAAACAGCAAACTATTGAGGTAAAACTGGGTCATGCATCTCGCGCGTTGCGGCAGATGCTAACTTCCTTATGCGCATTTGTAACTGCTCATCAAGAAGAGGAAACAGCAATCGGTCGTTGGGTTTTGCAACTTCCTGCTGAGCCTGTCGGAAGATGGTGGACAAATATCTACCCCCAGTTGCCCGCAAGTCCGCACGGATTGCCGTCACTTGAAGATATTCTCTCTTTTGTAGATCGCATGGTAGCTCAAGACGATGCGTCACAGAAGGCTCAGAGAGCGCGACAACCGCACATCGACGAACGTCGGCGACTCAATGAGTTTCAACTAAAGGTCCAAGCGCAAGACCTCAAACGGCAACAACTGCAAGCGGATATTGAAGCTGCGCGTAACCGAATCAAAGCCTTCGATGAAACAAATGCTGGGTTGATCGCGCAAGCGGATCAGGAAGCACTAGATATCGTCCGCGATACACCATACAAGGCTGCCTATGAAAGATTTCTTGAAACATTGAGGTCTTATAGAGATCAACTTCCCGGTCAGTTAATGGCTGGTCTAAACGAAGCAGCTAAAGATCTCTATAACGCTTTCAATCGTAATGATCGCGAAGAAGACAAGCTATCAGCGTTGTATCTGCCCTTAACCGATGATGGCAAGATCGAAATCAGTTTTCGGGGCAATCCTGATGTTCGCGTCGATGCGCTCCATGTGCTTAGTGAAGGGCATATTCGCTGTCTCGGACTGGCAATCCTGATGACCAAAGCGAAGAGCATCGGCTGTCCAGTTATCGTCTTCGATGATGCCATCAATGCGATCGACCATGACCATAGAGGTGGAATCCGAGAGGCTATTTTTGAAAGTGACCACTTCACAAACACCCAATTGATCGTCACGTGTCATAGCAATGAGTTTATAAAAGATATCCAGCAACACCTGCCTGCTCAGCGTAGGAATGGGTGCCAGGTTTATCTACTAAGACATCACGATGGTAACTATCAACCTAGAGTAACCGGCAACATACCTAGCGCGAACTACATCGCCAAGGCCAGAGCAGCCAGAGAAGCGCTGAACGACCGAGATGCGTTGGCTGCGTCACGCCAAGCTTTGGAGATGCTGAGCGAGAAAACTTGGCGCTGGCTTGGAAGTCATGATCTTGGTGTGCTAAATCTCATGCTCGCTGGCGTCAGTGCTGAGCCCGGATTGAGAAACTTATGCGAAGCATTGGTCAAGAAATTGCGAGATTCTCCAACCTTTAATCACGCGAACAAAGAGCCACTTCTTACAGCTTACGGACGTATTTTGGGCATTCCCGTTAACAATCTTGTCTGGACCTATCTCAACAAAGGCACTCATGAGGAGGCAGACCGCGATGACTTTGATGGAGAACTTGTGGAGTCCGTTGTCCAAACTCTTGAAGAACTTGACCGACTCGATCTGCGAGCCGGGCGCTAGCACTCGTTACTGCTCGCTTTTTCTCGACTGGGTAAAACAATTAACTTCGATAAAAGACTGATGCAACGAAGTGGCTAACCTAAATGGAAATTTCTGGATGAAGAAACAGACTCTGGAAAAGGAACATCCTTTCATTCCGCGTACTTTGGTGCACCAAGATAGGCGCCACAGCCGCATTTATGATACTGAACTTGACCCTAGTCAAGCCCCAATCGTAATACTGGGCGAAGCTGGAATGGGGAAAAGTCGCTTGCTCGCTCACCTGGCAACACAGGCGGGTTGGGACATAGTGCGAGCCGACGAGGTTGATCTGATTGACAACAGTACCTCGAAAGTCTGGCTGATCGATGCACTAGACGAAACAGCAGATACTACCGCTGACAAAGCGTTGAAAGAGGTATTGCAGGAACTGAAAAAAAGTAACTACCCATCCTTCATTATATCCTGCCGCACCTCAGATTGGTTGCATGCAAAACATGCAAGCTGGATCCAGGCCGCCTACGGCAAGGAACCCACAGTGTTGCACTTACAACCATTCGATGACGAAGGTATCCAGGCATTTTTGCCTGAATACCTTAATTCAAAGCAAATAATCAATCTCCAGTCACACCTCGAACGCTTCGGATTTACCCATTGGCTTGGCAACCCACACACACTGAAACTGATTGCCGAAAGTGCTGCGCATGACAAAATCCCCCGCAATCGCTCCGAACTGTTCCAATATGCAGTGGAACAATTGGTTAGCGAACATAATGACCTGAAGACAAACAACGCGTTCGCTCTTAAGGATGCTTTAGAGTTAGCAGGAGCTGTTTGTGCAGCACTTATTCTTACCGGCCACACGGCTATTTCTCTTAAGGCAAAACAAACCCGTCTTACCGATTTCCATCTCGTCGAACTTGAGAAAATACCAAACGGCAATCGGATCAAAGATTTGCTGGGCACTCGTCTCTTCAGGGCGCTTGATAACAATCGCTTCGCATACATTCACCGGAGTATCGCCGAATACCTAGCCGCTTACTGGCTGACACGCGAACCGCTGCCTGGCAGAAATCAGCGACGACTGCTTGGAATATTTCATCAGCATGGCACCGTGCCCTCTGGCCTGCGCGGCATTCACGCATGGATGAGCATGAGTTCGAAGCTGTCCCAAAGTGTAATAAGCATGGATCCAGCCGGTGTCATCGAAAATGCGGACTTGGCTAAGCTTGATATTGAATCATCCAACCTGCTACTAGAACGATTGGAAGAGTGCTATACGAATAATCCAACGGCACTTTCGTGGTGGCGACTCAGCGCCGCCACTGAACTGACCAACAAAATCCCGATGGAAAAGCTGCTAAACATCGGGAAAGATCGAAATAAGCCAGTCCAACTGCGCCTATTTGTTCTTGAATCCCTAGAAGCAGCGGCAGAACTTGAGCCGTTCAAAAAACTCTTGTTGGCTCTCATGCACGACAGGACAGAGTATTACGCCATCCGTCGAGCAGCATTACAGGCATTGTTTAATCTCTTACCAGGAGGTGAAGTTCTTGAGTACATTCACGTCCTGTATAAATATACTGACCCCGACTCCGTTAGACTAGCCTTCGACCTTGCTTGCTTGGTCAATTTTGACGGTGTCGAAAATAAACTACTTGCTACTCTTATAATTGGCTGTTCATATCAGAATGAACGCTTCGGTGAACTAGATAAGTTCGTACCACTGAAGTCTAGCTTCCCGGTGACGCGATGTCCTTCGCTGTTGGATTGTCTTATCGACCAAATGCCCCAAGAGCCATTCAGTACCGAATTCTATACCCGACAGGATAATGAATTTCGCGAATTGCTTATTGCCTTGACCTTAGCGGCCATGACGGCCAATAAGTTATCTTCGGCTCAAGCTTGGTGTGTGTTCAGCTTCCTCTATTCAGTTCCACTTTACACATGCCTAGATTCCTCGATCACTAAACATCTGTCCGCAGATATCGCCTTTCGGCACGCGGTTCAACAATATGTCATGTTCGACTGTAGCGCCGGTGGGAGCCTTGATCAACGATATGAGCAACTGCAAGAGGTCGGGCTCTATTGGTCGGAAAACGATTTGATCGCTTTGCTTGCGAAGCTGGACGCCAATGATCTACGGGACGAGCGCTGGAAGGCCTTAGTAGGCCTCTGGCATCACGATAATTTAAACGGCGTTCAACTGCGCGCAGCCGCGCTGCGATTTGCAGGTAACCACCCGCAAAGGCGAGCTTGGGCAAGTAACATCGAACTAGACTTCAGTCGGCAAGCCCGCCGAGAACTCTTACAGCACGAAAATCAGAGACGCGAGGAACAGAACCGTCACGACGCCACTGCTAGATTGAATGAGCATAAGGCGGCGATAGCCACCATAAGCCAAGGCGATCATGGATATCTGATGCTACCGGCTCAAACTTACATGCACGGATCCCGCCATATCAATGACACTGGGGACGGGCATGCCACCGTAGTGCAGTGGGCAGGTAACGAATTAGCAACCGCAGTTTTTCAAGGTTTCGAAAACTATCTTCTAAATATTCAAACACGTATATCGCCCGAAGAGATCAGTCAGCACTTTGCCCACCTCAGCCCCTACGAACACAACAACCAGAACATGGCAGAACTTTCCGTAGAGATCATCTTGGCTGCAGCAATCGAGCATATGCGCACTCGAAGTTCTTTAGCATGTTTAGCGGACGAAGCGCTATTTGCTATCTTTCTTTCAACTAAACAACTCCCCTTCAAGGCACCCGATACGCTGGAAACACTGGTGTACAAGACGCTAAGCGAACGCAATCTTCTGATGGAGGCAATCAAACTCTGGTTCGAACCCAGTATATTTAGCGGCGAGAACATCTCACATATTTTTCCAGATGACCCTGAACTCTACAGGCAAACCCAGAAAATCCTGACGATGCTGGCATGCAACTGGCTAGAGTGCCAGCCTGACCTGCCCGAGTACTCTCAGTACTGGTGCTTGCAGCATCTGGCTTTCAATGAGAAAGACACACTTCCTCGTACTCTGCGGCATTGGGGACCAGAAAATTCTCGTCCCATGCCGTTATTCATTGAAGCTGTGCAACTCATCGTAAACTTCGAGGAAATGTCAGTACTTCTCAACAGCACTCCCGTGAACCCTGAACTATTGCTGGCACTTAGAGAGTTTCAGATGCTCACACCCAATGTGGCTACCACCATCTGGATTATCGAAAAATTCCGGAATTCCTATCCAAAGAGCAACTGGGTTAAGGGCAACCTGATCGATGAAGACTGGCCGCGTCAGCAAAGCGAATACTTACAACACCTAATCTTTCAGCTAAGCGAGCAGCAAACCCCTGACGCACAATCTGCCATGAACCTTCTGTGCGAAGCCCCCCATGATAGTTACACCGATTACCTGTATGAACGCCGAGTCCTTCAACGTCAGCACAACAAGGGACCGGAATACCGGCCACTCACATTGGAGGAATTACTGGCAATCAAGTATGACACACCACCGCGTACCGGAGCTGATTTGTTAGCCTTCATCCTCGAACAACTGGACGTTATGCAGCGTCGGATTAAGAATGATGAGGTCAACTCATGGAATCTGTTTTACATGGATGACGGCAAGACGCCACAATCAGAAGAATGTTGCCGGAATCGTTTGATCGGTATGTTTGAACATACAACTGCAGACATCCGATTCTATCCCGAAAAACGCGTAGTCGACCAAAAACGCGTGGACATCATGTGCGAAACCTGGGACATCACACTACCCATCGAAATAAAACGTGCTTGGAACAGGCAACTCTGGGATGCCGCCGACCAGCAGCTCGATGACGGTTATGTCAGCTTTCACAAAGGCTCAGGTCTAGGCATCTACTTGGTGCTGTGGTTTGGCGAGCAATCCAGGCAACCTCCACGCCCAGCAGATGGAAGCTTGATTCCCAGTACCCCGGAGCAGCTAAAGGCGATGCTGGAAGAGCGTAGCGAAGCCGTCAAGAGCGGACGCGTGACGGTAGTGGTGATGGATATGACACGCAGCCAGCGTACGAAATGACTCGTAACCATATCCCCTCTATAGACAGGGTAAAACTATGGTTGTGACGACTTTCTGCAGGTGTCAAAAGTAAAGCTTAACGGCCTACGCCCAGTACATTTACTGTTCCGTTGCTCCCCAAACCCAAAATCAAGGATATGACTATGACGTTAGACGCGAGAGAAGATATGCAGGTGCAAGAGGCTATTCAGAATCTGTTTTCAGGTTCAGTGCCAGAACGTGAAAATGAACTTTCTCAATTAATTAGTGACCTGCAAATCGTTTTCCAAATGCTTCCTGATGAGCATACGGATGGCCGGGTAATTATGGATGCAGGTCTATATCGGTTTGTTCGATTCAATCACCGTGTTGTTCGCTCCTTCTGGATAGGAGCATTCGCAGCATGGGAGGGTTACAGAGCAATTGCAGAAAGTGACGATATTAGTGCGGTTGATATTGATAGGTTCAAAGAGCTTGTTGCTTCGTTTGAGGCGAACATAGCAAATCAGCAGGCCGATGAAGACCCGCTACCGCATGGAATACCAGAGCCTGGTGTTTTACCTGATAAGGTTGCTGATCCGCAAGGGCGTGCAGCCGCAGAGCTTGCAATAATTGCACTGGGCTGGGCTTTCTTGCACGAAATTCGCCACATTAGGCACCAAAGAGAAGGAACTAGTGCAGGGGCATTTGGGACGCCCGAATGTAAACGGAATGAGGAATTTTCATGCGATGAATTCGCTACGAAATTCGTTATTGAGAAGATGCAAGATTATTCAGCTGGCAGCGGGGATGATTTTTCTCTGGTTCGAAGGAAAAGAGAACTCGGAATTTACCTCGCGTTATTTTCACTTACCTTGCTGTCTAAGGATAAGTGGGAAGAGTCCGATTCTCATCCATCTGTTCAAGAGCGGATAAAGTCCGTCTGCGAAATAATGGGTCATGATCGTGACGAGACGGCAAGTGTTATTGCACATGCAGCCTTTGCCACGTTGCGCGTAATTTGGCCATCTGCGCCGATGGTTCTTGCCGCTTTAGCCTAGCACCACAATCCGTTCATAAGTAGCAGTATCTGGCGTCCGTCCGGCATATCGGTCCGAAGCCTTCACCAGCGCCAAGGGCCAAGGTATTGAGCAGGTGAAGGCTTCCTAGTCATCGCGGGCTATTTGTTGGGCCAGTTTTTGTTGACCACTACAAACATAACATTGATTTTAAGGTAAAAATTAATATCGAAGAATAAAACTATACACATCACTATACACATTGGCGCTAGCGTTCATTTTATATACTGAAAACACTGTCAGTAAAAATCTTTTTTGCATTTAACTGTTCACACTGTTCACCTCGATGATTTCTCATTTTATATCATTCAGTTAGGTGGTGATGAGTCGGTGAAGAGTGAACAGTCGACTCTTCACCTTTGTAATTTTGCGCGTTCACGGTGCACCGTGTCAGACGACGAGGGGGGTAAAAAGTTTTTTTAAGTTTTACTGTTCATACTTTTCATTTTTGTGTAGTAATTTCAAAGCGTTAATTGGTGATTAGATGGTGAAGGGTGAAGAGTCGATTGTTCACCTTGCGGGACAGTCAGGCATAAAAAGACCGGCATATACCGGTCCGGGTATCCGCGAAGCGTTATCCGTTCATCTGGCCGGTAAGATAGAGCTTGATTATGCGGAGGAGGATCGGGAGATACTGACAGCCATCGGATTCCGGCCTGACCGGGCATCACGGGAAGATAATCGGGCAAAATATTCCCCTGAGCAGAGTTAGATTTTCATGTGCAGAATGATCGCAAAAAATCCGCGTAAAATCCCCCGAAAAAAACCGTAATTTAAATAAAAATAACCATGCATGTATATGCTGCATGGTTTTGCATGCAAATCTGCTAATTTTTCACACCCCGCCGCACCAGTACTGGTGCGGCCTGAGCCCCTTTTTGCATGTGCATTAAAACCGACACATAAAGCGGGCAGGCGTGGCGGGGAAAGCATTGCGCGCTGATACGACAATTAATTATTTTCTTATGAATTTAATTAAGAAGGCAGAACCGCTACAAACTATGGTCCAGTCGAAAAAAACAACCAAAATAAATTGCGCTACAAAGTTCAATTTAAATTACCTAAGAAATATCTTTCAATTGGTTTTAGATTCCGGTAACCACCTTTCTTAATTTCCTCAAGAAGAGTGTCGAGATCTAGTTCTAAAAAACTATTATCTACAATTCTCTCTACAACTTGGATTGGTACACCAAACTCATCCAGGGCAGAGTAAACCCCTGGTAGATGATAGTTCTCCATCTTGTGCATAATAAGCCCATAATCATGGCTATCTTTGTAGCCATGGGAGACACACAAGCTATGAATCAGTTGAGAGGTAAGACTAATGGCATAAGGTATATTATGACCAATGGAGTTCCGTAAAAATGCCAGCAACCAATCTATAGTATCTGAAATATCAGACTTATATTCATAGTAATCTATTTTTGACTTAAGAAAATCGCCATACGTTCCAGAATTAATATACTGTATAATCATGGGAACAAGATCATCAACATTACCTAGGCGGGCTCTACTTAATGACTTCGACTCAAGAATCAGAAGACACTGACATAAGAAATAAGTTTGTGATCTATTAGGAAGCCCTGACCACATAATGTCACTCCAACCACCATTCATTTTCTCTTTAATAAATAAAGCCAAATCATAAATTAATGCAGGGTTATACTTTGTGTTTTTTTTAAAAATTTCAAAAGGAATTGAATTATTTTCTTGAAAACTAAGCAATCTATCCCTAGAATCTTCGGTTAAGATATCGCTATCCAACCCGCATAGCAAATTCAATGGGGAATCAATCGATTGTACTCCTGAAGCAACCACTACATCACTATCGTCATCCGATTCCTCCGGTCGTTTTTCCAAGCAATGCACATTCCCAACAAAGTAACGTCCCATCCGGCCAGCTCGTCCCTGAATGTTTTTATAGGTAAACATGCTAACAACAGGGTTGGAATTTCTTCTGTCATATATGATGACATTTTTTGCTGACGTATTGACGCCTTCTATTATGGTTGAGGTACAAAGCAGCACCTTAATCACACCTGAATTAAATAGTTTTATCATTTCTTGTTGTATTGCTCTAGGCAAGGCTCCATGATGGATGCCTATTCCTTTCTTTAAAGCCTTAGATACAATCCAGTTATTATGATAATTTTGATCAATCCACTCTATAAATTCGCCCCCATCATTATTTCTTGAGTTTTGAGTATTAAAGTCATCACTAAGTAGTAACTCATTTGCGAGTCTTACTGTACTTTGTGGAGACTGGCAATATATCAAAGTACATGATTCATCTGATTTTAAAAGCTCAATCACCTTTGCTGTTCTGATCTCACTGTCTGATGGCAAGTTATATTCATAAACATTTAGGGCAACGGTAGAGAAATCAGAAGATAAAAAAACATAATTATTATTTAAAAAACCCAAACCAGTAATGGATTTTATATTTGGGCCTATCAAATAAAACTGTTTTGAGTTTTTCATTAAAAATGAAAACGCCACATTCAGCGTAATAGCTCTGAAATCATCATCACTATCAATGTTTAACTTATAAAATTCATCAAGAATAAAAAGATCAATATTTTCCAGATCATCCCTTTCCAAAACTCGTTCCTGAGTGAGAACATATATCAAATTTTTGCTATGCGCTTTTTGCGAACCATGTGAAATAACCTGAAAATCAGATTCAATTAGACCCGACAAACGCCGTCTTGTTTCATCAATTAAGGCAATGGTTGGAACAACTATAACTATTTTATTAAATTCCTTTGAATACACCAAAGAGTCAACAATAGCACTTTTACCAACGCTTGTTGAGGCACTTAACACCACATTCTTTTTATCTAGTAAGTACGTGTATACTTTTTTTTGTAATGAGTGAAAAACAAATTCATCTGGACGGTTAATCGGCTTATAAGAACTAAGTAACAACTCTTCATTCAAAGTAAGACTTTCAAACTCGCTTTTCAAATATGGATAAAGACCAGATTTACGCACCATCGACCGTATAATTACAGAGTATTCACTAAAATATTTTGATTGCTCTAATATTCTTATGGTAAATTCTCTACCAAGGCTTTCTGTTTTTCTGTTCAAAAAAAGAATCAAAATGGATGATAACAATTTAAACTTCTCTTCCTCACCTAATAATGAAGAGTTAGAAATTTGTTCCTTCAAATAGCTATAGTTCATTTTGCTTCAACCTTTTCAGTATTTCGTCAGAAAGATTGTTAATCTTTTCCATTGAAAGGAAATAAATATCTACATTACAGTTCTGCATGTTTTCATCCCCTAATCCCTTCACCTCGGAACAAAAAACATTAAATATATTTGAAACCTCATCTTTAATAAGTAGTTGATGTTCTTCAACATATCCGTTGGAGAGGCACTCAGCATCGTAGATATACAATAGGGTAAATCTGTAACGGTCAGGATAGTCTGATACCGAAGAATTGAAAGCAAGCAATTCATCTACATTATGGTTAGTTAAATAGTCATCATGTTTTGCATCAAAAACTCGTGCTTTACTGCTATCAAATATATCGTCATCGAGGTTATCAAAAAGAAATTTTGCTAATGAAGCCGGTGCTTCCGCAATACTTACATCCCCTTCGATAAAAGCATTACCTAATAAAAGCTGATGCTCCGAATCATCCTCAACAATATGGACATTATTAAATTGCTTAATACCTTTAAGCCCATGAACATATAGCATTCCTGAGATAGGCTCGCTTTTATAACCCCCTCTAATTAAAATGTATAATATTAACTCAGACAATAATAATCTGAGTTTTTTTATACCATCAAACTCAGAGTTTACTTTATCTAAAGTTTTAGCCCAAAGTTTAAAACACTCAGAGCTATCATTCTCCGCTAACTCTTTAGGTGTCAGTAGAAACTCAGGCAACCACAGAAAGAGATTATCAACAATCCGCCCGTATCTGACTTTTTTATCTCTACCATATTTTGAAAAAAAGGCTAACATTTTAGATTTTATTTCTTTCGAATCTAGCTCATGAATCTTGACAAAACAACTAGACTTTGAGTTATTGGAATATACTTTCCTATTACCTTTTCTTTGATTGGCTATTTTTAAAACCCAATCTCCAATCATTTTAGTCAATTCTTTATTGCTAAAGGTTTTATCATCATCACTGTATTGCCTATTAGACATAGACGCTATTTCAGAAACTACTCTGAGTATTTTTCCATAGATGTCATCTATATCGTGAGAAAAAAGAGATATACCTTTCTCAGTCGCATATTGCATTATTTTAGCCTGTGCTCCATATATCGCCTCCTTGTCCGACCGAATATATTCCCAATAGCAACTATCAACCCAATACTCAGCTCCATTGCCATTTCTTGAAACTGAACCTTTAAGGTGCCGACTCACTGATTTAATAAGAGTCTCTCGTTCTTTTGTTAATGTTCTTTCTGTCCGAGAGATGTTTAAATGACTCAATGATTTTCCAACTGAGGTTTTTGTTACAATTCTAAAAAGAGATGTCACATTTGATTCTTTATCACTAGAAAGAGACTTCTGAACAATTGATTGTATTTTATCAAGCTTATAAATATCTTTTAAATTCCAAATCCCGCCACTTAAGTTCGATTTAACCTGAACATACTCTGTGACGTTTCTTCTTATCAAATCAATATCATCAATTCTTTCACATCTAACACCAATCAAATCTCTGTCGGAAAGCATGTCTAGAACATAATTGGTTGCGATGTAATCTTGATATAGATATCCTCCACGCGACGAAATTGCTCCGTGGTCGGAACTAGCTTTATCAAATGTAGATGAGTCTTTCATGCGCATTCTCATTAGTTTTCTTTCAATAGTATGATCAAAAACCAACCTAGGGTATATGATTATTCATACATGATTTAAGCAAAATCCCGCATACCATTGCATCATTGTTTTTCTTGGCTCAAGGTATTGAGCGTGATTATAGGTACCTCGAATACTATTCGTATCAATATGGGCAAGCTGTGATTCTATCCATGCAGATTCGTACCCTCTTTCATGTAAGATTGTTGACATAGTATGCCTAAATCCATGACCTGTAAGCCTTCCTCCATACCCAATGCGCTTGATAACTTGATTAACACTAGCTTCACTCATAGGCTTATTCGGATCGTTCCGCCCCGGAAAAACATAACGATAGTTCCCTGTCATGATCTTAAGTTCATTGAGTAAATCTAACGCCTGAGTAGACAATGGCACAAGATGCATTCTACGCATTTTCATTCTTTCAGCAGGAATTTCCCAAATAGCGTTATCTAGATCAAATTCTGACCACAGTGCAGCACGTAATTCGATAGTTCTTACACCCGTAATCATCAGTAATTTAGTAGCAATCTGGACAATCCGACTTCCTGTGTAACTTTCTAAAGTACTGAGAAAATCGGGTATCTCATCAGCTTTCAGGAACGGGAAATGATTGGATTGATGTACTTCGAGAGCACTGGAGAGATCTGCCGCAGGATTAAATTCAGCCCTTCCTGTGGCTATCGCATAACGAAAAACTTCTGAACAACGCTGCCGAACTTTGCGCATTTTCTCTAACGCACCGCATTTCTCAATTTTACGCAGCACGTTAAGCAGTTCTAACGGTTTAATCTCTCCTACTGGTCTTGCCCCCACATAAGGGAAAATGTCGTTCTGAAAAGCTTCCATGATGTCTGAGGCATAACCTGCCGACCATTTAGTAGACTTCATCTGATGCCATTCTTTGGCTATCTTTTCGAAGGCGTTCTCAGATTCCGTTTGCAAAGCAATCTTCTGCTCTTTTCGAACCTCACTCGGATTCTTTCCTTCAGCAACTAGTTTTCGGGCATCGTCACGACGAGAGCGAGCATCAGCAATTGTGATCGTTGGATAAACACCAAGCGAGATCATTTTGGGTTTACCGGCAAAACGATAGCGGAACCGCCAGCTCTTGCTTCCATTAGGTTCTATAAGCAATGACAGCCCTTGCCCATCTCCAAGTGTATAGGTTTTAGCTTCAGGCTTAGCGCGGCGAATCTGCATATCGTTTAAAGGCATGTGTATAGGAATCCAAGACCGAACAGGAACATATACACAATCCTATACACATTCTGTATCGGATTCTACTGGATGGTTACGGACAATGATGGATTAAAAAGAAGTAAAATCTATATAAATCAGAGTTTTTATGGATGAATACGGACTGTTGTGGAAGCTGGGATGGTGCCGATAATAGGAATCGAACCTACGACCTTCGCATTGCGAAAGCAAGCTAACTCCAAAATGAGTACAATAATGAGTATTATAAAGATAAATTTTAAAATAAAACATAAATATCAATATGATACAATTTAAATCACGGATTAACGTCTGATTAAAGATTGTTGTCTCATGGGGTTTCATCAAAACCATGAAGTCTGACAGACTCCCTAAAATCCACGCCATGGCGTGGATTTTTTATTATGCGGTCGGGGTAAAATTCAGGCGGACA
>Ga0308167_1001306_pt1 | contig 30446 bp, 29 predicted proteins | sample PhyCR1_2_FD_202138 | JGI IMG/M metagenome (GOLD analysis project Ga0308167, IMG submission 202138) | Phyllosphere microbial communities from UC Gill Tract Community Farm, Albany, California, United States - DLSLRC.R1 | ecosystem: Host-associated > Plants > Phyllosphere > Unclassified | place... | reverse complement strand
GACGGAGGGATTTGAACCCTCGGTCCCCTCAAAGGGGACTCCACCTTAGCAGGGTGGTGCACTCGGCCGGACTATGCGACGTCTCCAAGCACTCTCGCGAGCGCTCCGACCACCATACAGGAGGACGAGCCCAGTCTCGACCTCGGCGCGTCACTCCCGCGCGCGGCAGGTCCCCCGAAGTGGGGACACGTGGGGGTTGTCCGCTCGTACCCCGCTCAATAGCATCGACGGGACGCGGCGATCACGTTCCGGAGGGTTTCCCTCCGTAGTCGCGACACAGCACCGACGTCGCTCCCTGGAGCCGAGCCCGACGCGCCCGATCGCGGCGCTCGGCCGGGGAGCGACCGAGGGGGCGCGGCCCACCACCGCGCCCCCGACCTCGGTGGTGGCTCGCTCGGCTGCGCCGGGCGAGACCCGGCGTGCGCGGCGCGAAACTCGGCCTGCGCGACAGTTCTCGGCCTCCGGAGCGCGAGAAGTGTCGCTGACGGCGAGACTCGCGCGGGAATCAGTCGCTGTGGCGGGGCGGGCCAGCGACCGCCAGACGCGCGCGCGGGATCAGGAGCCGAAGGCCTTCGAGCAGGTCTGCTGGTCGGCGGACTGACCCTGCAGGCCGTCGATCGTCTCGGACGAGGCCGTCGCCGTGGGGGTCTGCGCCGCCGGGGCAGCAGGCGCCGATCCAGCAGCGGACGTCGACGGTGCGGCAGGCGATCCCGCAGGAGCAGGCGCCGACCCGGCAGCGCTCGACCCGGTCGACTGACCCGCGGACGCCGCACTCTCCGACCCGATGCCGGTGCTGTCGGCCCCGAGGGAGAACGACTGGTCGGCCTTGATCTTGGTGAACAGCTGGGCCGCGAGCTCGGTCGACGGCTGCACCTTGCCGGCGTAGACCCCGGTCCCCCCGGTCGTGCCGGGGTACTGCACGAAGTTGACGTGTGCGAGCGGGAGGTCCTGCAGCGCCCGCCCCATCTGCACCATCGTCCCGACGTCGTTCAGACTCTGGGACAACTGCATGTTCGACGCCGCAGCGCGGGCCAGCTTGTACAGGGTGGTCGGCGAGGTGAGGGTGTCGTTCGACTTCACCGTGCGGAGCAGCGACGACAGGAAGACCTGCTGGCTCGAGATGCGGCCGAGGTCGGAACCGTCGCCGACGCCGTGCCGGGAGCGCAGGAACGCCAGGGCCTGGTCACCCTGGAGCGTCGTCGTGCCCTGCGGCAGGTCGAGCCCGGTGTACCGGTCGTGGATCGGCTGGGCGACGCAGACGGGCACGCCGCCGATCGCGTTCGACATCTCGATCACGCCGTTGAACGACACCGCCGCCGAGTACTGCACGGGCAGGCCGGTGAGCCCCTGCACGGTCTGCACGACGCAGTTGAGTCCGCCCTCGCCCCACGCGCTGTTGATCGGCTGCGCCGCCATGGCCGGTGTGGTGCCGGAGCCGTCCGGCTTCTGGCACCCGGGGATGGGCGTGATGAGGTCGCGCGGGATGCTCACGGCCGTGGCGTTCGTGTGGTCGGCGGACACGTGCAGCAGGATGTTCACGTCGTTGAGCGTGGCGTCGCGTTCGCCGTACGCGGTCCCCTGCTCCGGGTCGTTGTCCGAGCCCACGACGAGCATGTTGAACCCGCCCTCGTACGCACTGAGCGCCGTGGCCCCCTTGGCCTTCGGTACTGCCTGCCCCTGGATCTGCACGCCGTCGCCGAGGTCGTCGGTCACCTGCTTGGCGGCGATCGCGGCGACCGAGGCCGAGCTGACGAGGGCCACGGCCGCGACGCCGGACAGGACCTTCGTGATCGTGCCGACGGGGTGGCGGTGCCGGAGACGTCCGTGCCGTGCGATCCCGGTCGCTCGGTTGAGACGGTGGGATCGATCGCGGACGTCGTTCACGGGCACTCCTGTCGTGTGCGGACACGGTGCACGCCGGTGGTACTGGCGTACGGGCAGCGCCCACCCTGTCGGGCGCCGGGGCGTCCCGCACGAGCCCGGTCGGTCCTGGGCCGCGGAGACGGCAACCGGACCACCCTGCCACGAGCACACCTGGCGATTCCGTGCGAGCGTCCCCGGAATCCGCGGTGAGTGCTCAGGCGGCCGTCCGGAACCGTTCCGGCAGTGCGATGAGCGCGTCGGCCAGTTCGACGAGGGCCACAGCACACTCGTCGAGGGCGTCGCGTTCGGCGGCGGCGGTGGCTCGTCCGGCGATCGCCAGGCGCTCCCGACGGGCCACGACGGCGTCGATCCCGTTGGCGAGCGCGACCTCGTCCGAGAAGAAGGCGTCGAGCACGGCACGCTGCGACAGGAGCCAGTCGGCACTGACGGCGGCACCGTTCCGCCGCAACCACCACGACCCGAGCTCGACGAAGACCCCACCCTCGGTCTCGCAGTCCCGCACCCAGGCGACGTCGAACCGGTCGACGCAGCCGGCCGATCCGGCCGACGGCTCGGTGATCATCGTCCGCGCGATCCGGATCCGTTCCGTCATGTGGTCGACGGTCCAGTGCGCGACGACGACACCGACGTAGCGCTGCACGCTCACCAATCGCAGGTTCTCAAGCGGCATGAGGGCTTCGCGCACGGGCGTCCGGGACACCCGCATGTCCTCGGCGATGGCGTCGAGCCGGATGCGCTGGCCGCGTCGGTACACCCCGCGCAGCACGTTGTCGAGCAGCCGGGCGAAGACGGCATCGCGCAGCAGGCTCCTCCGGATGCCGTTCGGATCGTCGTCGCCGCGGCCCGCGCGGTGTTCTGCTCGCCCCATGCCGTCAGGATCACGCACGGCCCACGCCGCCGCGATCGGACGAGGACGAACCGTGGACCGTGCGGTCGGATGCCGCGCTGTGGAGGAGTGCCATGGGAGCACGATGACAGTCGCACTCCCGACGCGCTAAACACTCCGTATACGGAATACTACTTCTTCGGCGCCTCGGCTTCGCGCGTCAGCACCGACAACGGCTGCGTGACGTCCTCGAGTCCCTTGCGCGCCGCGTCGACCCCGAAGATCAGCGCGACGACGCCGCCCGCGATCATCACCGCGGACCCGAGCAGGTACCCCCAGAACAGCGGTTCGCGGGACGACCCGTCGCCGATGAGCGCACCGTAGATCAGCGGGGCGATGGCACCGAAGATCTGCGCCAGCGCGAAGAAGTACGAGATCGCCTGCGACCGGAGTTCGAGCGGGAAGATCTCGCTCACGGTCAGGTAGGCACTCGACGCACCCGCCGAGGCGAAGAAGAACGACACGCACCAGAAGACCACCTGCACGCCGGCGCTGATCGCATCCGCCTGGAACAGGAACGCCGAGGTCGCGAGCACGAGCCCGGACACCAGGTACGTCGAGAAGATCATCTGCCGACGACCCCAGGTGTCGAAGAACCGGCCGAGGATGATCGGTCCGAGCAGGTTGCCGATCGCGAACGGGAAGAAGTACACCGACGTCTCGGCGGTCTTCAGTCCGAAGAAGTTCGTGAGCACCAGTGCGTACGTGAAGAAGATCGCGTTGTAGAGGAACGCCTGCGTGATCATCATCGTCGCGCCGACCAGGGTCCGGGTCGGGTACTGCCGGAACAGCACCTTCACGATCGTCCGGAACTTCACGTTCTCCATGGGCGTGACGGTCATCGCCTTGGACTGGTCGACCTCCGGCAGCCGATGGCCCGTGGCCTTCTCGACCGACTCCTCGATCCGCGCGACCGTGGCCTCGGCTTCCTCTTCGCGCCCGTGGGTCATCAGCCACCGCGGACTCTCGGGGATGTGCCGCCGCAGGAAGATGATCGCGATGCCGAGCACCGGGCCGAGGAAGAATCCGATGCGCCAGCCGATGTTCTCGGCGAAGTTCGCCGTGTCGAGCAGGTAGATGTTGGCGAAGGCGCCGAGCGCGGCACCGCCCCAGTACGTGCCGTTGATCGCGATGTCCACGTGCCCGCGGTACTTGGCCGGGATGAGCTCGTCAATCGCCGAGTTGATCGCCGCGTACTCGCCGCCGATGCCGAGGCCCGCGACGAACCGGAAGGCCGCGAGGAACCAGAAGTCCTGCGCGAGCCCCGCGATGCCGGACCCGATCAGGTAGATGGCCAGCGTGAGGATGAAGAGCTTCCGACGACCCAGCCGGTCGGACATCCGGCCGAAGACGATCGCGCCGACGACCTGCCCGACGAGGTAGATCGTGCCGAGCGAGGCCACCTGCTGCGTCGACAGGTTCAGGTCTGCCTGGAACCCGGCGTTCGACACGATCTGGATCTCGAGGCCGTCGAGGATCCAGGACACCCCGAGTCCCACCACGACACTCCAGTGGAACCGTGTCCACGGCAGTCTGTCCATCCTGGCGGGGACCAGGCTCTTGATCGCCCCGTTCGTCGTCGCGCTGCTCACGAAAGGGGAACCTACGCCGAGATCGCCGCGGTGGTTCAGAGACGGAACGACACGTGTCCGGCGGCGGAGCCGGATCCCCCTATCGAATCCGGCTCCGACGCCGGAATCTCAATCATTGCAATTGCTATGAAAACCCACAAGCGGACTGGAGGCGCGGTGCCAGCTGGCACCGTGCCTCCAGTCCGCAACGGCGTAACGTCGAAGAGGTGACCCGACCCACCATCAGAACGGTCGGCGAGCTCCGCGCCTCTGGGCACGTCCAGAAGTCGGTCCGCGCCGAGATCCGCGACAACCTCCTCCGTGCCCTCCGCGAGGGCTCCGACCCCTGGCCCGGCCTGCACGGCTTCGCCACCACGGTCGTCCCGCAGCTCGAACGTGCCCTCATCGCCGGGCACGACGTCGTCCTGCTCGGTGAACGCGGACAGGGCAAGACCCGCCTGCTCCGCACCCTGCAGGGCCTGCTCGACGAGTGGACGCCGGTGATCACCGGCTCCGAACTCGGCGAGCACCCGTACGAACCGATCACGACCGCGAGCATCCGACGTGCCGAGGACCTCGGTGACGCCCTGCCGATCAGCTGGCGGCACCGGGACGACCGCTACGTCGAGAAGCTCGCGACGCCGGACACCTCCGTCGCCGACCTCATCGGTGACGTCGACCCGATGAAGGTCGCGGAGGGCCGGAGCCTCGGCGACCCGGAGACCATCCACTTCGGCCTGGTCCCGCGCGGCCACCGCGGGATCGTCGCCATCAACGAGCTGCCCGACCTGGCCGAACGCATCCAGGTCGCGATGCTCAACGTGATGGAGGAGCGCGACGTGCAGATCCGCGGCTACGTCCTGCGGCTGCCGCTCGACGTCCTCGTGGTCGCGAGCGCCAACCCGGAGGACTACACGAACCGCGGCCGGATCATCACCCCGCTCAAGGACCGCTTCGGCGCCGAGATCCGCACCCACTACCCGATCGAGCTCGACGACGAGATCGCCGTGATCCGCCAGGAGGCCCAGCTCACCGCCGACGTGCCCGACGCGCTGGTCGAGATCCTCGCCCGGTTCACGCGTGCGCTGCGCGGATCGAGTGCGGTCGACCAGCGCAGCGGTGTCAGCGCCCGTTTCGCGATCGCCGGCGCCGAGACGATCTCCGCCGCGGCCGTGCACCGTGCCGCTCGTCAGGGCGAGGAGCACGCGGTCGCGCGACCGATCGACCTCGAGACGGCGGTCGACGTCCTCGGCGGCAAGATCGAGTTCGAGAACGGGGAAGAGGATCGCGCCGACGAGGTGCTCGAGCACCTGCTCCGCACCGCGACCGCCGAGACCGTCCGCTCTCGGTTCCGCGGCCTGGACTTCGCGGTCCTCGTCGAGGCGCTCGACGGCGGCACGATGGTGACCACCGGCGAGCAGGTCAGCGCCCGGGCGTTCCTCGACGGCCTGCCGAGCATCGGCGAGTCCGACCTGTACGACCAGGTCTGCGAACGACTCGGGGCGACGAACGACGGTGATCGTGCCGGCGCGATCGAGCTCGCACTCGAGGGGCTGTACCTGGCCCGACGCATCAGCAAGGAGTCCGGCGGGCGCGAAGCCGTCTATGGCTAGGCAGAACCGCCGGCTGGCGCGCGACGCCCGGTACGGCAGGTACGAGGACGGTCCGGATCCGCTCGCTCCCCCGGTCGATCTGGCCGAGGCGCTCGACGCCATCGGCGAGGACGTGATGGGCGGCACCTCGCCCGAGCGCGCCATCCGGGAGTACCTGCGGCGTGGCGGGCGGGACCAGCGCGGTCTGGACGACCTGGCACGCCGGGTCGCCGAGCGGCGGCGTGAACTGACGGCGAAGAACAACCTCGACGGCACCCTGCAGCAGGTCAAGCAGCTGCTCGACGATGCCGTGCTCGCCGAACGTGGGCAGCTCGCCCGCGACACCGACCTCGACGACGGCGACCGTGCCCTCGCCGAGATGCAGCTCGACAGCCTCTCTCCCTCGCCCGCGTCGGCCGTGCAGGAACTGCGCGACTACGACTGGAAGAGTCCCGCCGCCCGGCAGAAGTACGAGGAGATCAAGGACCTGCTCGGCCGAGAGGTCCTGGACCAACGGTTCGCCGGCATGAAGCAGGCGCTCGAGGGAGCCACCGACCAGGACCGCGCGGACGTCGCCGCGATGATGCGCGACCTCAACGCGCTGCTCGAGGCACACGCCCGCGGCGAGGACACCCCCGAGCAGTTCGACGCGTTCATGGCACAGCACGGGCAGTACTTCCCGTCGAACCCGCAGGATGTCGAGGAGCTGCTCGACGACCTCGCTGCCCGAGCCGCCGCCGCACAGCGGATGCGGAACTCGATGGCGCAGGAGCAGCGCGACGAACTCGACGCCCTCGCGCAGCAGGCGTTCGGCTCCCCCGACCTCATGGGCCAGCTCTCCCAGCTCGACGGCAACCTCCGCGCGCTCCGGCCCGGCGAGGACTGGGGCGGGTCCGAGCGGATGGAGGGCGAGCAGGGGCTCGGTCTCGGTGACGGCACCGGCGTGTTCCAGGACATCGCCGATCTCGACGCCCTCGCCGACCAGATCGCGCAGTCCGGTCCGGGGTCCGACCTGGACGACCTCGACCTGGACGCCCTCGCCCGACAGCTCGGCGCCGAGGCGGCCGTCGACGCGCAGACCCTGCAGCGCCTCGAGAAGGCCCTGCGGAACTCGGGAGCGATGCGCCGCGGCGCAGACGGGGCGCTCCGGCTCACCCCGAAGGCGATGCGGCAGCTCGGCAAGAGCCTGCTCAAGGACGTCGCGGAGCGGATGTCCGGCCGACAGGGCGCGCGCGACCTCCGGCGGTCCGGGGCCGCCGGGGAGCCGTCCGGCTCGACGCGGCAGTGGCAGTACGGCGACACGGAGCCGTGGGACGTGACGCGGTCGATCACGAACGCGCTCACCCGTACGGCGGCGTCCGGTCGGATGGGGCCGGGTGTCCGACTCGAGATCGACGACGTCGAGGTGCAGGAGACCGAGGCGCGGACGCAGGCCTGTGTCGCGCTGCTCGTCGACACCTCGTTCTCGATGGCGATGGAGGACCGCTGGGTCCCGATGAAGCGCACCGCCCTCGCGCTGCACACCCTCGTGTCGACCCGGTTCCGCGGCGACGACCTGCAGCTCATCGCCTTCGGGCGAGAGGCCGAGGTGATGGACATCGAGCAGCTCGTCGGCCTCGACGCCATGTGGGACAAGGGGACCAACTTGCACCACGCGCTCCTGCTGGCGAACCGGCACTTCCGGAAGCACCCGACCGCCCAACCCGTGCTGCTCATCGTCACCGACGGCGAGCCCACGTCGCACCTCGAACCGAACGGCCAGGTGTGGTTCGGCTACCCGCCAGACCCGATCACGATCGCGCTGTCCGTCCGGGAACTCGAGAACGCCGGACGCCTCGGCGCGCAGACGACGTTCTTCCGGCTGGGTGACGACCCGGGCCTCGCACGGTTCATCGACGCCATGGCGAAGCGCGTCGACGGCACCGTGGTGGCTCCGGAGAACGACGACCTCGGCGTCGCCGTGGTCGGGTCGTACCTCGGGTCCCGACGTGGCGGGAACACCCTGTTCGACGGGTACGGCCGCGACCCCTGGGGGCCGTGAACCGCGGCTTCCGCACCGACTCTTCTCCCGACGACGTCGTCGTCGTATGCTGACGCCAGAGCAGCCCCGGACCCCGGCCGCGACCACCGTTCCACGCGCACCGACGACGACGTCGTGCCGTGGACCAGGCCGACCGAGGGCCCCTGATCCGTCCTCGACCGGCGCGGTGCAGGTCGGTGGGCTCGGTACCCGACGGGACCCACCGACCCGTCTCCGTCAGCGGCGGTCGCCCCGTGGAGCGCTGGTCAGAACAACGGCCAGGGCACCGCGGGGCCGTGCCCGGGTGGCGGCGGGAACACCGCGACGGCCCGGAGCGCGGCGCACCGTGCGCGGAGCGTGTCCACCTCGGCGACGGTGAGGTGCTCGTCGAGTGCCGCACCGAGGTCACCGTGCAGCGCGTCGGTCACGCGGTCGATGCCCTCGAGCTCGTCGGCGTCGAGCGGCTCTCCGATCCACCCCCACAGCACGGTGCGGAGCTTGTGCTCGACGTGGAACGCGAGCCCGTGGTCGACGCCGAACCGGTGCCCGTCGGGCATGGCGAGCACGTGCCCGCCCTTGCGGTCCGCGTTGTTCACCACGACGTCGAACACGGCCATGCGCCGGAGGGCCGTGGTGTCCTCGTGCACGAGCGTCACCGGACGGTCCCGCTCGTCGATCGCCTCGAGCACGGGCAGCCACGGTGCGTCCTCGGCGTCGGCGTCCTCGGTGGGGACGAGGTCGACCGCGTCCTGCTCGGGGTCGACGTCCTGCCAGCGCTGGACCATGCCGCGACCGAACGGCCCGTCGCCCATCCACGTGGGCGGGACGATGCCCCACCCGAACGCCTCGGACACCAGGTAAGCGGCGACCTCGCGATCGGCCAGCGTGCCGTCGGGGAAGTCCCAGAGCGGGCGTTCACCCTCGATCGGCTTGTAGACCACTGACTCGCCGTCGAGGTCGGCCAGGAACGTGGCGTTGGATGCTTCGCGGATGCGTGCCCGGATGGACAGCGATCCGTCGCTCATGCGTCGCCGGGAGGACGGCCGGCGGCGACGATCTCCCGGGTGCGGGCGACGAAGGCTCGGGCGGTGCCGACCGGGATCTTCACCTGGAACAGTTCGGCGGGTTCGGGGATCTCGACGACGGCCTCGATCTCCTCGCCGTCGTCGTTCGTCTCGGCCACGATCTCGATCTCGTCGTCGATCGGGTAGGCCTCGATGACCACCTGGGCGGTCGCCGGGTCGAACCCGAGGCTCAGGGCGCCCGCACGGAACTCGGGTTCGACGGGCTGGTCGAGCGGGGCACCGTCGTGGAGCTCGGTCGGAGCCGCCGGCGGGACGCTGAAGCGGTTGTCCTCCACCGTCGCGACCTCGTCGAGGAGTTCGTCGATCTTGTCCGCGAGGACGGCCGACTGCTCCTTCTCGAGCGCGACGCTCGTCACGCGGCGACCGTCGCGCGCCTGGAGGTAGAAGGACCGCTCGCCCGGGAGGCCGACGGTCCCGACGACGAGACGGTCCGGCCAGTCGAAGCCGTGCACGATGGTGGGCATACCGGCATTGTAGGAGCGCCGGCCGACACGCGTTCAGGCCCTGCCGGTACCCGTCTGGGACTCAGGCGTCGCACCGTCCCCGTGACCGGCACCACCGCCCACCGCCGCGTCCCCGGACGGCGCGGGAGCGGCGGCGAGCCAGGCGAGGTCGCCGGACTCGGTGTTCGACGCGACGACCTCGGGCCGGTGCTCCCCGTAGCGCACGATGGACACCGATGCCGGGCCGACCGCGATCCGCTGGAACAGGTCGAGGTGCATGCCGAGGGCGTCGGCGAGCACGGACTTGATGACGTCGCCGTGGCTCACCGCGACCCACACGGCGTTCGGCCCGTGCGCTGCCTCGACCTCGGCGTCGATGCGCCGGATCGCCGCGACCGCACGGGACTGCATGCCCTGCATCGACTCACCACCCGGGAACACGACTGCGCTCGGGTTCGCCTGCACCGTCCGCCAGAGCGGCTCCTTCGCCAGGTCGGCCAGCTTCCGTCCCTGCCAGTCGCCGTAGTCGCACTCCGTGACCGCGCGTTCGATGCGGGTCTCGGGCGTGCCCGGCTGCCGTTCCAGCAGGGCACGGGAGGTCTGGCGGCAGCGCTCGAGCGGGCTGGACACCACCGCGGCGAGGGGCACCGCGGCGATCCGCTCCGCCGTGCGCGCTGCCTGCTGACGGCCGACCGCGTCGAGTGCGACTCCCGCCGTCCGTCCGGCGAGCAGGCCGGTCGCGTTCGCGGTGGTGCGTCCGTGCCGGACGAGGAGGACGGTCGCCATGTGCCCGATCCTAGGCCGCTCGGACGGCGACCCCGTCCGTCAGCCGCCCGTCCACCACGGTCACGAGCTCGTCGAGGACGTCCCGGTGCACCATGTCGTGCGTCACCAGCATCGTGGCGGTACCGCGCTCGTGTGTGAGCCGGGCGATGAGCTCCATGATCGCCGCGCCCCGCTCCTGGTCGAGTGCGCTCGTCGGTTCGTCGACGAGCAGGACGTCGGGTTCGTGCACGAGCGACCGGGCGATCGCGACGCGCTGCCGCTGCCCGCCGGACAGTTGGGCAGGACGCTTGTCGCCCTGCCCGGACAGCCCGACCGCGTCCAGCAGCTCGTCGACGCGCGCTCGGGTGACCGCCCCGCGACGACCACCACCGAGGTGCTCCATCACGAGCACCTGCTCGCGCGCGGTCAGCGACGGCAGCAGGTTCGACTGCTGGAAGACGATGCCGATCCGCTCCCGGCGGAGCGCGGTGGCCTCACCGGGCGAGAGCGCAGCAGCGTCGACCTCTGCGGAACCGGCCCCTCCGCCGATCAGCACCCGGCCCGAGTCGGGTCGGATGAGCGTCGCGGCGACCGCGAGCAACGAGGACTTCCCGGAGCCGGACGGACCGGTGATCCCGGTGACCACGCCGGCCCGGGCGCTGAGGGACACGTGGTCGACCGCGGTCACGCGGCGGTCGCCGTCGGGGAAGGTCAGGGTGACGTCGTCGAGGGTGATCATCGGTTGCTCCCGAGTGCGGTGAGGGGGTCGGCGGCGGTGACGGTCCGGAGGGCGACGGCCGCTCCGGCGAGTCCGAGCGCGGCCATCGCGACCGCGGGGACGAGGGTGGTGAGTGGGCTGAGGAGGAAGGGGAGCGCCCCACCGGCGAGCGCTCCGAGCCCGACGACGGCGGCCGTCCCGACGCCGATGCCGACGACGAGCACCACGAGCGCCTGCCCGAGGGCGTCGCGGACGAGCGACCCCGTGCTCGCGCCGAGCGCCTTGAGCACCGCGACGTCACCGGCGCGCTGCATCGTCCACACCGTGAAGAACGCGCCGACGACCAGGGCGGACACGCCGAAGAGCATCGCGATCATCAGGGCGAGGGACCCGACCTCCGACTTGAACGTCTCGAGCGCCGTCAGCGAGCCGAGGTGCGACGCCGCCGACGTGTGCGTCCGAGCGGCCACGGCGTCCCAGTCGGGCGAACCACTCACCGCGAGCACGGTCGGTGCTCCGTCCCCTCCGAGCCGGCGGTCGGCGGCTGCCCAGGCGTCCGACGTCATCGCAAGCACCGGCGTGTGGCTGTACCAGGCGTCGCCGCCCACCGAGGCGACCCGGTAGGTCGTCCCGGTGATCGTCACGCGGTCGCCGACACCGACGCCGAGGTCGGACGCGGCGGCGGCCGACAGGCCGACCTCGTCGTCCCGATCCGGCGCGAGCGCAGCGACCGTTCCGGTTCCGGCACCAGCGGCGGGCAGCCCGAACAACGCGACGCCGACCGCCGACCCGCCGGAGCCTGAGGCGGAGCCCGAGCCCGAAGCCGCACCCGCGGTCGCCCGTCCCTGCACGATGCCCACCGGGACCACCTCGTCGACGCCGGCCGCCGTCTGCCAGCCGACCCGCGCCTCCCGGCCGATCGTGGACTCGCCGAAGGACGGCTGCCCGCTCGAGGGCTGCTGCAGCACGAGTCGGTTCCCCGGCAGGCCCAGCACGGCCGAGACGTTCTGGGCGGCGAGCCCGCCGGTGAGGCCCGCGAGGAAGCCCACGAGCAGGGTGATGAGCGCGACGACGGAGCCGATGAGCACGAAGCGTCCGCGGGCGAACCGGAGATCGCGCCAGGCGACGAACACGGTGGTCCCTTCCCGGTGGCGGACCGTCCGCAACCGTGGTCCCAGCCTCGCGATGCCGGCCCCGCGGGACATCGCCGGCCGGGTTGGTCCTCCGGTCGAACTTTCGGTTGATCCGCCGCGCCCCACCGCTCCGTACGCTGGGAGGGACATGGCGCACAGCACCCTCACCCCGGTCTTCGTCGGTCTGCGGACCGGCCTGCACGTGCTGTTCGCCGCGCTCCTCGTGCTCGTCGTCGTCCGCATCGTCGTCGTCGGCGCACCGGGGTCGTGGGTCTCGCTCGCGCTCTCGGTCGTGTTCGCGGGCGTCTACCTGCTCGGTGCACTCGTCGCCCGGAACGCCTCGCGGCGAGGGCTCACCGGTGCCGCCTGGATCCTCGCGCTGACCCTCGTCTGGATCGCGCTGCTGGTCCTGGTGCCCGAGGCCGCCTACCTCGTCTTCCCGCTCTTCTTCCTCTACCTGCACGTCCTGCCGCGTGTGGTCGGTCCGGTCGCCGTGGTCGTCGCGACACTCGTCGCCGTCGTCGCGCTCGGACTGCACGGCGGCTTCACGGTCGGCGGCGTCGTCGGTCCGCTGGTCGGCGCCGGCGTCGCGCTCCTCATCGGGCTCGGCTACCGGGCGCTCGCGCGCGAGGCAGTGGAGCGCGAGGCCCTCGTCGCCGAGCTCCTCGCCACCCGCGACCGGCTAGCGGCGACGGAGCACGAGCAGGGCGTGCTCGCCGAGCGTGCCCGGCTCGCGCGGGAGATCCACGACACGGTCGCGCAGGGCCTGTCGAGCATCCAGATGCTCCTGCACGCCGCCGAGCGCGCCGACGGCGAACGCCCGGGCCTCGAGCACATCCGGCTCGCCCGGGAGACCGCGGCCGACGGCCTGGCGGACACCCGGCGCTTCATCCGCGAGCTCACTCCCCCGTCGCTCGACCAGGGACTCGGTGCCGCGCTGCGCCGCCTGGCCGAGCAGCAGTGGACCCGCGACGGGTTGACCGTGGAGGTCGACGTGCCGGAGGTCTCGCTGCCGATGGACGTGCAGACGGCGCTGCTGCGCATCGCACAGGGCGCGGTCGCGAACGTGGTGCAGCACGCGGACGCGGCGACCGTCCGGCTGTCGCTCGCGGTGGACGGACAGGAGGCACGACTGACGGTCGCGGACGACGGCGTCGGTTTCGAGCCGGTCACCGCACGGGACCGCGCGTGGTCGACCGACTCGTTCGGGTTGCGTGCGATGGAGGACCGCGTCGGGCAGTTCGGGGGTCGGCTCGACATCACCTCGGCACCGGGCCGCGGCACCACCCTCGTCGCCGTGCTGGAGGTGCCGTGATCCGGGTCCTCATCGCCGACGACCACCCCGTCGTCCGGGCGGGGTTGCGGGCGCTGCTCGACGCCGAGGACGACCTCGAGGTGGTCGGCGAGGCATCGACGCCGTCCACCGCGGTCGCCCTCGCCGAGTCCCTGGCGCCGGAGCTCGTGCTGATGGACCTGCAGTTCGGACAGGACGCCACCGGTGCCGATGCCACCCGTCGGATCCGGGCACTCGACGCGCCGCCGTACGTGCTCGTGCTGACGAACTACGACTCCGACGGCGACATCCTCGGCGCTGTCGAGGCGGGTGCGAGCGGCTACCTGCTCAAGGACGCGCCGCCGCACGAACTCGTCGCGGCCGTCCGCGCGGCGGCGTCGGGGCAGAGCGCACTCGCTCCCGCGATCGCCGGCCGGCTGATGGCCCGGATGCGGTCACCGCAGGTCTCGCTGTCCGCGCGGGAGATCGAGGTGCTGCGGCTCGTCGCCGAGGGCGCCTCGAACGGTGACGTCGCCGCGCGCCTGCACATCAGCGACGCCACCGTGAAGTCGCACCTGGTCCACGTGTTCTCGAAGCTCGGGGTGTCGTCCCGCACTGCCGCCGTGTCCGAGGCACGCTCCCTCGGCATGCTGCGCTGACGTCGTCCTGCGGCCGTTCCCTTGACTCGGGGCCGTTGCAACGTTCTGATGGCCCCATGATCGGGCGCCACCGCGCGGCACTCTTCGCCACGTCGACGATGACCGGGTTCGGGATCGCCTCGTGGATCACCCGCACACCCGCGGTCCGTGACGAGCTCGGGGCGTCGATCGAAGCGATGGGCATCGTGCTGCTCGGCCTGTCGATCGGCTCGATGATCGGCATCCTCGGCGCCGGGGTGCTCGTCCGCCGCCTGGGCACACGGCCGCTCATCGTGGTTGGTGGGATGCTGCCCGTCGCCGGAATGCTCCTCGTCGCGCTGCTCGCCCCCGCGCAACTGCCGATCGGGGTGTGGGCCGGGCTGTTCCTCATCGGGTTCGGGTCGGGCGTCGCCGAGATCGGTCTCAACGTCGAGGCCGCCGCGGTCGAACGACAGCTGTCCCGACCCGTCGTCCCCGTGCTGCACGCGTGCTTCAGCCTCGGCACGGTCATCGGAGGCACCGCCGGCATCGTCCTGACTGCCGTCCGCACCCCCGTGCTCGTGCACCTGCTCGTCGCCGCCGTCGTGATGGCCGGGCTCGCGACCTTCGCCGCCGCGAACCTGCGGCCGGTGCCCCGCGTCACACCGGACCCGTCCGCCGAAGCCGTCGCCACGCCGAGCCTGCGGTCGGTCATCACCTGGCAGGTGCTGCTCATCGCCGTGATCACCCTGGCGATGGCCTTCGCCGAGGGTGCGGCGAGCGACTGGCTCCCCCTCCTCATGACGACCGACCACGGTGCGCCCGAAGCCGTCGGCTCGCTCGTGTTCACCGGGTTCGCGCTCGCCATGTTCGTCGGGCGCTCCGCCGGCACCCCGCTCGTGGCACGCTTCGGCCGGGCACCGGTGATCCGCGTGTGCGCCGCCGTCGGAGCCGTCGGTGTCCTGCTCGTCGTCGTCTCGCCGAACCCGGTGCTGACCGCAGCGGCCGCCGGGGTCTGGGGCCTCGGGATCGCCCTCGGGTTCCCGCTCGCGATCTCCGCCGCGGGCGACCACCCGACCGACGGCGACCGACGTGTGTCCGTGGTCGCGACCGCGGGCTACATCGCGTTCCTCGCCGGGCCGCCCGCGCTCGGGTTCCTCGGGGAGCACCTCGGGTTGCAGACGGCGATGCTCGTGCCGGCGGCCCTGCTCGTCGTGGCGCTGCTGGCGGCTCCGGCCACCCGCAGCCGCGCGACGGTCGACACACCGGCATCTCCGGTCCCGACGGCGCCCGCCCCCTGATCGACGGATGACCGTCCCTGTCGGGGAAGGCCAGCGGTCGCCTCCTTGATTCGGCATACTTTTCACGCGCCGCGGACGGTGCCTCGTTCATCCGCTCCGGACACGAGCGCGGCCGCCCCGCAGCGCGCGGCGGGTAGCGGACAGCGGTTTCGCGCCGCAGCAGCGTTCACACCAGGATGGGTCCGTGCTCGTCTCCATCGTCTACATGAGCCGCGCGGCCGCCCCCTTCGATGATGCCGCCCTCACCCAGCTCCTGCGCGACGCACGGCTTCGGAACGAGGCGCTCGGCGTCTCCGGGCTGCTGCTCGCCAAGGACGGCCGGTTCATGCAGTTGCTCGAGGGCCCGGCGTGGAGCGTCGACGACCGGTTCGCCGCGATCTCGCGTGACCCGCGGCACGGCGAGGTGAAGTCGCTCATCCGCGAGGACATCGAGCGCCGTCGGTTCGACGGTTGGTCGATGGCCTACCGCGCGCTCGACGACGCGGACGTCGATGGCGAGGAGGGGTTCAGCCCGTTCCTGACCGACACCATCGACTTCCCCCGCTCGTTCGACCGCACGAGCGCTGCCTGGTTGCTGAAGTGGTTCCGCGATCGCGAGCTCCACGACCGCTGATCCGTCGTCAACCGCGTGCGAACGCCAGGCTCTCCGCGACGATGTCGACCACCGTCGCGAGTTCGTCCTCGTCGCGCGGCCCGTAGACCATGAACTCCGTGCCGAAGTCCGCGTAGCCGTGTGGCTCGGCCCACCCGAGGTCGATGAGCTCCCGCCCGCGGTCCTCGGGCAGCACGAGGTGCACGCTCGTGTCGGCGACGCCGTGCAGGTGCACTGGTTCGAGCCGCTTCCCGGGAGCCAGTGAGCGCTCGGGGGACGACTCGACCTCGCAGTCGGTGAGGAACACGGCGCGGGAACTCGCCGGCGACACCTGGCTGTGGCCCTCGACGACGTCCGGCAGTGCGAACACGGCCGCGACCAGGCGCCCCCACAGTTCGGGCGGCGCGAGCTGGTCGACCTGTCGGTGCGGGCCGTCCGTCGAGGTCATCGGCGTCGATCCGCGTCGAGGAAGTGTCATGACCTCAGGCTGCCGTGGTGAACGTCTCCGCCACGACCCCCAGCAGGCGGGTCCGGTGCTGCGGGTCGGCCGTTCCGGACAGCACCACGTGCCACATCGTTGCCACCGCCGCGTACAGGTCCGCCCGACCGGACCGGACGTCGGACACCAGCTGCACGCCCGTGAAGTACGGCACGACGGTGGCCCCGAGCTGCTCCGCGGAGAGCTCGGTCCGGAGCTCCCCGGCCGCGATCGCCAGCCGGAAGACGTCGACGATCCCGGCGATCCACTGCTCGTAGAAGCTGGCGGTGGCAGCGGCGAACTCACCCCGCTCGAGCGAAAGTCGGATCCCGGCGCGGACGATCGGGTCGGTGCGGAGCAGGTCGGCGATGCCCTTCGACGCCCCGATCAGCGCGGACGCGGGCGAGCTGTCGGTGTGACTGACGACCGCGAACGTGCGGACGTTCTGCTCGTCGATGACGGCGAGCGCCATGGCGAGCTTCGTCGGGAAGTGGAAGTGCAGCGCCCCCTGGGACACGCCCGCGGTGCGGGCGACGCCCGCGACCGTCGCGCTGGCGAAGCCGGCGCGGTCGAACTCCTCCGCCGCGGCCCGCAGGATCTGCTCACGTCGTTCCACCCCACCAGTCTGACGGCCTGGAGGCGCGGGGCGGGCCCGCACCGCGCCTCCAGTCAGGGGGTTGTCGCGTTGGACGCGACTACGTGAGTGCCAGGAGCGTGTTCACCTGCTCGTTGATGCCGGTGAGCGTCCGGATCGACTTGCCGTTGGCGTAAACGTCGTCGAACGCGGGCTGCAGGAGCGCCTGCACGTCCGCGGGGTTGCGGGTCACCGGGAAGAGGAACGTGGTCTTCTCCTCGACCTGGCGGGTGAACGCGGAGACGTCCAACCCGCGCTTCTCGAAGGACGCGACAGCGGCCTGCGTCCCTGCCGGCCGCGCGGGGAACACGATGCCGGCCTTGCCGACGATCGTCTGCGCGGCGTCGCTGCCGAGGTACGCCACCCACTTCGCGGCGGCCTCGGGGTCCTTCGCCTGCTTCGTGATCGAGTCCCCGAGCCCGTTGAACATCGAGGCGCGGTGCCCGACCGGGCCGACGGGCGTGGGGGCGACCGCGATGTCAAGGTCCTTCATCCCGAGGTACGTGCCGATCATCCAGGAGCCGTTGAACGACAGGGCGCACTTCCCGGAGCCGAGCTGCACGTCGGGCCCGGTGGTGGTGGAGAACACCCCGTACTTCGCCATGTAGCCCTTCTCGGCGAGGCGGTAGTACCAGGCGAGCGTGTCCTGCACGACCTTCTCGTCGTAGCGGAACTTGTCGCCCCAGGGGTTCTCGTTCGTGTAGAACCAGTCGATCGACCCGGTGAACGGCGACCACTGTGTCTGCCCGAAGCCGTCACCGCCGGACCCGTTCGACGAGATGCCGTAGACCGCGACGTCGTCCTTGTCGAAGCCCCGTTCGTCCCCACGCCGCCCCTTGGTGTCGACGGTCAGGTGGGCGAGCATCCGTTCGAACGAGCCGCCGTCGTCGGGGTTCCACTCGAGGTCGGCGAGGTCGGCGTCGGACACGTCGGCCTTCGCCATCGCTTTCCGGTCGTAGAACATCGCGATGGTGTCCCAGTCCTTCGGCGACCCGTACCGGTGACCGTCCTTGCCCTTCCAGAGCTCGGCGAGCCCGGACTGGTAGTCGGCGTCCCGGATGCCCTTGGTGGCCTCGAGCTCGTCGAGCTTGTAGAGCACGTCGAGGTCGGAGTACTGCGGGAACTTCGTCAGGTGGTCGGTGAACACGTCGGGCGCGGTGCCGGCGATGAACCCGGCGGTGAGCTTCGTCCAGTAGTCATTCCACCCGAGCTGCGTGATCTTCACGGTGATGTCGGGGTTCTCGCGGTGGAAGGCGTCGGCGACGGCCTGGTAGGCGGGCAGCTGGTTCGAGTCCCAGAGCCAGTAGCTGACGGTCCGGGTGCCGGTCCCCGAGGTCGAGCGGCGGCCGGGCGACGAGCACGCGGCGAGCGCACCGAGCGCCAGGGCGGAGGCACCGCCGGCGAACAGGGCGCGGCGGGAGAGCGAGTTGGTCATCTGGTGCCTACTTGATTCCGGAGAAGCCGATGGAGTTGACGATGCGCTTGGCGAAGACGCCGAACAGCACGATCATCGGGAGCGCCGCCACCAGGGTCGCGGCCATGAGCCCGGCCCAGTCGGTGCCGGACTGCGGGGTCTGCGACTTGAAGACGCCGAGCGCGACGGTGAGGACCCGGGAGCTGTCCGTGTACGACACCATCAGCGGCCAGAAGTAGTCGTTCCAGCTCGTGATGTACGTCAGGACGGCGAGGGTGGCGATCGGAGCGGCGGCCATCGGGATGACCAGGCGGAAGAACACCCGGACCTTTCCGGCGCCGTCGATGAGGGCCGCCTCCTCGACCTCCTTCGAGATGCCGAGGAAGAACTGCCGCAGGAAGAACACCGCGAACGGGGTCATGAACATCGTCGGCAGGGCGATGCCGAGCAGGTTGTCGACGAGCCCGAGCTGCTTGATGAGCGTGAAGTTCGGCAGCAGCGTGAAGATCGCGGGGACCATGAGGCCGGCGAGGAACACCGCGAACACCTTGTCACGCCCGGGCCAACGCAGGCGGGCGAAGGCGTAGGCGGCCGCGGCGGAGAAGAACACCTGGCCGACGGTGACGAGGGTCGAGACGATGACGGAGTTGCCGAGGTAGCGCCAGAAGTTCAGCGCGGCGCCGGAGCCGCCCTGCTCCAGGGCCTCCTTCGTGGACTGCAGGCCGAAGACCCGCTCGAACCCACCGAGGCTGAACCCGACGGGTAGCAGCGAGGTCGGGTCGGAGTTGATCGCGCCGTTCGACGACAGGGCCGTGCGGAGGATCCAGTAGAAGGGGAACAGCGTGATGACGATGACGGCGATCATCGCGGCCCACGCGAGGATCCGGCCGATCGACGGGCGTCGACGGTGCGCGGCACCCGGGCGGGGCTGACGCTTCGTGGTGACGGAACGGGTGAGTGTCGTGGTCATGATCGGGACGCTCCGTTCAGTCCAGGTCCGACTCACCCGAGCGGGTGAGGCGGTACTGGATGATCGTGATGATGCTGAGGACGATGAGCAGCGCGACCGACACGGCGGACGCGTAGCCGAACTGGAACCGCCCGAAGGCCAGGTTGTAGATGTAGTTCTGCACGACGTTCGTGGCGTTCGCGGGGCCGCCCTGTGTCGTCACCGCGACGGTGTCGAACACCTGGAACGACCCGATGACGGTGATGATCAGCACCAGCGACAGGATCGGACGGAGCAGCGGCACGGTGATGCGCCAGAACATCTTCCACTCGCTCGCGCCGTCGATGCGCCCGGCCTCGTAGACCGTCTCGGGCAGCGACTGCAGGCCGGCGAAGATGAGCAGCGCCGTGTAGCCGACGTGCCGCCAGACGTTGATGAGCGCGATCGAGGGGATGCCCCAGACGTCGCTCTGCAGGAACGGGATGCGGTCGAGACCGAGGGCGGCGAGCATCTCGTTGCCGATGCCGAGCTGGGTGTCGAGGATCCAGAGCCACACGAGCGCCGCGACGACGTTGGACACGAGGTACGGCGCGAGGACGATACCGCGCACGAAGGTCGACTTCGTCAGGCGGTGCATCATCACGGCGATGAAGAGCGCCACGACCGTCTGGATCACGATGTTGATGACGACGTACTCGACGGTGACGACCATCGAGTGCCAGAAGATCGAGTCTTGGGCGAGCCGGACGTAGTTCTGCAGGCCGGTGAACTCCGGCGGGGTGAGCAGGTTGTAGGACGTGAAGCTGAGGTAGATGCCCCGGACGGTCGGCCACGCCAGGAACACGGCGAAGCCGACCGCCGCCGGTGCGATGAACACCAGGGCGAGCCAGAGGTCGTTCCGGGGGCGACGCCTCGGTGAGGTCGTCCGGGCACGGGCGAGGGTGGCTCCCCTGCTCCGTGGGCGGGTGGTCGTCAAGGGTGACGACACAGGGCTCTCGGTGGCCATCGCGACTCCTTCGTCTGCGGTGGACTGACGTGCAGCAGTCCGTGACCCGGGAATCTACACGTGGGGACAATTGGTCACAAGAGCTAATTTTTGTTGTCGATCCAAGGGTTGTCACGAGTAGACAACCGTGTCAGGATGGCCCCCGATCGCATCGGAGCGACCTGCTCGGCGACGCATCCCACACCCCTGGAAAGGTCACTGATGATCTCAATCGGAATGGTCGGCGCAGGCCAGTTCGCCCCGCAGTTCGCGAAGCTGTTCAAGCTCCACCCCGACGTCGACCGGGTCTTCGTGACCGACCTCGTCGACGACCGCGCATCGGAGCTCGTCGAGTCGCAGCACCTCGACGGCACGTTCGACGACTTCGACGCCGTCCTCGCCTCCGACGTCGACGCGGTGGCGATCTTCACGCAGCGATGGACGCACGGCCCCCTCGTGGTCAAGGCCCTCCGCGCCGGCAAGCACGTGTACTCCGCCGTGCCGATGGCGATCTCCGTCGAGGAGATCAGCGCGATCATCGAGGCCGTCCGCGAGACCGGACTCACCTACATGATGGGCGAGACGAGCTACTACAACCCGGCGACGGTGTTCGCGCGGAAGCAGGTCGCCGAGGGCGCGTTCGGCCGGGTGTTCTACGCCGAGGGCGACTACGTCCACGACATGGACCTCGGCTTCTACGCCGCGTACCAGTTCAGCGGCGGCGACCAGTGGAAGCGGACCGCCAGCTACCCGCCCATGCTCTACCCGACGCACTCGGTCGGTGGCGTCCTCGGCGCGATCCCCGGCCACGCCGTCAGCGTCAGCTGCATCGGCGTCAAGGACGACCGCGGCGACGGGGTGTTCGACAAGGACGTCAGCCAGTTCGACAACGACTTCTCGAACGCCACCGCCCTGTTCGAGCTCGACAACGGCGGGGTCATGCGCATCAACGAGATGCGCCGCGTCGGCTACCCGTCGCACATCCGCGAGTCCCGCTTCCGCTACTTCGGCACCGAGGCCAGCTTCGAGCAGCTCGCGAAGGTCAGCGTCTGGCAGGACAAGGAGGACTCGCACGACATCAGCGACCGGATCAACACCAAGGCGACGATGGACCTCGACGACCCGCGCCTGGCCGGGGTCGATCCCTCGCTCCGCGACGCGTTCGTCTCCGGCTACGCCGAGGTGCACGACACCGACCGCCTGCCGGCCGAGTACGCCGGGGTGCCGACCGGGCACGAGGGCAGCCACCAGTTCCTCGCCGACGACTTCGTCCGCGCCGTCGTCGACCGCACCCTGCCGCCGGTGAACGCCTGGACCGCCGCACGGTTCACGCTCCCCGGCATCATCGCCCACCAGTCCGCGCTGCAGGGCGGCGTGCGCCTCGAGGTGCCGGACTTCGGCGACGCTCCCGCGACGGCAGATGCCGCGTCCGCGACTGGTGCGGCCTCCGTCTAGGATCACAACAACCGTCGTTCGGGTGCCGGTCCACACGGACCGGCACCCGAACTCGATCCAGGAGGTGGCCGTGACCAGCCCGACGACCCCGAGGGCGGTCACCCGCGCGGACGTCGCCCGGTACGCGGGCGTCAGCACCTCCGTCGTCAGCTACGTCGTGCACGACGGGCCTCGACCCGTGGCCGCCGAGACGGCCGCCCGGGTCCGGGACGCCATCCGGGTCCTCGGGTACCGCCCGAACGCGAGCGCGCAGGCACTCCGCACCGGGTCGTCGAAGATGCTCGGGCTCATCGTCCCCGAGCTCGACAACCCGCTCTGGTCCGAGGTCGCGATCGCGGTCGAACAGGCCGCGGCCGACCGTGGCTACGACGTGCTCATCTCGAGCAGCGACGGCGACGTCGCCCTCGAACGCGACCGCATGCGCAGCCTGTCCGCACGGCAGGTCGACGGGCTCATCGTCACGAGCATCATGACCCGCCCGGACCTCTCCACCGTGGTCGACCCCGGGTTGCCCATGGTGCTGCTCAACACCTTCTTCGAGGTCCCCGAGTTCGCCAGCACCGGCGTGGACGCCCGTCGCGGTGCCTTCGACGGGACCGCGCACCTCGCTGGGCACGGCTACTCGTCGATCGGGCTCGTCATCGGGCACGCGGGTTCCGACACGGATCTCCGCGAACAGGGTTGGCAGGACGCCCTCCGCGAGCACGGCGTGCAGGACGGCCCCATCGTCCGCACCGAGTTCTCCCGCGCGGGCGGCTACACGGCCGGCCTCCGCATGTTCGGGTCCGCGAACCGACCGCGCGCCGTCTTCGTCAGTTCCGACATGCAGGCCGTCGGGGTGCTCCGTGCTCTGTACGAGCTCGGCCTCTCCGCGCCGGAGGACGTCGCGATCGTGTCGTTCGACGGCACCGCCGAGGCCGACTTCACGAATCCGCAGCTCACCGCGGTGCGACAGCCGATCGACGCGATGGCGGCCGGCGCGGTCGACCGGGTCCTCGGTCGCGTGGCTGGCGAGCAGTGGCACCGCGACCTCGTGCCGGCCGAGTTGGTGCTCGGCGCGAGTTGCGGGTGCGACGTGCGTCGCTGACGCACCCGTCTACCGGACTGGAGGCACGGTGCGGGCCCGACCCGCGCCTCCAGTCCGTCAACTGGTCACGTTCCGGACGCGTGCCCCTGCACCGCCTCGAGGTCCCCGAGCGGGACGCGGCGCTGCGCGACGCGCGTCACGGCTGCAGCCTCGACCGGCTCGCCGGTCTCAGCGTCGACGAACCGCAGGTCCGACTTCAGAGCGGTGCGGCGGTGCCGGTCGGCCCAGCCACCGAGTGCGAGCAGCACCAGTGAGAGATCGCGCCCGGCCTCGGTCAGGACGTACTCGTCGCGCGCTCGCCCACCCTCGGGCTTGTAGGCGTGCCGCTCGAGCACGCCACCCTCGACGAGCGAGCCGAGACGGGCGGTGAGGACCTCGCGCGGGATGCCGAGGCTCTGCTGGAACTGACTGAAGCGGGTGGAGCCGGCGAGGGCGTCGCGGACGATCATGAGCGTCCACTTCTCGCCGAGGACGTCGAGGGAGCGCGCGATGGGGCAGCGCTCGTCGCCGCCGAGGATGCCGAGCATGCGTCCATCGTAACTGGGTTCGGAATGCAGACACAACGTGCTAGGTTCGGTTTCCGTACCCAACATCTCTCGACTGGAGCACTCATGACCGACCTCATCGACGCGATCGTCCTCGTCACCGGAGCGAACGGCGGCCTCGGCGCCGAGTTCGTGCAGCAGGCCCTCGACCGTGGCGCCGCCAAGGTCTACGCGACCGCACGGAACCCCCGCACCTGGGACGACGATCGCATCGTTCCCCTCTCCCTCGACGTGACCAGCCAGGCGAGCGTGGACGCCGCGGCCCGCACCGCGGCGGACGCCACCATCGTCGTGAACAACGCCGGTGTCGGCGGCTCGACCCCGTTGCTCGAGACCTCCGTCGAAGACGTCGAGCGCGTCTTCGCCACCAACGTCTTCGGTGCACTGCGGGTCGCCAAGGCCTTCGCGCCGACCCTGGCAGGCGGTGCCCTCGTCGACGTGCACTCCGTGCTGAGCTGGATCGCGCTCGGCAACGGGTACTCGGCGTCGAAGGCCGCGTTCTGGTCGCTGACGAACTCGCTGCGCCTCGAGCTCGCACCGCAGGGCACGCAGGTCGTCGGCGCGCACCTCGGGTACACCGACACCGGGATGACGGCGGACCTCGACGTCGAGAAGGCCGACCCCGCGGTGATCGTCGCCGCCATCTGGGACGCGGTCGAGGCCGGCGAGCACGAGGTGCTGGCGGACCAGATCAGTCGGGACGTGCGGGCTGGGCTGAGCGCGCCGCTGGCGGCGCTGTACCCGGGGCTCGCCGCGGCGGTCTGACCGCAGCGACCGCAGCCCCCGCCGCTACCATGACCGCATGGTGACGACGGGGGCGGTCGCGGTGCGACGGACGGGGTGGACGTCAGCGAGGTGGGCTGCGCTGTACTGGGTGACGGTCGCGCTCGGGGTGGTCGGCGGCGGCGGGTCCTGGCTCTGGCTGTACCTGGCCTCCGAGGAGGCCACGCGTGGCGCGACCCCGGACCGAACGGGCGCGAACCCGGGCATCCCCATGGGGCTGACCGGGCTCGTGATCGGCCACGTGGTGGGGTTGGTCCTGCTGCTCATCACGGCGCGGCTCGCTCGACGCCGGGGTCGTTCGGTCGCGCTGTTCGCGATCGTCGGGCTCCTCATCGGATCCGGCATCGGGTTGGCGCTGCCGCTCCAGCTGACCGGCGGGCGGGTGGTCGCACCATGGCCGCACACGCCGTTCGTGCCCTGAAACGCGGTTGCTCGATCGGTGTCAGCCGTGGGCTCCGCGGCCGGTGATGCCCCGGGTACTGGCGGTGATCGACGCGCGCTCGTCGTCGGTGAGCCCGGCCACGCGGAGGATGCGGACGAGGACGTCGCTCTTCTGCTCGAGGTAGTCGTCGATGTCCGTCGCAGCTGCGGCAGCCTGACGCTTGACCGCGGCGTACTCCTCGCGCAGGACGCCGTCCGCACGCAGGACGTCGCGCACGGCGAGGTGGTTCCGCAGCGCGAGCGACCCCTCTGAGACGACGTACGTGTTGCTCGGCGCGAAGCGGTTCGGAGTACGGAACGCCTGACGCCCCGGGATGCCGAGGTCACCGCGGGGCTCGAAACCGATCGTCGCGAGCGCTGCGACGGTCGCTGGGACGTCGGCGGCGGTCACGATGACGTCGACGTCGATCACCGGTTTCGCCGCCAGGCCCGGGACGGCGGTGCTGCCCACGTGCTCGATGCGGCACGGGACGCCGGCAGCGCGGAGTGCATCGTCGTACGCCCTCCGGAGCACCTCGAGGCGCCGCGGCCACTCCGCTCGGTACTCGACGACCTCGACCACACCGCCCCCTGGATCTCCTCGCGCACGGTGCACGGTACGCGTCCCGATGCCGCGACGGTCGGCGGCGCGTGCGAAGATCGGGCAGTGCAACTCCATCCCCCCGTCGCGGTCGTCATCGCAGCCATGAGCGAAGAGGTGTCCGCGTTCGCGTCGCTCTTCGACGGCGTCCCGATCCTCGACGGTCCCGTCGGCGGGCACGACGAACACCATCTGCTCGACATCGACGGGGCGACGGTCGCGGTGCGTCGGAGCGGCATCGGGTTCGCGAACGCCACGGCCGCGGTCGCTCACGCCTTCCACGACTTCGGATCGGGCGTCCCGGTGATCAGCGTCGGCACGGCCGGCGGACTGATGCACGGGGTCGAGATCGGCGAGGTCGTCGTCGGGGACCACTACGTCAACCTCAACGCGGACGCCACAGCCTTCGGCTACGCACTCGGCCAGGTCCCGGGCATGCCGACCGGGTACGAACCCGATGACCGACTCGTCGGACTCGCGCTCGCCTCGGACGCCGGGTACCGCATCCGGGCGGCGACGATCGGCTCGAGCGAGATCTTCGTGACCGAGGGCCGAGCGCGAACCCTCCGCGCAGCCTTCCCCGCGGTCGCGGCCGTCGACATGGAGTCCGCCGCGATCGCGCAGTTCGCGCACGTCCACGACATGCCGTTCGTCTCGGTCCGGTGCATCAGCGACCTGTGTGCGCCGGACGGCGACGAGTTCAAGGAGCACCTCGACGGAGCGGCCGCACGTGCCGCCCGTGTGGTGCACGACGTGGTGGCGGGTCTGGTCAGCTGACCGGGAGTTCATTGGGCGGAGCCGGAGCACAACCACGTGTTGACCGTGCTGGTTCAGGATCGCCGGAGATCCTGAACCGCACGGTCGATCGTGACACCGAACCTGGTTCCGTCCGTGCTCTGACGTGCGCGAGTTGTTCGCGACGGGGCCGTCAGACCTGCAAGGTCGAGGCGGATCGACAGGCGGCGGTGATGGCGGAGGGTGTGGGATTCGAACCCACGAGACATCTCTGCCCACCTGTTTTCAAGACAGGCTCCATCGGCCGCTCGGACAACCCTCCGTGACGCGACCACGTGGCGAGACGTGACCGCGTCCCGAGAAGTCTAGCCGAGCCTCCAGGCCGCGCAGCGGGACCGACGCACCGTGCGACGACCACCGCGCGCGTCAGCGCGGCAGCGAGTCGAGCGCGGCCGCCAGGCCGTCGTCCGTCACACCGCCGGTGAGCTCGTTGCCCGCGTCCACGACGTCCTCCGGTGCCTGGCCCATGACGACACCGCGGCCCGAGGTCGACGCCCACCGGAGCATGTCGATGTCGTTCCGCCCGTCACCCGCGGCGAAGACCCGGGAGCGCGGGATGTCGAGCCACTCGCGGACGCGTTCCATCGCGGTGGCCTTGGTGACACCGAAGGGTGCGATGTCGAGCCACGACGTCCAGCCCACCGAGTACGAGACCTTGTGCAGCCCCATCTGCTCGACGATCTGCAGGAAGTCCTCGGTGTCGTGGCCGGGTGAGATGACGACGACGCGGGTGGCCTCGACGCCGAGCAGCCGCTCGAACGGGACGTGCTCGCCGGCGACGGTCATGGCGTCGTCCGGGAAGTTGCCGGAGAGCAGGAACTGCCCGGTTTCGTCCTCGACGCCGAACGCTGCGTTCGCGAGTGCGCCGTGCACGGTCTGCAGGACCTCGGACGGGTCGAACTTCTCGACGTGCACGCGCTCGTAGGAGCCGTCCGGTCGGCGAGCGAGGGTGAGTGCACCGTTCGCGCAGACGAGGTACTTCGGTTCGATGCCGAGCGTGTCGAGCAGGGGCACGGTCATGCCCTCGCTGCGGCCGGTGGAGAGCATGACCTCGTGCCCCGCGGCCTCGACGTCGCGCAGGGCGGCGATGACGGTGTCGGTGACGACGCCGTCCTCGCGCATGGTGGTGCCGTCGATGTCGAGCGCGACCAACCAGCGCTTGGTCCGGACCGATCCCCCGGCCCCGGACGCACCGTCGACGAACCGGCCCTGGGTGCTCATCGGGGCTCGATCACCTCGACGCCGCCGAGGTACGGACGGAGGACCTCCGGCACCACGACCGAACCGTCGGCCTGCTGGTGCGTCTCGAGGATCGCGACGATCCAGCGGGTGGTCGCGAGTGTGCCGTTGAGGGTGGCGACGGGGGCGGTCTTGCCGCTCTCGGTGCGGTACCGGATGTCGAGACGGCGGGCCTGGAACGTGGTGCAGTTCGACGTCGAGGTGAGCTCGCGGAAGGTGCCCTGCGTCGGGACCCAGGCCTCGATGTCGTACTTCTTCGCCGCGCTCGTGCCGAGGTCGCCCGCGGCGGTCTCGATCACGCGGTAGTGCAGCCCGAGGTCCTGCAGCATCTGCTCCTGGTACGAGACGAGGCGCTCGTGCTCCGCCTCGGCCTGGTCCGGGTGCACGTACGAGAACATCTCGAGCTTGTTGAACTGGTGCACGCGGAGGATGCCGCGGTTGTCCTTGCCCGCCGAGCCGGCCTCGCGCCGGTAGCAGGTCGACCAGCCGGCGTAGCGGTGCCCGTCGCCGGACTCGTCAAGCGACAGGATCTCGTCGGAGTGGAACCCGGCGAGCGCGACCTCGCTGGTGCCGGTCAGGTACAGGTCGTCGGCCTCGAGCCGGTAGACCTCGGCGGCGTGCTCGCCCAGGAAGCCGGTGCCCGCCATCGTCTCGGGGCGCACGAGCGTCGGGGTGATGAGCGGCTCGAAGCCGGCGGCGATCGCACGGTCGAGACCGAGCGACATGAGGGCGATCTCGAGCCGGGCACCGAGGCCGCGCAGGAAGTAGAACCGCGAACCGGAGACCTTCACGCCGCGCGGGATGTCGATGATGCCGAGGTGCTCGCCGAGGTCGGCGTGGTCCTTCGGTTCGAAGTCGAACTCGGGCTTCGTGCCGACGGTGCGGAGCGTGACGAAGTCGTCCTCGCCGCCGGCGGGCACCCCGGGCAGGACGACGTTCGGGATCGAGCGGACGACCGAGTTGAACGTGTCCTCGGCGGCGGTGACGGTGGCCTGGGCCTCCTTCACCTTCGCGGCGAGCGCCTGGGCCTGCTGCACGAGCGCGGCCTTCTCGTCCTTCGGGGCCTTCGCGACGGTCTTGCCGAAGGCGTTCTGCTCGGCGCGCAGCGACTCGAACGCGGTGATCGCGGAGCGCCGGGCCGCGTCCGCGGCGACGGCCTCGTCGACGACGGCCACGGAGGCGCGGCGCGCCTCCTGCGAGGCCTTGATGACGTCCGGGTTGTCGCGCAGCAGCTGGGGATCGATCACCGGTTCATCCTAAAGGGGCGGACTGGAGGCGCGTGGCGGCGCCGCCCCGCGCCTCCTGTCCGCCCTTCGGTCGCGGCACGCGATCGTTCGCAGCATGCGATCGGTACCGTTGGTGCATGTCGACCCCTTCGGAGACCGCGCCCGCGGACCAGGACGCCCTCCAGACCGAGCAGCGGACGGCCGCGGTGGTCTACAACCCCGTCAAGGTCCACCTGCCGACCCTCAAGCGAACCGTCGAGAAGCACCAGCAGGAGGCCGGCTGGGCCGAGACCCTGTGGTTCGAGACCTCCGAGGAGGACCCGGGCGGCGGCATGGCCCGCGCTGCCCTCGAAGCCGGAGCAGACGTCGTCGCCGCTGCGGGTGGGGACGGCACCGTCCGCGCGGTGGCCGAGGTGGTGCACGGCTCCGACGCCTCGCTGGCGCTGCTCCCGAGCGGGACGGGCAACCTGCTCGCGCGGAACATGAAGCTGCCGCTCGACGACATCGGCGGCATGGCGAAGACGATCTTCTCCGGCAACGACCGCTCCATCGACTTCGGGCTGATCGGCGTCGAGCGACCCGACGGCTCCCGCGACAAGTTCGGCTTCCTGGTGATGGCCGGCCTCGGGCTCGACGCCCGGATGCTCGCGAACACCCGCCCTGCGCTGAAGAAGCGCGTCGGGTGGCTGGCGTACCTCGACTCGCTGTTCCGTTCCGTGCGGGACACCGACGGCTTCGAGTTCAAGTACCGGCTGGACGAGTCGGCGCGCAACGGCTCCGTCCGCGCGCACTCGGTCATCGTCGGCAACTGCGGCATGCTGCAGGCCAACGCGATGCTCCTGCCCGACGCCGAGATCGACGACGGGGTGTTCGACATCGTCGTGATGCGTCCCCGTGGCTTCTTCGGCTGGGTGCGGATCGGCGCGCGGGTGTTCTGGGAGAACGCGATCCTGCGCTGGTTCCGACGCTCGGCCCTGTCCGACACGCTCATCGGTCGGCGCATCACGACCGCGGCGAAGCAGGAACGGCCGCTGCGCTACATGCGTGGCGAGGAGTTCACGCTGCGGCTCGAGAAGCCGGACGAGTTCGAGATCGACGGCGACCCCGTGGGCGAGATCGTCGCGTTCCGTGCGCAGATCGACGCGGGGTCGCTGGACGTGCGCGTCCCCGTCATCGAGCCGGGCCGCGGCCGCAAGAAGTAGCGCGGCGCGGGGCGCCACAGCGCCTCCGGGTCAGTGCGCGTCGGGCTCGCCGGAGACGATCGCGCGCAGCCAGTCCCGCGCCTCGACGAACGCCGCGTCCGAGTAGCGCGCGGGGACCTCGGGGCGGACCCCGTCGGCCCGTGGGTACGACCCGAGGAACGTCACGCGAGGGCTGAAGCGGCGCAGGCCGAGCAGCGCGTCGGCCACGCGCTCGTCCCGCACGTGCCCGTCGAGGTCGATGACGAAACGGTAGCGGCCGAGCTCGTCGCCGATCGGCCGCGAGGACAGCAACCCCATGTTGATGCCCCGAGTCGCGAACTGCTCGAGCATGTCGACCAGCGCACCGGGGTGGTCGGCGGGCAGCTCGACGATGACGCTCGTCTTGTCGGCGCCGGTCGGTTCGGGGAGTGCCAGAGTCTTCGACACGAGCACGAACCGGGTCACCGCCGAGGCGTTGTCCCCGATCGACGAGGCAAGGACCTCGAGCGCGTAGTGGTCGGTGATCCCCGGGGGCGCGACGGCGGCGTCGGCGGTCGGGTGCTCATCGAGGAGGGCCGCGGCGGCCGCGACGTTCGACGACGCCGGGATGTGTCCGTGGCCGCGCACGTTCGCCTCGAGCCAGTTGTGGGTCTGCGCGTACGCCACGGGGTGGGCGTTCACGGTGCGGACGTCGGCGAGCGCGGTGCCGGGGCGGGCGACGAGCACGAAGTCGACGGGGACGAGGTACTCCCCCACGATGCGGACGCCGGGGAT
>Ga0308167_1001299_pt1 | contig 30608 bp, 31 predicted proteins | sample PhyCR1_2_FD_202138 | JGI IMG/M metagenome (GOLD analysis project Ga0308167, IMG submission 202138) | Phyllosphere microbial communities from UC Gill Tract Community Farm, Albany, California, United States - DLSLRC.R1 | ecosystem: Host-associated > Plants > Phyllosphere > Unclassified | place... | reverse complement strand
TGCAGCTCAACGCCATCCTGGTGGCGGTGGATGTCCAGGACGTCGATGAGCAACTGTGCGACCCGCTGGTCGGCGACATGGTCCGCCGCCAGATCGCCGGCGCGACGGCGCTGGTGCTGACCAAGGCGGATCTGGTGGAACCATCGAAATTCGATCGTGCAAAAAGCCGCCTCGCCGCTCTCGCCCCCCACACCCAGGTGCTGACCGCGCAGCATGGCGACATTCCCATGGCCTTGTTTCTCGATGCAGTTCCCCGGCCGCGCCGTTCGCAGGGTTTGCTGGGAGCGGGCGGCGTCTGGCAGGGCGCCGTCAATGGCATGGCCGGCATAGGCAGCTTCTCGTACACCACGCACCGATGCTTCGACAAACAGCGGCTCAGGCAAGCGCTGCGCACCCTGCCCGTGCCCCTGCTGCGTGCCAAGGGCATCGTGCGGATGGCGGACCACTGCAGCGGCCAGGAAATCCATTGGGTGGGCGGGCGACTGCGCGTCACAAAGCTGCCTGTGGCACAGATCCGCGAATCCGCCCTGGTTTTCATTGGCTGCTTTGGCGACGAAGCGCGGCAACTTCTGTGCAAGCACCTGGACAGTGCGCTGGTAGAGGCTGATTAGGGGCCTCATCTAAGGGCACCCAGCGGACGCGCCGTGTGCATGGCGGGGCACGTCAGGTTGGGGGCAAGGCTGGATAAGCCCGTGTGGAAAAGAAGGGCTTTTTGAGAACCTCAAAGATAGCTTGCTACAAGAAAAATAGCTGCCGAGTCAATTAACCATTGACTTTGGACTCCCAGTTCGACTGGCGCATCTAGGTGCAACAAGTGAGCTTGCCTATCAGACGGCTCCTGTTTTTCTATGTCTGCCTGGTTTTATGTTGTGTATAAATGTAGAATTTTTGAAAAATTCAATTGACCGCAGATTGTGATTGAGTCATCCAAGGCACACTGCAAGGCGGAAGCATGAGTGCTGACTTGGCGTTAAAAATGATGTCGGACCTGTTCTGGACGGGTCTGATCGTATGTCTCCCGATACTGGGCCTGACCATGCTGACCGGATTGCTCATCAGCGTGGTGCAGGTGGTCACGCAAATCCAGGAAATGTCGCTGACTTTCGTTCCGAAGCTGTTCGTGGCTGCCGTCGTGCTGATCGTGTGCGGCCCCTGGATGCTGAAGAAGCTGGGGCAGTTCGCAACCCAGCTCTGGACGCGCATTCCGGCGATGTTCTGAATCCCCACGATATGGATTCCCTGCCGCATCACTGGCTGCCGGCGATCGCTGGCACCTGGCTTCACGACGCGTGGTTAAAAGCTTTTCTTCCCTCGTTGCGGTTGGCTGTCGTGCTGGCAATGACCCCCGTGCTGTATGCCATGCCCATTCCCGGGCGCGTGCGTGCGCTGCTGGTGATCGGCCTGTCCTGGACGATGGGGCAATTGCTGTCGTTGCCACCGGCAGCGGCCGCACTGAGCATGGGTGGATTGCTCCAGGCGGCATGCGTGGAGGTGGCGCTGGGCATTGTGCTGGCGTTGGGCGTACTGCTGGCATTCGCAGCCTTTTCCCTGGCGGGCAATCTTCTCGATGTGCAGATCGGGTTTGGCATTGCGCAAGTGTTCGATCCCGTGGGTAACAAGGCCGCGCCGCTGCTGGTGTCGGCATTCAACTATGTGGCCGTGGTCTGTTTCGTGCTGATCGATGGCCATCACAGCCTGCTGCGGGCTCTCGCCTACAGCTTCGAGCTGTTTCCGGCCGGTGCGAACTGGCCATTGGTTCTCGCCTCGGGCCCCGTTTTCAAGCAGGCCAGCGGGATGTTCATTCTTGGATTTGCGCTGGCCGCCCCTGTGGTGTTCTGTATTTTGCTTGTGGAGTTCGCCTTGGGCCTGGTCGCCAGAAATCTTCCGCAGATCAATATGTTGGTACTGGGCATTCCGGCCAAGATCGTTGTCGGGTTTGCCGTGATGTCGCTGTGGTTTGCAGGAATGGGCGGCGCCATGAACCGGGTCTACATGGGAATTTTCGACATGTGGGCGGCCGTCTTTCTCACTGCGTCCCATGGGGCGGGAGCGCGCTGATGGCCGAGCAGGATCTGGACCGCAATGAGACGGCCACCCCTTACAAGCTGCAAAAGGCCAGGGAAAAGGGCCAGGTTTCCAAGAGTTCCGACGTGGTGTCGGCCCTGGTGTTCACGGTTGCCGTTGCCTACCTCTCGTGGCAAGGATGGGATATGGCGCTTCGCCAGTTCCGGCTTGACCAGTTGCTGGTCATTCAAAGCTCTGCGGCCGGCCCCGGCGCTGAAATGCTGTGGCCCCTGATTGCCGGCATGCTCAAGGAAGCATTGGCCTGGCTGGCGCCGTTCGCGTGCACCGTGATGATTGCCGCGGTGGTCGGCAATGCGATGCAGACGGGGCCGGTTCTCTCGGTGGAGCCCGTGGTTGCCGATTTCAACCGCCTCAATCCTGCCAATGGCATTCAGCGCGTGTTGTCCATGCGAGCCCTGTTTGACGCAGCCCGCGCCTGCGTCAAGCTGGGTTTGCTGATCGCGGTCGCCTATTTCTCTCTCAAGGACCTGGCGCCCCAGTTCTACAGCCTTTCCGGCCTGTCACCCCAGGGCTATCTCAAGACGCTGATTGCCGACCTGGGCAGCCTGGGTTTCAAGATGGCATTGTTGATGGCCATCATCGCTGCCGTTGACTGGGTGTTCACGCGCCGCGAATTCGCCAAGAAGATGCGCATGAGCAAGCGTGAAGTCAAGGATGAGCACAAGCAGCGCGAGGGCGACCCGCGGGTGAGGGCGCGACTGCGCGACCTGCAGCGTGAGGCGCGCAAACGAAGCAAGGCCCTGCACCAGACCCGCAATGCCGATGTGGTGCTCACCAATCCCACACACGTTGCCGTTGCGCTGCGCTATGTCCATGGGGAAATGGACTCGCCTCAAGTGGTTGCCAAGGGCGCAGGCCATCTGGCGGCTGCCATGCGGCAGATCGCAGCCAGGCACCGCATTCCTGTCGTGCGCAGTCCTGCGCTGGCCCGCCGCCTGTTCAGTGAACTCGATGTGGAGCACCACGTGCCGCCGCACCTGTTTGCCGATGTGGCCCGCATCATCGTGTGGATCTTCGCCATGCGCGAGCGCTCGGCGGCGGGGGCTGCGCCATGAAATCCCTGCAACGCTTTTTCGGCAGGCACAGCGATGTGGCCATGGTCCTGCTGGTCCTCGGTGTGCTGGTGGTGCTGTTTGCGCCCATCCCCAGCGGACTGCTGGATTTCCTGATCCTGACCAACTTCAGCTTCGCCTTCCTGATCCTTCTGCTGACCTTCTACATGGCAAGGCCGGTGGAGTTTTCCACCTTTCCGTCGCTGCTGCTGATCGCCACCTTGTTCCGGCTATCGCTCAATGTGGCGGCCACGCGGCTGATCCTGTCGGATGGAGACGCCGGACGCGTCATCGGCGCCATTGGCGCCTATGTGGTGGGGGGCAACTATGTGATCGGCCTCATCGTCTTCCTCATCCTCATCGTGGTGCAGTACGTCGTGGTCACGAACGGTGCGCAGCGCATCTCGGAAGTGGCGGCGCGATTCACGCTGGACAGCATGCCGGGGCAGCAGATGAGCATCGATGCCGACCTGAACATGGGCTTCATCGACCAGGCAGAGGCACAACGGCGCCGCAAGAACATCGAGAAGGAAGCCGGCTTCTATGGCGCCATGGATGGCGCGAGCAAATTCGTCAAGGGCGATGCCATCGCGGGCATCATCATCTTGCTGATCAACATCATCGGCGGCCTGGTCATCGGGGTGATGCAGCACAAGCTGCCATGGGCACAGGCCCTCAAGACCTATTCATTGCTGACCATCGGCGATGGCATCGTCACCCAGGTCCCGGCGCTGATCATTGCCGTGGGCACCGGCATCATCGTGACGCGCTCGGCCTCGGACGGCAACCTGAGCCAGGAGGTGCTGCGCCAGATCACCTCCTTCCCCAAGACGCTGCTGCTGGTGGGTGCCGCGCTGACGGGCCTGCTGTTCTTTCCAGGAATTCCTGCCCTGCCGACTTTGGTGCTGATCGCTGTCGTTGCCACGGTGGCGTGGGTGGTCTACCGCAACGCCAGCAACTCCGCCGAGGATGGCACGGCGCCGGCCGATGCGCAGGATGCCGCACAGCCAGCCGATGCGGCACAGAAAGGGGAGGATGACCCCTATGCGTCGCTGCAGGTGGAGCCCATCGAAGTCCATGTGGGCAGCGAGTGGGCGACCCTGGTCAGCCAGCCCGGCAGTGTCCTCATGGATCGCATCGCCACCTTCCGCAAGCAGCATGCCCAGGACCTGGGCCTGGTCCTGCCGCGCGTGCGCTTCAAGGACGTTGCGCGGCTGGGGCAGGACCGGTACGAGATCCATATCGACGGCGTGGTGTGCGGGCGGGGCGAGGCGCGGGCCGACCGCCTGCTGGCCATCCATCCGACCGGCAGGACCGATGGAATGCCCGGGGAGCCCACGCGGGACCCGACCTACGGCCTGCCCGCACTCTGGATCGAGGAGCACCAGCGTGCCGCCGCCACGGTCGCCAAGTTCACGCTGGTGGACGCACCCACTGTCTTCATGACGCATCTGACGGAAGTGCTGCGACGCGAATCGGCCACCCTGCTGACGCGGGCCGAGGTGGACCGGCTGCTCAATCGCGTGCGCCAGAACCAGGCCAGCCTGGTGGAAGAGTTGATTCCGACCGTGCTGTCCGTCAGTGACGTACAGCGTGTGCTGCAGAACCTGTTGCGCGAGAAGGTGTCGATACGGCATGTGGAAGCCATCCTGGAAACCTTGGCGGATGCCGGACGCCAGACCAAGGACGTGCTGCATCTGACCGAGATGGTGCGTCTGCGCCTGGGCCACGCCATCTGCCAGGGGCTGGCGGGCGAAGGCGCCGCCCTGCATGTCATCACGCTCGACCCGGCCATAGAAAGCCAGCTGCTGCAAGGCCTGCAGTCCGCGCAGGCCGGCCTGCGCGCCGACGACGGCGCGGCCGCCCCGGCGTCCTTCGCGCTGGAGCCCAAGCTGGCTGAACAAATGATGCTCAAGCTCATGCAGCAGACCGAGCGGATGATGAAAAGCAATCTGCTTCCCGTGCTGCTGTGCGCCCCCGAGCTGCGCCGGCATGTACGCCTGCTGTCCGAGCGGATGATGCCCCACCTGCGGGTGCTGTCCATGGCCGAGGTGCCCCAGGCCATCGAGCTCAAGTCCTATGCCGTCGTGAGCCTCTAGCGGCACGCATCCTCCCATTCCCATTGCTCCCCAGACCATGCAAGAAGTACTCGCCCTCGCGCTGCAATCCATGCAGCAGGACATGCAGCGACTGGACCGGACAGGCCTGAACCTGGCCAATGCCCTGACGCCGGGCTACCAGCGCGAGGTCGTCTCGGCACGGCCCTTGCGGCTGGGCGCTCCCTCGTTCGCCGCGATGGTCGGCACGGCAGCAGCCGCCGCCGAGAACGCGCCGGCTGCGTCACCCCATACGCCTGCTGCCGGTCTGCTGGTGCAGACCGACCACCGTCCCGGCACGCTTCGCTCCACGGGGCAGAACCTGGATGTCGCCCTGGCTGGCGCAGGCTATTTCGAGGTGAGCACGCCCGGTGGACCGGCCTACACGCGCCAGGGCAATTTCAGGCTCGACGCACAGGGGCGCCTGGTCACCGCCCAGGGCCATGCCGTCATGGGGCGAGGTGGCGAGATCCTCCTGCAGTCAAGCCAGGTGCGCATCGATGCCCAGGGAAACATCTTCGACGGGGATGGGGTGGGCCGCACGGACAGACCCGTCGCGCAGTTGAAGGTGGTCGAGGCGCCGCAGCCCTCGCAACTGCGGCGCCTGGGCGAAGGTCTCATGTCCATCGATGGCCAGCCCGGACAGCTTGCCGATGCCGATATCCGCATGCAGCAGGGCTTTGTCGAGAACTCCAACGTCAGCTCCATGCACGAGATGGTGCAACTGATGCAGACCATGCGGCATTTCGAGTCCATGCAGAAGGTGGCACTGGGCTATGACGAGATGACCGGCCAGGCCATACGCAAGCTGGGAGAACTGTGATGGCACATCTTCGCTGCGGTTGTTCCGCCTGCTTCGGCAGCCCGGACTCCGGCAAGCATCCGTTTTGCAAGACGCGCCAGGTCATTGCACCTGGCCAATTTCTGGAGGCAGATTTCCATGTATGACGCTTTGTACATCGGCGCGACCGGCATGCAGGCGCAGCAGCTCAACGTCGAGACCATCGCCAGCAATCTGGCCAACGTCAACACGGCAGGCTACAAGCGGTCGCGGGTCAGCTTCTCCGATCTGGTCGCCCTGGATCCGGCACGCCGCACGGCGGCCCTGGCCGGGCCCGACGCGGGCCTGCTTGCGCCGGTGATGCGCATGGGCGCCGGGGTGGGCGTGGCGGGCATCTCCAAGCTCTTCGACGCAGGCGATATCAAGAAGACCGACCTGCCCATGGACATCATCGTTCAGGGTGAAGGTTTCTTCGAGGTACAGACACCCGATGGAACTCCCGCGTACACACGCGGCGGCACCTGGACGGTCAACCGGGACGGCAACCTGGCCACATCCGCAGGCCTGGCCCTGAAGCCGGCGATCGCGGTTCCAGACGATGTGCAGGCGCTGGTCGTGCAGCCCGATGGGCGCGTGCAGGCACGCGTGGCCGGGCAGCAAAGCCTTGCGGACCTGGGCAAGATCGATCTGGTCCGCTTTGCCAATCCCCAGGGCCTGGCTGCGCAGGGCGACAACCTGTACCGCAGCAGCGCCGCGTCGGGCGAGGCACTGCTGGTGCGTCCGGGCGAAGAGGGCGCGGGCCACATTGCGCAGGGCTACCTGGAGGCCTCCAACGTGAAGATGGTGGACGAGATGGTCAACCTGATGCTGGCCCAGCGCACCTATGAGGCCAACACCAAGATCGTCCAGGCCGCCGACGACATGATGGGCATGGTCAACGGATTGCGGCGATGAGGCGGATGCAGGCTCTCTTGCCCGTGGCCGCGCTGGCGACTGCGTGCTGCGCTCCCGCCTGGGCGGTGCCTGCGCAGGCGTGGCTGCGCGTTGAGCTGCGTCCTCAGGTGACGGTGCAGCATTCCAGCGTGCGGCTTGCAGACATTGCGGTGCTGACCAGCTCCGACCTGGGCATGCTGCGCCGCGCGCTGGCCATACCGCTGGGACAGGCTCCGCGCCCGGGAGAAAGCGCCGTGCTGGAAAGCGAGCGGCTGGGCTACTGGCTCAGAAGCCGCACAGGACTCAGAGAGGACCAGATCGACTGGCGCGGGCCCCGCCAGACGGCCATCGTCACGGCCGTGCAGGAGATTGCGGGCGAGCAGGTGGCTGCCCAGGCGAAGGCCGCTCTGGCCGAACACCTGCAGTCGATGGCCCGCCAAAAGGGCCTGGAACTTTCACGCTTGGACATTGATGCTGTGGCCCTGCCTGTGTCCGTGGAGGTGCCCATGCAGGGGCGTCGCCTGCAGGTGCGCCCTCTGAGCGCGACACGGATGAGCCCGCGCATGCTGGTCTGGGTCGATGTTTTCTCTGGCGACCGCCATGTGCGCGCCATTCCCGTGCGATTTGAAGTGGCTGCCTTTGCCCGGTTGCCGGTCGCCTCGCATGCCATGCCGGCCGGCGCGCCCGTGCAGGCCGACGGCATGGAGCTGCGCGAGATCGATGTGACCGCAATGCCAGGCCTGTCCGCCTTGCCCGGTGGGGTCCGGGTGGATGCACCGGCCGGAGCCGATGCAGACCCGCCCGTGCTGCGCCGCGCGCTGCAGGCAGGTGACGTCGTTTCTGCAGACAGCCTGCTGGCCAGGCCTGCCGTGGTGCGGGGTGAATGGGCCAGCCTGGTGACGCGCCAGGGACCGCTGTCGCTGGAGAGCCGGGTGGAAGTCCTGCAGGACGGACAGCCCGGGCAGATCGTGCGTGCCAAGCCGGCCAATGCGACGGGGGTGCTGTCCGTCCGCGTGGTGGGCCGGGGCCAGTTGGAGTTGCAACCATGATGACGGCAATCAAGATGACGGTGAAAGCCAGGGCCGCAGTCCTGGCGTGGGCCATGGCAGCACCGCTGGGTGCGCTCCATGCCGAGAGCCTGTTCCAGGAGCAGACCTTCAGGCCCTTGATGGCCGACAACAAGGCATTTCGCGTGGGAGACGTGCTGACCGTGCAGGTGTTCGAGAACTCCAGCGCAACCACCTCGGCCGATACGGGCACGCGCCGCCGCAACGCCTTGTCTGCCGACCTTTCCCACGGCAGCGGCAGCGTGGCACAGACGGCAGCGGGCCTCGGTGGCACCTTCGACGGCGGCGGACGCACCCAGCGCACCAACCGCGTGCTGGCCACGCTCACGGTTTCCGTACAGGAGGTGCTGGCCAACGGCGACCTGCTGGTGGGCGGGGAGCAGACGCTGACCGTGAACGAAGAGCCGCAGAAAGTGACCCTGCAGGGGCGGGTCCGCCCGCTGGACATCTCGGATGGCAACGTGGTGCTGTCCACGCGCCTGGCCGACGCGCGCATCAGCTACGTGGGCGAGGGCGATCTTGCCGAGCGCAGCCGCCGCCCCTGGTGGCGCAGCCTTCTGGACAACCTGGGGCTTTGACATGGCGTATTGCATGAAGAATTTGTGGAGCTGCGTGCTGGGCGCTGCATTGCTGGCGGGCTTGCAGATTCCCCTGAACGCACAGGCCGAAAGCGTGCGCGTCAAGGACCTCGGAAAACTGCAGGGCTGGCGCGAGAACGCCCTGGTGGGCACGGGTATCGTGACGGGCCTGGCGGGCACGGGCGACTCCGCCTCCAGCCGGGGTGCGCGCCAGGCGCTGTCCAACGCCATGTCGCAGTTCAACCTGAACATTCCCCCGGAGCAGATCCAGAGCCGCAACGTGGCCGTCGTCATGGTCAGTGCCGCGCTGTCGCCCTTCTCCCGCGAGGGCGATACGCTGGACGTGACCGTCACCTCGGTGGGCGACGCGCGCAGCTTGGTCGGCGGCAGCCTCATGCTCATGCCGCTCAAGGCGGCCAACGGCCGCATCTACGCACTGGCCCAGGGGGCCTTGTCGGTGGGCGGCTACCGATACGACGCCAACGGCAACGTGGTCCAGAAGAACCACCCCACCGTCGGCTCCATTCCTGGCGGGGCGACGGTCGAGGTCGGCGTCACCGCACAGGTGGTATCGCAGGACAACCGCATGACCTTCGTGCTCAACGAGCCCGACTACACCACGGCCGACCGGGTCGCCGAGGCCATCAACCGCCAGTTCGGCGACTCGCTCGCCCAGGCGCGCGATGCCTCCGGCATCGACCTGTTCGTGCCCGAGGGGCAGCGGCGCCGGCTGGTGTCCTTCGTCTCGCGGCTGGAGTCGGTCTTCGTCGAACCTGACCGGCGTGCCAAGGTTGTGATCAACGAGCGCACCGGCACCGTGGTATCGGGTGGGGATGTGCAGATATCCAAGGTCGCCATCTCGCATGGGGACCTGAAGCTGTCCATTCGCAATGAGGTCACTGCCTCGCAGCCCGGCTTCATCGGGGTGGCAGGCGATGGCGTGCGCACGGCGCTGGTGACGAACACCCGCGTGGATGTGGAAGAGCGTCAGGTGCCGGGCTTCGTGTCGGGCAGCACCACGGTGGCCGACCTGGTCCAGTCCCTGGTGAGCCTCAAGACCAATACGCGCGACATCATTTCCATTCTCCGAGCCGTCAAGGCCGCCGGCGCCCTGCACGCCGAGCTGATCGTCCAGTAAACATTTTCCAGGAGGGAGCACCCAATGACCCAGGCAATCGAGGCCGTCACCGTGGCCAGCCTGTCCATGGCGCTGGATGCGGCATCGCTGCGCCACCAGGCCATCGCACGCAACATCGCCAATGCCGGCACCCAGGGCTACATCCCGGTACAGGCCAGCTTCTCCGGGCAGATGCAGGAAGCTCGGCGTCAGCTGGACCAGGGCCAGCTGTTGAGCACGGCGCAAGTCGATGCCATGGCGCAGGAGAGCCTGCGCCTGGAGCCCCGGCGCGATGCGACGGGCCTGCCAGCCGGCGTGCAGTTGGACTCCGAGGTGGCCCAGATGGCGCACAACGCCGTCCACTACCAGGCCCTGCTCAAGGGCCTGTCGCAACACATGTCGCTTTTGTCATCCGCCGTCTCTGACGGCAAGCGTTGAGGAACCTTCGCATGGACTATTCACAAGCCTTCGCCATCAGCGCCAGCGGCATGACGCTGGAGCGCACCCGTGTCGAGGTCGCGTCGCTGAACCTGGCCAATGCCAACACCGTGGCGGGTACCGACGGCAAGCTCTTCCAGCCGCTGCGTGTCGTGGCGCGCACGTCCTTCTCGGAAACCGTGGCTCAGGGGCTGGCAGCGAATCCCGTGGTCTCGCTGGAGCCTACGCAGCAGCCGGCGCGCATGGTGTATGAGCCAGGCCATCCCATGGCCGACGCGCGCGGCTTTGTCTCCTATGCCGGCGTGGATACCGCCACGGAAATGGTCACCATGATGAGTGCCATGCGCGCCTACGAGGCCAATGTGGCCGCGATGAACACGGCTCGCAGCATGGCGCAGAAGGCATTGACCATCGGAGGTGGCGCATGAGCACCGAAGCCCTGGGCGCGGTGTCCGCAGCCCTTTCCTCGATCGCCGAGCCTTCGCTGGCCCCTTTGCAAGGCGCCATGCATGCAGGGGGCGCTGGTGCGTCCGGTACCACCGGTGCCGGCTTTTCCAGCATGGTCACGCAGGGCCTGCAGCAGGTCAACGGACAGCTGCTGGCCAGCCAGACGGACTTGCAGCAGCTGTCCGTGGGCAATGTGCAGAACCTGCACCAGGTCATGATCCGCCTCGAGGAAAGCCGGCTGGCGTTCCAGCTGACCATGCAGGTGAGAAACCGCCTGCTGGAGTCCTACCAGGACGTCATGAGGATGCAGGTGTAGCCGTCCCTGGGCAGCGCAGGCAGCAGGCTTGCGCGCGCCCCGGATCACACCGCTGAACTTCGCAACGCATCAAGAGCAAAAACACATGACTGAATTCTGGGAGGGCCTGGGCCGAGGCGCTCGCACCAGCCTGATCGCCGGGCTGATCGCCATCGTGCTGGGCACCGCCGCGCTGGCCTGGTGGCTGTTGAGAGCCGATTACCAGGTGCTGTTCTCGGATCTCAAGCCGCAGGACGCGGCTGCCATGAGCGCCGAGCTGGACAAGCTCAAGATTCCCTACCGCTTCGACGAAGCCCAGGGAGCCCTGCTGGTGGACAAGGCGCAGGTCTTGCCGACGCGGCTCAAGCTCATGGGCCAGGACATGCCGCTGCAGGGTGCCGTCGGCTTCGAGCTGTTCAACAACACCGACTTCGGCATGACCGAATTCGCGCAGAAGATCAACTACCAGCGCGCCCTGCAGGGCGAGCTGACGCGGACCATTCTGTCGCTGTCCGAGATCCGTGATGTGCGGGTGCATCTGGCGTTGCCTGAGCAGGGCCTGTTCAAGCAGGCGCAATCGCGGCCCAAGGCCGCCATCACCATCACCCTGCGGGACGGGCAGTACCTCAGGCCCGAGCAGGTCAATGGCATACAGCGGCTCGTGGCGGCCGCCACGCCGGGCATGACGGCCCAGGATGTCACCGTGGTCGACAGACAGGGCGTGGCGCTGAGCCGTTCGAGCGAGGAAAGCGCCGATGCTGGTGCGGCTGCCGCGGGCTCGGGGCGGCTCGAACTTAAGAAGGACACGGAAGCCCAGCTGGCCCGCAAGGCTGCGGCGGTGCTCGACCGCGCCTTCGGCCCCGGCCAGGCGCTGGCCAGCGTTGATGTCACGCTGAACATGGACCAGGTCCGCATCACGACCGAGGACGTGATTCCTGCCGCCTCCCGCACGGCAGACAGCCGTGGCGTCATCGTCAAGGAGCGCGAATCCGTGCGTGACGGCGGCCAGCCGCCACTCGATGCCGCGCGCGCGGGCAGCGCCGGTGGCGCGAGCACCCAGCGCGAGGTGGACTACCAGGTTGGCCGGCGCGTGGAGCAGATCGTCAGCCAGGCCGGATCGGTGCGCCGTATCCAGGTCGTGGCCGTGGTTCGCCAGCCGCTGGACGCTGGCCAGGAGGACAAGCTGCGTCGCCTGCTGGCAGCCGCCGTGGGCGCGAGCACGGAGCGCGGCGATACCGTCGTTGTCCAATCCATGCAGGCGCTGTTGCCTGTGAATGCAAATGCGGATGGCGCTGCCGCGCAGCAGCAGGATGAAGCGCCGCTGTCTCCAGGCCAGGCCGTGCAGCCGGTGCCATCGGTGGCGTCGCATGCCGTGCCCAAGGGCCGTGGCCTCGATATCGATCTGCCCTTGCCCGTGCAGGCTGCGGCGGCTGTGGTCCTGTGCCTTGTGGTCGCACTGTTTGCTGTGAGCGCCGCGCGGGCGAACCGCAAGGCGCCGTCTGCCATGCCCGCAGGCCTGAGCGATGCCGAGCGTCAAGCGGCCCTGCGCAAGCTGCAGCAGTGGATGCATGCCGATGGCGCAGGCCATGCCGCGCGGCCCATGGAAGGGCAGCAGACATGAGCTTTGCCGAACTGGCTTGCGCGCCCCAGACCGATCCGAGAAGAGCGGCTTTGCTGCTGCATGCCATGGCGCCCGCCGATCGCGATTGGCTGCTGGAGCGCATGCCGGCGCCTGCGGGGCAGGCGCTGCGCGGCTTGCTGATCGAGCTGGCGGAATTGGGCATACCGCCTGACACCGAATTGCTGGGCAGCGTGTTGAAGGCGCCTCGTTCGCATGAGGCGCTGGCTGCGCCGGCGGTGCACGCTGAGGTCTCCGAGGATGCGTCTTTCCTGATGGCGCTCGATGCCGGCGGCATCGACGCGCTGGTCCGGGCCTGGCAGGGCCAGCCTTCCAGGCTGGTCGCACGGGCGCTGTGCCTGAGGCCCTGGCCCTGGCGCCCTCTGGCACTGGAAAAGCTGCCGCTTCCTCAGCGCCGCCGTGTGATGGACCTGATGGAGTCCATGTCGCTGGATGCTCCGGGCGACAACGCCATGGCTGTGGCGCTGATGGTCGCCATGCGCCACTGCTGCGAGCACGCTGGCGATGCCGTCGGCGCCGTACCCACGGTCCGGCCTGCCGGACGTGGCAATAAGCGTGGCCATGGCCTGCTGCGATGGCTGAAGAGAGGTCTTTGATGCCGGGCGAACCCCTGATCCTGCGCGATGCAGACTGGATGCCCGAGGCGCTGAAGATCGGCAGGCCGCGCAGCGCCGGCGTGGCCGCGTCGATCGCTACGGCCGCCCATGCGGCTGCGCCGGTCCCGGCCGCAGCGCCTGCGCCTTCTGCCCAGTGGCTGGAGCAGCAGCGCCGCGCCGCCTATGAGGAAGGCCTGAAGGCAGGGCGCAAGGCCGCGGACGCCGAACTCGAGCAGCGCGCCCAGGCGCTGTCCCATGAGCAGGCGCAGGTGCTGGAAGCCACGGCTGCGCTGCAGCGCGAGCAAAAGGAGTTGCAGCAGCGCAGGCAAGCCGGTGAGCAGCAGATGTCGGCTCAGCGGGATTCGCTGCAAAGGCTGCTCCAGCAACTGCCAGCGGCCTGGGAGGGCTTCCTGCAGGATGCCGAGGAAGACATGCTGTCGCTGGTCTTTGAGGCGGTCTGCCGCATCACAGGCGAGCAGGCCGTCAGCCGCGACGGGGCGCGTGCCATGCTGCAGCGCACGGTGCAGGCCTGGCATGGTCGTCGGCCCTTGAGCGTGCATGTGCATCCCGACGATCTGGACGCGCTGCAGTCCGATGCGCCACTGCGCCAGATGCTTTCCGCATCGGGCTTCACCGCCGAGAGACAGACACTGCGCTGGGTCGCCGACCCCGAAGTGCAGTTGGGCGGCTGTCTGCTGCGTTCCGAAGAGGGCGCGTTGGACGCGCGCCTGGAGGTGCAACTGCAAGCCCTCAGGGCCAGCCTGGCGCAGACGCGGGAGGTGCGGCGGGAGATGCAGCGAGAGGGGCAGCGGCAGGGGCAGCAGCAAGTCCAGCACGATCAGACAACTGCTGCAGACGGCGGCCCGTTCAAGCCCGCAGGGGAGGCCGCACGATGACCGTGCCCTTGCCCTTGCCCTTGCCCTTGCCATTGCCATTGCCATTGCTTGATGTGCGCGCCATTCTCGGTGAGTACCGCAGCGCCCTGCGCCAGGCCGAGCTGTCCCGGCGACTGGGCCGCGTGCTGCAGATGCAGGGCCTGGCCATCGAGGCGCAGGGGCCTGATGCCACGGTGGGCGAGCTGTGCCGCATCCTGCCGCGCCAGCGACCGGCCGAGCGTGGCGGGAGTCGGCAGGCACCCCTGTCGCCCGAGCACGGTGTTCTGGCCGAAGTCGTGGGACTGAGGGGCGACGTGATCACCCTCATGCCCTACGGCAGCATGCAGGGCGTGGCAGCAGGCTCCGAGATCGTGGCGCTGGGGCGCCAGGCGAGCTTCGGCGTCGGGCCCGCACTGCTGGGCCGCGTGATCGATGGTTTCGGGCATGCGCTGGACCAGCGGCCCGATCCCGTTGCGCCGCTGCAGCGTCCGTTGCATGCGGCGCCCATCAATCCCATGCAGCGCCCGCGCATCCACGAGGTGCTGCAGACCGGCGTGCGTTGCCTTGATGGCCTGCTGACCGTGGGCAAGGGCCAACGCGTGGGCATCTTCGCGGGCAGCGGCGTCGGCAAGAGCACGCTGCTGGGCATGATTGCCCAGCACGTCAGCGCCGATGTCAATGTCATTGCGCTGATCGGTGAGCGTGGGCGCGAGGTGCGTGAATTCATCGACAAGCAACTCGGCCCCGAAGGCCTCGCGCGGTCCGTGGTGGTGGTGGCCACATCGGACCAGCCGGCCCTGGCGCGCATACGCGCTGCGCATGCGGCCGTCACCATTGCCGAGTACTTCCGCGACCAGGGACGCCAGGTCCTGCTGACCATGGATTCGGTCACGCGCCTGGCCATGGCGCGGCGCGAGGTGGGGCTGGCCGCAGGTGAGCCGCCCACGGCACGCGGCTACACGCCGTCCGTGTTTGCCGAGCTGCCCCAGCTGTGCGAGCGCTGTGGCACGGCGCCGTCGGGAGGCTCCATCACCGCGCTGCTGACTGTGCTGGTGGAAGGGGACGACATGAACGAGCCCATTGCCGACAGCCTGCGCTCCATCCTCGACGGCCATGTGGTGCTGTCGCGCCACATTGCCCATGAAGGCCAGTACCCGGCCATCGACGTGCTGCGCAGCGCCAGCCGGCTGCTGCCCGACCTGACCACGCCGCAGGAGCGCGAACTGATTTCCGATGCGGTGCGCCATCTCGCCCTGCTGGATCGCAACCGGCAGCTGGTGGACATCGGCGCTTACGAAAAAGGCATGAACCCCGAACTGGACCAGGCCCTGCTGCTGGCTCCGGGCCTGAAGCAATGGCTCAGCCAGGCCGAGGGCGGAATCTCCCGCAGCCAGGCTATGGGCGAATTGCGCAAGCTGCTGTGGCCCGACAGGCCTGCCGTGGAGGCAGGGCCTTTGCTCGCGCCCGCCCCGGCGGCGGCACCGGCCCGGTCACCGGCCAAATTCAGCTTCTCGCTGACCCCTCAGAAAGGCAAGCGATGACCAGAGATGGACAGCCCGCATCGCAGTCCGTGCCGAATGTGGACCTGCGCGGCTTTTCCTATGCGCTCACCCCCTATCTGCGCAAGCAGGAGTGGCAGATGGAACGGCTGCAGGCGCGCATGACCGGGCTGCAGCACAGCCTGGCCCAGGCCGAACACGCGTTGCAGGAGCAAGAGGCATCCTTGCAGGCACATGCCGCCCAAATGCGGCAGGCAATGCACTCGCGCCCTGATCCGCTGCTTCACCGCAGGGGGCTGGTTTTCCTGTCAGGCCTGCACGCGCGCATCGATAGCCAGAAGCAGGAAGTGCAGGCTCTGCGTGCGCAGAAGGCCGACCTCCAGGCGGAGTGCCTGGCCCAGCAGCGCAGCATTGACGGCCTGCTGGAGCACAGGACGCAGGCCCTGCATGAATATGCGCTTGAAGCCGGGCGTGCTGCAGCGGCAGAGGCAGACCGTGACTGGGTGGGCCGCTTGGCCATGCGCCAGCAACTGCGTGAATTCCGCGTGGAGCAGTCCGAATGAACAGTCTCGACATTCATTCCGCAGGCCTGCCCGCTTTGCCTGCGCTCCCTTTCGGTGAAAAAGGCGTGGGGCAGGGCGGCGGTGCACCGCAGGACCAGGCACCGACGGGACAGCGCTCGCGTCAGGCCTGGTTGCGGGAAATGGAACGGGCCCAGCTGGCAGGCTGGTTTCAGCCGTTCGGCACGGCGACAGGTGACATTGCGCAGCACAACCCCAAGACGCAGGCGCGCCCCGTGCAAGCCGGTGCGCCAGGTCCTGCTACGCCGCAGGCTGCACAGCGGCAGCCTCAGATGTCCATGCCCGGGCAGGCCCAGGCGCGCCCGGTCGCCACGACCGACTCCGGGATCACCCGGACTGCGTCGGGCGCCGCGCCGGCGTTGGCCGAGAAACCTTCCCCCGGCCTGGCGGCGGCTGGCCGTTCGGGAACGTGGGAGTCGCTGTCTCCGCGTTCGGGCCACGGCCTGTCCATGGGCGACTCCTCTGCAGCCGTGGCTGCCTATGCCGCCGCCGGTGCCGACGCGGCATCGGCATCGGCTGGCGAGGGCGGTGCCCCCGGCCTTGCCAAGGCTGTGTCCGCAGCGGCGTCGCAGCAGGCATCTGCGGCATCGGCGACTGCAGCGGCCCCAGCCGCAACAGAACACGCGGGCATTCGTGCGCCCATCCAAATGGCGGTGCAGACGGCTGCGCTCTTGTCTGCCTCGCCATCCGCCGCGCTTGCCCTGCTGGCCGTGCGCGACGCCGCGGCCCCGGCAACTGCCGTGCCTGGCGCAGATCGGCCTTCGACCCGTGCGTCGCAATCGCCGGCAAGCCCCTCGGCCGCGTCAGGCCCTGCCATTGCGCGCTGGCAGGGTGCCGCACAGGCACAAGGCATGCGCATGCATGCGCAGTGGACGGAGCGCGGCGTGCAGCTGTGGCTGGGCCTGGACGGCAGCGCCCAGCAGGTGGGGGTGCAGGCGCAGGCCGTCGTGTACTCGCTGCATCGCCTGCTGCGCGACCAGGGCCAGCAGCTCAGCCGGGTGGTCTGCAACGGGCAGGTGGTATTCGATGCCGCGACGGCCCGGGCAGGCGCGGGCCGTGCACTGCATGAGTTTTCGGACCTCTTCGACAGGTATGCCTCGGCCACGCCGGGCATGCCGGCTTTCCTTCCATCCTCCAGCAAGGAGATTTCATGAGCATCGACAGCATCGGCAGCGCCACTACGGGACTGCGCGGCAACAGCCTGGGACAGGAGGATTTCATGAAGATCCTGCTGACCCAGCTGACCTACCAGGACCCCCTCAAGCCCATGGACAACCAGCAGTTCATGGCCCAGATGGCGCAATTCACCAGCCTGGAGCAGACCCAGCAGCTCAACCAGAAGATGGCCACCCTGATCAGCAACCAGGCAGCCCTGCAGTCCGTGGGCCTCATCGGCCGCACCGTGGACATCAACACGGGAGGCTCCTCGCTGACCGGCACCGTGGCCTCGCTGTCGCTGTCGGGGGACTCGCCCTCCATCACCGTGCGCACCAGCTCCGGCGCCACGCTTCAGAACATCGCCCTGAGCCAGATCACCGCAGTGCGGTGAAGCGCTCCCATCCCGAGGACATTCCATGATCGAATCCATCTACGTCGGCATGACGGGCCTGGCCAGCTTCTCGCGCGGGCTGCGTGTCATTGCCAACAACACCACCAACCTCAACACGCCCGGCTTCAAAAGCTCCACGCTGCGCTTTGCCGATGCCTTCTATGCGGGCGGAGGCTATTCGGGCCGCCAGTTCGGTCAGATGGGCTATGGCGTGACGACCACCGGCACGGCCATGTCCTTCAAGCCCGGCGAGCTGCGCCAGACCGGCAACGGGCTGGACCTGGCCATGGACGGCCAGGGACTGTTCATGCTCAAGGCCGAGGACGGCAGCATCCGCTACACGCGCGCGGGTCAGTTCCAGTTCGACAAGACCGGCGTGCTCGTCAGCGGCAGCGGAGCCAAGGTCATGGGCGTGGGCACCAACGGCGCGGCGACCGAGATCAGCATCGCCAATCTCAAGACCACCACGGGCAAGGCCACGACCTCCGCCAAATTCACGGGCAATCTTTCGAGCGCAGGCACGGACCAGACGGTCAACGGCGTGCGCGTCTATGACGCGGCTGGCGGCGAGCATCTGCTGACCCTCAAGCTCACCAACACCAATGCCACCACGGCAGGCAGCTGGAAGGTGGAGTTGATGGATGGCACCACCCTTGTCGATACCAAGCAGATCGTCTTTCAGGACGGCAAGCCCACGGCAGCCACCTCCAGGCTGTCCTTCACCTACTCGCCTGCCGGCCAGGCCGCCATGCCAGTGACGCTGGACTTCAGCACCGATGTCACCTCCTTCGCTTCGGGCACCCTGTCCACCCTGGCCTTTGCGTCCCAGGACGGCTATGCGCCGGCGGAACTCAGCTCTGTCTCCTTCGATGCGACCGGCACCCTGGTGCTGACCTATGGCAACGGACAGACCACCAAGGGCCCCCGCCTGTCGCTGGGGCGCTTCGACACGGTCGATGCCGTGGGCACCGTGGGCAACAACGAATTCGTGGCGCTGGACGGCGGTGCCTGGCATACGGGCGTGGCCGGTGGCGCCTTTGGCAATGTGCGCGCGGGCTATGTGGAAATCTCCAACGTCGATCTGTCGCAGGAGTTCAGCGACCTGGTCATCATGCAGCGCGGCTACCAGGCCAGCTCCCAGGTCATCTCCACGGCCAACGAGATGCTGCAGGAGCTTTTCTCCATGAAGAGCCGTTGATCCATGGTGCGTACATTGCAGGATCAATGCGTGGCTGCAGGTCTGCTGTCCGTGCAGGAATCGGGTAGGGCCAGGCCGCTGCGGGTCTGGAACGCCCGCCAGAAAGAGAACGTCTGCGACGCCGTGCAGGCCGTGCTGCTCCAGTGGCATGCCGACTGGAGCGTGCATGGCGATGCCCCGGGGGCGCCTGCGGCTTTGCGCGTGCAGGACCCAGGGGCCAATGATGGCGAAGGCGTGGACATGCTGGACGAACAGGCCGCGCCGCGCGCTCTGCACGCGCTCCTGTTCGGCCAGCCTGCGGTCGATCCCGACCGGCGCGGTCCGGCAGCACCTGCCCTGGACATGGCTGCAGGGCTGTGCGCACAGGCCTGGCAGTCCTTGAATGGCGGGCTGCGCCAGCTGGCGGGTGCCAGCCTGGGGGAACATCAGGGCGGTGCCCCCGGACCCTGGTCCGGTGCCGTTGTCCTGGCGCTGGACTGGGGCGGGGTGCGCTGGGTGCTGCACCTGAACGCATCTGCCGTGGAGCAAGTCCTCGCCTCGCGTGGTGAGCTGGGTACCGGCTCGCGGGATCAGGACGACGGCGCCGTACGCAAACCCCTGGTGCCGCTGGTCCCGCTGGTGCCGCTGGCAAGTGCGCTGCACAGCCAGACGGTGACGGTCCGCCTCGAGCTCAACCCCATATCACTGAGCCTGGGACAGCTGCAATCGCTGGCGCCGGGCGATGTCATCACCTTGACGCACGCGCTGGAGCAGCCTGCCCTGCTGCGACTGCAATCCCGGCAGGGCATGGATGCCGGTGAGCTCCTGTGCACCGGCTGGCTGGGGCAGTCGAAAGGCCGCCTGGGCGTCGAGCTTCAACCCCTTTCCAACACATCTTCCTGAACTGTCTATGTCTTTGCAGAACACGCCGCCGCAAGCTCCTGGCGCGCAGTCCATTCCGTCTCCGGCCCCGCGCATGCAGCGCATCGAACTTGCCGAGCTGGATGCTGCTGCCCCTTCCCCGGCTTCCTCCGCTTCCTCTCAGCCACTGGTACCCAGCCTGCACCCGCTGCACCAGGTCAAGACCACCGTGCAGGTCTGCGTGGGCACTGCCACGCTGACGGTCGGTGAACTGCTGGGCGCCCAGGCGCAGCAGGTGCTGGTGCTGGACACGGCTGTGGAGCAGGCCGTGGACCTGCTGGTGGAAGGCCAGGTGGTTGCGCGTGGTCAACTGGTGGCCGTGGGCGACCGCTTCGCCGTGCGCCTGACGGAGCTGCCCACGCCGCTGGGACTTCAAGCCAAGGCCCATCCATGACCGTGGCACTGCCGGAGTCCATCCCCCTGCGCCGCGAGCCAGCGCCCGTTCCCGGCACGCCCGCCGAGGAACTGGCGTGGATGGGTGTTTTCATCGTCCTGCTGCTGCTGGTCTTCGTGGCCTGGCGCAAGTGCCGGCCGGGCGGCGCTGCCAGCGAGGGCAAGGCGCCGGCAGCGGGCTGGCTGGGACGGTGGATGGGCAGTCTGCAAAAAAAGCAGGAGCTCCGTACCAGTCTGGTCTCCAGCGCGCGCCTGACGCCCCAGCACAGCGTGCACGAGGTGACCTGGCAGGGCAGGCGGCTGCTGATAGGCTGCGCACCCCAGTCCATCGCCTTGCTGGCCGAGGCGCCGCTGGATGAGAGCGCGGCGCAGCCAGACCTGTCCACCAACGAAGGCAAGGACGGCACGCCATGACACAAGCCGCATCTAGCAGCCTGCGTCAGGGCCTGCGCAGGGCCGCAGCCGTGGGCGCCCTGTTGTTCATGGCGGGCGCCGCCTATGCGCAGGCCAGCGGCAAGGCCGGTGCAGCCACGGAGACATCGCAGGCCCTGCGCATCGTCATCGGCCTGACCCTGCTGGCCGTGCTGCCCGCCTTGCTGGTCTGCGTGACCAGCTTCCTGCGCATCATCATCGTGCTGTCCATGCTGCGCCACGCCATCGGCATGAACGAAACGCCGCCCAACACCGTGCTCATCGGACTGGCGCTGTTCCTCACCATGTTCACCATGGCGCCCGTGCTGGAGCAGGTCAACCGCGAAGCCGTGCAGCCCTTCATGGAAGGCCGCGCCGGCATGCAGGAAGGCTTTGCCAAGGGCATGGCGCCGCTGCGCGACTTCATGGTGCGCCAGACGCGCGAGCAGGACCTGGCCCTCATGGTCGAACTGTCCAAGGCCGAGCCACCCGCGTCCATGGACGACATCAGCAACGTGCAGCTGATTCCTGCCTTCATGCTGTCCGAGCTGCGCGCAGCCTTCCAGATTGGCTTTGTCGTCTTCCTGCCCTTTCTGCTCATCGACCTGATCGTCTCCAGCGTGCTCATGACGCTGGGCATGATGATGATGCCGCCCACCACCATCGCCTTGCCCATCAAGGTGCTGATGTTCATCCTCATCGACGGCTGGAGCCTGCTGCTGCGTGCGCTGGTGGGCAGCTTTCACTGAGGCCTGCGCGTTTGCTCGCCATGGCTGCCGCCGCACCTTCCGCAAGCACGGATCTTCTCCTGGAGGAAGAGGCGCAACTGTGGTCGCGCTGGCGCGGGGCAGGCGATGCGGCGGCCCGCGATCGGCTGGTGCTGCACTACCTGCCCTTTGCCCGCGCCCTGGCTGCCGTGCACTACCGCGGCCGGATCCACGCCGATGTGGAGTTTGACGACTACCTGCAACTGGCGCGCCTGGGCCTGATGGAGTCCGTGGACCGTTACGAGCCGGAGCGTGGCGCCCAGTTCAAGACCTACGTGGCCCATCGCATCCGTGGTGCCTTGCTCAACGGCCTGGAGAAAGCCACCGAGAAAAGCCAGCAGATCGCGGCCCGCAAGCGCCTTCAGGCCGAGCGGCTCGAAAGCGTCAAATCTGCGGCGCTGGACGCAGCGGCGTCCCATCCCTTCGATGAAGGCCGGGCAACGGCGCGCGGCCCGGCGGCCCGCTCGCGCCAGAGCACCTTGCTGGCCTACTTGGCCGAAGTCGGCATAGGCATTGCGCTGGGTGTCATGCTGGAGGACACCGGCATGGTCGCCGCCGACGGGGAATCCGAAGGCGGGGACGTTGCCGCCGTGGCCGCCTCCCCCGACGTGTTGTACTTCCGAAAGACCGAACTGCAACGCTGGCGGGAGCAACTGCGCGAGGCCCTGGCACGGCTGCCTGCCCAGGAGAGCAAGGTCATCCGCTACCACTACCAGCAGGAAATCCCGTTCGACGAGATTGCCGCCATGCTGGGCGTCTCACGCAGCCGGGTCTCGCAGCTGCACCGCCAGGGGTTGGGCAAGCTGCGCCACATGCTGGGACAGGGGCCGCCCTGCGACGTCTTCCTCTAGACGCCTGCCCATACCCGCCAATCCCACCACAGCTTCAGCCCCCGTGGCTGCCCTGACAATCACCACCATCCGAGGGAACATCCATGAGCGCACAAACTCCCCAGCCTGACGAAGGCTCCACGGCCAGGCTGGAACGCCTGGAAGCCTATCTGCGTGAAGACCCGTCCAACCCTGGCCTGCTGACCGAGGCCTTTGGGGCGGCGCTGCAGTGTGCCCAATGGGAGCGTGCCGCCTTTCACCTGCGGCACGCCCAGGCGCTGCAGCCCGGCAACCTGGCCTGGTCGCTGCGTGAAGGCGACCTGCTGCTGGCCCAGGGCCAGTACCAGCTCGCCGCCGAACTGCTGGATGCCCTGCTGTCGCTGGACGGCGCACCCCGAGAATTCACCGATGCCGTGCTGCACAACCTGGCCTGGATCGCCTTCCAGGATGGCCGCTACCAGGATTGCGCAGACAGGCTGACCCCTCGGCTGCAGGATCTGGACCACCCTGCGTCGGCCGCATTGGCCCGCCTGTGGCTGCGTGCACTGCACCATGCAGGCCAGGTCGATCAGGCCGTGGCCTGGGCTGGCGCTGCGGATGCAAGGCAACAACTGCCCGCCGCCGCCGCGGGCGTGGCCAGCCTCGCAGCCCTGGATGCGGATCAGTTGGAGCGTGCAGGCCAATGGGCCGCCCGTGCGCTGGAGCAGGCCACGCCTGACGACCGGCCCATCGAGGCCCTGGTCACCCAATCCTCGCTGGCGCTGGCCCGCCAGGATGCGGCACAGGCCCGCACGCAGGCCCGCGCCGCCCTGCAGATCAGCCCGCGCGATGGCCGCGCCTGGTCCGCCCATGCCATGGCGGACCTGCTGGCTGGCGACCTGCCCATGGCGCTGGCGCACTTCGACAACGCCCTGGCCACCATGCCCGGCCATATCGGCACCTGGCACGGCAAGGCCTGGGCGCAACTGCTGTCCTCCGACCTGCAGGGAGCGCAGCACAGCTTCACCAGCGCGCTGGACCTGGACCGCAACTTCGCCGAAAGCCATGGCGGCCTGGCTGTGGCCCTGGCCTTGCAGGGCCGCACGGACGAGGCCCTGCAACACATTGAGCGCGCCCTGCGCCTGGACGCCTTCAACCTTTCAGGACGCTACGCACAAGCCATCCTCGGCGGAGAGATCCGGGACCTGGAATCCTTCCAGGCGCTGGCCAAGCGGCTGTTGCGGGGGCAGGATGGGTTGCTCCAGGCAGTGCTGGGCGCCTCAAAGGCTGGGCGCTGAGGGCTGCCAGAACTGGCGCCGGCAGCACCGAATCCAGGCTGCCCGTGACCCGGCTCGGGTCATAGGGCTGGAAGGTGTCTGCGTTGTTGGCATTCAGTGCCAACTTGGGAATGCTCAGGGTCTGGCCGGCCGTGAGCTCGCCGTCGCCTGAGACGGCCAGGCCGTTGGCTTCCGCAATGCGCCACCACAGGCTGCTGTCGCCCAGTACGTTGCGGGCGATGGTCTTGAGGGTTTCACCGCCGACCACGGTGTAGCTCATGGCGCTGAAGTTGGTGTCGCGCAGCTTCAGGGCAGGGGCGTTCAGGTGGAATTCTGCGGTGTTGACGTATTTGGGGACGGCGCCTTTCTGCGGCGGGTTCTCCGAGTCGGGGGCGTCGCCGTAGCGGGCCAGGACTTCGCCGTTGGCCACCAACTGCCGCTGGATGTGGCCGGGGTTGAGGACGTTGCCTATGTAGCCGCCGAGGTACCCGCCGGGGCGGTTTTCTATACGACCGAACTCTCCGATGGGGGCCGCGAATTGCCCCGTGCCCTGGTTAACGTACAGGGCATTGCCCTTGGCGTCGTTGACAAAGGCTCGGTTGTAGCGGTTGTCGTTGACTCCGCCTCGCTGCTCTATGTTGCTGATGAAGCCGTTGGCATCACGCCAAGTGTTGGTGGTGGCCGTGGTGCCGCCCTGGGTGGTGGTGGACTCGGTCTGCTGGTAGCTGCCGTTGAACTGGTACTTGTAGGTGGTGCGCGTGGCATCACCGGTGTTGCCATTTGTGGTCTGCACTTGCCCGCGCAGGTTGCCAGCAGCGTCGTAGCCCAGGCTGGGGTCGGTGGTGCCGGGGGCTCCATGGTAGGCGACGTCGGTGTGCTGGATCTTTTGCTGGTTGTCGGCGCGGCGCATGACGACGCGGGTGTCCTGTACGCGGCCCAGGGTGTCGTACTGGTTGTAGCGGTGTTCGGCTTCGCCGGTGCTGCTCAGCGTCTTGGCATAGACCTGGCGGCCGGCTCCGTCGTAGAGGACCTGGCCGGACTGCGTGGCCTTGCCCGACTGGCTGATGCTGAAGCTGTCCAGCCGGTGCAGGTCGTCGTAGACGTAGTTGTTGACAGTTTCCTGGGCGGCCTTTTCAGGCGGCAACAGGCTGCAGGGACTGACCAAGCGCTTGATTGCGAATAGGTCGTGGCCGCGAATACGGGCAACATTACGTCCGCAGTAGTCTTTAGTACGGAGGCATCATCATCAACGTATTCAGATATGGCATCAGATTGGCAAGAAATTCACTTTTAAGCCAATCTTCTCTGCTTTCTGCAGCAATCCATCAATCTCTTGTTCAGAATAAAATCCCAAGTCCCAGAATTTCGCCCCTCGCGTAACTTGCTGCTCCAAGTCTTGGATATAAAAATTGGTGTACCCCTCGTAGACTAATTTGGCTTTCATTTGCAGCTTGCGAATCAATTTATCATCACTAGCATCGATGTATGCCTTATATACTTTAGTGCTTAGTGCAATTGGATCTTCAATATGGTGAATTCTTACTGAGAATTCGTTGCCGCATGCAGTGCATTTCATCAAACGCACGGTACCTTCTTCGTGAATAAGTTTGGTTTCCCCGTTGCAAGAATTGCATTTAATATCTGATGTCATTTTTTATCTCAATCGTTTTGTATAGTTAATTCCAGATTGCAATAAAGAATCCGCAACGCTTTGGGTAACCTGGGGATATAGCGGACTCTTTAAAATGTACTCTAATGCTTCATGATCTGTACGCAGGAAGAAGCTTGAATCAACCCTACGCTGAACACCATATGCTGCCAATTCCGCCTTTAACGCTGAGCTTCCATTCGCATAAAGCGCAGGAGTAAGGTTTTGTAAAAAGTGCTCGGCTTCATGTGCAACCAATCCAGCTGCTTGCTTAGGTGTTCCAGCATAATTTCGATAAATTATCATCTCATTAGAGGCAAATGGCATTGCTCCACCCTGAGGTGCTAACAAAATTTTATCTGAGATGTTAATCTTTATTTCGCCGCGTTTAAGTAGTTTCGCTACTGCTGCTCCCTCTACCGTATCACTCTGACGTAATGCCCTCATTATTGACTGAGGACTTACTTCGCCACTGACTGCAGCCCACAAGTCTGGGTGAATTGCCCCAGCTGGAACTGTAGTGTTTGAAACACTCCCAGTCAGTCTACCCTCGACCTGCAGCGAGTCAACAACCTTATCAGCCTTTCCGAACCAGGAAAGTCACGCTCGTATGCCGCCTATGGCCAAGCCTTCAGGCGGCAGACCCTGAAGAGCCATTCCTACTGGCGAGTTGTTGAAGCTATCCAGTTTGTCCAGAAAATAGCCGGACAGGCCTCCGATACGTGAAGTTTCGGAGGGCACCGTGTACCGCTCTGGCCCGCTAGGTATTTGAAGGTATGCGGGCAGTGCCTTACTCCGGGATTTTTCTATCCCTGCCACCTCCGATGAACTCCCGGACCTCTGCAGAGCATTGACGCTGCTGGAGCCTTGTGCCGGGCGGAAAAGTTGTGCGTTGGTGTAGGTCTGTGGGACTGTGGCACCTCTTGCAACGTTTGTGATGTTGGCAACGGTCCACTGCGCCGCAGATTGCGTGGAGTTGGAGAATGGATTGCTCCAGCCATCCTCATCCGAGGCTCGCACGATGACCTCCGGCAGCACGGGAGCTGTCTGGGGCAGGTTGATGCCCAGTATGCTGGCCGAGTCATCCGAGCTGGTAATCATGGCACCAGTCATGTTCTGCGTGACCTGGACTCCAGGAATACCGCGCAGTTGCGTTGCATATCGGTCGGAATTCTGGAGTTCGCTCACAAACACATTTGGCTGTGCAGGCAGAGCCGCTCCAGCCACGGACCACCCCAACGCATTCCCAAACGCATCCGTCGCCACCTGCTGCACGCTGACCCTCCCGCCTTGCGCAATCGAGGCCACGGTGCCTGCTGCCAGTCCCGCTCCTGTACGGGTGACCATTTCCTTGGCCCATGGGTCCCAGCTTGCGGTATCCACCACATCGCCCAGCAGCTTTCCTGCCACATGGCCCGCAACTGCTCCCGCTGCGCTGGCCGCAACGCCGCGCCAGCTGAAGCTGCTTTGCAGCCCGGTGACCACGCCCACGCCTTGGGTCAGTACATTGCCCACGGTCGAGCGCAGCAGCACCTTGTCAAGATCCGCGCCCTTGAACAACGGGTTGGTTGCCAGGCCGCTGGAGATGCCGCCAGCAAGCGCAGAAAGTGCCACGCCCTTCCAACTGAAACCGTCCTGTACGCCCATTGCATTGCCGGCTACCTGGCTCGCAATGGCGCCTACTGCGCCGCTTGCTGCGCCAAAGGCGAAGGCAGTGCCTGAGGTCAGGCCTGCGGTACCGCCGAGGACCGACATGCCTGTGGACATGGTTGCGCTGAAGGTTGCGCCGAATCCTGTGCCAGCCCCTGCCGCCGCTGTTCCCAAGACACCTGCCGTGTAAATGGTCGCCACCACAGCCACTGCCACCATGATGATCTTGCCCAGCGCCCCGCAGCCACCTCCCTGGCCCGCAGGCGCAGGCAGCACAGAATCCAGGCTGCCCGTGACCCGGCTCGGGTCATAGGGCTGGAAGGTGTCGGCGTTGTTGGCGTTCAGCGCGAGCTTGGGGATGCTCAGGGTCTGGCCTGCCTGCAGCTCGCCGTCGCCCGAGACGGCCAGGCCGTTGGCTTCCGCAATGCGCCACCACAGGCTGCTGTCGCCCAGCACGTTGCGAGCAATGGTCTTGAGGGTCTCGCCGCCGACCACGGTGTAGCTCATGGCGCTGAAGTTGGTGTCGCGCAGCTTCAGGGCAGGGGCGTTCAGGTGGAATTCTGCGGTGTTGACGTATTTGGGGACGTCTCCAGCCTTGGGCGGGTTCTCGGAGTCAGGGGCGTCGCCGTAGCGGGCCAGGACTTCGCCGTTGGCCACCAGTTGCCGCTGGATGTGGCCGGGGTTGATGGCATCGCCGATGAAGCCGCCGATGTAGCCACCGGGCTCGTTCTGGATGCGGCCGCCCTTGTCGGCCGTGGTGCCGGCACTCTGGTTGACGTACAGCGCATTGCCGCGCGCGTCGTTAACGAAGGCGCGGTTGTAGCGGGTGTCGTAGACCCCGCCTTGCTGCTCGATGTTGCTGATGAAGTCGTTGGCATCGCGCCAGGTGTTGGTAGTGGCCGTGGTGCCGCCCTGGGTGGTGGTGGACTCGGTCTGCTGGTAGCCGCCGTTGAACTGGTATTTGTAGGTGGTGCGCGCAGCATCATCGGTGTTGCCATTCGTGGTCTGCACTTGTCCGCGCAGGTTGCCAGCGGCGTAGTAGCCCAGTCTTGACCTGGCTGCGGTTGCCGGACAGGTCGTAGCTGATCCGAACGTCGGAGCGGCCATCGAAGCTGGCGCGCAGGCGGTTCTGGGCATCGTAGAACAGGTGGTTGTGGACCGCTCCCGCACGAGGTCGGCCTCTGCAACGCTGCGGCAACCCGCCTTGGGGCGGGCGCACCTTCGCGTCAGCACCGGCGCCTGCCGGAGCCGCCCGTTGTACTCTCGGCAGCAACTCCAACCCATCCCCCACCCTTCTCAGGGAAGGGCGCGAGTCGCCTTCTGCCGTGTGCGATGCCAGGTCTTCAACGGCCAAGCACCACACACGGCGAGCGTCGGTCGGCACACCATCGCGTCAAGGCCAAGCCCTCACGGGCGGCCGGTGGCCAGTCTGGACCCGGTTGCCGCAGCTAATTTGCTTGGAACTCAGCAGGTGTCAGAACACGAACACCCGCTGCCAGCATTCGCTTGACTACCTCATCAGCATCCAAATTGTTTTCAATGAGCTTTGCCGCCTTCGCATCAGTGTTGACTATCAGATATTCCGGCTCACTGCCAGATGCGCCAACATTCATAAGAGCCCACTGCGGCGCAGTCCCATCCCATAAGTATCCATATTGCTGCACTTGCGCTTCCATCATTTGCTCCCTGTGACATCCTTGCTGAATCTAACTACATCCTTGCCTACCGGAACAATCTGAGAACTGCGTTGAGGCGAGCCGATGGCTTCAAGGAAGCGCATAACTTTCATGTCCTGTGGACTTGTCCATGCAGTTCCACCAGGGTGCGATAAATCAACATCATGTCACTTTGCAATGGAACGTCAACGGCTCCCTTTTCGCCAGAATATAAGAAGTACTGCCCTCCACGACCGTTTTGGCCGGGGCCCAGCTTGTAGGTCACTGCAAATTCGACATCATGCTTGACCGTCAGAGCTTCCAGCTGCACTGGCGTTGGACGCCCTGGCACTGCCACTCCAGAAATACCAGGTAACCCCTCGCCAACTCTTGCACCGTACAAAAGCCTCTCGACCGCGCCGGTCTCGGCCAACGTCGCACTTCCGACATTGCCAAGACGGTAGTTTCCATACTTCGCCAACTCGGTGCTCAAACTTCGAACACCAGCGCCAAGACCCAATGCAGCCTGTCCCACATCGTTGAACAGGCTCCCCAATTCGTAGCTTCTCTGGAAGTCGTCGCTCGTGATGGACGATGCCAAACTATACCGGTTGGCGACGTCTTCGATCAAATTGGTGGCCGTCTCGACAGGACTGCCAGCCAGGTTGATGATGCCCTTGCCCAACGCGCTATTGTTCTCCCAGGAACGTTGCATCAAAGGTGTGTTGTGGAAGGCACCTCCCGTGACAACATCCAACGCCTGATTAAAGGTGTCGCTGAGCGTGCGAACAGTGCCATAGGCCATTTTCCCAAAGGACGCACCAACGCCAGCCACAGCCCGAGCGGACGGCAGTGCGTCGCGCACGCCTGGACCGTATCCATTGCCTGCGTCACTTGCCGTGCTCTGAGGTCCACTGGCAAGCACCCAAGATTCCTCGGAAATCGGCAGCGTCCCACGCAAACCTTCTATCGAGGAGACATCAAAGTCACCCGCTGTGTCCTGGACATCGCTCGCACGCACATTGCCGTACCTCAGCCCCTCACCACTACCAAGCCGCAGACCAGTTCCGTCATCGCCTGAACCGCCGAGGCTGTAGAGCCTGTTGTTGGCCTGGCCGTGCAGTTCAGTGCCCGTGGACGCACTGGCCACGGACCACCCCAACGCATTCCCAAACGCATCGGTCGCCACCTGCTGCATGCTGACCCGCCCAACCTGGGTGATCAAGGCCACGGTGCCTGCTGCCAGGCCCGCTCCTGTACGGAATCAGAATTTTGTTTCTATAAATTATTTCGGCATAATTTCTATATTTATTTAGAACTTATTGTAAATGAATGGCCTGTGCAAATAATATTTCCATCATTAATATCTACACTGTTTAGCGTTTGAAGTATATGAATTTCTTGATTAATTTCTGTTTTTTGTTGAAAAGATAGCCCATGAATTCTGAAGGCAATATTTTTAATAGTACTCTTGAAAGAAGTTCCGATTGATTTTTCAGCATTTTCTCAAAAGATATATATCCAGTGTCATGTAAATATTTATAATCCCCTTCAAGCTCTTCGTAGAATCCCTCATCTTCCGATTCACGGTCGATGAAATCCTGATAATATTTCGAAAAATGAATGATTGCATCGGAGAACTCAATTTTTAAAAAATAGAAATTAACCTCTTCTGAAGGCAAGGATTTTCCGAATGAATGGTGATCGACTGTTATTTTTGAGCAATCAATTGGGTGTTTATTTATTTCGCAGTAACGCATTAGAAAAATCCGCCGGGTGGCACTAGTGTAATTTTCCATCTGGATGAATGGAAATGTATCCAGACGGACCAAATGGTTGTCCGGCACGTTCTGGAGGGAAGGGACCACGAACTCCTGATCTTTGAAAAAATTCCTGTGGACTGACGATGAGTCCACTAAGAGGATTATTTCCAGAGAATATGCGTATTACTCTCTCTGATTTCAATAGGCCTCCGGCATCGAAGTTATCAAGGATGGTTTCAATTTGTTTTGTTTTCATTTTTGAATTAAAGCCAATATCTAGATCACTGTCCGGTCGGAATTGTTTCTCGCCAGCGAAGAATGATCGTATACGGCTTCCTCCCAAAACAACTTCAACAGGCTTGGGCGTGTTAAGACTGGCTAACACCACCGATCCACGAAGCGCGCGCAGATGATCGCTGCCGCCAATTTCAGCAGCGCTTCGTGGATATCCAGCCGTCGTTCAAAGCGGATTCGCAGCTTGCCAAAGCCTGCAAACCAGCTGTGCGTCC
>Ga0308167_1001298_pt1 | contig 30613 bp, 21 predicted proteins | sample PhyCR1_2_FD_202138 | JGI IMG/M metagenome (GOLD analysis project Ga0308167, IMG submission 202138) | Phyllosphere microbial communities from UC Gill Tract Community Farm, Albany, California, United States - DLSLRC.R1 | ecosystem: Host-associated > Plants > Phyllosphere > Unclassified | place... | reverse complement strand
TCGTGTCGGGCGACAGCCCCGCCTTGGTGGCGTACTCGTTGTTGATGACCGCGCCGTCGAAGTCGGGCAGCGACGTCGCGGCGAGGTCGGCCGCGACGGGCGAGACCGTGACCGTCGACGCCTCGGTGTCGATGTCGTCGAGGCCGGAGAAGACGTCGCCGCCGTCCTTCAGCTCGATCAGGCCGTTCGACTGGAGCACGAGCAGCGAGCGGGCGAGGTTGCTCGCGTCGTCGGGCACCGCGACGGTGTCGCCCTTGCTGAACTGGTCGAGCGAGGTGTGCTCCTGCGAGTAGAGGGGCAGCGGGTAGATCGCCGTCGAGCCGATCGGCACGAGGTCGGCGTCGGCCGACACGTCGTACTGGGCCAGGTAGACGATGTGCTGGAACTGGTTGAGGTCGAGCTCGTCCTCGGTCAGCGCCGGGTTCGGCTGCTCGTAGTTGGCGAAGTCAACGATCTCGACGTCGATGCCCTCGTCGGCGGCGGCCTGCGTGAAGGTGGCCCAGTACGGGTCGCTCGCGCCGACGACGCCGATGCGCACGGCGTCGCCGCCCCGGTTCGCGACCGCGATGCCGACGCCCACGGCGGCGAGCACGACGACGACCGCCACGACGATCGCGATCAGCCGGCCACGGTTCTTCTTCGGGGCCTCGATCAGGGGTGTTGCCTCGGACATGACGTTCCTCTCAGACGGTGCGACGCACGTCGCCGGCTGCTGCTGCCGGCACCACGACCGTGCGTCCCTCCATCGTGACCGGCGGGGCGGGCCGGGTCACAATCGGCGCGTCACACGGCGACACACCGGCTCCGCGAGCACGCACGGGAACGGGCAGGGCGACGGTGCGAGGCCGCGGGACCCTGAGCGCCGACGCGGTACGTCAGGGCGGCGGGAGGGCGGCGGCCAGGCTGCGACGCGGAGGAGGCGCGGTGCGGCCGCAGCCTGCACCGCGCCTCCTCGGAGCGCTCGGGTCGGGGACCGACCCGCGATCAGCCCTAGACCGTGAGGACCTGGGGCGAGCCGACCTCGCCCGGGGGCATCTCGGCCGCGAGGCGGTTGGCCTCGTCGATCAGCGTCTGGACGATCTCGGACTCGGGCACGGTCTTGATGACCTCGCCCTTGACGAAGATCTGCCCCTTGCCGTTGCCCGACGCGACGCCGAGGTCGGCCTCGCGGGCCTCTCCCGGGCCGTTCACGACGCAGCCCATGACCGCGACGCGGAGCGGGACCGTCATGCCCTCGAGGCCGTCGGTGACGTCGTTGGCGAGCTTGTAGACGTCGACCTGGGCTCGACCGCAGCTGGGGCAGCTGACGATCTCGAGCTTGCGCTCGCGCAGGTTCAGCGACTGGAGGATCTGCAGGCCGACCTTGACCTCCTGCGCGGGAGGCGCGCTGAGGCTCACGCGGATGGTGTCGCCGATGCCCTCGCCGAGCAGGATGCCGAAGGCCGTCGCCGACTTGATCGTGCCCTGGAACTCGGGGCCGGCCTCGGTCACGCCGAGGTGCAGGGGCCAGTCGCCGCGCTCGGCGAGCTGGCGGTACGCCTTGACCATGATGACCGGGTCGTTGTGCTTCACCGAGATCTTGAAGTCGTGGAAGTCGTGCTCCTCGAAGAGGGACGCCTCCCACACCGCGGACTCGACGAGCGCCTCCGGCGTCGCCTTGCCGTACTTCTGCAGCAGGCTGGGCTCGAGCGACCCGGCGTTGACGCCGATGCGGATCGAGACGCCGGCGGCCTTGGCCGCGGCAGCGATCTTGCCGACCTGGTCGTCGAACTTGCGGATGTTGCCGGGGTTGACGCGCACCGCGGCGCAGCCGGCGTCGATCGCCTGGAACACGTAGTTCGGCTGGAAGTGGATGTCGGCGATCACCGGGATCTGGCTCTTCTTCGCGATGATCGGCAGCGTCTCCGCGTCGTCGCGCGTGGGCACGGCGACGCGCACGATGTCGCAGCCCGAGGCGGTGAGCTCGGCGATCTGCTGGAGCGTCGCGTTGATGTTGGTGGTGGGCGTGGTGGTCATCGACTGGACGCTGACGGGAGCGTCGCCTCCGACGAGGACCTTGCCGACCTTGATCTGCCGCGACTTGCGTCGCGGGGCAAGGGTTTCGGGGACCTTCGGCATTCCGAGATTGACTGCAGGCACGTCGTCGATCGTAGACCCGTGCGCTGGGCGCGCGATGTCGGAGACGAGGACACCCAGCGGGCCAGCAGGTCAGGACGTCCGCGGGCTGGCTGCCGAGCCGATCAGCGGATCAGCGAGATCGGGTTCACGATGTCGGCGTAGGCGAGCAGCAGCCCCATGCCGCCGAGGACGATCACGACCGCGAACGTGAGCGGGATGACCTTCGCCGTGTCGACGGGCCCCGGGTCGGGACGGCGGAAGAGCTTGGCGAAGCCGCGACGGATCGCCTCGATCAGCGCGCCCGCGACGTGGCCGCCGTCGAGGGGCATCAGCGGCACGAGGTTGAAGACGAACAGGGCGACGTTGAGGCTCGCGAGCAGGCTCACGAGGAACGCGGCCCGGTCGATGAACGGCACGGTGTCGAGGCTGACCACCTCGCCCGCCATCCGGCCGACCCCGACGACGCTGACGGGGCCGTTCGCGTCGCGCTCTCCCCCGCCGAACGCGGCCTGGGCGACGGCGACCATGCGCTGCGGCAGGTGCACGATGACGTTCGCGACGTGCCCGATGTTCGTGCCGACGGTCGGCAGCACGGCCGTGACCGGCTGCTGCACCGTCACCGTCGCGAAGCCGATGCCGACAAAGCCGACCTCCTGGGTGACCGGGGCGCCGTCGTCGCCCACGATGGGCACGCCCGCCGAGTCGAGCACTTGGCGTGCAGAGAGCGCCGGGGTGACCTCGAGCGTCTGCTCGCTGCCGTCCCGCTCGACGACGACGCTGAGCGTCTGGTCGGGAGCCGCGCGGAACGCGCTCGTCACCTGGTCGCCGTCCGTCATCGCCACGCCGTCGATCGACACGATGCGGTCGCCGTTCTCCATGCCGGCCGCGAAGGCGGGCGCCGCCGTGGCGTCGGCCGGGCACTCGGTCTCGGTCGAGCCGGCGGGCAGCACGCACTGGTTGACGAGGCCGACGGTGGTGCTCGACTGCGCCGTGCCGAAGCCGCAGAGCAGGATCGTGAAGAGCACGATCGCGATGAGCAGGTTCATCGTCGGCCCGCCGAGCATGATGATGACCCGCTTGTAGACGGGCAGCCGGTAGAAGGTGCGGTGCTCGTCGCCCTGGTCGATCGTGTCGGCGCTGGCGGTGCGCGCGTCCTGCACGAGGGTCTGGAAGAAGCCCGTGCTGGCCGTCCGGCCCTTCTGGCCCTCGCGCGCCGGCGGGTACATGCCCGACATCGAGATGTAGCCGCCGAGCGGCAGCGCCTTGACGCCGTACTCGGTCTCGCCCCGGCGGCGGGAGAAGATCGTCGGCCCGAAGCCGATCATGTACTGGCCGACCTTCACGCCGAACTTCTTCGCCGGCACGAGGTGCCCGATCTCGTGCAGCGCGATCGAGACGGCGAGCCCGATGACGATCACGACGATGCCGAGCAGGTAGAGCAGGACGGTTTCCACCGGGCAAGGGTAGCCGTCCGAGACGGGGAGCCGGCCCCGCACCGGCCATGGCGACGCTGTGAGGATCGGGGCCCGCGCCTCCTCGGCCCGGCCGTGTGCCCGACGCCCGCTCGTCGGGCCGGTGGGCGCTAGCGGCGGGCGAGCAGCGCGTCGGCCGCCTCGCGGGCCCAGCGCTCGGCCTCCAGCACGCCCTCGAGGGTGCTCGGCCCCGCCGTGTGCCGGTCGACGACCTCGCGCACCGTGTCGAGGATGCCCAGGTAGCCGACCCGGCCGTCGTGGAAGGCGTGGACGGCCTGCTCGTTGGCCGCGTTGAACACCGCCGGCCAGGTGGCGCCCGCCCGGCCGACCTGCTTGGCCAGCAGCACGGAGGGGAACGCCTCGTCGTCGAGGGGCTCGAAGGTCCAGGTGGAGGCGGTGGTCCAGTCGAGGGGCACGCCCACGCCCGGCACGCGGTCGGGCCAGGCCATGCCGAGCGAGATCGGCAGCCGCATGTCGGGCGGCGACGCCTGGGCGATCGTGGAGCCGTCGACGAACTCGACCATGGAGTGCACGATCGACTGCGGGTGCACCGTCACGTCGATGTGGTCGTAGTCGACGTCGAAGAGCAGGTGCGCCTCGATCACCTCGAGCCCCTTGTTGACGAGGGTCGAGGAGTTCGTCGTGACGACGCGGCCCATGTCCCACGTGGGGTGCGCCAGGGCCTCGGCGGGGGTGACGTCGGCGAGTGAGGCGCGCGTCCGGCCACGGAAGGGCCCGCCGGAGGCGGTGAGCACCAGGCGACGGACCTCGCCGCGGTCGCCGGAGCGGAGCGCCTGCGCGATGGCGGAGTGCTCGGAGTCGACCGGCACGATCTGCCCCGGTGCCGCGCGCTCGCGCACCAGGTCGCCGCCGACGATCAGGCTCTCCTTGTTGGCCAGGGCCAGCGTGGCGCCGGAGTCGAGCACGGCGAGCGTCGGCGCGAGGCCCACGCTGCCGGTGATGCCGTTGACGACGACGTCGGCCTCGACGTCGCGCACGAGCGCCACCGACTCGTCGGTGCCGAGAGCGGTGTGCTCGATCCCGAAGCGGGCGGCCTGCTCGGCCAGCAGGGCGGCGTTCGAGCCGGCCGACAGCCCGACGACGGTGAACAGGTCGGGATTGGCGGCGACCACGTCGAGCGCCTGCACGCCGATGGAGCCGGTGGAGCCGAGGAGGATGACGCGACGCATGCGGTCAGCCTAGGGGCGTCCGCCGACGCGGCACGGAGGTGCCGCTCAGGCCATGGCGAGGACGTCGATGACGAACACGAGGGTGTCGCCGCCCTCGATGCCGGCGCTCGGCTGCCCGCCGTCGCCGTAGCCCTCGGCGGGCGGGACGACGACCAGCACCTGCGAGCCGACGGTCTGGCCGATCATCGCCGCGGCGAAGCCGGGCACGACCTGGGCGGTCGAGAACGGAGTGGGCGTGCCCTTGCCCCAGCTCTCGTCGAAGACCTTCCCGTCGCGCCAGTTCACGCCCTGGTACTGCACGGTCACGTTCGCAGGGTCGGGGACGACCTCACCATCGCCCTTCTTGAGCACCTCGACCTGCAGCTCGGCCGGCGGGTCGGCGTCGGGGATCGTCACGGTCGGACGGCCGTCGTCGGCGAGCGCCACCTCGGGGAAGCCCGGCTGCGCGGGCTGGTCGACGCCGGTCGCACGCGTCGGCACGATCGAGAACGTGTCGACGACGATCACGGCCGCGGCGTTCGGCGGCGCGGTGCCCTTCTGGGCCGGCTGCATGTCGGCCGCGCTGGCCACCGTGACCGAGCGGGAGCCGGCTTGGTTGCAGAGCAACGCGGCCTCCAGCCCGGGCACGTAGTAGTCGGCGCTGATGGTGAGCTGCTCGCCGCTGCCGCGTTCGTAGCCGGCCGAGCTCAACTCGGCGCCGGTCGTCGCGTCGAAGACCGTGACGGCCACCTGGACGACGTCGCCGGACTTCGTCTCGGGCCCGGTGCCCTGCGAGACCACGGCCCGCTGGCTGGTCGCCGCACTCAGGGGGCCGGAGAGCGCGACGGTCGGCTTCTGCCCCACCTCGCCCGACACCTCGACCGAGTCCGCCTCGGCGCCGCCGCTGAGGCAGACGGTCGCGGCAGGGCTCGCGCCGGGTGTCGTAGCGGACGGCTCGGGCGCCGCGTCGTCCGTGCAGCCGACCAGGGCGACCGCGAGGAGCGGCACCCCGACCAGGCCGAGGAGGCGCGCACGGCGACCGATGACGGTCACGGTCAGTTCGCGGCGAGGATGTCGATCACGAAGACGAGCGTGTCGTCGCCCGCGATGCCGGCCTGGGGAGCGCCCGCCTCGCCGTAGCCCTCGGCCGGCGGGATGACGACGACGGTCTGCGAGCCGACGGTCTGGCCGACGATGCCCGCGGCGAAGCCGGGGATGACCTGGCCGGTGCCGAACGTGGTCGGTTCGCCGCGCTTCCAGCTCTCGTCGAAGACCGTGCCGTCCTTCCAGAGCGACCCCTGGTACTGGACGGTGACCTGGGCGCCGTCCTCGACGACGGGGCCGTCGCCCTTGATCAGCGTCTCGACCTGCAGCTCGGTCGGCGCCTCCGTGCCGGGCAGGGTGACGGTCGGGCGGCCGTCGGAGTCGAGCTCGACGGTCGGGAAGCCGGCCTGCGGCTCCTGCGCCTCGCCGCTGGCGCGGGTGGGCACGTCGGAGGGGGCGCTCGACGACGAGGACGGGGCGGAGGTCGCGGTGTCGCCGGTGCTGGCCTCGGAGGCACAGGAGGCGAGGCCCAGCACGAGGACGGGGACGGCGAGCAGGGAGAGGGAGCGGCGCATGGGAGTCTCTCGATCGAGGGGCGGGGACGGCGCAGAGCCGGGACGGCGCGGAGCCGACCGGGTCGCGAGGCGCCGGGTCAGGTCATTCTGCCCCACGCCGCCGCAGGGCCTGCTGAACGGCCGAGGCACGTCGACCCGGATCAGGAGGCGGCGGCCACCAGGGTCGTGGGCTCGTGGCCGACGGGGAACGCGACCGACGCGGCGATGAAGCACTTGCGCGCGGCCTCGGCGTGCAGCGTGCCCGCGAGCTCGACCATCGACGCGTCGGCCACGGTGACGACGGGCCGCAGGGTGGCCGACGTGAAGCGGCCTCCCCCGTCGGCGGTCTGCGTCATGGAGCCCTCGGCGGAGTCCCGGTAGGCGACCACGACCACGCCCGCCGACGCGGCGACGTGCAGGTAGCTGAGGAGGTGGCACTCGGCCAGGGCGGCGAGGAGCAGCTCCTCCGGGTTCCAGCGATCGGCGTCGCCGTGGAACGTGCGGTCGGCCGACCCCTGGATGTCGTGCAGCTTGCCGGCGGCGGAGACGGTGGCGTCGCGACCGTAGCTGCGGTACGACGTCGTGCCGACTCCTCGGTCTCCGGTCCAGGCGAGGTCGACGGCGTAGTGGTGGTCGAGCACGGGATCCTCCTCGGCGGGGCGTCGATACACTCCCCATCATGACCCACCTGAGCGCCTCCGCCGGCGACACGCGCCGTCCCCTCACCGCCGACGGGAGCGTCGAGCTCGCCGTCCTCGTCCGTTCGGGCCTCGAGGAGAGCCGGCACCTCGGCGCCGGGGTCGTCGTCGGGCCGGACGGGGCCGTGCTGCGCGCGGTCGGCGACGTCGGGGCCTCGATCTACCCCCGCTCCTGCCTCAAGCCGCTGCAGGCGCTCACCGTGCTGCGCGCCGGCGTCGACCTCCAGGGGCCGCAGGCGGTGCTCTCGACCGCCAGCCACGCGGGCACCCCCGCCCACCTCGAGGTCGTCCAGGCGATGCTCGCCCGCGGCGACCACGACGAGCACGACCTGCTCTGCCCCGCCGACTGGCCCGGCGACCGCCGCAGCGCCCGCCTCCTCGACGAGCCCCGTCGCGCGGCCATGAACTGCTCGGGCAAGCACGCCGCCTTCCTCCTCGCCTGCGACCAGCAGGGCTGGGACACGGCGACCTACACCGCCATCGACCACCCCCTCCAGGCCGCCGTGCGGGAGACCGTCGCCGACTTCACCGGCGAGGTCGTCGACCACGCCGGGACCGACGGCTGCGGCGCCCCCGTGTTCGCCACGACCGTCACGGGCCTCGCCCGGGCCGTGGGCCGGGTCGCCGGATCGGCCGGCGACGTGCGCGACGACCGTGACCCCGACGCGGCGCACCTCGTCCGCTCGGTGCTCGCCGACGCGTGGGCGATCGACGGCCCGGGACGGGACAACACGGTGACGATCGACGAGCTCGGCGTGTTCGCCAAGCTCGGGGCCGAGGGCGTCATGGTGATGGGGACCACCGGCGGCGTCGGGGTCGCGGTCAAGGTGCTCGACGGGAACGTCCGGGCCGGCACCCTCGTCGCCCTGCACCTCCTCGTGGAGCAGGGCGTCGTGGAGCAGGCGGCTGCCGACCGCGTCACTTCCGCGACCCTCGAGAAGGTGCTCGGCGGGGGCGTCCCCGTCGGCTCGCTCCGGCTCAGCGGGGCGCTCACGGCCGCTCGCGCCTGACCCGCTGACGGCTCCGTCCGTCGAGGGAGTCAGGGGTGTCGGGGACGTCAGGGACGTGGGGAGCGTCGAGCAGCGACGTCCACGCCGGCGTGACCGGCACGGAGCAGGTCGTGCCGTCGCGTCGGACGACGGCCACGGCACCGTGGCCCGAGATCTCGACGACGCAGGCGGCGGACGCCACGGAGGTGCCGCCTCCTGCGTCCGGCCCTGCCCGGGCCCCCGCAGCGCGGCTCCCTCCGGCGCCGTGTTCGTCGGCCCTCGTCGACTGCCAGGTCACGAGGCCGTCAGGAGCCCCTCGGTGCCGCAGCTGGGCCCGGTAGCCGCCCGCGAGCGACCGGGCCAGCAGCTCCGGGCCGCGCACGTGCACCCCGCCGGCGGCGTCCACGCAGAGCGGACCGTCGGGCAGCTCGGCGATGCGTCGTCGGAGCGCGTCGGTGCGGGCGTGACGCGCGACGGCGGCGCCGGTGTCGCCCACGAGGACGATCCCGCTGTCGACCCGGCCGCCGCCGAGCACGACGAGGGAGCGCACGCCGACGACCGGTGGGGCCTCACCTCGACGCAGCCGTTCCACGAGGTCGGCCGAGGTCGGCCAGAGGTGCTGCAGGGAGGCACGACGCGCGTCGAGCCGGGCGTCGCAGACCGCCTCGGTCTCGTCGAGGGCCGCGAACCAGCGGTCTCGTGCGGTGCGGGCCGCCTGCCGCCGGACGAGGCCCCCGAGGCCCTGTGCCGAGGCCACCGCCGCCCCGGTCACGAGGACGGCGAGGAGGTCGAGGTCGTCACGGGCCGCTCCCGCACCGCCGACCGCCAGGCCGGCGACCAGGGCTGCGGCGACGGAGAGGACCCGACGCGACGGCTCGGGCGACGGGGAGGGCACCACGACCACGCCGGGCGAGGAGGAGGTGGTCGCGGTGTCGGGGACGGTCACGGGACCAGCCCACCACGACGACCAGCCGGCGTGGCGGCTGTCCCCGACCCGAGGTCCGACCTCGGCTCGGCGAACGGCCTGGGGAGGGATCAGCTCACGAGATCAGCTCACGACTTCAGCTCACGACTTCAGCTCACGATGAAGAACTGCTCGCCGATCTCGACCCTCGTGCCCCGGGCCACGCGCACGCGCGTGCCCGGCTCGACACGTCGGGCGGGCTGCTCGTGGGGCCGGACGACGGTGCCGTTGCCGGACCACCGGTCGCTCACCCAGAGGGCCCCGAGCTCCTGGCCGAACTCGAGGTGGGTCTTCGAGACGGACTTGCCCGGGTCGGCGATGCGGACGAGGTGGTCGAACCGCTCCCCCGGCTGGGGCGACGGCGCCCGCCCGAGCAGGCCGGAGCCGTCGACGGTGACGCTCTCGCCCGTGCTGAACTGGAAGAGGTACTCCGTGCCGACGGGGCCCCTCCTCACGAGGCGGGTCTCGTCGACGTCGTCGTCCGCGACCAGTCGGGAGCGGGCGTCACCGGCGAGGAGACCCGACAAGGCCGACGTCGGTGCCGCCGTCGGCATGGGAGGCAGGTCGGGGAGACCGGTCGCGCCGTCTCCTCCGGGCGTCCCCGCCCAGCGGCCGGGGACCGCCCCGGGCTGGACCGGCGGCTCGGACGACGGAGCGGTCGGGCGGTCCGCGGGCCGCTCGGGGGGCAGCTCGGCACGGCGCTCGTCGACGGCCGGAGTCGCCTCAGCGCCCGTGTCGACGACGTTCTCGGGTGCGGGTGCGGGTGCGGGTGCCGGTGCCGGTGCCGGAGCACTCGGACGCCACTCGGACGGCAGCGGAGCGACCGGTCCGGTGAAGGACAGCGCCACCGACTGCACGACGGCCCCGCACTCGGGGCAGAAGATGTCGTCCTCGTCGAGGAGGGCGCCGCAGTGCGTGCAGTGCTCGACGACCTTCTGCTGGCCGGGCTCGACCAGCGGGACCGGGTCGCCGTCCGGCACGGGCGCAACCGCCGGGGAGGCGCCGGGGACGGCCCGAGGCAGCGGGGTCACCGGAGCCGTGTCGCCGACCACGCTGTCGAGAGCGGGAGCCGGTTCACGGAGGGGCACCGGCAGCACGGGGCCGACCGCGGACGGCTGCCCGGGCTCGGATGCGTCAGGACCGGGGCGGGGCGCCGCCTCGGTCGACAGCTCGGGCTCGGGCTCGGGCTCGGCAGCGTCCTCGCCGTCGTCGGCTCCGGGGACGGGTCCCGCAGGGTCGGCCGGTCCCGGCGTCTCGTCCGACGCCGGCGAGGTCTCGGTCGTTCCCGCGGCGGAGCTGTCGCGCCCGTCACCCGGGTCGTCCCCGCCGGCCGCAGCCGGGGAGCCGACGACTCCTCCGCCCTCGGGACGCGCGCCGTCGTGCCGGACGCCGACGGGCGGGTCGGCTTCCTGGCCGGGCGCCTCGGCTGCGACGGCGTCCTCAGTCGGGCGGGCCGCGGGGGGTGCCTCGACGTGCGGGGCCGGGGCCGGGACGTCGTCCTCGGAGGGCAGCCGCGAGAACGAGGCCGTCCACAGGGGGGCCGACGTCGGTCGCGGACCGTTGTCGGCGTGCGGAGTGGGCGCACGCAGAGGTGCGGGCGCGGGCGCCGGAGCGGCCGCCGGTGCGACGGGCGCCGCAGGCAGAGGCGCCGGTGCCGGTGCCGCCGGCTGCGCGACCTCCGACGGCGACTCGGTCGCGGGCTCGGCGGGCGACGGATCCTCCTGTCGTGCACGGGCCGCGGCCTCGCGGTCGACGAGGGTCGCGTCAGCGCCCGTGGTCTCGACCGGGCGGGCCGGGACGATCCACGCGGGAGGCGCCTCCTCGGCTCCGGCCTCGTCCGCGCGACGCTCGCCCCCTGCGCGCTCGTCCCCACGATCACGGTCGGGTGCAGCCTCGTCGGGCGCAGACCCGACGGGCGCCTGGTCGACCGGCTCCTGCTCGACGCGGCGGTCGCGGACCCACCAGGGCGCGTCGCCCGAGGTCGTGGGCCGCGGAGGCTGACGCAGCTGCCACGCCGGCGGCTCGGCCTGCGCGCCCGCGCCTGAGCCGGCTCCCGCGCCCTCGTCGCGACGTGCGGCTGCCGCGGCGACGTCGGCGCTCGTCACGGCGCGGCCGCACACACCGCAGAACATGGCGCCGACGGGCAACGGGCTGTCGCAGGTGGGGCAGTGCATCGGGACCTCTAACGCTCGGGACGTGTCCCGCCATGGTATCCACGGAGCGAGCGGAGCGAGACCGCGGCCTTCGCCCGCTGCCACCGCGTCAGGTCGGCGTCGAGCGACCGACGCATGTCGGCCACGGCCGCCCACACGCGGTCGGCGTCCTCGTCCGGCGGCGGCGTCGGGGCGAAGACGGCGCGGTCCGCGACGCGGGCCAGCACGGCCGGCCGGGCCCCGCCGACCGCCTGGGCGACCTCGCTGCGCGTCCCCGACCTCGGGGTCTCGATGCCGTGGTCGACGACGGCGTCCTCGAACTCGCGCCACCCGCCCGTGATCCGCGACGCGGCGTCGGGAGCACGACGTCGGGCACGGCGACGGCGCAGCTTCACCGCCACCACGGCCAGGAACGGCGCCGCGAGCACCCCGGCGACGAGCGCCGTCCAGCCGATCACCCGGACGACGACGAGCAGGACCGCCAACCAGGCGGGCGGCGTGTCGGGGTCCTCCTGCTCGGACTGCGGCGGCGTCTGGTCGTCGCGCACCTGAGGCTCCTGCGGCGGGGGCTGGACGACCGACTCGGGGCGCGACACCTCGCTCGGGTCCTGCACGACGTCCTCGGGGATGGGGCGCTCGGCCGGCACGGGATCGAGCGCGACCCAGCCCGCCTGGGCCGTGTCCACCTCGATCCACGCGGTGACGTCTCCCCCGCGCACGGGCACCGGGCCCGTCGCGTCGGCGAGCTCGTCGGCGTCGGGCACGAAGCCCATGACTACCCGTGCGGGGAAGCCGAGCTCGTCGGCCATCAGGGCCGCGGCCGTCGCGTACTGCTCGGCGTCGCCGACCATGACCGGGTCCGTGAAGAGCTGAGCGATGCGCGCCGACCCGTGGCCTGACAGGCTGATCGGCTCGTCGGCACCGACGCCGTGGCTGATGTAGCCCTCCTCGGCGAGCAGGTCGAGCACGGCCTGCAGGCGGGCGCCCGGTCCCTGCACGCCCTCCACCGCCTCCTGCACGGCGTCGGTCAGCTCGTCGGGGACGGCACGAGGCGAGGGGACCCGGGCCGAGCCGGGCGTGAGGCCCTCCAGCTCGCCCTCGGCGGGCTGGTCGGGCAGCACGGCCTCCAACCGGTAGCGGTCGCCCTCCTCGAGCCCGCCCACGACGGCAGCGGTGCCGCTCGTGTCGTTGTAGAAGAACGCGTCGCGCCGGTCGGTCGCCGTCGCGCCGCCGAAGTCGATCGACTCGAACTGGCCGACCGTCGGCAGCCAGACCCCGCTGTACCCGTCGACGGTGACGGCGAGGGTGGTCTGTCGTCCGGACACCCCCGACTGGTCGAACACCGAGGGGACCCGGTCGAAGGAGCCGGACTCGCTCGTCACCTCGTCGCTGCCGACGGTGTAGGCGACGCCGTCGTACGTGTCGAGCGTCGCGAGGCGCAGCAGCTGGCCGGGCGCGAGCCCCTCGACCTCGAAGAGCGTCTCGTCGACCGTCGGGTCCTGCTCGTAGACGCGGAACCTCGTCAGCGGGCTGACCACGTCGCGGGGGTCGAACGGCTGGACGACGACGGTCCGCGCGACGGTGCGCTCCGCCGCGGGCGGGACGACGGCCACGGCGCCCGCGGCGGCGGCTCCGGCGACGACGAGCGTGACCACCGTCCCGGCGACGGCCCTCCCGGCGACGGACCCGTGTCCGTGCGCCCGCGTGCCCGCCGCGCCTCCCCCCAACGCCTCGACGGCGAGACGACGACGACGGAGGCGCCACCAGACCACCCACGCCACCGAGACGGCGAGCACCGTGAGCCCCGAGACCACCGGGAAGAAGGCCTGTGCGGGGCCGAGGACGATGCCGGCCAGCCAGACGACGACGGGGCCGAGGGCCGCGAGCTCAGCACGACGCGACCGCAGTGCCGTCGTCAGCCCCACGACGGACGCCAGCAGCAGGAGGACGAACACCGGCACGAGCAGGGACTCGTAGCTGCCGACCGGCAGGGTGATCGTGACGAGCTGCTTCCAGGCGAGGGCGGTGCCCGTGACGAGCTGGCCGAGGCCGCCGAGCGTCGGCACCACGCCCCACAGGGCCTGCGACGGGACTGCGAGCGGCACGCCGAGCAGCAGGTAGGCCGCGACGGTGAGCACCAGCACCCCGAAGCTCGAGAGCCGCAGCACGGCCCCGGCGACGGCGACCACGCTGCCGACCGCCACCGTGACCAGTGCCAGCACGACGAACTCGGCGCTCTGGTAGACGGGCCAGAAGACCGCCGCGGCCGCCAGCAGGGCCACGACGTGCAATCCGCTCGCGAGCAGGACGAAGGAGGCGCGCAGCCGGGGACGGCGGACACGCGTCCGGAGATCGCCCGGCCGGGACGCGGCGGGAGCCTGAGCGCCGGTCATGTGGCGGCCGCCCGGGCGAGCGACTTCTGCAGGTCCTCGAGGTAGCCGATGGTGAGGACGGTCAGGTCGCTGATGCGCGTCATCCCGGGCACGGCCTCGGGATCGCAGACGATGGCGACCGCCTCGACGCCGACCGGGAAGTGCAGGCCGGCCGAGCGCAGCTGCGTCAGGGTGGCGGTGCTGCCGACGACGAGGAACGCGACGGAGACGCCGGCGACCCGGTCGCCGGCCACACGGGCGACGTCGACGATGCCGAGGGCCGACTCCGCGTGCTCCACGACCGCGAGGTCGTCGAGGAGGCGCGTGCGGGTCAGGGTGCTCAGCGACCGGATCTCGAGGGTCTTGCGCTTGGCGAACTCCGGCGTGCGCTCGCTCACGACGACGCTCACCTCGCGGGCGTCGCGCACGGCCCGCGCCCCGAGCGAGCCCGCGACGCTCACGGCCAGCTCGAACTCGTCGTCGGAGGCGAAGTCGGCGGTGGCCAGGCTGAGCGCGATGACGATGTGGCTCCGTCGGCTCTCCTCGAACTGGCGCACCATGTAGGTGCCGGTCTTCGCCGTCGACTTCCAGTGGATGTTGCGCCGTTCGTCGCCCGGCTGGTACTCGCGGAGGGCGTGGAACGAGATGTCGCTCGGCGAGAGGTCGCGGGTCGGGTTGCCCTCGAGGTCGCGGATGAGGCCGGTGCTCGTGCTCGGGATGCCGATGGTGCGGGGGTGGACGAACATCTCCGTGACCCCCGTCCACTCGAGCTCGCGACGGACCAGCCCCACGGCGTCGCCACGGACGGTGCGGACGGGACCCACCCGGATGACGCCGCGCCGCTGGGTGGGCACCGAGAAGGTCTCGGTGACGCTGTCGCCCCCGCGGAGGCCGGGCAGGCTGATCTCGGCGAGCCCGGCCCCCACCGGGATCTCGACGGAGACGCCGAGGATGCGGCGGCGGGTCGGGTTCTCGACGACGACGCTGCCCGAGGCGGGCTCCCCGACCGTGACGCGCTCGTGCGGGATGTCGAGCGCCACGCGGAACGCGTTGCGGCCGATCAGGCTCAGGCCGGCCACGACGAGCACGACGAGCGCCGCCCAGGCGACGACGACGAGCTCGAGCCAGCCGAGCAGGTACCCGGCGACGAAGCCGACGGGCACCACGACGAGCACGGCCCAGCCGACGGGCGTCACGACGCCCGAGACCGCCCGGAACGCCCGGGGCAGCCACGCCCTGGCAGACCGGAGGAGGCGCACGGCGAGGACGAGCGCGTCGGCCACGGGCCCGGAGCGGTCGCCCACGATGCGGGTGCGCGCGTTCGTGAGCCCCTGGGTCCCCGTCGCGAACCCGCCGTCGAAGCCCGTCCGCGACTGCGTGCGGCCGCCGCGGGTGTGCGTCCGGCCGCGGGACGCGTCGCGGTCCCGACGTGCGCGGCTGTCGGTGCTGCCTGGTCCGGCGTCGCTCACACGGCGATCCGCTCGGAGGGCGGCGGCGTCTCGATCAGCAGCTGGCTGACGATGCTCGACGGCGTCACGCCGTCGAACTCCGCCTCGGGGTCGAGCACCAGCCGGTGGGCGAGCACGGGCTCGGCGAGGGCCTTGACGTCGTCCGGAACGACGTAGTGGCGCCCCTGGGAGGCGGCGTAGGTCTTGGCGGTGCGGACGAGGGCGAGCGCGCCTCGCACGCTGGCGCCGAGCCGCACCTCCTCGGCGGTCCGGGTCGCCTCGACGAGGCGGGCGACGTAGTCGCTGATGGTCGACTCGACGTGCACGGTCCGGGCGAGCTGCGCCATCTCGGTGACGACGCCGGCCTGGACGATGGGGCTGAGGCTGCCCTCGTGGACCCGGGTCGCGGAGCCCTCGAGGATCCGGACGGTCGCCGCGTGGTCGGGGTACCCGATCGACGTCTTCATGATGAAGCGGTCGAGCTGGGCCTCGGGCAGCCGGTACGTGCCGGCCTGCTCGACGGGGTTCTGGGTGGCGATCACCATGAAGGGGCTGCCGACGTCGTGGCTGACGCCGTCGACCGTGACCCGGCTCTCCTCCATGACCTCGAGCAGGGCCGACTGGGTCTTCGGGCTGGCCCGGTTGATCTCGTCGGCGAGGACGATGTTGGAGAAGATCGGCCCCCGGTGGAACTCGAACTCCCCCGCCTTCTGGTCGTAGATGCTCACGCCGGTGATGTCGCCGGGCAGCAGGTCGGGCGTGAACTGGACGCGGTTGCTCGTGCCCTGCACGCTCTGGGCGATGGCTCGGGCGAGAGACGTCTTGCCCGTGCCGGGGAAGTCCTCGAGCAGGAGGTGCCCCTCGCTGAGCAGCGCCGTGAACGACAGCCGCACGACGAACGTCTTGCCCAGGAGGACCTGGTCGACGTTCGCGACGAGGCGCCCGAAGATCTCGGAGAACCAGGTCGCCTGCTCGGGGGTCATGCTCATGCGGTGTTCGTCTCTCTCATGGTGGTGGTCGGACGGGGCAACGTCACTCCGCCGGGTCGCAGGAGAAGCCCAGGTCGAGGAGGGCGCGGGGACGCCAGTCCACGGCGTCCTCCACAGTCTGGCCGCCCGACGTCGCGTAGCCGTGGACCCGGACGCCGAGTGTGTCGTCAGGCACCTTCACCGTGTCGTAGGCGGTCACCTTGTTCCGTGCTGGTTCCCACCCGGTGAGTGTCCGGAACTGGATGTCGACGGCCTCGAGCCGGGCGCCGCTGTTCGACGGGATCGTCAGCCCTAGCACCTGGCCGACTGCGCAACTGGTGACGTCCGCTTTAGCGGAGACCGGGGTGACCGTCGTTCCGCCGGTGGCGTTGCTGCAGACGGTCTTCGTCGCGCCCTGCCGGCAAGCACGGAACTGGGTGGTGAGGGGCACGCCGTTGCCGTTGTCGTTCTCGATGAAGAACTCCGGCTGGCCGGAGTCGGTCCACGTACCGCCGGTGGAGAACTGGACGACGACGCCGTTGTCGGATGCGGCACCCGAGACCCGGGCCTTGTAGAGGCCGTCGTCACCGAACCTCGCCAGCGCAACGGAGATGCCGGTCGGTACGGCGGGCGTGGACACCGCCTCCGTCTCACCGGTACCGACAGAGCAGAACAGGCCGTTGTCTGCGACGACGACGTAGGTGTATCTCGCGTCGGCCGGGACGGAATCGTTCGCCGTTGTGGCAGCTGCCCCGCCCCTGGGCGTGATCTCCAGACCTGACGTGGCACACCCTGCGGGCGAGGCGTTCCGGTAGACCCGGTAGGTCACGCCTGCCGCTCCGTTAGGGTCGACCGCGTCCCATGAGATAGCCACCTGGCGCTCACTGCTCGTCGCAGTCACGTTGGTGGCAGCCTCGACACCGCCGACAGCCGTGACGGGTGCGGCCGTCCGCCGAGCCCAGTCCGCCTCGCTGGTCACCTGAGCCCTGTTGCGGGCGTAGACGCTGACCGTGTAGGGGGACCTAGGGCTAAGACCCGAGATCGTCACGGACGTAGCAGAGGTGTTCTGCACCGCGGGTGCGTTGAAGCCGCTGACCTCTACCGTGTAGCCGGTCACGCCCGTGCCGCGTTCCGGCCTCGGCACGGCGGGCCACGACACGTTGAGCGCCCCCGGCGTCGTCGTCGACGGTGTCACCGTGACACCGGTGGGCGCGGCCGGCACGAAGTCGGCGCTGTACGACGGGCTGGCCGCGCTGGGGGCCGAGTCGCCGAGGCCGTTCGTGGCGACGACCGAGAACCGGAACGTCTGCTCGGGGTCGAGGTCGGTGAGGGTGCAGACCGTGGTCAGCCCGCAGTCCTTCGAGTACGAGCCGCCTGCGCTGCCCGCGCCCGTCAGGCGGAAGCGCGTCAGGGGCGAGTTGTTCGCCTGGGGCGCGGCGTAGCTCAGGGTCAGCTGGCCGCCCGTGAAGGTGCCGGTGCGGACAGGAGCCGCCGGAGCGTCCGGGACGTCCTGCACGGAGATGGTCACGTTGCCCCACACGTACCGGTCGGGGTCGCCCGTGACGTCGGCGACGCGGTACTGGAGGTTGGTGTCCCCGGGCTGGGCGGACTGCCCGACCGAGACGGCGAGGGTGCGGTTGTCGGCGCTCGGCGTGACGCTGACGCCCGCCGGCAGGCCGCCTCCGCCGAGCCCGCGGATGTCGACGACCCGCAGGGGCTGGCCGGGGAACGGGTTCGTCGCCTGGTCGTTCGCGAGCACGTCGATCGAGGCCGAGGTGCCCCGGCGCACCGCCTGCGTGTCGGCCGCGGGCTGCGCCAGGGGCCGGCTCGAGCCGACCACGGCCAGTCGGATCGCCCCGGACTGGCCCGTCGTGACGGCGTCCGCCACCGACACGGGCAGCGCCCGCGTGGTGCCCTTGGGCGTTCCCGAGTCGGCCGTGATCGTGATGTCCCGACCGGAGACGCTGACCGCGAAGCCGGGGACCGCCTGGCCGTCCGCGCTCCAGCGGAGCTCCGCGAGGTCGTCCGGGTACGGGTACGAGGTGAGGCGCTGGAGGTCGAGGGTCCGCGACTGCCCCGGCTCGAGGTCGACGGAGGTGCCGGTGAAGGTCGGCGGCTGGTTCTCCCGCGGGGTCACCGTGATGGGCAGGACCAGCGTGGCCGTGCGTCCGGACGGGTCGTCCGCGGACGATCCGTCGGTCACCTCGAACGAGACGGACGCCGTGCCGAAGTAGAGCTCCTCGGACGTGTAGGCCAGCGTGGTCGGGCCGACCACGAGGTCGGAGCCGTCGGCGTGCGTCGCCATGACCGAGTCGTCCCCGGTCAGGCGGATGCTCTTGCCGCCGGCGGCGATGACGTACCGGGTGAGGTCGATCGTCAGCCGGTCGCCGCTGACCACGGTGAGGGGACGCGCCGTCTTGTCGAGCTGCGGGAGGGCGTCGTCGAAGCCCGGGACGCGGACGAACGCGTAGGTGCGGACGGCAGGGTCGTCGGGGTGCGACACGGAGAACGGGATGATCTGGCTGGAGTCGGTGATCGTGACCCGAACACGGCGGTCCGGCGTGATCTGAGAGGTCGTGTCGTAGCCGGGCTCGAGGTCGAGGCCGAGGGAGGAGACCGGGCCGTCGGCGAAGAACACGTTGGTCAGGACGTTGACGTCGACCGACTGCCGCCCCGCGATGTCGCTCAGGTCGAGCACCGTGTCGTCGACGACGGGGTGGTTCAGCGGCGCGTCGGCGTCGACGTCCACCGTCACGAAGCTCGAGCTCGAGCCGCCCTGCTCGTTCTCGACCGTGTAGACGAGTCCGTACTGCCCCTCGGCGGCGGGCGGCCGCACGGCGATCATCGTCCCGTCGACGACCTCCGCGGTCGTGTCCGCGTCGTTGGCCTCGACGCCGCTCACGGACAGCGCCCCGCCGTCGGGGTCCGAGTCGTTGTCGAGCACGCGCACGGTGATCGTGCCGCCGGGCCGCATGGTCACGTCGTCGGCCACGGCGATCGGGTTGCGCGAGCCGTCGGCCCGTGCCGAGATGCCGATCCGTACCTTGCCGCTGGCGCGCGCGCCCAGGCCGTCGACGACGGTGTAGGTGAAGGTGTCGGTGCCCGCGCTCGTGCCGTTGGCCTGGTACTCGATCGAGTCCGTCCCGACGCTCGTCACGCTGCCCTTCTCCGGGTTCGTGCCGACGCCGAGCAGCGAGACGCTGTCCCCGTCGGGGTCGACGCCGTCGAGGGGCACGGTCACGCGGACGGACTCGCCCGCGACGACCCGGGCCGTCACCGTCTGGGGCACGGGCGGGTTGTTCGTCGCCACGTCGGCCTCGCGCACCGCGATGGTGACCTGCGCGGTGTCCCGTTGACCGTCGAGTCCCTCCACCGCGTAGACGGCGGTCACGTTGCCCGGCGTCGTCGGGGCGAGGTACCGCAGGATCGAGCCGGACGCGAAGAGCAGCCCGCCGTCCGTCGGGACGTCCTGGACGAGGTCGGGCACGAGGGTGATCTCGTCGCCGTCGGGCTGTTCGTCGTTCGCCAGCACGTCGATGTCGATCGCGTCGCCGACGCGCACGGTGACCTGGTCGTCGGTCGCGACGGGCGGCTGCGTCTGGGAACGCCGCGGCGTCTCGATGACGGTGACCGTGCCCTCGGCCGAGGCCAGGCCGTTGGTGACGGTGTAGGTGAAGGTGACCGGCCCGTCGTCGAGGGGCGCGGCCAGGGTCAGGCGCAGGTACCGCTGGTCGAGGGTCTCGACGCGGACGCCGGACGACAACGGCACCTCGGACGTCGACGTCACCATCAGCACGTTGCCCGCGGGGTCGTGGTCCGTCGCCACCACGTCGAGCGTCTGGGTGCTGAGGGTCTCGACGAAGACCGTCTTCGGCGTCGTGATCGGCGGGCTCGACGGGTCGGGCGGCGACTGGACGTCGACCCGGATGGTGCCGGTCGCGGTCTGGTCGCCGTCGGTGACGGAGTACTCCAGGTTGTGGGTGCGGACCTCGTCGCTGACGAACCGGAACGTGCCTGCCTCGTAGCTCGGCGTGACGGTCGAGCCGTTCTTCGCCGGGACGCTGTTGAGCCGGATGGAGCCCGAGCCCCCGCTCGCGTACGGGAGGGGCCGCACGGTGAGCTGCTGGCCCGCGTAGGCCTGCACGGAGAAGGAGTCGGCGGTGAGCGGCGACGACCCGGCGACGCGGATCGTAATGCTCCCCCGGCCCTCGACCTGGCCGTCCGAGACGACGAGGCCGACGTCGAGCGTCGTGGCGCCGGCCCCCGCGTCCTGGTACACGACGTCGCCCGACGGCTTGTAGGAGACGCCCTCGCCGCCGACGGCACTCGTCAGGTAGAACGCGTCCCCGTCGGGATCGACCCAGTCGCCGAGCACGGAGGTCGTCACGCGTCCCGAGGACGACACGTCGGCCGAGGTCCGTCGCACCTGTGCCGGCGGGCTGTTCTCGCCGTCCGCGCGCACGGTGACGGTCACGGTCGCCGTCGCGGTGCCCCCACGGCCGTCGCTGATCGTGTAGTTGAAGCTGAACGCCCCGGTCGCCTCGTCCGTGAGGGTGAGCAGGACCTGCTGGCGGTCGTTCACGACGTCGAGGCGGCCCGTCGCCGGGTCGAAGTCGGACACCTGGTCGACGACGAGGGGGTCGCCGTTGGGGTCGTAGTCGTTCAGCAGGACCGAGAGGGTGCTGGCCCGGCCCGGACGCGCGCCGAGGTCGTCGTCGATCGCCACCGGGGGCTTCTGGTCGGGATCGAGCTCGGGCGGCTCGTCGGTGGTGTCGTTCTCTTCTTCTAGCTGCTCGTCGTCGCGGTCGAGGAGCTCGTCCCAGTTGTCGATCAGCTGGCCACGGCTCTGCACGGCCCAGCTGCTGCCGCCGACGGGGTCGCTGAGCACGGCCCGACGACCGTTGACGTCGAAGACCAGGGCGGCCGCCCCCGGGACGCCGTCGAGCTGCATCACGCCGCCCCGAGCGCGCGAGCAGTCGCTCCACGCGGTGCCGCCCGACCAGGCCGCGTACGTGCACGACCCGACGACCGCCGGCCGTGCGGGCTGCCCCGCCTGGTCCGTGACGACCTCGCTCGGCTCGCCCCCGTCGAACGGGAACCGCAGGAGCGACGTGCTCGTCGCCACCAGGACGCCGTCGCCGTCGTCGGAGGCCTGCTGGAGCGCGAGCCCGCCGGCGGCGGAGCTCGAGAGGTCGACCTCGTCGCCGTCCACGACGAGGCGCCCGGCCTCGACGTCGAGCACCGCCCAGTGCGTGCCGACGCTCGTGACCTGGTGCTCGCCCGAGCCCGTCAGGGAGGTCGACCGGGTCGAGTCGACGTCGAAGGCGTCGCCGGCGTCGACGCGCGACACGTCGCCGCTGGCAGCCGAGAAGACGGTGACCGTGCCGTCCGGGGCGACGCTCGTCACGGCGTCCTCGCCGAGGCTGAGGTCGGCGTCCTGCTCCGCGCTGAACGTCGCCAGGTCGGAGACGGGCAGGCTCCACAGCTCGCCCGTGCCGCCCGACACGACCACGGCCCGGTCGCCGGACAGGAGGACGTCGGGCGAGTCGGGCGGCAGGGGGACGCTCTCGCCGATCGTCGAGGTCGCCGGGTCGACGATGCCCACCGTCGCGCTGCTCCGGTCGACCATGAGGACGGCGTCGGAGGACTGCGCGACGGACAGGTCGCCTCCGGTGCTCCTGACGGCCGCGTTCAGCTCGGCGACGTCGGTGTTCGCCCGGCCCAGCGCCGTGCGCGAGCCGTTCGCCACCCAGACGGTGCCGTCGTCGAGATCGAGGCGCTGGGCCTCGTAGCCCGTGCTGGCCACGGCCACGGTGACGACGAGCGCCGTGATGGCGACCACGCTCACGCCGGTCGCGACGGCGGACCGACGTGACCGGGCCCAGGCGCCGAGGCGCGTCACTCGCCGCTCCCGGCCACGGCGCACTGCTCGCCGCTCGGCTCGCCGCTCTGGCCGGCCCTGTTGACGCTCACGGTGATGCAGAGCTGCTCACCCATGTCGGAGGCGCTGGCCACGAACCGGTTGGACGTCTGCTGGCTCGTGTCCGAGCCCGTCGAGATGATGTAGGCGTCGCCCGAGCGGAGGCCCGGGTCGCTCCAGGTGAAGACGACGGACGACCCCTCGGCCGTGGCCGAGATCTCGGTGACGCGGGGGATCTCGGTCGACGTGGCCCGCACGAGGACGAGCGTGGCCGTCGCGCCCAGGCCGATGGCGACGACGGCCGCGGCGACGAGCGACCACACGAGCACGAGGGCACGACGGCTGCGGGGTGCTGGTCGGGTGCCCGTGCTGCGCGGCACCGCCCTGCTGTGCCCGAGGCCCGAGCCGTGGACGGCCGCCGCCTGCGCCTCCGTCACGCGACGGCGACGGCGGCGACGCCGGGTCGACTGCACCGGGGCGGCACCGCGGAGGCGCGTCCTGTCCTCGAGGTCGGCCACCGTCGCGAGGGCCCAGTCGTCGACCGCGACCTCGATCGGGGTCTGCCCCACGCCGAGCTCGGACTCGACCTGCTGCAGCTCGCGCAGCAGCTCGAGGACGCTGGCCTGCCGCTGCTCCGGTCGCCTCGACATCGCCCGGGCGAGGATGCGCTCGAGGCTCGCGGGGACGTCGGTGCGGCCGGTCGGCGCCAGCTTCGCCTTGTCGATCCGCCCGATCAGGTCGGACGCGCCGTTCTTGTCGCTGCCGAGGATCTCGAAGGGGCTTCGGCCGGCGAGGAGCGAGTACACGGTCGCGCCCAACGACCAGACCTCGGACTCGATCGTGCCGTTCGTCTCGTCGAGGAGCACCTCGGGCGCCGACCAGGGGATGGACATGCCCACCGCCTCCTGCGGCTCGCTCTCGCTCAGCGAGGCGGCGATGCCGAAGTCGGACAGGACGGGGTGCCCGTAGGCCGTCATGAGGATGTTCGAGGGCTTGACGTCGCGGTGCAGCACGCCCTGCCGGTGAGCCGTCTCGACGGCGCTGCCGATCTTGACGCCGATCCGCAGCACGTCCGCGACCGGGATGCGGTCGCGGCGGTAGCGCTCGCTGAGGGACGACGAGCAGAGCTCCATGACGAGGTACGGGCGGCCGTCGGCCGACACGCTCGCCTGGTACACGGTGAGGATCGAGGGGTGCGCGCTCAGCTGGGCCATGAGGTTGGCCTCGGCCTGGAACATCTGGCGGACCTGGTCGTTCACGACCTCGGTCAGCATGACCTTGACGGCGACCTGGCGCCTCGGCATGTTCTGCTCGTAGAGGAAGACGTCGGCGAAGCCGCCGGAGCCGAGCACGTGGACGTGCGAGAAACCGGGCAGCACCGGTGGCGGGGACGGCAGTCGTCGTGCCACGTCACCCTCCTCGGCTGTCTCCGGCGTGCGCCCGCGCAGGACGCGCCGACTCGCTGCCGGCCCTCGCCATTGTAGGTCGGGGCCTCGGGGGCCGTGCCCCGTTCGGCTCGGACGGGGGACGACCGACGCGCCCCCACTTCGGGGGAGGAAGAACGCCTCGACGCCTGTGGACGACAGCCTCGGCTAGGCCTCGGGCAGCTTGCTCGCTGTACCCCGGACGTCGACCACGACGGCCGTGACGTTGTCGCGGCCGCCGGCCTCGACCGCAGCACGGACGAGCGCCGAGGCCGCGGCGTGCGACTCCGGCTGCGCGGCGAGCACACGCTCGATGTCCGAGCCGGACAGCTCCTTGGTCAGCCCGTCGGAGCAGACGAGGAGGCGCAGGCCGGCACGGGCAGGGATCCGCCAGTAGTCGGGACGCTGGTCGACGTCGAAGCCGACGGCCCTCGTGATGACGTTGCTGTCCGGGTGGGACTCGGCGTCCTCCGCCCGGAGCAGGCCCGCGTCGACCATCTCCTGGACGACGGAGTGGTCGACGGTGATCTGCTGCAGGGCGCCGTCGGCGACGAGGTACACCCGCGAGTCCCCCACGTTGAACACCGTGAACTCGGCCTCGCCGTCCTCGCCCGAGAGGAACACGCCGGTGGCGGTCGTGCCGACCCCGAGCTCGGTCTCGGCCGCGGCCACGGCGATGTCCGCCGTCGCCCGACGCAGCGCCTCCTCGAGCTCGTCCGTGCTCAGGCTGTCCCGGACCGCCGCCTCCGCGATCCGCCGCACCACCGCATCGCTCGCGACGTCGCCGGCGCTGTGCCCGCCCATGCCGTCCGCGACGACGAAGACCGGTGCCTCGGCGACGTAGCTGTCCTCGTTGTGCGCGCGGCGGAGTCCGACGTCGGTCACGCCCGCCCAGTCGATCGACAGGCCGGGTGCGCCGGCGGCGAGAGGGTGGGCGGTCGTGGGGCGGCCGAGCTCTGTCACGGGCGAGGTCCTTCGTGGGCTGAGGGTCGGGGAGGCGGGAGGATCTCGAGGAGGTTGCCGTCGCCGACGTCCACTATGGTCCCTGCCAGCGCCACGGACGACTCACCCTGCCGGAGAGTCACGGGAAGGCGCCCGGGCATCGTCACGACCGTGCCGTTCGTCGAGCGCAGGTCGGTGACGACGACGGTCGCGCCCACCTGCTCGACGCGGACGTGGCTGCTCGAGACCTCGCCGGTCGGCGAGGGGACGACGACGAGGACGACCGGGGCACCGGTCGGGACACGCGGGGCAGCCGGTCGTCGGCCGACGACGACGGGGCCCTCGAGTCGATGGGCCTCGCCGCCCACGCGGAGCGCGTGCACCCGACGGGAAGGCGGCACGGGCGGGGCGTGCGGCGGAGGCGGGGGCACGGTCAGGGCGGCGCGGCGTCCGTCGACGGTCGCGGCTCGGGGACGGACGACCGTGTCGTCGTCGGGGACCGTCGACGTCGAGGCCCGACGCTCGACGAGCACGGTGTCGTCGAGCACGGTGTCGTCGAGCTCCTCGCCGTCGTGCGGATCGGGTCGTGTCACGGTGTCCTCACGAGGCGGTGGTCGAGGAGGCGCGTCACGCCTCACGCCAACGCTACCGGTCGATCGCTCCCCCACCTCCGCGCGTCGCGTCTCCTCGCGTGGTCCCTCCCCAGGATCGGCCGAGCTCGCCCCCTCCACAAGTGCCGCCGCCGACTACGACCTCACGGGAGCACCTCCGTAGCGTGCCCCCATGCCCGACCTCACCCTCGTCCCTCCGCTGCCACCGGGGCTGCGCGACGACCCGGGCGACGTGCGCTTCGTGCGACTCCACTCCCCCGTCGGTCGGATCGAGATCCAGAGCCGTCTGGACGCCGTGGAACGCGTCCTCGTCGACGACGGACGAGGCCTGCCCCACGACGGGCTCGTCGAGCACTCGGACGATCTGCTCGAGGCCGCCCGACGGCAGGTGCACGACTACTTCGACGGCCGACGTCGTCAGTTCGACCTCCCGGTCAGGCCCATCGGCAGCGCCTTCCAGCTGTCCGTCTGGTCGGCGCTCGTCGCCGTCCCGTGGGGGCTGACGACGACCTACGGGCGCCTCGGCGGTGCTGTGGGGAGCCCGCAGGCCGGGCGGGCCGTCGGCGGCGCCGTCGCGTCGAATCCCCTGCCGCTGCTCGTCCCGTGCCACCGGGTCCTCGGCCGGACGGGCGGCGTCACCGGCTACACGGTCGGCCGGGGCGTGCCGACCAAGCAGTGGCTGCTGCGCCACGAGGGAATCGTCTACCGGATCGGGCCGGTCCCGGTGGTCTGATCGGGGGCCCCCAGACCGGAGGCACCGAGCAGCGACTCGGACACGAGCACGAGCTCACCCTCGGCCGACGGCTCGAGGACGATGCCGGCCCTGCGGGCCCACGCGAGGAGGTCGTCCAGCCCCGCGAGCTCGGGGCGGTCCCGGAGGAGGCGGCGGACGAGCAGTCCCTTGGACTTCTTGTTGAAGTGGTTGAGGGCTCGCCGTCGACCGGACGCGTCGGACACGACACGGACGAAGACCGACCCGGGGTGCGGCGTAGGCCCGAGCAAGACGTAGCCCTCGGAACGGAGGTCGACGACGAACTCCCCCGACTCGACGACCTCGGCCAGGACGGACGACACCGAGGCGGACCAGGTCGATCGCAGGGACCCTGCCGGCAGACGGGAGTCGTGGGACAGCCGGTACGCGGGGATCGGGTCCCCCGCCCGGACGAGCCCGAACAACGCAGAGTGGACGGCGATGTGCTGGTGCGCCCAGCGCCAGCCCTGCTCGTCGAGCTCGTCGACCCCGACAGGGTCGAACAGGACCCCGGTGTACCTCGCCAGCGCGGGCATCGTCGGCGAGGACTCGACCGTCCTGTTGCGGTCGACCTCGTCGGCGAGGCGCGGTCCGAGCTTGAGGCCGGACATCATCGCTTCTCGATCGGACGAGAGAGCCAGGAGGCGGTCAGTCACGTCACGACGGACATCGCTCAGCTGCGGGAACGACAGGGACGCGAGGTCGAGCCCGGACATGCCGCTGCCCCCGTCGAGTTTCGTCTCGGACGGGGGCAGCAGGAACAGCACGGTGGATCAGGCAGGGTTCGAACGAGGGTCAGGCCAGCTGCGCGTTGCGCGCGACGACCGTGACCGTGTCGTTCTCGACGGAGAGGAACCCGTCGTCCGCCGTCGCCTCAACGGTCGAGCCGTCGGTCAGGCGGACGCGGACCTTGCCCGTGGCCAGGATCGCCAGGAGAGGCTCGTGACCCGGCAGGATCCCGATCTCACCCTCGGCGGTACGGGCGACGATGGACGACGCCTCGCCCGACCACACCTCGTGGTCGGCCGAGACGACGCTCACGGTGAGAGCAGCCACGATCAGCCGTTCTCCTTCTGGATCTGAGCCCACTTCTCTTCGACGTCGGAGATGGACCCGACGTTGAAGAAGGCCTGCGTGGCGACGTGGTCGAACTCGCCGTCCGCGATCGCGGTGAAGGACTCGATGGTCTCCTTGAGGGGGACCGTGGAGCCCTCGACACCGGTGAACTTCTTCGCCATGTACGTGTTCTGCGAGAGGAACTGCTGGATCCGGCGCGCGCGAGCGACCGTGATCTTGTCCTCCTCGGAGAGCTCGTCGACACCGAGGATGGCGATGATCTCCTGGAGTTCCTTGTTCTTCTGCAGGATCGCCTTGACGCGGATCGCCGTGTTGTAGTGCGCCTCGCCCAGGTACCGGGGGTCGAGGATGCGGCTGGTCGAGGTCAGCGGGTCGATCGCCGGGTAGAGACCCTGCGAGGCGATCTCACGCGACAGCTCCGTCGTGGCGTCGAGGTGTGCGAACGTCGTGGCGGGAGCCGGGTCGGTGTAGTCGTCGGCCGGCACGTAGATCGCCTGCAGCGAGGTGATCGAGTGACCACGCGTCGAGGTGATGCGCTCCTGGAGCACGCCCATCTCGTCGGCGAGGTTCGGCTGGTAGCCCACCGCGGACGGCATGCGGCCGAGAAGCGTCGAGACCTCGGAACCGGCCTGCGTGAAGCGGAAGATGTTGTCGATGAAGAGCAGGACGTCCTGCTTCTGCACGTCGCGGAAGTACTCCGCCATCGTCAGCGCCGACAGGGCGACCCGGAGACGCGTCCCCGGCGGCTCGTCCATCTGGCCGAAGACGAGGGCGGTCTTGTCGAACACACCGGCCTCGTCCATCTCGGCGATGAGGTCGTTGCCCTCACGGGTGCGCTCGCCCACACCAGCGAACACGGACACTCCGCCGTGGTCCTGCGCGACGCGCTGGATCATCTCCTGGATGAGGACGGTCTTGCCGACGCCCGCACCGCCGAAGAGGCCGATCTTGCCGCCCTGCACGTAGGGCGTGAGGAGGTCGATTGACTTGATGCCGGTCTCGAAGAGCTGCGTCTTCGACTCGAGCTGGTCGAAGGCCGGGGGCTTGCGGTGGATCGGCCAGCGCTCGGTGATCTCCACCTGCTCGTTGCCCTCGAGGTTGAGGATCTCGCCGGTGACGCTGAAGACCTTGCCCTTGGTGACGTCGCCGACGGGGACCGAGATCGGCGCCCCGGTGTCGGTGACCTCCTGGCCGCGGACGAGACCGTCGGTCGGCTTGAGGGCGATGGCCCGGACCAGGTCGTCGCCGAGGTGCTGGGCGACCTCGAGGGTCAGCTCGCTGCTCGTGTCGCCGATCGTGATCGTCGTGTGGAGCGCGTTGTACACGCCGGGGATGGCGTCGTGCGGGAACTCGATGTCGACGACGGGGCCCGTGACCCGGGCGACTCGCCCGACGCCGGGAGCCGACTCGGTCGCGACCGGCGCGGTTGCGGTGTCAGTCATGGCTTCTCTCTCTTCGGATGGTGATGCTGGGGGGCAGATCTACTTGGCCGAGCTGAGGGCGTCTGCGCCGCCCACGATCTCGGAGATCTGCTGCGTGATCTCGGCCTGGCGAGCGTTGTTCGCCAGGCGGGTGAAGTCCCGGATGAGGGTGTCCGCGTTGTCGCTGGCGGCCTTCATGGCCTTCTGGCGAGCAGCGTGCTCGGACGCCGCCGACTGCAGCATCGCGTTGAAGATGCGGCTCTCGATGTAGACCGGGAGGAGCGAGTCGAGCACCTCGGTGGCGTCGGGCTCGAAGTCGTACAGCGGCAGGATCTCGTCGTCGGCAGGTGCCTCGACGCCCTCGACGACCTCGAGGGGAAGGAGCCGGACGACCTCGGGGACCTGGCTGACCATGTTCACGAAGCGGTTGTAGACGATGTGGATCTCGTCCACCCCGCCCTCGGAGGCGTCGGTGAGGAACTTCGACACGACGGCGTCGCCGATCTCCTTCGCGGTCGCGAACTCGGGCTGGTCGGTGTTGCCCGTCCAGATCTGCTCCGAGTCGCGCTTGCGGAACGCGAAGTAGTTCTGCGCCTTGCGGCCGACGAGGTAGAACACGACGTCCTTGCCCTGGCCGCGCAGCAGGGTGGCCAGCTGCTCGGCCTCCTTCAGCGTGTTCGAGCTGAAGGCGCCGTTCAGGCCGCGGTCGGACGTGAACACGACGACCGCGGCCCGCTCGACGGTCGCGGGCTCGGTAGTGAGGATGTGGTCGACGTCCGAGAACGTCGCCACGGCCGAGACCGCACGCGTGATGGCTCGCGAGTACGGCCCGGACGCCTTCATCCTCGCCTGCGCCTTCTGGATGCGCGAGGCCGAGATGAGCTCCATCGCCCGCGTGACCTTCTTCGTGGTCTGCGCGGAGCGGATCCTCTGGCGGTAGACCCGTAGTTGGGCTCCCATGACTCTCCTGTTGTCTCGTCAGTCGTGATCGTCGGTCGAGCGCGTCAGCGCTTGGCCTTGACGATCTTCTCCTGGTTGACGTCGGCGGCGTCGGTGGCCTCGAACTGCTCGGTGCCGACCGATGCGAGGGGCTTGCCCTCTCCCGTCTGGAACTCCTGCTTGAAGGAATCGACGCCGGCGTCGAGCGCGGAGACGATGTCGTCCGAGAGGACGTTCTTCTCACGGAGGTCGGACAACACCGAGGTGTTGCGGCCGAGGTAGTCCAGTAGCTCGCGCTCGAAGCGGAGCACGTCGGGCACGGGGACCTCGTCGAGCTTGCCGTTCGTGCCGGCCCAGATCGAGACGACCTGGTCCTCGACGGGATACGGCGAGTACTGCGGCTGCTTGAGCAGCTCGGTGAGGCGAGCACCGCGGGCGAGCTGACGACGGCTGGCGGCGTCGAGGTCGGACGCGAACATCGCGAAGGCCTCGAGCGAGCGGTACTGGGCCAGCTCGAGCTTGAGCGTTCCCGAGACCTTCTTGATCGACTTCAACTGCGCGTCGCCGCCGACTCGAGAGACCGAGATGCCGACGTCGACAGCGGGACGCTGGTTGGCGTTGAACAGGTCGGACTGCAGGAAGATCTGGCCGTCGGTGATCGAGATCACGTTCGTCGGGATGTAGGCCGAGACGTCGTTGGCCTTGGTCTCGATGATCGGGAGACCGGTCATCGAGCCGGCGCCGAGCTCGTCCGACAGCTTCGCGCAGCGCTCGAGCAGGCGCGAGTGCAGGTAGAAGACGTCGCCGGGGTAGGCCTCGCGGCCCGGCGGGCGACGGAGGAGGAGGGACACGGCACGGTAGGCCTCGGCCTGCTTCGACAGGTCGTCGAAGATGATGAGGACGTGCTTGCCGCCGTACATCCAGTGCTGACCGATGGCCGAGCCGGTGTAGGGAGCGAGGTACTTGAAGCCCGCGGGGTCGGACGCCGGAGCCGCGACGATCGTCGTGTACTCCATGGCGCCGGACTCCTCGAGGGCGCCCTTCACGGACGCGATCGTCGAGCCCTTCTGGCCGATGGCGACGTAGATGCAGCGGACCTGCTTGTTGACGTCGCCCGACTCCCAGTTGGCCTTCTGGTTGATGATCGTGTCGATCGCGATGGCCGTCTTGCCGGTCTGGCGGTCGCCGATGATCAGCTGACGCTGGCCACGGCCGACCGGGATCATGGCGTCGATGGCCTTGATGCCGGTCTGCATGGGCTCGTGCACCGACTTGCGCTGCATGACGCCGGGGGCCTGGAGCTCAAGGGCGCGACGCCCCTCGTTCGCGATCTCGCCGAGACCGTCGATGGGCGCACCCAGGGGGTCGACCACGCGGCCGAGGAAGCCGTCGCCGACGGGGACGGAGAGGACCTCGCCGGTGCGGGTCACCTCCATGCCCTCCTCGATGCCCGAGAACTCGCCGAGCACGATCGTGCCGATCTCGTCCTCGTCGAGGTTCTGGGCGAGGCCCTGCGTGCCGTCCGCGAAGCGGATGAGCTCGTTGGCCATGACGCCGGGGAGACCCTGGACGTGCGCGA
>Ga0308167_1001294_pt1 | contig 30664 bp, 24 predicted proteins | sample PhyCR1_2_FD_202138 | JGI IMG/M metagenome (GOLD analysis project Ga0308167, IMG submission 202138) | Phyllosphere microbial communities from UC Gill Tract Community Farm, Albany, California, United States - DLSLRC.R1 | ecosystem: Host-associated > Plants > Phyllosphere > Unclassified | place... | reverse complement strand
CGCCGACGAGAGGGGGTGTCAGCGCGGAGGGTTACTCGGCGACGACGGTGAGGCTGGTGATGCCGTCGGCCTGGTCACCGCCGAGGTCGCCGGGGGTGTGGGCGTAGGTGAGGTTGTAGAACTGGTGGGAGAGGTAGCCGGTCGCGGTCCAGGTGCCGTCGTTGTCGACGACTGTCCGGGCGACGATGCGCTCGTAGCTGCCGCCCGGGTCGTTGATGAGCTCGACGGTGGCGCCGGCGGCGCCGGTGCCGGTGAAGGTGACCTGGTTGTCCGGTGCGATGACGGTGTCGCCGTCGGCCGGGGTCTCGATCGCGAAGGGCAGGATGACGGCGTCGGTGGCGAGCACGGTGAGGGTGGTGGTGCCGGTGACGGGGGTGCCGCCGGGGCGGGTGTAGCTGGTGCCGAGTTCGTAGTACTGGTGTGTGAGGGTGCCGGTGGCGGTCCAGTTGCCGTTGCCGTCGACGAGGGTGTTGACGACCTGGCGTCCGGTGCCGGCGGTGAGGATCACACGGGCGCCGGTGGCGCCCGTGCCGGTGAAGGTGACCCGGTTGTCGGGGGCGACGACCGTGGAGCCGTCGGCGGGGTTGGTGAGGTCGTAGGGCAGGTCGACTCCGGCGGTGGCGTTCACGGTGATGCTCAGGCGGTGGTCGGTGCTGACGTCGCCGTGGGTGACGACGGCCTTGAGGTTCTGCACCCCGAAGCCGACGTTGCCGGTGCCGGTCCAGTTTCCGGCGGCGTCGATGGTGGTGGTGGTCACGACGCGGCCGTTGTAGGTGTTGACGATGGCGACGGTGTCGCCGGTGGTGCCCGTGCCGGTGAAGGTGACCCGGTTGTCGGGGGCGATGACGGTGTCGCCGTCCTGGGGGGCGGTCAGGGCGAAGGGCTGGGCGACTCCCTCGTTCTCGGGGTTGATCGTGGTCGTCGAGGTGGTGACGTTGTTGCCCTTGCCGGTCTGGGTGACCTCGAGCACGTGCCTGCGGTCGTCGAGGTCCAACGTGGCGAGGTTCCAGGTGCCATTGACGAGCACCTTCGCGCTGCCGATGACCGTGACGTGGCCCTGCTCACGGACCGTGATCTGCGCGTCGGGCTCGCCGGTGCCGCGCATGGTGAGGGAGCCGCCGTCGTGGCCGGCGTCGGGAACGGGACGAGTGACCGTGACGGCTACGCCGTAGGCGATGGTCGTGGTGATCTCGCCGTTCTCCTCACCGTCGATCACCTGGTGGACACTGACCGTGTAGTCGCCGCCGATATTCGGGGCACGAAGCTCCATGCTCCAGGTGCCGTCGATCGGGGAGGCCGGGCCCCGGTCGATCTCGGCGCCGTCGGCGTCACGGATCACGACGGTAGCGCCGGGGTGGGCGTTGCCCGAGAGGGTCGCCATCTTCGTCACATCGGCGTCGAGTGTCACGATCGCGTCTACGGGCTGCACGGCGAGATCGACGTCGACGGTGGTCTCGTCAGTCTTGTTGCCGGGGCCCTCGTACTGCTCGAGGGTGACCGTGTTCACGCCGAGCGCCAGCCCGGACACGGCCGCGGACCAGATGCCGTCCTCATCGACGGCGATCTGCCGGTCGCCGTTGATGAGGACCTTCGAGCCCGGGATCGCCGTGCCAGAGAGCGTGGCCGTACGGGCATGCAGATCGATCGACTCGACCGTGCCGCCGAGCAGGTGGAGGTCTGGGAAGATCGCCGCCGGATCCCCAGACTCCGGTGCTGCAAGCGTCTGCCAGTACTGAGCGCTGTTCGACGAGATGTAGTAGCCAGGGTACGAGCTCCCCGCGGACGCCGACGTGATTTTTCCGTCGACGAGCTTCCACAGGCTGCGGTTCGGGTCACACTCGTTGTCCCAGTTGCCGAGCTTGGGCCCACTGAAGTTTTGTGGGGCCATGCACGAGGTGGGATTGCCGTCCTGGTTCACACCCTGAAGAAAGAATGTTCCAGGCTGCGGCTTGTATGTCAGGGCGCGCCACGCGCCCACGACACCAGCTCGCGCTGCGGCTTCGTTCGGAAAGGTGTCGAATCCGTAGCTGCCACCGTTCGCTGCTCGCCAGTCGGTAGCGCGGGGGAAGACTGGTGCGAACGGGGCCCCGATCGAGCCGATGTCGTCGGCCGGGGCGGCGGATGCCGCGGCGGGGCCGAAGCTCAGCCCTGTGAGGATGGTGGCCGCGGCGAGCCCGATGGCTCCTGCGGACTTGAGGGTCTTCTTCATGGAGGTAGTGGTGCTTCCGGTCCGGGCAGCGGATGCTGCGTGATCAAGTTGATGAAATATTAGACATCGCATCGACATTCCACAACCTGACGAGTGCTATGCCTTGCGCCGCGCCTCCTGCGGCGTAAAATTGAGCCAGATCAACTCAAGTTCGAGAAAGGCACACCCGTGGCGAACATGCAGGGCGCTCCCGCCTCCACCGAGAAGCAGAAGAGCGCGCTCGAGAAGTACGGCGTCGACCTCACGGCCATCGCCCGCAGCGGCAAGCTCGACCCGGTGATCGGTCGTGACGCCGAGATCCGGCGCATCAGCCAGGTGCTCACGCGCCGCACCAAGAACAACCCCGTGCTGATCGGCGAGCCCGGCGTCGGCAAGACCGCCGTGGTCGAGGGCCTCGCCCAGCGCATCGTCGAGGGCGACGTCGCCGACTCCCTCAAGGACAAGCGGCTGATCAGCCTCGACCTCGCCGCCCTCGTCGCCGGCGCGAAGTACCGCGGCGAGTTCGAGGAGCGCCTCAAGGACGTCCTCAAGGAGATCACCCAGAGCGACGGTCAGGTCATCACCTTCATCGACGAGCTGCACACCCTCATGGGCGCGGGCGGCGGCGAGGGCTCGGTCGCCGCCTCCAACATGCTCAAGCCGATGCTCGCCCGGGGCGAGCTGCGCCTGATCGGCGCCACCACACTCGACGAGTACCGCCAGTACATCGAGAAGGACGCGGCGCTCGAGCGCCGGTTCCAACAGGTCTACGTGGGCGAGCCGACCGTGGAGGACACGGTCGCGATACTCCGGGGCCTCAAGGAGAGGTACGAGGCGCACCACGGCGTCACCATCACCGACGGCGCCCTGGTGGCCGCCGCCTCCCTGTCCAACCGGTACATCCCGAGCCGCCAGCTGCCCGACAAGGCGATCGACCTCGTCGACGAGGCGGGCTCCCGCCTCAAGATGGAGATCGACTCGTCGCCGGTCGAGCTCGACCAGCTCTACCGCGGCCTCGTCCGCCTGCAGATCGAAGAACTGGCGCTGAAGAAGGAGAAGGACGACGCGTCGCTCGCCCGCCTCGCGACCCTGCGCGAGACGATCGCCCAGCAGCAGGCCGCGTTCGACGACCTCAACGCGCGGTGGCAGGCCGAGAAGGCGGCGCTGCAGGGCGTCGGCACCCTTCGCAGCGACCTCAACGAGGCCCGCATCGACGCCGACCGGGCCCTCCGCGAGGGCCGCTACGAGGACGCGGCGCGCATCAGCTACGAGCGCATCCCCGACATCGAGAAGCGCCTCGCCGACGCCGAGTCGTTCGAGCAGAGCGACGAGCGCCTCGTCAGCGACAGCGTGACCGACTCCGACATCGCCGAGGTCGTCGCCGCCTGGACGGGCATCCCCGTCGGCCGGCTGCTCAGCGGCGAGACCGAGAAGCTGCTGCACCTCGAGAGCGAGCTCGGGAGGCGCCTCATCGGCCAGCGCGCCGCGGTCCAGGCCGTCAGCGAGGCCGTCCGCCGCACCCGCGCGGGCATCAGCGACCCCGACCGCCCGACCGGCTCGTTCCTGTTCCTCGGCCCGACGGGCGTCGGCAAGACCGAGCTCGCGAAGGCGCTCGCCGACTTCCTGTTCGACGACGAGAAGGCGCTCGTCCGCATCGACATGAGCGAGTACGGCGAGAAGCACAGCGTGTCCCGGCTCGTGGGCGCGCCTCCCGGCTACGTCGGCTACGAGGCCGGCGGCCAGCTCACGGAGGCGGTGCGCCGTCGCCCCTACAGCGTCGTGCTGATGGACGAGGTCGAGAAGGCGCACCCCGAGGTGTTCGACATCCTGCTGCAGGTGCTCGACGACGGGCGCCTGACCGACGGCCAGGGGCGGACGGTCGACTTCCGCAACACGATCCTCGTGCTCACCTCGAACCTCGGCTCGCAGGTGATCACCGACCCCGGCCTCAGCGAACCCGAGAAGGAGGAGCTGGTGCAGGGCCTGGTCCGCCAGGCCTTCAAGCCCGAGTTCGTCAACCGGCTCGACGACATCGTCGTGTTCTCGACGCTCTCGACCGACGACCTCGGCCAGATCGTCTCGCTCTACGTCGACCGGCTCGGCCGTCGCCTGACGGATCGCCGTCTCTCGCTCGCCGTCACGCCCGACGCGCGCGCGTGGCTCGCCGAGCGCGGCTACGACCCGATCTACGGCGCCCGGCCGCTGCGTCGGCTCATGCAGCGACAGATCGACGACCAGCTCGCCATGGCGCTGCTCGGGGGCTCGATCGCCGACGGCGACACCGTGCTCGTCGACGTGGCTCCCGACGGGGAGTCGCTGAGCGTGGTGCAGCAGGTCGTGGGGGAGCCCTCGGCGGAGGTGCTCGACGACCTCGACTGAGTCGCGACCGGCCCGCGCGCAGGGCACACTGGGCGGCATGAGCACCTGGGTGAAGATCTGCGGCCTGTCCACTCCCGAGACCGTCGACGCGGCCGTGACGGCGGGTGCCGACGCGGTCGGCTTCGTGTTCGCGCCCGGCAGCCCGCGCACGGTCGATGCTGCCACGGCGAGCGGGCTGGTCGCCCGGGTGCCGGAGGGCGTCGAGACCGTCGGCGTGTTCCGCGGCCAGGACGTGGCGGCGGTGCTCGAGCTGGCCCGCGCCTCCGGCGTCTCGACCGTCCAGCTGCACGGGGACGAGACGGCTGCCGACGTCGCGGCCGTGCAGGCTGCGGGCTACCGGGTGATCCGTGCCGTCAGCGCGTCCCGCTATGCCGCCGAGACCGAGGAGGAGCGGGTCGCGTTCGGCGAGGACGCCCTGCTCCTCGACGCGGTCGACCCCGGTGCCGGAGCCGTGTTCGACGCGGCGCCCTTGCTCGCCGCCCCGCCCTCGCGCCCCTGGCTGCTCGCCGGCGGGCTCACCCCCGCGAACGTCGCTGGCCTGCTCGGGGAGCTGCGGCCGGCGGGGGCCGTCGGGGTCGACGTCAGCTCGGGCGTCGAGTCGTCGCGCGGCGTCAAGGACTCCCGACTCATCGCCGACTTCGTCGCCGCGGCGCGCACGCCCTGACCCCTCTCGGTCAGCCGAGCAGGGCGCGCAGGTCGGCGACGAGGCGGTCGACGTGCTCCTCGGTCGTGTCGAACGAGCACATCAGGCGCACCTCGCCGGTCGCGCGGTTCCAGTCGTAGAAGTGGTGCGCCGCCCGCAGCGGCTCGACGGCCTCGATCGGCAGCACGACGAACACCGCGTTGGCCTCGACCGCCTGGGTGATCGTCACCCCGGGCAGCGAGGCGAGCGCCGCCCCGAGCCGGGTCGCCATCGCGTTGGCACGGGTCGCCGAGCGCAGCCACAGGTCGTCCTCGAACATCGCGAGGAACTGCGCCGACGTGAAGCGCATCTTCGAGGCCAGCTGCGCGTCCATCTTGCGGAGGAAGACCAGGCCGGCCCGCGCCTCCTCGGAGAAGGTCACGACCGACTCGCCGAGCACCAGCCCGTTCTTCGTGCCGCCGAGCGAGACCGAGTCGACGCCGGCGTCGCGCGTGAGCGCCCGCAGCGGGACGCCGAGCGACGCGGCCGCGTTGGCGAGCCGGGCGCCGTCGAGGTGCACGGTCATCCCGTGCGCGTGCGAGCGGTCGGTGATCGCCCGCAGCTCGTCGGGCGTGTAGACCGTGCCGAGCTCGGTGCTCTGCGTGATCGTGACCGCGAGCGGCTGCGGGCGCTGCTGGTCGCCCCAGCCGTAGGCCTGGCGGTCGATCAGCTCGGGGGTGAACTTGCCGTCGGGCGTCGGGACGGTGAGCAGCTTGATGCCGCCGAGGCGCTCGGGGGCGCCGCCCTCGTCCGTGTACACGTGGGCCGTGGTCGCGCAGATCACCGCGCCCCAGCGGGGCACGAGCGCCTGCAGTGCGGCGACGTTGGCCCCGGTGCCGGTGAGGACCGGGTCGAGGGAGGCGCCCTCGCCGAAGACCTCGGCCACCACCTCGCCGAGACGGCGCGTGTAGGGGTCCGCGCCGTAGGAGGCGACGTGGCCGCCGTTCGCCTCGATCATCGCCTGGAGCACCTCGGGGTGGGCGCCGGCGTAGTTGTCGGAGGCGAACGTGTGGGCAGCGGGATCGTGGAGGCGCGTCACGCGTCCATCTTGCCGTGTGCCGCCCGGTCACCGTCCGCCGCTCGGTCTTGCAATCTCTGCAGGGAAATCCTTGTGATATTCGAGATATACACATAGTGTTGCGGTGAGCGCAGTCGCCCAGCCCCGGCAGTGCTCCCGAGCCTGCCTCACCGAGAGGTCCGCCATGTTCTTCCTGCACGCTCCCAAGCTCGTCCTCACCGGCTCGTCGTCCTTCCTCCGCGAGACCGGCGACCGAGCGGCCGCCCTCGGTGCCGAGGTCGTCGTCGTCGACTCGACGACTGTCGCCGCCCCCGGCGCTCCCGTCGAGCCCTGTGTCGCCGAGCTCGACGGGTTCGACGTCGCCGTCGTCGCGGTCCCCGACCCGGCCTCGGCCGACGCCGACCTCCGCGGCGCCGCGGCACGGCTCGCCCCCGCCCTGCGGCACGGCGCCCTCGTCATCGTCCAGGGCGCCGCGTGCGTCGAGCCCGAGGGGCGGCGCCTCGCGGACGACCTCGCCGAGCGGTCCGGCCTCGAGATCGGCCGTCAGTTCGACGTCGTCGGCCTCGACGGCGACCACGTGACGTGGTCCACGGGCGACGAGGGCGCGCAGACCGCGCGACACCTCATGTCCCGTCTCGGCTGACGCGTCGCCCCCCGTCGGCCGCCTGCACCAGGATGGTCACATGGGCGGAGTGCTGATCGGGTTCGGGATCATCGGGGTGATCATCGCCGCCGGCTGGCTGGTCGGACGCATCGACCTGCTCGGCCCGACCGGTCATCAGGTGCTCTCGCGCCTCGTCTTCTTCGTCCTCACGCCCTGCCTGCTCTTCTCCACGATCTCGCGGGCCGACGTGCACGTGCTGTTCTCGGACCTCCTCGTGGTCTCGGCCCTCGCCTCCCTCGCCGCCGCCGTGATCTCGGTGGTGCTGCTGAGGTTCGTCCTGCGTCGCTCGGCGGCGGAGACCACGATGGGCACGATGGGCGGCGCCTACGTCAACGCGAACAACATCGGGCTGCCCGTCGCGACCTACGTGCTCGGCAGCGCGACCTTCGTGGCCCCCGTGCTGCTCTACCAGCTGCTCGTCATCACGCCGATCGTGCTGACGGTGATGGACACGGTCACGAACCGCGGCAGCAGCCTCGGGCGAGCGATCGCGCGGCCGCTGCTCAACCCCCTGTTGATCGGCTCGGCGCTCGGGGTGCTCGTCGCCGTGCTCGAGATCGAGATCCCCGACCCCGTCATGCAGCCGCTGCTGCTCGTCGGCGGCGCGGCCGTGCCGGTCGTCCTGATCTCGTTCGGCATGTCGCTCTCGGGCTCGAAGCCGCTGCAGGCGCGCGAGGGCCGGGTCGACATCGCCATCGCGACGGCGCTCAAGCTCGTCGTCATGCCCGTCGTCGCCTGGCTGCTCGGCGCGTTCGTCTTCGACCTCGGGCACGACCAGCTCTTCGTCGCCGTCGTCCTGGCCGGCCTGCCGAGCGCGCAGAACGTCTTCAACTACGCGCAGCGCTACCAGGCCGGGGTCGTGGTCGCCCGCGACACCGTTCTCGTGACGACCATCGGGTCGGTGCCGTTGCTGGTGCTGGTCGCGGCGCTGCTCAAGTAGGAGGCGCCTCCTCGGCAGGCAGGTCGCCTCAGAAGATCATCGGGCGGTCGTCGTCGAGCTCGGTGTCGAGCTCGAGGTCGACCACGACGGGGACGTGGTCGCTCGGGGCGTCGCCCTTGCGCTCGTCCCGGTGGATCGACGCGTCGGTGACGAGGTCGGCGAACGGCGCCGAGCCCATGATGAAGTCGATGCGCATGCCCTCGTTCTTCGGGAACCGGAGCTGCTTGTAGTCCCAGTAGGTGTAGCCCTCGGGCAGGCGCGGGCGCACGACGTCGGTCAGGCCGACGCGCTCGAACGCGGCGAAGGCGTCGCGCTCGGGCTGGCTGACGTGGGTGTGGCCCTCGAAGACCGAGACGTCCCACACGTCGGTGTCGAGCGGGGCGACGTTCCAGTCGCCCATCAGCGCGAGCGGCTGGTCGGGCCGCTCGGCGATCCAGGCCTCCGTCTCGGCGGCGAGGGCGGCGAGCCAGTCGAGCTTGTAGTCGTAGTGCGGGTCGCCCAGTTCACGGCCGTTCGGCACGTAGAGCGACCAGAGGCGGACGCCCTCGACGGTGACGCCGATCGCACGCGCCTCCTTGGGCTGGTCGGGCCCCTCCTGCCCCTTGGCGAAGCCGGGCTGGGTCGGGAAGGTGATCGTGACGTCGTCCATCGGCAGGCGGCTCGCGAAGGCGACGCCGTTCCACTGGCTGAGGCCGTGCAGCTCGACCTCGTAGCCCGCCTCGCGGAACGCGTCGAACGGGAACTGCTCGGGCTTGCACTTGATCTCCTGCAGGCCCACGACGTCGACGTCCTCCCGGACCAGCCAGTCGACCACTCGCCCGACTCGGGCACGGACGGAGTTGACGTTCCAGGTCGCGACGCGCATGCCGCCCACGCTACCGGCAGGAGGCGCACCCGGCCTGGGCGGAGCCTCCTGCCCTACCATTGGTCACCGTGACCGACGCACGCACGCAGCTCATCGACTACATCCGCTCCGAGGCCGTCTTCCACGGCGACTTCACGCTCACGAGCGGCAAGAAGGCGAGCTACTACATCGACCTGCGGAAGGTCAGCCTCGACCACCGCGTCGCCCCCCTGATCGGGCAGGTCATGGTCGACCTCATCACGGAGGTGCCCGACGTGTTCGCCGTGGGCGGCCTGACGATGGGCGCCGACCCGATCGCCTCCGCCGTGCTGCACCAGGGCGTGGCCATGGGGCGCGACTACGACGCCTTCGTCGTCCGCAAGGAGCCCAAGGACCACGGTCGCGGCAAGCAGGTCGAGGGCCCGGACCTCGAGGGCAAGCGGGTCGTCGTCCTCGAGGACACGTCCACCACCGGGGGGTCGCCCCTCGCCGCCGCGAAGGCGCTGGAGGCGGTGGGCGCGGTGATCGCCGCCGTCGCCGTCGTCGTCGACCGCAGCACCGGCGCCCGCGAGGTCATCGAGGCCGCCGGCTACCCCTACTACGCGGCCATCGGGCTGGACGACCTCGGGCTGCAGCCGTGAACGACGCGCGCGACGGCCGCGGGCCGGACGGCGAGGACGCGGAGGCGGGCCGGGAGCCGGCTGCCGACACGTCGGGGCTCGACGCGGGCGACTGGCTCGCGGCCCAGTTCGCCGACGACGACGCTGACGACGACGCGGTCGACGACGTGGTCGGTGACGGCCCCGCTGACGACGACGTGGTCGATGACGACGACGTGGTCGCTGACGGCGACGTGGTCGAGTCCGGCCTGCGGACGGCGGCGACGCCGATCTCGGCCGAGACCGTCCGCTCCGCGCCGTTCACCGTGCCGCCTGCCCCCACCGCCGAGTCCGAGGTCGTGAAGAGCTCGGGCCACCCGATGGCGCTCGACCTCTCGGCGCTCGCCGGGGCCGTGCCGCCTCCGTCGACCGATCCGACGCCGTCTGTCGACGACGCCGGCGCCGTGGGCGTCGCCGACGACCAGGAGGACGCCTCCGACGCGTCCGCGGGGATCGAGTCGGAGCCCGTCGCCCCTCCTCGCTACGAGGTCCCGCCGGCCGTCGCGCCGCGTCCGGTCGCCGCCCCTCCTGTCGTCCCGTCTGCTGTCGTCCCGCCGGTCGAGCCCGAGGACCTGGCCGTCGACGAGCCGGAGCACCGGGGCGCACCTGCGTCCGAGGACGACGTCGTCGCGCCGCAGCATCCCGACGAGCCCGGCCCCTTCACCGCTCTGATCTCACCGCCCGTCGCCCCGGAACCCGTCTTCCCGTCCGCGTTCGACTGGAGCACGCCGGCCGACCCCGACGACCGTGGCGAAGCCGCCCCGCAGATGGAGGAGTCCGCGGACTCCGACGACGTGGGCGCTGCCGAGCCCGAGCCCGCCGAGGAGGCGCCCGTCTCGGCAGCAGAAGCCGCTGACGACGCACAGACGCGGGCCTTCGAGGTGCCGGCGACCGAACCGGAGCCCGAGACCGAGCTCCACGAGCCCGTCGCCGCGCCTGAGTTCGACGTGGAGATGCCCGAGACCGAGACCGAGCCCGGGTCCGCCGAGCCGGAGCTGGCAGCTGAGCCGCAGTCCGAGCCGGAGCCCGCAGCCGAGCAGTCCGAGCCGGAGCCCGCAGCCGAGCAGCTCGAGCAGGAGTCCTCGGCCGAGGCGACGACGCCGGAGCCCTGGTGGATCGCCGAGCACCACGAGATGACCCGTCGCGAACGCCGCGAGGCCGAGGCCGCCGGGGTCATCGTGCCGCCTGCGGTCGCGCCCGAGCCGGACGTGGACCCCGCCGTTGCGGGAGCCGACGATGTCGGCGGCCCGAGCGGTGCGGGGGCCGTCGCCGCACCTCCTGCGGGGCTGCCGTTCGGTGCGCCCGCACCGGCCGAGTCGGCGCCGTCGGCCGGCGAGCAGGAGCCCACCTTCACCGAGCTGCTGGGCATCGTCCGGCCGTCGTCCGGCTCGTCCGAGACCGTCGAGGACACCCCCGGCGATCCGGCGGCGGACGCCGGTCGCAGCGACCTCGTCGATCCCGGGCCGCTGCCGGCGGGCGGGTCGTGGGCGCTGAGCGACGAGCTGGCCGCGGAGGAGCCGGCGGCCCGTGCGGTCGAGGAGCCCGAGCCCGGCGACGTCGTGCCCGCCGACGAGCGGGACGAGCCCGTCGACCTCGACGATCCCTCCGCGGCCCTCGGGGTCGAGGCCGAGGAGGACGCCCCGGACGCCGCCACGACGGCGCTCCCCGTGGCCGGCGCAGGCCTGGCAGCGGCCGCAGCGACGGGGAGTGCAGCCGCGGCGGAGACCACGTCGCCCCCGACGGGGGAGCGCCCTCGCTCCGTGCCGCACACCGAGGCCGAGCTGCCCGGGCTGAGTGTCGGCGGAGGATCGGCATCGGCGGCAGCTGCCGCCTCCTCGGCTGCTCCGCCCCTCGTGCCGCGCGGCGGACCGTTCGCGCAGTCCGCCGACTCCGGCGCCGCTGCGGGGTCGTCCGCGGCAGGGTCCGGAGGCGGCATCGCGTCGTGGTCCCGAGGCCGCAAGGTGCTGCTCGGCGTCGCCGCGGCGCTCGTGATCGTGCTCGCGCTCGTCGCCTTGTTCGTGCTCAGCAGGTCGCTCTTCGCCGGGACGCCGCAGCCGACCGAGGCCCCGGCCGCGGCGGCGGTCGCGACCCGCACGGTCACGGCGGCACCGGCCGAGATCGCGCAGGAGGCGGCGGCCGGCCCGCTCTCGACGGGCACGCACCCGTGGAGCGACCTGCAGGGCGGCGAGTGCTTCTCCGCCTTCGAGGACGCGTGGCAGCAGGACTACGAGGTCGTCGACTGCGGCCAGCCGCACGTCGCCCAGCTCGCGTCGATCGGGGCGCTCGACGCGGACCCGGCCGCGGCCTACCCGGGGAGCGACGCGCTGCAGTCGCAAATGTCGGTGCTCTGCACCGGGGCGAGCGCGCTCGACCTGGCCGCCGCCTCCACGTACCCCGACGCGCAGTTCAGCGCGAGCTGGCCGTCGACCGACGCGGAGTGGGCCGCCGGTGTCCGCTCGTACTGGTGCTTCGTCGACCGCTCGAGCGGCGAGCCGATGACGACCAGCGTCGCGCCGGCCGCAGCCTGACCTGCCCCACCCTGCCCGCACCTCCTGCACTCTGATCGCCCCCGCTGCGCCCTCGTTGCCCCGCAAATGCCGACCGTGCGGCCCGCTATGGCGGGAAATGCCACTGTTGCGGCAGCGGATCGGGCCGAATGGTCGGCATTTGCCGTCAGCGCGGGTGACGCGGACCGTGCGGGCAGCGCGGGTGACGCGGACCGTGCGGGCAGCGCAGGCGCGGGCCGTGCGGACGGCGCCGGGAGGTGGACCGGCCGGCGCCGGCGCCTGTCGAGCTAGGCCTCGCTCGGCACCGTGTCGGTCTCGAGCGGCTCGGCGCGGACCAGCTCGTGCACGCCGCTCAGCACCTCGTTCGGGCGGAACGGGTAGCGGTCGATCTCGGCCTGGTCGCTGATCCCCGTCATGACCAGGATCGTGTGCAGCCCCGCCTCGATGCCGGCCACGACGTCGGTGTCCATCCGGTCGCCGATCATCGCCGTGTTCTCGCTGTGCGCGCCGATGCGGTTCATCGCCGAGCGGAACATCATCGGGTTCGGCTTGCCGACGACGTAGGGCGACTTGTTCGTCGCGGCCGTGATCATCGCGGCGATGGCCCCGGTCGCAGGCATCGGGCCGTCGGCGCTCGGGCCGGTCGTGTCGGGGTTCGTGACGATGAACCGGGCGCCGCCGAGGATGAGCCGCACCGCCTTGGTGATCGCGTCGAACGAGTAGTTGCGGGTCTCGCCGACGACGACGTAGTCGGGGTCGGTCTCGGTCATGATGAAGCCGGCCTCGTGCAGCGCCGTCGTCATGCCGGCCTCGCCGATCACGAACGCCGAGCCTCCGGGCATCTGCGAGCGGCAGAAGTCGGCGGTCGCGAGGGCGCTCGTCCAGATCCGCTCCTCGGGCACGTGCAGGCCCGACGCCCGCAGCCGGGCGCTCAGGTCACGCGGCGTGAAGATCGAGTTGTTCGTGAGCACGAGGTAGGGCGTGCCCTCGTCCTGCCACTGCTGGATCAGCGCCGCGGCGCCGGGCAGCGCGTGGTTCTCGTGCACCAGCACGCCGTCCATGTCGGTCAGCCAGCATTCGACGTCGTCTCGAGTACCCATGGGCTCACCTTACTGAGCCGAGGTGGCCGCAGGAGGCGCGGTGCCGGTCGTCCGTGCGGCCTACGCTGGCCGTCGTGACCGACCAGCGCCCCGAGCCCGACGACCCCGCTGACGAGAGGGGCGCCGAGCCCGCCGCCGAGACGGCAGTCGAGCCCGTGCCGGTCCCCATCGCCGAGCCCGTCGTCGAGCACGGCGTCGGCCCGTGGCCGGGCAGCGAGGCCGACTGGCCCGCCGGCGACCACTGGGACCGCGAGTTGCTCCGCGACGGCGACCGGCGCAACGTCGTCGACCGCTACCGGTACTGGTCGCTCGAGGCGATCGTGGCCGACCTCGACCTGGTGCGGCACCCGTTCCACGTGGCGATCGAGAACTGGCAGCACGACATGAACATCGGCTCGATCGTGCGGAGCGCCAACGCCTTCGCCGCCGAGGCCGTCCACATCGTCGGACGCCGACGCTGGAACAAGCGGGGCGCCATGGTGACCGACCGCTACCAGCACGTGCAGCACCATCCTGACGTCGCCTCCTTCGTGGCCTGGGCGCAGGAGGCGGGGCTCGTCGTCGTCGCGGTCGACAACGTCGCCGGCTCGGTGCCGCTCGAGACGACGGCGCTGCCCGAGCGGTGCGTCCTCGTGTTCGGCCAGGAGGGGCCGGGGCTCAGTCCCGAGGTGCTCGAGGCGGCGGACCTCGCGGTCGAGATCTCTCAGTTCGGCTCGACCCGGAGCATCAACGCCTCCGCGGCCGGCGCCGTGGTCATGCACGAGTGGGTGCGTCAGCACCGGTTCTAGGAGGACGGGGCCGGTGGTGCCGTCACGAGGAGGTGGTCGGCCAGCAGGTCGCGCGTGGCGAGCGACGTCGCCTCGGTGAGGTGCGAGCGGTCCATGCGCACGAGCCTGCCGCCCAGCACGGCGGGGCACCGGCCGTCGAGGCAGAACCACTCGGCGGCGGCGACGTGCACGGTCTCCCTGCCGACTGCAGCTGCGGCCGCGGCCTCTGCCGCCACCTGCGCACGCTGCACCGGGGTGGTCGTCGTGAGGCAGTCGTCGGGGCCGCCCCGCCTCAGGGCACAGTCGCGCACTGCGACGCCCGCCGGGGGAGCGTCGAGCAGGACCACCCGGGGCGCGGAGGCGGCGAGGCGGCGCAGCGTGGTCTCGGCGGCGTCGCGCCACTCGTGCTCGGCGGCCTCGAGCCCGATCTCGTCGGCGCGACGGTCGAGCACGTTGACCCCGCCCGAGACGACGACGAGATCGGCCCCCTCGGCGGCGGGCAGTGCCAGCATCGCGTCGCGGTCGACCCTGCAGGCCGCCTCGAACTCGGGCTCGTCGTAGCGGGCCTCCGGCAGCAGGTCGACCGGGGTGCAGCCGGAGAAGGACAGGGCGACGACGGCCCATCCCCGGGGCACGAGCGCGGCCGCGACGCCGCTCGTCCAGCTGGCGGCCACGGAGTCGCCCACCACGACTGCCGTGCGCTCCGCGTCGTCGGGCCCCCAGCGGCAGGTCCGGGCGCCGGAGGGGTCGAGGGTCGGGTCATGACGACAGCCGGTGCGCGGGTCCATGGCGGGAGGCAGGGAGCGCGCGAACGCTCGGTCGACCTCGCGGCGCTCGTCCGCCGACCAGGTGCTGGCTGCCAACCCGGCGAGCACCGCCTCCTCGGGGTCGGACGTCGGCAGCGGCGGAACGCCGTCGATGCCGGGTGGATCAGGCGAGAGGTCGAGCACCTCGGCGAGGGCGGACGGGTCGCCGAGCTTCGTGGGGGAGCGGACCTGGGCGGAGGAGGCGCCCACGACGACGAGCGCGACCGCGGTGGCGACGACGAGGCCCTGACGCACTCGGCCGCGGGGCGCGACGACCGGGCGGGCAGGCGCGACGACCGGGCGGGCAGGCGTGACGACGGCGCGGGCAGACGCGCGACCGCGCCTGCCGGGCCGCTCGACCCACCGGTAGGAGGCGGCGCTCAGCAGCAGGGTCGCGGCGATCGAGGCGGGCACACGCCACCACGCGTCCACGAGGGCGGCGCCGACGACGGCCACGGGGAAGTGCCAGAGGTAGATCGAGTACGACCGGCGTCCCGCCCAGACGGCGGCCGCCCCGGTCAACAGCCGGGGCAGACCGGGGAGCTCGGCCGAGCCGAAGGAGACGATCAGCGCCGTGCCGACGACGGCGGGCAGTGCGCCCGGCCAGGGGAAAGCGACGGTGGGCTGGGTCACGAGCAGCGAGCCGACGACCAGGAGCACTCCGAGGCTCGTCGCACGGCTCCGCCAGACAACGGACCGAGCGGCGGCGAGAGGCACCACGGCAGCGCAGATCGCGCCGACGCCGAGCTCCCAGGCCCGACCGAGGGAGTCGAAGTAGGCGGCCTCGATGTGGGTCGCCGTGAGGTGCCACGACCAGACGGCCGAGGCGGCGGACGCGACCAGGGCGACGCAGCCCACGGCCACGCGCCTCCTCGTCGCCTCGCGGGAGCGCACGGCGACGAGCACGAGCACGACCAGGAGCGGCCAGACGGCGTAGAACTGCTCCTCGACCGCGAGCGACCAGAAGTGCTGGAGGGGCGAGACCGGCCCGTCGTGCTGCAGGTAGTCGGTGCCCGCCGCGATGAGGTGCCAGTTGGTGCTGAAGGAGGCGGAGGCGACGGCGTCGAGGAGCACGTCGAGGGCCTTGGGCGTCGACCAGACGACGCACGCCGCGGCGACGGTGGCGGCGAGCGCGACCGCGGCGACCGGCAGGAGGCGGCGGGCGCGCCGCGCGTAGAAGGCACGCAGGTCGACGCCTCCGGAACGGTCGTGCTCGTCCAGCAGCAGGCGGGTGATCAGGTAGCCCGACACCACGAAGAACACGTCGACCCCGATCACCCCTCCGACCGGGACGAAGGCCAGGTGGTAGACGACGATCACGAGAGCGAGCCAGCCCCGGAGGCCCTCGAGGTCGCGACGACGGGCGAGCGGACGGATCGTTCCAGGGCAGGAAGGCATGAAGCATCTATAGCCGCTCGCGGGCGTCACTGCAATCCATGTTCTGTGGTTAGTATGTTGCGTACGGACTGGTCTGTGATGCCCAGTCGACTCTGCTCCTGGCCGAAAGGGCCTCATGGCGATCTCGCAGCGCACCGTCTTCCGGCACGACGTCGAGGGGCTGCGAGCGCTCGCCGTCCTCGTCGTCGTGGCCGAGCACCTCGTCGGCTGGCCCGAGGGCGGCTTCGTCGGCCTCGACGTCTTCTTCGTCGTGTCGGGCTTCGTGATCACCACGGTGCTGCTCGTCGAGCTCGACGCCACGGGCACCGTCTCGCTCACGGCGTTCTACGCCCGCCGCGCTCGCCGCATCCTCCCGGCCGCGGGGGTCGTGGTCGTGGTCGTCGTCGTCGCGGCGTGGCTGCTGTGGTTGGCGCCCCGCACCTGGGCGACGGTCCTCGACGCGCTCGCCTCCGCGCTCTTCGTGCAGAACTGGCACCTCGTCGCCCTCGGCACCGACTACCTCGCCTCCGACGGGGCCGTCTCGCCCCTGCAGCACTTCTGGTCGCTCGCCGTCGAAGAACAGTTCTACCTCGTCTGGCCCCTCCTCGTGATCACCGTCGCGCTCGTCGTCCGCGTCCTGAGGCGGCCGGGGGCGAGCCGAGCGCTGCTCGCCGGCCTGTTCGGGGTCGTCGTGCTGGTGTCCGTCGCCTGGTGCGCCTGGCGCACGGGCACCGCGCCCGGCGCGGCCTACTTCGACTCGATCGGCCGCGCGTGGGAGCTCGCGGCGGGCGGCCTCGCCGCGCTCGTCGCGCCCTCGGCCCGCCGCGTGCCCGTCGTGGTCCGCCGGGCGCTGACGCTGGTCGGGCAGCTGATCATCGTCTGCTCAGCACTCGCCGTCGGGCCCGCCCTCACCGGCCCCGTGCCCGCGTTCCCGTGGCCGTGGGCGGTCTTGCCCATCGTCGGGACCGTGCTCGTCGTGACGGCGGGCTCCGGCGCGCTGGGCCCGGTCGAGGCCGTCCTCGTCTCCCGGCCCGCCCGATGGGTCGGCCGGCGCTCGTACTCGCTCTACCTCTGGCACTTCCCCGTGATCGTCTTCGCCGCCTCCCTCGGGCTCGACGCGCCTGGGTGGGTCGTCGCCCAGCTCGCGGTGACCCTGGTCCTCACCGCCGCTTCCTACCGCTTCGTCGAGCAGCGCGTGCAGCGCTCTGGCTGGCTCCGCGCGGCTGCGCACCCGACGGGCGACGCGCGCACCCCCAGAACCGACCCGAGGAGGCGCGGTGCGGGAGGGCCCGCCGCTCAGGTCGCGCTCGCGGTCGTCGTGACGGCCGTCGTGGTCGGCAGCTCGGCTGCGCAGCTGCGAGGACCGGTGTGGCTGGTCGATGCGGTGGCGGCGCGGGCCCTCGCCTCGCCGGGCTCGTCGGCGTCGTCGGGCGGCGCGGGGGTCGACGCGGTCTCGTGGTCGGAGCCGTCGCTCCGGGCTGCTCTCGACAGCGCCGTGGCAGACGCGGGAGACGTGCCGACGGCCGTGCTCGACGAGGCCTTCTCGTCGGCGTCCACGCCGCAGATCGGCCCCGGGGGGTGCCGGTACGACGTCGGCACCGACCCCGGCCGGCTCGAGCCGTGCGTCAGCGGGCCGGCCTCGGCCGAGCACCTGGCGGTCGTCATCGGCGACTCGATCGCCCTCAGCTGGATGCCCGCGGTGGTCGAGGCGCTGGGGCCGAGCTGGCGCGTGCTCGGGCTCGGCATCGGGAGCTGCTCCACGGTCGAGGCCCAATATCACGGGGGCAGCGGCGGCACGGTCTTCGCAGACGCCTGCGCGCAGAGCCGGTCGCACCTCGTGGACCTCGTCGAGCGCACTGCGCCCGAGCTCGTCGTCACCTCGTCGAGCGCCACCGGGGTCGAGCGACTGCTGAGCGGTGCGCACGGGCCGGGGGCGGCCGCTGAGTGGCGTCGCGGCACGACGTCGGCCGTGACGCGACTGGCTCGCGCCGGTGGCGACTCCCGCGTCGTGGTGCTCGGGGCGCCTCCTCGGGGCGCCTCGCCGTCGGCCTGCGCGACGAGGCCGACCCGCGCGGCGCTGTGCTCGACCGCGGTGGAGCCGAGGTCCGTGACGGCCTCACAGGCCGAGGCTGCGGGCGTGGCACGAGCACGGGCGGCCGGCGTCGATGCCGTCTGGGTCGACACCGTTCCCTGGTTCACGTCGACGGACGGGCTCGTGCCCGTCACGGCAGGGCCGCTCCTCGTCCGCTCGGACGCGCAGCACCTCACCGAGCAGATGTCGCGCTCGCTCGCGGGCCTGGTGGGGCCGCGCCTCCTGCCGGGAGCCCTCGCCGTCGGCTGACGCCCTCACGGGGCACCGGTGTCCGGCAGCCCGTGCCCCGTGCCCGGCAGCCCGCGCCCGGCGAGCGGCGGGAGCCCGGCCCTCGGCGGCGGCGGGGCGAGCGGGAACGTCGTGCTCCGCCGGCTCGGCAGGGTCATCTGCACCACGCCGCCAGCCGCGGTCGGACAGGCAGACGACGACGGCGAGCAGCAGCACCATCGTCGTCATCCTGAAGAAGTCGAAGGTCATCAGAGCCGAGGTGAAGACGATGAGGCAGGCGCGCACCTCGCGGGTGCCGTGCGCGGCCGACGCGACGAACACGGCGATCACCAGCCCGACGCCGAACAGCCCCTGGGTCGCGAGCGACGAGAGCAGCTGGTTGTCGACCACGTTGAAGCCCGTGCCGAAGAAGTAGCCCTGGGCGAAGAGGCGGGCCTCGCTCGACTCGCCGCTGCCGAAGAGCGCCTCGAGAGCGGGTCGTCCGATCAGCCGGGGCACGGCGGCGTAGTGGCCGGCACGGTTGAGGTAGGACCCGGACGACAGGAGGGTGTCCGCTGTCTGGGCGATCGCCGTCCAGGACACGAGGGCGACCCCTGCGGCGGCGGCTGCCACGATCGAGCCGCGGTGCCAGGTCGCCGCGCGACGGGAGCTCGCGAGCAGGTAGGCGAGCGCGAGGACGGCGGCGACGACGGTGCTCCGCGACCCCGACAGGACGATGCACGTGCCGAGCAGGACGAACGCCGCCCAGCGGGCGCCGGGCCGACGACGGTGCCAGGTCGTGAGCAGGAGCACGAGCCCGACCATGAGCAGCGTGCCGTAGGGCAGGGCGTGCGACATCGTGCCCTGCACCCGGACGAGGTCACCCCCGAGGAGGTGGTTCTCGTTCCACAGCGCGCGGCCTGTCTCGTAGACCTTGTAGCCCCAGAGCAGGGGCTCGCCGCGGACGAACTCGACCAGGCCGGCGAGAGCCTGGAGCACGGCCACGACGACGACGCCGTCCACCACCCGGCGGCGGTCCGCGGGGCCTGCCTGGGCCAGCACCAGCACCACGAGGCCTGCGAGCAGCGTCATGCGGAGGACGAGGCCGAACCCCGGCGGGTAGGCGACGAGGGTGATGAGAGATGCGCTGGCGAAGAGGGCCAGCAGCAGCATCGGGGCCACGCCGAGGTGCAGCGGCACGCCGTCGCGAGGGAAGGCCGCCGTCAGGAGGAGCAGCACGAGGCAGGCCACGACGACCGCGTCGCACACGGTCTGGGGCACCAGGGAGGACCAGGCGAAGCAGTGCACGCCGAGGGCGAGCGCGACGACCGTGCCGCGGAGGGAGTCACGACGGACGGTCGCCGCGAGCACGAAGAACAGCGGGACGGCGAGCACCCCCGCGAGGGCCGACAGCATCACGAGCCCGCACCGCGCAGCGCACCGCGCAGGTGCGCGCCCTGGACGACGGCTCCGACGCTCTCGGCGAGGACGAGCGCGAGCACGGCGCCGACGGCACCGCCGGTCGCTCCGCCCAGGACGAGGGCCGGGAGCCCGACCAGCGCCGCTGCGGTCACGGCAGAGGTGATGCGTCCGGCCGCCCGGAGGGAGACGAGGCCGAGGGCGGTCCCGCGCGACACGGACATGACGAGCAACAGCACGGCGACCGCGAGCAGGAGGGGGCGTCCCAGCACGACGGTGCCGCTGAAGAGCACGGGCGAGACGAGGGGCATCACCACGACGAAGCCCACGGCGGCGACCGCCCCGGCAGCTGCGTTGAGAGCGATCGCGACGGCGATCCGCCGAGCCCTGTCGGGCGCCGGAGCGGACCCGAGCCAGCTCTGCAGCCGGGCAGGAAGGGCGCCGAGCACCGCGAAGCCCGTGCGCATCGGACGGTCGGCGGCGGAGAACACCGCCACGGAGGTCGGGGCGACCGTGGCGAGCACCGCCGCCGGGAGCATCGTGTAGACGGTGCTGATCGCGCGCCCCCGGAGGATCGTGCCCCGGGTGCGGATCAGCCCGGGCGTCGCGCGCAAGGAGCACCGCGAGGGCAGGACGGGCAGGCGTCCGACGGCGGAGGCGACCGTGACGCTCACCACGGGGACGAGCAGCAGCACCAGCCCGTAGACGACGAGGTCGGCACCGGCGGTCATCGCCGCGGCGGCCAGCAGCAGCAGCAGCACCCTCGGCAGCGCGTCGGAGACGAGCGAGGCCCCCGGCCGGCCGGCGCCGACGAAGAACCAGGCCGGCGACGCGGCACCGGTCAGCACCGTGCCGCCGGCGATGAGCGCCGCGGCTAGGGCGTGCTCGCTCGCGACCAGGGCGGCGACGACGGCGCAGAGCGGCGCGACGACGGCGGCGGCCACGAGCTTGGCCGCGAGGCCCGCCTCCCACAGCTCTCGTCGTCCGTCGGCGTCGGCCCGGGCGACGGCCTGCACCTGGTCGAGCGACCAGCCGAGCTCGGCCACGACGTGGCCGGCGCCGCCGACGGCGAGCGCCACCGCGACGGCGGCCCAGCCGGTCGCCCCCGCCGTCGCCGTGACGGCCGGGATGACGAGCACGGGGGCGAGCGAGGCGACGAGCGGTGCGAGGACGAAGAGGGCGAGGTGGCGGGCCTGGGCCGCGGCGCGCCTCATCGGGTCGCGACGATCGCGAGGGAGTCCCAGCCGCGCCGGACGACGGCGGCCAGCCGCTCGTCGACGTCGGGCACGGCGCGCGAGGCGGCCGCCGGGTCGACGGCGCAGAGCGCGTCGGCCACCGACGCGGCCGACCCCGGCTCCGTCGTGACGAGCAGGGCACCGGCGGCCGGGGCGATCTCGACGAGCGCCGGCGAGTCGGCGGTGACGACGACGCGCCCCGAGGCGAGACCCTGCCAGACCTTGTTCGCGATCACCGAGCGTGCCTTCTCGGACGAGCCGAAGATGCCGAGGACGACGTCGGCCGCCGAGATCAGCCCGGCGAGCGCCGCCTCCGGGACCGGGTCGACGAAACGGCAGAGGTGCTCGATCCCGAGGAGCCGCACGGCGCGTTCCGTGGCGTCGCGGGTGCCGCCGTCGCCCACGAGGGTGAGGCGGACGTCGCGCCGGCCCTGCGTCAGCGCCAGGGCCTCCACGACGACGTCGAGCCCGTGCAGGGGGATGTAGTTGCCGTACCAGAGCACCTCGAGGGTGTCGCCCGGCGCACGCGGCGGGGTGGGGACAGCCCACTCGGGTGCGCCGACGGGCAGCGACACGACGCGCGTCCCGGCGGCCGCCCTGCTCGTCACGGCCCGGCGCGCCCGGACCTCGGTGTCGACGAGCCAGACGTGGGCGGCACGGAGGGCGAGGTCGTCCTGGAGACGGAGGAGGCGGGCACGCAGCGACCCGGGCCGGACCCGGCCCCAGTCGCCGACCTCGGTCTCGTGCAGGCCGACGAACCCGTCGACCACCACCGTGGAACGGGTCAGCCGCCCGACGAGCCCGACGTACGGGGCGTGCGCCAGGCGCAGCTCGCTGAGCACGACCACGTCGTGGCGCAGGGACTCGCGGACGAGCGTCGCCAGGTCGCGCAGGAGGCGCAGCGCGCGCGGGCCGCGACGGCTCGCCGTCAGCACGGTCACCTCGCACCCCTCGGCGCGGAGGTGCTCGCGGAGGCGGCGGTTGCGCGGGTAGGACGGGTCGTGCACCCGGTACTGGAGCACGCGCACCGGGCCGGTCACCGCGTGCCCGCCGACTCGCGCAGCCAGTGCGCGACGACGTCGACCGCGTGCACGATCTGCGTCACCGCGGCGGCGTACGCACGTTCGTCGCGTCCCCAGGGGTCGGGCACGTCGTCGAGCTCGGGCGAGGCCGGGGGCAGCGTCGAGCCGCGCTCGGCCACCGCGAGGCGGACGGCCTCCCGCAGCCTGCCCTCGACGTCGGGCGCGGCTCCCCGTGCCTCGGACGCGAGGGCGGCGCCGTGCTGCTCGACGACGCGGACGAGCTCGAGCAGCGTCATCGCCCGCCGGACGACGCGCGGGCGCAGCTCGATGGCCGCCCGGCGGTGCTCGCGGGCGAGGCCGAGCACGAGGTCGGCGCCCGCCAGCTGCTCGCCGGTCACCTGCGCGGCGTCGTGCGCCGGGTCGAGCCCGCGTGCGGACACGCTCGCGGCGATCGTCGGGGCCATCGGCTCGCCGACGACGGCACGGGTGCCGCCGCTCGACACGACGACGGGCAGCCCGGCGAGCCGGTCGCGGAGCAGCACCTCGGCGAGCGGCGAGCGGCAGATGTTGCCGGTGCAGAGCACCACGACGGTGACGGGCGCGGTCGTCACGGGGCCACCGGCCCGGTGGCCCCGGTCGTGGACCTCACGGCGCGCGAGACGTTGCGGCGGCCCGTCCCCGGGGTGCCGTCCACCGAGGCGGCCCCGACCGTGAGGGCGGGGGAGTCCCCGTAGTAGGAGTCGTAGGTCGTGTAGCCGTAGGCGTCCGCGCCCTTGGTGGGGACCATGGTCATGACGACGCCGAGGACCCGGCTGCCGACCCGGTCGAGCAGCCCGAGCGCCTGGGTGAGCTGTCCCCGCGTCGCACGGCCCGCGCCGACCACGAGGATCGCGCCCGACGTCATCGTGCTGATGACGGCGGCGTCGGTGACGGGGAGGAGGGGCGGGGCGTCGATGATGACGTGGTCGAAGGTCGAGCTCAGCTCGTCGACGAGTGCGGCCATCGCTCGCGACCCGAGCAGCTCGCTCGGGTTCGGCGGCGTCGTGCCGGCGGCCAGCACCGTGAGGCGGCCACGACCCCAGGGCTGCAGCACGTCGTCGAGCTCGGCACGGCCGATGAGGACGTCGGTGAGGCCCACCGTCCCGTCGAGGCCCATCAGCTCGGCGAGCCGCGGGCGCCGGAGGTCGCCGTCGACGACGACCACGCTCGCGCCCGTCTCGGCGAGGGCGATGGCGAGGTTCGCGCTCGTCGTCGACTTGCCCTCGGCGGGCAGCGCGGAGGTGAGCACCATGCTGCGCCCCCGCGTGTCGACGTCGAGGAACTGCAGGGCGGTCCGGAGGCCGCGGAAGGCCTCGGCTCGCGGGCTGCGGGGATCGGTGTGCACGAAGAGCGGGCGTGACCGGACGGTCACGTCGTAGCCGACCGCGCCGACGACGGCCGCGTCGGTCACCTGCTGCACGTCGGAGACGCCGCGGACCTTGGTGTCGAGCACGGACCGCAGGGCAGCCCCGCTCAGTCCGACGACGAGGCCGCCGAGCAGGCCCAGGCCGAGCGTGGTCGCGAGCCGCGGGCTCGCCGGCGCGAGGGGGGAGGACGCGGGCTCGATCGTCTCGACCCGGACGGGCGTGGGCCCGCCGCCGACGGGCAGCTCGAGCTCGTCGGCGACGACCGTCGTGAAGCTCGACCCGACCGCGGACGCGATGCTGCGGGCGACCGCGGGGTCGTCGTCGCTCGCCGAGATCACGACGATGACCGTGTTGGCCGGCGAGGTGGCGGTGACGCGCCGCGCCAGCTCGACCACGGTCGTGTCGAGGTCGAGCTCGTCGATCACGGGCTGGAGCACGCGGGCGCTCGTCGCGACGGAGAGGTACGACGTCACCTTCTGCTGTGCCGCGCTGCTGCCCTGCACGATCTCCTGCGCGCTCGACTGGTCGACGCCCTGCACGGACACGAAGACCTGGGTCGTCGAGACCCAGGAGGCCGGCAGGAGCAGGAGGGCCAGCACGCCCGCGGCGAGGCCGACGGCGACCCCGCCCGCGACGAACGACCAGCCCTTCCTGACGATGCGGACGTAGTCGGAGAGCTCCATGGGTGATCCTCGCTTCGGGGCGACGGCCCGCCGACGATCATCGACTGGGGCACACTCAGTGCGGGATCAATCTAACATTTCTCATGTAGATGTCAATGCTCGGTCAGGGGGCGGTGCCCGGCCGTCGATGCGCCGTCAGCGGCGCAGCGACCGGCGGAGCGCCTCCTCGTAGGCGTCGCAGACCGACTGCCAGGTGTAGGCGGCCTCGGCCCGTGCTGCCGCCGCCTCCCGCAGGCGCTGCTGCTCGGCGGGGTCGTCGAGCAGGGCGAGGACGGCGTCGGCGATCGCGCGGGGCTCCGGCGCCACGAAGACGCCCGCGTCGGCGAGCACCTCGCGGTTGTAGACCGTGTCGCGAGCGATCACCGGCGCGCCGGTGAACATCGCCTGGACGAGGGCGGGGTTGGTGCCCCCGACGCTGTGTCCGTGGAAGTACGCTCCCGCGTGCTGCCAGAGGGCGAAGAGCCGGTCGTCGTCGCTGACGTGGCCGAGCCAGCGGACCCGGTCGTGCTCGGCGGCGAGATCGCGGACGAGGTCGTCGAGCTCGCCGCCGTAGCCGGTCGATCCGACGATCACGACGTCGTGGTCGACGGCGATGCGCCGGGCGGCCTCGACGAACTCGACGATCGAGTTCTCGGGCACGAAGCGGGCGACGACGAGGGCGTAGCCGCCGTGCGTCAGGCCCGGCTCGACGGGCAGCTCGCGCACGGGGTCGCCGCCGTAGGGGATGAAGGTTCCCTCGACGCCGAACTCGTCACGCCAGCGGCGCACGATCTCGACGGCGTCGCAGACGAGCGCGTCGGCGAAGCGCGCGGAGGCACGGGCGCCGAGCTTGAAGACCGTCTTGGCCGCGCGGCCCCACTTGGCCCGCTCCCACTCGATGCCGTCGACGTTGATGATCACGGGCACGCCGCGGAGCCGGAGCAGCGGCAGCCAGAACCCGTTCGCGACGTTCATCATCAGCACCGCGTCCGGTCGGCGCAGGACGGCGTCGAGCACGGCCGTCAACCCGTAGCTCAGGGTGCTCAGCGACCGGCTCTCGACCCCGCGGGTCGTGCGGGTGCGCACCCGGGAGTCGCGGGCGGGGTCGTCCTCGCGCACGGCGCCGTGCCTGCCGTAGACCGTGACGTCCCACCCGGCGTCCACGAGGGCGGGCGCGATCCGGCGGACGGCGGTCTCGAAGCCGCCGTAGTAGCTCGGGTAGCCGCGCGTGCCGATCACGGCCACGGAGGGCCGTCGGCCGTCGGGGGCCGCATCGTCGAGGGCACCGGAGGAGGGGCGGGGGCGAGGCGACATGGACGTCCGTTCCGAGAGGGGGCGCGCGGCGCACCACGGTACCGCAGGGCTGGCCGCCGACAGTGCTCGCCCCGGGGGACGGCGGCCGAGGGGCGTGTGCTCCTCCTCGTCCGTGGCTCTCCTCATTCAGGAACATGGGTCCTGAGTTGGTGCTGCGCAGGAGGCGCGTTCCTGATCCGTGCACAGTTCAGGACCCGAGACACGCGACTTCCTGAACTCAGACGCGGCGACGCGGGAGGATGGGCGCATGTCCTCCACGAACCTCCTCGGCGTGCCCGAGACCCTCCTGCCCTCCGATCCTGCCGTCACGGCCGACCTCGAGACGCTCTCGCTCGCCGAGGTCGTCGTCGCCCACCCGACGTCGTCGCTCGCCTGGGCGCTGCTCAGCGACGAGGCCTCTGCCCGGGGCGCCGACCTCGAGGCGTACGCGTACGCACGGGTCGGCTACCACCGCGGCCTCGACGCGCTGCGCGGAGCCGGTTGGCGCGGACAGGGTCCCGTCCCGTGGTCGCACGAGCCGAACCGCGGGGTGCTGCGCTCGCTCTTCGCCCTCCGCCGCGGAGCCGCCGCGATCGGCGAGACCGCCGAGGTCGAGCGGCTCGGCACGTTCCTGGCGGACGCCGACCCCGCGGCTGCCCCGTCGATCGAGGCCGAGGAGGCGGGCCGGCGCTGACGACCGTGCGTCGCGCCTCCTGAACCGTCAGGATCCAGGACCCGGCCGCCCGCGCCTCCTGCGCTCGCACGATTCAGGACCCGGCGGCGCGCGAGTCCTGATTCGTGCATGTCTCAGGACTCGCGGTCCTGAGCTGTGCAAACTCAGGAGCCACGTTCCTGAATGAGGAGACGGAACTCAGCCTCGCGGCTCAGCCGATCAGCGACGGCCGCAGGTCGCGGAGCGTCCGCTGTCGCGTCATCCGGGCCGTCGCGAGCAGCGACACCAGCAGCGCGCCGAGCATCCAGAGGGCGAGCACGCCGGCGTCGGTCCACGCCGTCGCCGTGCTGCCGCCGTACATCAGCTGGCGCAGCCCGTCGGTCGCGTAGCTCATCGGCAGCACGAAGTGCAGCGCGGCGAGCGGTCCGGGCAGCGTCTGCCACGGGAACGTCCCGCCGGCGGTGACCAGCTGCACGACCATGAGCACCAGCCCCAGGAACTGCCCGACGCTGCCGAGCAGCACGTTCAGCATCATGATGATCGCCGCGAAGGTGACGCTCGCGAGGCCCATCATCCCGAGCATGCCCCAGGTGTGCGCGACCTCGAAGCCGAGCGCGCCACGCACGATCGCGAACAAGGCGACCATCTGCAGCACGCCGAGCAGCGCGGGCGTCAGCCAGCCGGCCGCGACGACCCGTACGGGCGCCTTCACCGCGGTGATGGCGCGCTTCGACACGGGCTTCACGATCAGGAACAGCGCGTAGATCCCGATCCACGCCGCGAGGCTGATGAAGAACGGGGCGAGCCCCGCGCCGTAGGTGCCGGCGCTCGTGAGCGGCTGGTCGTCGACGCCGACGGGGTCGCTGATCGCGGAGGCCTGGTCGTCGCGGCTCTGCTCGGTGCTGGCGGGGATCTCGCCGAGGCCGCTCTGCAGCCCGTCGCGCAGCTGCACGGCGCCGTCGTCGAGCGTCCCGAGGCCGTCGCGCAGGCTGACCGTGCCGGTGCTGAGCGTGCCGAGCCCGGTCGACAGCGAGGCCGCCCCCGTCTCGAGCGTGCCGAGGCCCGACGACAACGAGGAGGCGCCCGAGGCAGCGCTCTGCGCTCCCGTCGCCAGCGTGTCGGCCCCGGCGGCCGCGTCGGAGATGCCGCTCGTGAGGGCCGGGGTCGCCGCGGCGAGCGCCGCCGCGCCGGCGGAGACCTGGTCGGCGCCCGTCGAGAGCGCCCCGACCTGGCCGTTCAGCTGCTGCACCTGCGTGTTGGCGTCGGCCAGCCCGTCCGTGACGGGGGCGAAGTACGAGGCGACCTCGGCGGCCGAGGCGACCGCCTCCTCCTGCGTCTGGCCCTGCGAGACGAAGAGGGCGACGAGCTGCTGCCCGATCGCCGCCCGGGTCTCGGGGGCGGCGTCGGCGGCGGCCTGGCTGGCCGTCGCCGCGTCGCCGACGGCCGTCGCGAGCTGTCGGTTGCCGTCGGCCACCTTGGCCGCGCCGTCCGCGAGCTGCCGTGTGCTCGCGGGAAGGCCGGTCGTTTGGTCGCGCAGCTCGTCGAGCCCGGTCGAGAGGGTCGACGCGCCCGTCGCCAGCTGGGAGGTGCCGCTCGCGAGCGACCGCGCGCCCGTCGCCGCGGTGGTCGCGCCCGTCGAGAGCTGGTCCGCTCCCGACGACGCGTCGGCCGCCCCGGCCACGAGCTGGTCGGCGCCCGACACGGCGGAGTCCGCGCCGCTGACGAGCTGCGACGCCCCGTCGACCGCGCTGCCGAGGTTCGTCCGGATGTCGGCGAGGCCGACGAGCAGGGTGGACGCCGCCTCCTTGCCGACCTTCTCGGCCACCGACGCGCGGATGGTCTTTCCTGCCTGCCCCGCGATCGTCGTCGCCAGGTAGCTGTTCGTGTCGTTCGTCGCGAGGACGATCTGCGCGCGCCGCGGGTCGTCCGAGCTGGCCGAGGTCAGGTCGGCGCTGAAGTCGCGCGGGATGGTGAAGGTGAAGTCGTAGGTGCCGTCGCGCAGCCCGGCCGCGGCATCGGCCGACGAGACGGTGTGCCAGTCGAAGTCGCCGCCGTCGACGACCTCGTCGGTCACCTGGTCGCCGTAGTTCGTCGCGGTGCCGTCGACGACGGAGCCCTGGTCCTCGTTGACGAGCGCCGCGGGCACCTGGTCGAGGTTCGCGTACGGGTCCTGGTTCGCCCACAGGTAGAGGCCGCCGTAGAGCAGCGGCACCGTCATCAGGGCGACGAGGGCGAGGCGCGCGAGCCCGGTGGAGGTCAGCCGCTGCAGCTCGGCTCGGACGATGGCGATGATCTTCACGGTCAGCGGTCCTCTCGGGTGGGGGCGACCGCGCTGTCGTCGGATGTGGTGGTGGTGGCGTCGAGGTCCGCGAAGTCGGGCACCGGCAGCGCCTCGACGGCGGCCAGCGCCGCGGCCCCGGTGATCGTCAGCACGGTGACGCCGCGGGCGACGAGGTCGTGCACGACGGCGAGCCAGGCGCCGACGTCGCCGCCGTGCCGCTCGGGCGAGGTGAGCACGAGGCCCCGCACGCCCTCGCGCAGCACGGCGAGCTCGCAGAGCAGGCGCACGCGCAGCTCCGTCGGCAGCGCCTGGAGGCGGGTGCGGCGGTGCTCGGCGAGGCCGATCTCGTCGAGCAGCAGGGCGGTCGAGGCGCGGTCGCTGCGGAGGCCGGCGAGCGCGAGCTCCTCGCGGGCGACCTGCGCGACGGTGAGCGAGCCGAAGGGCTCGGCCACCGACGGGGTGTCGACCAGGGCGAAGGAGGCGCGGATCGCGGCCGCGTCGTCCCTCCCGTCGAGGGTCACCTGGCCGCTGGTCGGGGCCATGCGGCCGCCGGCGATCAGCGACGCGAGCACGGGGGCGTCGACCGTCTCGACGGCGACGAACCCGGGCGCGCCGAGGTCGGCGACGACGGTCAGCTCGGGCAGCGGCGCACCGGGCCCCTCGCCGACGGCGACGTGGTCGAGCTCGAGTCTCACGAGCGGTCCTCCGGGGTGCGCAGCGCGAGGGCCGGCGTGCTGCGGACGAGCTCGCCCGCCTCCTGCCAGCCGAGCCCGACCATGCCGAGCACGGCGAGCATCACGAGCCGGTGGCCCTCGGCGCGGTCGAGGTCGCGCACCGTCGCCTCGTCGAGCACGGCCAGCGCCGACCCCTCGACGAGGTGCGCGAGCGTCTCGACGTCGACGTCGTCGCGCATCCGGCCGTCGGCGACGCCGCGGCGGACGGTCTCGAGCAGGAACGCGCGCAGGGGCGCGAGCGCCGTGCCCACGTCGCGCATCAGCGGCCCCCGCACGGTGAGCTGCGCCATGACGCGGACGTGCTCGACCTCGGCCCACAGGCGCGCGCCGAGCTCGGCGAGCTGCACGACCGGGTCGTCCGAGGGCGCCGGCACGGCGGCGGCGCCGATGCGGGCGGCACCGCGCAGGGTCACCTCGCGCACGAGGTCGTCCCGGGTCGCGAAGTGCCCGTAGACGCTGCGTCGGGACAGCCCCGCCTCGGCGGCGATCGCCTCGAGCGGGACGGCCGGGTCGACGTTGAGGAGGCGGACGGCGGCCGCCATCAGGGCCTCGCGGTTCGCGGCGGCGTCGCGTCGGGGCGCTCGGGTGGGGGAGGAGGGGGAAGACGGGGAGTGCACGTCCCCGATCATACGATCTTGCACACCAGTGTGCAAGATCGTGAGGGCGGCGGAGGGCGAGGAGGCGTCGGTAGGGTCGTGCGATGACCCTCGAGGAGGCAGCGCGGCAGCTCTACGCCCTGCCGCCGCAGCAGTTCACGGCCGCCCGCGACGCCCTGGCGACCGAGGCGAAGGCGGCCGGCGACGCGGCCCTGGCGACCTCTGTGCGCGCGCTGCGCCGCGCCTCCGCGTCCGCCTGGGCCGTCGACCTCCTCGCCCGCGAGGCCCCGGACGACCTCGTCGCCCTCGTGGCCCTCGGCGGCCGGTTCCGCACCGCCCAGGCCGACGGCGACCGCGCCGCCCTCTCCGCCCTGACCCGTGAGCGGAAGGAGGCGCTGGCCGGCCTCGTCGCCCGCGCCCGCCTCCTCGCGTCCGACGCGGGCCGTCCGCTCTCGGCCGCGGCGCTCGCTGAGGTCGACCAGACCCTCCGTGCCGCCGTGGCCGACGCGGCCGCCGCGGCCGCCGTGCGCAGCGGACGGCTGGTGCGGGCGCTCGCCGCCGACGGCCTCGAGGAGGCGGACCTGACGGACGCCGTCGCCGGCCCTGCCCCCGCGGGCGTCGCCCCGGAGCGGCTGCGCGCGGCCGCTGCGCCCGCCGGTGACGACCACGACGAGAAAGGTGGAGGAGCGACGGGATCGGCCTCCGGCGGAGGGTCACGGACACGCGACCGGGAGGCCGCTCGGCAGGCAGCTGCCGAGGCGGCCCGGCGTGCCGCCGAGCAGGCGGCCGTGGACGCCGAGCGCGAGGCCGACGACGCGGAGGCGGCGCTCGCCGAGGTCGACGAGCGGGCGACCCGGCTGGCTCACGACCGGGACGACGTCCTCGATCAGCTGCGCCGCCTCCGGGACGAGTTCGCCGCCGCCGAGCGCCGCAGTGCCGAGCTCGACGACCGCGAGAAGTTCCTCACCCGCGAGCACCGCCGTGCCGACGCCGACGCGGCCGCTGCGCGCCAGGCCGCCGACCGTGCCCGAGCCGCCCTCGGCTGACCCCGCCGGCGCAGCGAAACACCCCGGTGTGGACGATGCACCCCGTCGTTACGAGGTGCATCGTCCA
>Ga0308167_1001293_pt1 | contig 30725 bp, 30 predicted proteins | sample PhyCR1_2_FD_202138 | JGI IMG/M metagenome (GOLD analysis project Ga0308167, IMG submission 202138) | Phyllosphere microbial communities from UC Gill Tract Community Farm, Albany, California, United States - DLSLRC.R1 | ecosystem: Host-associated > Plants > Phyllosphere > Unclassified | place... | reverse complement strand
CAGCCCTCGGCAACCCCGGCCCCGCCGGCTGGGCCTGGTACGTCGACGACGACCGCTGGGCCGCCGGTGGTTGGCCGAACGCCACGAACAACCAGGGCGAGCTCACCGCCGTGCTCCAGCTGCTCCGGGCCACGAAGGACACCGGCGAAGCGCTGCACATCCTCTGTGACAGCCAGTACGCCATCAAGGCGTGCACGGAGTGGCTGGCCGGGTGGAAGCGGAAGGGCTGGCGGAAGGCCGACGGCAAGCCGGTCATGAACGTCGAGATCATCAAGGAGCTCGACGCCGAGCTCCAGGGGCGCAAGGTCACGTTCGAGTGGGTCCGCGGACACGTCGGCCACGAGATGAACGAGGCAGCAGACGTCCGTGCCCGTGGCGCGGCGACCGCCTACCAGCAGGGCACCGACGTCCCGCACGGGCCGGGCTGGCCCGGGGTCGAGGTCACCGAGCCGGCCGCTCTGCCGGAGGCGACGCCGCCCGCAACCCTGTTCTGACCGAGTCGAGACACCGCCTACGGCGCGAGACGCCGCCCCGGATCCGCGACACTGCCCAATCCGGCGGTGTCTCGCCGACGACACGGCGTTCCGCCGACGTTGCGGTGCTGGGCTGCACGCTACGCAGTCGACGAGCTGCGGACCGCCACGAAGCCGTCAACGCAGACCGCAACGATTTGCACGCATCTTCACCAACCGGCAGCGTGTTGCACAACACTGCTGAGGGGGATCAATGCACGGCTGGCGTATCGATGTCGATGCAGCACGCGGGGCGATCGCGAGAGCGGAGACCACGAGTTCGGCGTCGTTGGCCACTCTCACCGAGGACCTCGCCGCGGTAACCGCTGCCGCCGCCGCATCGACGGGATCGTTGACCGCAGCAGCACTGTCCGGCATCGAGTCCGAGATGCTGAACCCCGAACTCACAGCGGTGCGCTCTCGGCTCGATGCGATCTTCGGTGGCACCCGCAGTGCCATCACAGCGTACGAGGCAGGAGACGACGAGATGGCGTCGGCCTACCCGAAGGCCGCACGGTGACCACACCCTTCGCGATGAACGCGAACGCGCTGGCGAACGTGCCGGACGCTTCGGCCGTCGACGAAGCCGCGCGGCAGTACAAGGTCTTCGCACAACGGGCCTCCGTCGGTTTGGACGACACGGTCGATGCGTGGCGTGCTCTGGCGGCGGAGACACCTACGAGACGCCGGAGTCCGGTGACGCCGTCCGCGCGATCGATGGTCCGCGCGGTGCGATGCAGGTGATCAGTGCACAGTCCGACTCGATCAGTTCCATCCTCGCGACGTACGCGTCACTGCTCGCAGACCTCGAGCAGGAGCGCGCCGACTTGGCTCGTCAGATCACGAGTGCGAACCGCATCGCAGACGAGAAAATGGCGACCGATACGCCCGACCTCTCCGGGGTCAAGACCACTTCGGACACCCTGACCACCAAGCTCTTCGGGTTCAACTCCCGCGTCTCACAAGCAGACCAGGACACCGCGGATGCGCTCCGCAAGATCCGTACCGCCGGAGACGCTGCGTGGGCTGGGGCAGTCCACACGCTTGCTGTCGATCCAGGAGCGTTCGCCATGGGCCTCGCGGGATCGACCCTGTCCGATCTCCGGAACGTCACCGACCTCACCGTTGCCGCTCTCCAGCGGTCCGGTCTCGCGACGCCGAGCGGCCGCCGACGCGCTTCCGCCACTGCCCAGGACGCCCGCGGTCGGAGTACGAGAGCGAAGTCGGTCACCGCACCGAACCTGTCGGACACACCTGCCCGGTCTCGGCGTGTGTCCGTCGCCGAGCCGACGAAGTTCCGAGTTGCTCGATTCGGTGGCGGGGCGCTCGGGGCCGCGGGCGCGGTGTTCACGGTTGCGGACACCTACTCGGCTTCTTACCACGGCGGGCTCGTCGAGCATCCTGAGTGGTCCGAGGGCAAGCGCCGCGAGGACGCCGGCGTGACGGCCGCCGTCGTAGGGGGCGCCTCTGCCGCCGGCGGCATCGCCGGAGGGATCGCTGGTGCGGAAGCTGGAGCGTTCATCGGCACGATGGTCTTCCCGGGAGTCGGTACCGTCGTAGGCGGTCTCATCGGTGGACTGCTCGGCGGGTACATGGCGAGCAAGCTCGGTGAATCGGCCGGCACCGAATGGCGAACGGCCTTGAAACGAGGAACCGGATGGTGATCGAAGCACTCCGATCGGACGGATGGCGAACCGTGCGTGCACACGGCGTGCGCTTCGACGTCCCCGGCGACTGGGAACGCATCGAAACACCAGGACCGTCGACCGCGTTCGCAGAGCCGGAGGGCACCCAGAACGAGTTCCGTGCCAACGTCGTCGTCCTCAGCCGTCCGGTCGATCAATCGATCGCCGAGTTCGGCGTGAGCGCCCTTCAGCAGGCCGTGGAGTTCCTCGCCCCGTCGCACGTCGTCTCGCACGAGCCGTGGGGCGTCGAGGAACCCCAGGACCGGATCACGGAGTTCCTCTACTGGGATGGCGGGGTGTGCGTCGACGTGCAGCGATGGTCGCTGATCCGGGCCCACCGGGCCGTCGAGGTCACGTTCAGTTCTTCGCTCCTCGACAGGCTCGGATTCGAGAGCATCTCCAACTGGATCGCGACGAGCACCGAGGCGGAGACGACATGACTCCCGAAGAACATCTGGACCCAGCAGTCACCACCCGATCCGGTGGACTCGAGTCCGAGTCGCTCCGGTGGATCGATGCGACCCAGCCGTACCCGGCATCCGGTCTGCGGATGAGCGCGCGTGCCTGGGATCGCCTCGCGGAGGCGGAGGGCTCTGGGTTCCTCGCCCGGATCCGGAAGCGAACTGCCGCCGATCCGGAACTGGTCGGACTCGGCGTGCTCGACACGGTGGGTGCGCCGACGGAACACGGGCGCGAGATCCTCGCCATCCGCTCTCGACCGAAACTCTTCCTCACCGCCACGGCCGACGGCGGAGGCCGGTCAGCGACCTGGGGGGCGTACTTCTCGAGGACACGGGCCCTGGTGTGCGCCGAGCCGCAGAACGTTTCCGCCATTTCAGGCAGCGAGCACGATGAGGTCCTCGACGTACGGCTCTGCTCCACGTCGGAGGCGCTCGGACTCATGGCCGCGTGGATCGGACTGCATCCCGTCTGGACCTTCTCGCACGAGCCGCACCACGGCGAGTACGGCGTTGACGAGATCGAACGTCGAATCGCGGCCGAGGGAAGCGTCCCGCCACCCCTGCCCGCCGGAGCGAGCTGGCCCGTGTCGAATGCTTGGGACGCTGGCCAGTGGACACGGATCGACTACGGCGTTCCGCGGACGGGGCTCCAAACCAAGCTGATCCGCGCGGGCGATGCAGCGTGGTTCGCGCCGGGTCCCGGGAGGAACGACACCGTCTTCCTCGAGCCGTACGCCCCGTCCGACATCCTGCGTGACATCCTGGCGCTCTTCCAAGACTCGATGGCCACGGTCAGCCGAAACTGAACGGAGCGAAGGTGTTCGACCACAACCCCGGCGTCCGCAAGGCCCGGGAGTACCACGCCCGCGCCGAAGCCGCGATGGACGCCGGCGAACAGCGCTGGTTCTACCACCTGAGGATGGCAGCAGGCACGGTGGCACTGGCGTCCGTACTTCTGCTCGGTGCGCTGTACGTCTACGCTCCGATCCGGGCGTCGGCTTCCGGCATCGAGCGGCCGCCCTCGACGAGCCGCCGCTTCGGATGGCTCGAGGCGTTCCCGGGCTGGCCCGACTACTCGCTGGCCTGGTGGATCCCTGCTGCCGTCGCGCTCGCCAGCATCGCCGTGGTCGTGGCGACGACCCGCGCGCCCGAGCGTGTCCGACGGAGCATGTGGGTGACGCTCGTCACCGCCTTGCTCGTGACGGCGGCGTTCCTCGGGTTCATCACCGGCGGCCTGTACATCGGCAGCTCGGTGTGGGCACGCTGGCAGGTCGTCTTCGCGCTCGTGCCGCTCGTCCTCGCCGGAGCGACGTACGTCGTGCACGTGGTCGACGAACGCCGAGGTCGCGGGACGCTCGAGGCCTGACCGGGTCGGTCAGACGGCCCGCTCCCACAACGCCACCGTGCTCTCGAGGTGGTCGTACCGGTACGGCTTCGTCTCCCCCGTCGGCTCGTACCCCAGCGCCCGCCAGAACGGCTCCGCCACCCCGGCGTTCGTCGCAACGATCCCCAGTCGCAGCCGATCGACCGTGCTCACCGCACGCGCTCGCTCGACGACGGCATCGTGCATCGCCCGGCCGAGCCCCTGCCCGTGCCGGTCACCGCGGACGACGAGCAGCCCGATGAAGGCGAAGGACGCCGACGGGTACCCGACGAGCACGTCGGCGAACGCGACCAGCTCCGACCCGTCCCACAGCCCGATCCCGTGCTTGTGTGCGGGGTCGAGCCCGTCGGGCACCGCCAGCAGGGCACTCAGACCGTCGGACGGCCCCGGCGGGTACCCGGTGGTCCGTTCGGCGTAGTCGGGGACGCTCTCGAGCATTCGTTGCAGCGCGTCGACGTCGTCGGCGCCGAGGTCTCGAATGGTGATCGGCATGTGCTCAGTCGACGTCCACCTCGGCCCACCCGTCGAACCGCCCGATCTCGGTGACCCGCACGACGGCCTCGCCGGCTTCGTCGGACGCGTCGAGGTCGATCGTCGCCGAGAACCCGAAGTCCTTGTCGCCAGCCGGGTCGGCGAAGATCTGCCGCGCCCGCCAGGTCCGTCCCTGTTCGGACAGCACCAGGTACTGCATCGACCGCGCGTCGGCATCGGTCCCGACCTCGTCGTGCGCCTCGTAGTACTCCTCGAGCACGGCGTCCCACGCGTCGGCGTCGAACCCTGCCGCGGCATCGAGCGCACCGAGTCCGTCCACGTCGTCGGCCGCGGCGAGCAGCACCCGCTGGAACAGGGCGTTGCGCACGAGCACCCGGAAGGCGCGGACGTTGCCGGTCAGGCGTGCGGGCTGCGGCGGGGCGATCTCCTCGTGTTCCTCCGACGCGAGCAGGACGTCTCCGTTCAGCAGTGCTTCCCACTCGTCGACGAGCGAGGAGTCGGTCTGCTTGACGACCTCGCCGAGCCACTCGATCAGGTCGTCGAGCTCCGGGGTGCGCTGCTCGTCGGCGATGGTCTGCCGCATGGTCCGGTAGGCGTCCGACAGGTAGCGGAGGACCAGCCCCTCGGAGCGGGTGAGCTGGTAGAACCGCACGAAGTCGCCGAAGGTCATCGCCCGCTCGTACATGTCGCGGACGACGGCCTTGGGCGAGAGCGCGAAGTCGAGGACCCACGGTTGTTCAGCCGCGTACGCCTCGTAGGCGGCCTCCAGCAGTTCGGCCAGCGGGCGGGGCCACGTGACCTCTTCGAGCAGCTCCATCCGCTCGTCGTACTCGATGCCCTCCTGCTTCATCCGGGCGACGGCCTCGCCACGCTCCTTGAACTGCTGCTGCGACAGGATCGCCCGGGGGTCGTCGAGGGTGGCCTCGACGATGGAGACCATGTCCAACGCGTACGTCGGCGAGGACGGGTCGAGCAGCTCGAACGCGGCGAGCGCGAACGGCGACAGCGGCTGGTTGAGCGCGAAGTTCGGTGCGATGTCGACGGCCAGTCGGTACTCCCCGTCGACCTTCTCGATGACCCGCGCGTTGATGAGCGTCCGGGCGATCGTGAGTGCCCGCCGGGCCATCGCGAGCTGCCGCGCCCGCGGCTCGTGGTTCTCGAAGACGAGATCCCGCACCGAGGCGAAGACCGAGCCGCCGCGCGCGACCACCGACAGCACCATCGCGTGCGTGATCCGCATCCGCGAGACCATCGGCTCGGGCTCGGCCGCGATGAGCCGCTCGAACGACGCCTGCCCCCACGACACGAACCCCTCGGGCGCCTTCTTGCGCTTGACCTTGTTCTTCTTCTTCGGGTCGTCGCCCGCCTTGGCGAGCGACCGCGCGTTCTCGATGTCGTGCTCGGGCGCCTCGGCCACGACGTCACCCTCGGTGTCGTACCCGGCACGTCCCGCGCGGCCGGCGATCTGGTGGAACTCACGGGCGGACAGCTGTCGCATCTTCGTGCCGTCGAACTTCGTCAGGCCGGTGAGCAGCACCGAACGGATCGGCACGTTGATCCCGACGCCCAGGGTGTCGGTGCCGCAGATCACCGGTAGGAGTCCGCGCTGGGCGAGCTGTTCGACGAGCCGCCGGTACTTCGGCAGCATCCCGGCGTGGTGGACGCCGATGCCGGCGCGGATGAGTCGGGACAGCGTCTGCCCGAATCCGGCACTGAACCGGAAGCCCGCGATGGCTTCGGCGATCTGATCACGACGTTCGCGTGATGCGACCTTCGCAGACATCAGCGCCTGCGCCCGCTCGAGTGCGGCGGCCTGGGCGAAGTGCACGATGTAGATCGGCGCCTTGCCCTCCTCCAGCAGTCGCTCGACGGTCTCCTGCACGGGCGTCATGACGTACTCGTACTCGAGCGGCACCGGTCGGGAGACCCCGGTCACGCGGGCGGTGGGGCGTCCGGTCCGCCGCGACAGGTCGTCGGCGATGGTGGTGACGTCACCGAGGGTCGCGGACATCAACAGGAACTGTGCTCGCTCGAGCACGAGCAGCGGCACCTGCCAGGCCCACCCGCGGTCGGGGTCGCCGTAGTAGTGGAACTCGTCCATCACGACGACGTCGACGTCGGCGTCCGGTCCTTGCCGCAGCGCGAGGTTCGCCAGGATCTCGGCGGTGCAGCACACGATCGGGGCGTCCGCGTTGACGCTCGAGTCGCCGGTGACCATGCCCACGTTCTGCGCGCCGAACAGCTCGACGAGCTGGAAGAACTTCTCGGAGACGAGCGCCTTGATCGGCGCCGTGTAGTAGCTGCGCTTCCCTTCGGCGAGCGCGGCGAAGTGCGCGCCGGCGGCGACGAGGGACTTGCCGGTGCCGGTGGGGGTGCTCAGGACGACGTTGGCGCCGGACACGAGTTCGATGACGGCTTCGTCCTGTGCGGGGTACAGCGGCCTGCCACCCGAAGCGGCCCACGCGGCGAAGGCCTCGTAGACCTCGTCGGGGTCGACGGCGCCGCCGTCGGCGGCCGGCAGTGCCGCGACGAGCGGTGGGAGGGTGGTGACGTCCGTCATGGGTCCATCCTCCCAGGTGGGTGGTGACCAGGAGACGGACTGGAGGCGCGGTGCGGGCCCGCCCCGCCCCTCCAGTCCCAGCTTGGATGCGTCCGCATAGACTCGCGTCGTGCGCGAACTCGGCTTCCTCTCCTTCGTCCCGAACCACGGCGGCACCGCCGGTGCGGCCGCCGCCCTCGAGGACGGGCTCCGCCTGTTCGAGACCGCCGAGGCGCTGGGGTACGGGACGGGCTGGGTGCGCGGACGCCACTTCGAACCGTTCCTGACCAGCCCGATGACCTTCTTCGCTGCGGCGGCCCAGCGCACGCGCACGATCGGGTTCGGCACGGCGGTGCTCGGCATGCGCTACGAGGACCCGGTGCGTCTCGCCGAGGACGCCAGCACGGTCGACCTCCTCAGCGGCGGCCGCGTGCAGCTCGGCATCAGCACGGGCATCGCCGGGTACGGGCCGATCCTCGATCCCGTGTTCGGCGGCTCGGATCGGAGTTTCCGCGACGAAGCCGAGGCCCGCGCCGCTCGGCTGCTCGAGGTCCTCGACGGCGACCCGCTCGGCAGCGCCGGGAAGGGCTACGAGAGCATCCCGGCCGGTGCCGACCTCACGCTGCAGCCGCTCAGCCCGGATCTCCGCAGCCGCGTGTGGTGGGGCGGCGGCAGCATGGGCACGGCGGTCCGCACGGCCGAGAAGGGCCTGCTCCTGCACTGCTCGACGCTCAACACCGAGGACACCGGCGCCCCGTTCGCAGAGGCCCAGGCGGCACAGATCGCGGCGTACCGCGAACGCTTCGCCGAAGTGCACCCCGACCGGACGCCGAAGGTCGCCGTCGGGCGGATCGTCGTGCCCCTGCTCGACGACCACGACCGTGCGGTGCACGAGGAGTTCCTCACCGGCTACGCGAGCGGTATGGACGACGACGGGCGCCCACTCTCGGGGACGCCGCCGTTCCGGTTCAGCAAGGTGCTCTCCGGTTCGGTCGGGGAGATCACGGAGGCACTGCTCAGCGACCCGGCGGTGGCATCGACGGACGAACTCGTGATCACCCTGCCCGCCAACGGCGACGCGGCGTCGCACGAGCGGATCCTGCGCATCGTGGCCGAGGAGATCGCCCCGGCGGTGCGCGACCTGCGCTGACGTCCGGCAAGGGCATCCGGCGGGCCCGCAGCGGGGGTGGTGAGGCTCCCGGGAGCCCGGCCGGATGACCATCTCGTCCCTGATCCGTACGGGATGGTGCACCCATCGTTCCACCTACCGTGCGGTTTGTCACACGAAACCGCGGTTTGTGGACCGCTTTCGTGACACATCGTCAGCAGTTTGTTCGAGTGAGCAGAAACGATCAATGGAAGTCAACCGGTTGACCCCGAAGAACGAATGCGCCCCCGCGCGGACGCGGGGACGCATTCTGGACGCACCAGGGTAGCCAGGGCTCCATCGGCCGGATCAGGAGGCCGTGTCGCTCACATGGCGACCCCGTCTCGGTGCGCGCGCCGACGGTAACCAGCCGCCTGGCGCAGATCGATGTTACTGAATGAACACCGCGGGAGCGCGGAAACCGGACGACTTCAGTGCAGATCGACCCGTACGGTGCCGGATTCGGCCGTCACGGATGCGCCGACGTGCAGCGTGAAGGTGCCGGACTCGTAGGCCCAGGCACGATCCCAGTGCGCGAACGCCCGGGCGGGGACCTCGATCGACACCTCGGTCGACTCGCCTGCGCCGAGCCGCACGGGCGCGAACCCGACGAGCCAGCGCACGGGGCGATCGACTGCCGAGGACTCCCGCGACGCGTAGACCTGCAGGACGTGCTTGCCGGCACGGTTCCCGGTGTTCGCGACGGTCGCGGTCACGAACACCGCGTCGCCCTCGCGCACCGTCGGCGTCGCCGTGACGCCGTCGATCGTCCATGTCGTGTACCCGAGGCCGTGGCCGAACGGGTACGCCGGCTCGGTGCCGGCGCGGAGCCAGGCTCGGTAGCCGATGTGCACGCCCTCGTCGTAGGACACCTTGCCGTCGACCGGGGTGACGTCGAGCACGGGGACGTCGGCCATCGCCACCGGCCAGGTGGTGGGCAGGCGCCCACCCGGCTCCGTCGCACCCGTGAGCACGTCGGCGACGGCGTTGCCGTACTCCTGCCCGCCGAACCAGGTGAGCAGCACCGCGGCGACGTCGTTCCGCCACGGCATCTCCACCGGCGATCCCGCGTTCACGACCACGATCGTGTTCGGGTTCGCGGCGGCGACCGCACGGACGAGGTCGTCCTGGTGCCCGGGGAGCGCGAGCGACGAACGGTCGTAGCCCTCGGACTCCACCTTCGAGTTCGTGCCGACGACCACCACGGCGACGTCGGCGCCGCGGGCGGTCTCGACGGCCGCGTCGATGAGCACCGACGGGTCCTCGTCGGACGGCTCGGTGCCGAACTGGTACGCGAGCACACCGCCGAGGGTCTCGTCCTGGATGACGTCGTACTCGATCCGGATCGCGACCTGCTGGCCCGCCGTCACGGACACCGGGACCGAGCGCGCCGGCGGGTTGAGGAACGCCGCACCGAGCTGGTCCCCCTCGAAGGGCACGTCCTCGTCCAGGACGAGCGAACCGTCGATCCACATCCGGGAGCGCCCGGCCGCACCGATGCCGATCCGGACCGTGCCGGTCGAAGGCGCCGTGTAGGTCGTCGTGATGTCGAGCCGGTCGGCCTCGCGCGTGGGGGCGTCGCCGCCGAACCAGAACAGCGCGGTGGCGCGGCGGTCCTCGACGTACAGCTCGGTTCCGTCGCGCACGAACGCGACGCGGGCACCGGGCTCGCCGGTCCCCGGGTTCGTGATGGTGGACAGCGGGAACTCCGCGATGCCCTCCTGCACGACGGCGCCGATCGCGTAGTCGACCGTGGCACCCGGGAACGCCGAGCGGATCCCGTCGAGCGGCGAGACGACCTGCGACGGCACGACCGTGGCCGAGCCACCGCCCTGGGTGCGGGCCTGGTCGGCGTTGTGGCCGATCACGGCGATGCGCGACACGGCGGGGGCGTCGAGCGGGAGCACACCGGTGTTGCGGACGAGGACGGTGCCCTCGGCCTCGGCCTCGCGGACGAAGGCGACGCCGTCCTCGACGTGCACGGGCTGCGCGGCCACGGGCTCGAAGCCCTCGAGCGCGCCCACGCGGGCAGCGAGGGTCAGGATCCGACGGACCTTGCGGTCGATCGCGGCCTCGGGGACGCCGCCGGATCGCACGGCGTCGAGCAGGGGCCCCTCGCTCCACCACTGGTTCGGCCCGGGCATCGCGACGTCCTGCGACGCCTTCGCCGAGTCGACCGAGCGGACGCCGGTCCAGTCGGAGACGACGATACCGTCGAAGCCCCACTCGGAGTTCAGCGGCGTCTCGAGCAGCTCGTTCTCGGACGCGGTGACGCCGTTGACCGAGTTGTAGGACGACATGATCGCCCAGGCGTGCGCCTCGGTCACGGCCTTCTCGAACGCGAGCAGGTACAGCTCCCGCAGCGCCCGGTCGGAGACCTCGGTCGACGCGGTGAAGCGGTCGGTCTCGTAGTCGTTCGCGATGTAGTGCTTCGGGGTCGCGGCGACGCCGTTCTCCTGCACGCCCTCGACGTACGACGCCGCCAGGTCGCCGGTGAGCACCGGGTCCTCGCTGAACGCCTCGAAGTGCCGACCGCCGAGCGGCGACCGGTGCAGGTTGATGGTCGGGCCGAGCACGACGTCGACGCCCTTGCGACGGGCCTCGACGGCCGCGGCGGCACCGTAGCGCTTCGCGATAGCCCGGTCCCACGACGCCGACAGGGCGGTCGCGGACGGCAGGTTCAGTGACGGGTCTCGCTCGTCCCAGACCTCACCACGGACACCCGAGGGGCCGTCGGACATCAGGATGCGTCGCAGCCCGATCTTCTCGATCGGCCAGGTGGTCCAGAAGTCACGCCCGGTGAGCAGCTGGACCTTCTCCTCGGTGGTGAGCTGGTCAACGAGGGCGTCGATGCGCTCGTTCGTGCTGGAGGCGGTGGTCGCGTTGTCGACGGTGGTCACGGCGATCGGTCCTTTCGTTCGGGGCGTGGAGCAGTCGTCAGCGCACGCCGCGGATGCGGGACACCGAGGCGATGCCGAGCAGTCCGACGACGGCGCCGGTGATGAAGAAGCCGCTGTAGCCGCCGGTCAGGGCGATCACGCCGGGGGCGGCGGCGGGGACGATCGACTGCGGCAGGGCCTGCGCGATGTTCACCACGCCGAGGTCCTTGGCGTTGTCCTGGTCGGAGGGCAGCACGTCGGTGATGAGCGCGAGGTCGACCGCGTAGAACACGCCCATGCCGGCACCCATGACGAACTCGCCCACCAGGACCATGCCGAGCGACGGGGCGAGCGCGATGAGCACGAGGCCGACGACCCCGACGATGCCGGCGACCGCGACGAAGAGCTTGCGGCGTCCGAGCTTGTCCGACAGCCAGCCGGCGACGAGCGACGTCAGGACGATGCCGACGACGTTCCACAGCGTGCCCTGGAAGACGGCGTTGGCGAGGTGCTCCGCGTCCACACCGATGTCGTCCCGCAGGAAGTAGGTGAGGTAGCTGACCGCCGTGTACTGCGCGGCGACCATCATGAAGCGGGTCAGCCACGCCCAGCCGAGGTCCGGGTGCTTCACTGGGTTGAACACGAACGAGCCGAAGAGCTGGCCGATGCCCAGACGCGAGCTCGGACGGTTCGTCAGGACGCGGTCCCGGAAGACGATCGCGTAGAGGACGACCACGATCGAACCGATGGCCCCGGGGACGATCATCTGCGTCGCCGACGTCGAGAACAGCTGCACGAGGAACGTACCGCCCACCAGGGCGAGGTTCTGCGCGAGGCCGAGCAGCGCCGCGACCCGACCACGCTGCGAGCGCGTGACGTGGTCCGGCATGACGGCGGTGAGCGCCGCGATCGTGGCGTTGTACGCGATCTGCGCGACGCCCCAGCCGATCACGAGCACGACGGTGGACGACGTCGTGGCGACGACCACGAGGGCCGCGAACCCGACCACGGTGCCACCGATGATCCACGGACGACGCATCCCGAGCCTCCCGGCGGTCCGATCGCTGAAGCGACCGGCCAGCGGGTTGGCGACCATCGCGGCGAACGCGCCGATCCCGAGTGCGAGACCGAGCACGCCCGCCTGGTTGTCCGGCGCGATCTCGGCGACCTTGAGCGCCATCGCGACGAGGACCGGGGGCAGCAGGGCGATGTACAGGCCGAGCATCGCGATCGGCATGCCGAGCGTGTACATGAGCGGGGCACCTCGACCGCGCGTGGGCGCGACGGCGGTCGGGGTGTCGGAAACGGTCAGGGCGTCGTTGGCCACTGCAGCCTCTTTTCGGGTACGCCACCGTCGTCGGTGACTCGCTCGCCTTCCTCGGCGGCTCACGCCACCGTACCACCAAAACCAATCATCGCTAGGTTTTCTGAGCGGACGCCTGGCGGTACAGTCCTGCCATGGCACGACGGGGTTCGTACGCGAAGGGCATCGCGAAGCGTGGGGAGATCCTCACGACGGCGCTCGAGCTCGTCGCGCGGCAGGGCTTCCGGCGCACGAGCATCAAGGACATCGCCGACGCCGTCGGACTCACCCAGGCCGGACTCCTGCACTACTTCGACTCGAAGGACGAGCTCTGGGTCGAGATCCTGCGCCGCCGCGACGAGATCGACATCGCCCAGGACTGGAACGCCGACGATCCCGCCGCCCTGCTCGCGGCGATCGTCCGACACAACACCGAGGTCCCCGGGCTCGTGCAGATGTTCGTCAACCTGTCCGCAGCGGCCGCGACCGACCCGGAGCACCCCGCCCACGCGTACTTCCGCGACCGCTACGAGTCGAACCGGCGCGACTTCGCCCGTGACTTCCGCGCCATGCAGCAGGACGGCCGACTCCGCTCCGACGTCGACCCGGAGGAGCTGGCAAGCGTGCTGCTCGCGATCTCGGACGGCATGCAGATCCAGTGGCTGTACGACCCGACGCGCGACATGGCGGAGCACGTCGAGCTGGTCGCGCGGCTCGCGATCGCGCAGGCGGTCCCCTCCTCCTGAGACGGGAGGCGCGGGGCGCGTCCGGCGGACAGGTACCGCCAGTGCCTGGTCACATCCCACGACCGCACGGCAGGATGGGCCGTGCCCGCGAGGGCACGACCCGACGACGATGTGGAGTGACGCGATGACGCGTGTAGTGGTGACCGGTGGCAGCGGCAAGCTGGGACGAGCGGTGGTGCGCGACCTCGACGAGCACGGGTACGACGTGGTCCTGCTCGACCGGGTTCCCTCCCCCGACAAGCCCGAGCGGGTGCAGTTCGTGCGCACCGACCTCGGCGACTACGGGCAGGTCCTCGGCGCCTTCACCGGGGTGGACGACCGGTACGACCACGTTGACGCCGTGGTGCACCTCGGCGCGATCCCGGCCCCTGGACAGGTGCCCGACGTCGCCCTGATCACGAACAACGTCACGGCGTCGATCAACGTCTTCCACGCCGCCCGAGCTGCGAAGATCAAGAACCTGGTGTGGGCGTCGAGCGAGACCCTGCTCGGGATCCCGATGGGCGAGCACCACCCGCCGTACCTGCCCGTCGACGAGGACTTCGCGGTTCGTCCGAAGTCGTCGTACTCTCTCGGCAAGGCCGTCGAGGAGGAGATGGCCCGGCACTTCACCCACTGGGACCCCGAGCTGAAGATGATCGGCCTGCGGTTCTCGAACGTGATGGACGAGACCGACTACCCGGCGTTCCCGTGGGACGCCACCCCCGAGGCGAAGACGTTCAACCTGTGGTCGTACATCGACTCACGGGACGGCGCCCAGGCCGTGCGCAAGGCCGTCGAGGCCGAGCTCACCGGGTTCGAGGCGTTCGTGATCGCCAGCCCGGACACCGTCATGGACACCCCGACGATCGAGCTCGTCGACCGGTACGTGCCGGACATCGAGCGCCGCGCGGACATCGACGGCGTCAGCTCACTGCTGTCGTCGGAGAAGGCCCGCGAGCTCCTCGGCTACGCGCCCGAGCACAGCTGGCGCGACCACCGCGCCTGACCCTCAGGCCTGAGGCGCCAACAACCCGTCGAGCACCAGGTCACGGGCGGCCGGCAGCAGGTCCGCTGCGAGCGCCTGCTCGTCGACGCCCGTGATCTGTGCGAGCGCTCCGATGATCGCCGTCACCGACAGGTCGCCGTCGCACGCACCGACGAACGCGGCGAGCGCCGTGTCGGCGTCGACACGACGACCGAGCCCACCGCCCTGCACGAGGGTCATGACGGTGGGGTCGTCGTTGCCGGGCCAGTAGTGCCGTTCCTCGGTGACGTCACCGGCCACCACCAGGTGGGCGGCCGCCAGCGCGACGTCGTCGTGCGCGGCCAACCACTCGGCCGCGTCGAGGACGCGCGCCACCGTCGCGCCGAGCCCCGCGGGGTTGGAGCCGAGCGTCTCGGGGACGCGCTCGAAGCGTCGGAGGCGCACCGTGCCTCCAGGCTGTGGCTTCCGCACCACGACGTATCCGAAGCCCACCCCGGTGACGCGACGATCCTGGAAGTCGTCGAGCCAGGCGTCCACCAGGTCGTCGAACTCGTCCGTGCCGGGCTTCGTGCCGCCGTCGCGGATCCAGGTCTCGGCGTAGGCGGCCGGGTCCTGCCGCTCCCGCTCGAGCACCCAGGCTTCGAGGCCACGCCCGTCAGCGTCGGCGTCCTCGAACCAGGAGCGGACACGGTCGAGGCCGTCGACGCCCCAGTGGTACTCCCAGTTGCCGAGCAGCTGCGCGGTCCCGCCGGGCTCCAGGTGGTCCGCCAGTCCGCGCAGGACGGTCTCCACCAGGGCGTCACCGACCATCCCGCCGTCGCGGTACTCGTACGAGGGGACGCCCTCGCGGCGGGGTGTGATGACGAACGGTGGGTTCGACACGATGCGGTCGAAGCGCTCCCCCGCGACCGGTTCGAACAGCGAGCCGTACCGGAACTCGATCCCGTCGACGCCGTTGAGGTCCGCGTTGAACCGGGCGATGTCGAGGGCACGACGCGAGATGTCGGTCGCGACCACCTGGTCGGAGAAGCGCCGGGCGTGCAGGGCCTGGATGCCGCAGCCGGTGCCGAGGTCGAGCACCCGGCGGACGGGCACGGGGACCTGCAGGCCGGACAGCGTGGTCGTCGCACCGCCGATGCCGAGGACGTGCTCCTCGCCGAGGGCCGTGCCGAGGGCGAGTTCGCCGAGGTCCGAGACGATCCACCAGCTGTCGGCGCCGAGGTCGTCGACGAAGCCGTAGGGGCGGAGGTCGACCGCGGGACTGACGACGTCGGCCTCGATCCGGACCAGCCCTGCGGACGCGAGCGCGGGGGTGCCCGCGGTCGGGAACGCAGCGTCGGCGTCCACCCGCGACACGGGGAGTCCGAGCACGAAGAGCGTCGCGAGGGTGCCGAGCGTGGTCGTCTCTCGTGCGGCGAGCGCGCGGAGTGCCGCGACACGGGATCCGCGGTGCAGCGACGCTGCGGCCTTGGCACCCCAGAGCGCATCGAGCCGCTCGACGGTGAACCCGGCGTCCGTCAGGTCCCGCCGCAGCGCATCCGTGTTGACCGCGTCCGCGTCGATGGTCGGGAGGGTGTGCACCGCGCTCACGCCGGGACGTCCTCGCGCATCAGGGCCGCCGGGACCTCCCACGCGTACACCAGGTCCAGCAGCCCCGGGAAGCGCTGCTCCACGTCCTCGATGCGGGCGCGACTGCTCCGGGTCAGCCCCTCCTGGTGCTGTTCGAGCAACCCGGCCTCGCGCAGGACCCGGAAGTGGTGCGTCAGAGTGGACTTCGGTCGGTCGACCCCGACCCACCCGCAGCTGCGGATCCCGCCCGCCGCGTCGACCAGGTAGCGGTGCAGGATCGCGAGCCGGATGGGGTCGCTCAGGGCGTCCATGACGACGGGGAGGTCCATCTCCGCCACGGACGGTTGCGGCAGGTGTTCGGGGGCATCCACGGGCGCGGGCATGGACGGGACGCTACCACCGTTCGGCTCGTAGTACGACTTGCGTCGTACAGCATGACTCGATACTGTACGACTCTCTTCGTACTGTCCCGTTCGCAACGGAAGGTGGCGCACATGGCGCAGTCAGCTCGCTCGGTCGCCGGGTTCTGGATCCTCGCGGCGATGCTCCTGGTGTCCGTCGCCTCGTCGGCGGTCCCCTCGCCGATCTACCCGGTCTACGCGGCCGAGTGGCACCTCACGCCGCTCATGCTCACCGGGGTGTTCGCGATCTACGTCGCCGGCCTGCTCGCGAGCCTGCTCGTCGCCGGTCGCCTGTCGGACCACGTCGGCCGCAAGCCGGTCCTCGTCGTCGGCGGACTCGGTGTCGCGCTGTCGCTCGGACTCTTCGCGATCGCTGACGGCGTCGGAGCCCTCATCGTCGACCGCATCGTCCAGGGCGTCTCCGTCGGTCTGCTCATCGGCGCCCTCGGAGCCGCGCTCATCGACAACTCCCTCGAGCGCTTCCCGAACCTCGCCGGCGTGCTGAACGGTGTCATCCCGCCGATCGCCCTCGCCACCGGCGCCATGTCCAGCGGTGCCCTCGTGCAGTGGGGTCCCGCACCGGAGCAGCTCGTCTACGTGCTGTTCGGATCGCTCCTCGTGCTCATGGTCATCGCCCTCGTCGTCGTCCCCGAGCAGGTCACCCGACGACCGGGAGCACTCCGTTCCCTCGCGCCGCGCATCAGCGTCCCCCGGTCCTCGCGCCGACTCTTCCGCAGCGTCGCCGGCTCCCTCGTCGCGAGCTGGGCCCTCGGCGGGATGTTCCTGTCGCTCGTCCCCTCGGCCCTCGGCGCGGTCTTCGGGATCACCAACCACTTCGCCGCCGGGGCCCTCATCGCCGTCGTCACCGGCGTCGGCGCGCTGACCGGACTCGCGACGCAGCGGATGGACGCCCGCCGCGCGGTCATGGTCGGACTCGTCGCCCTGGTGCTCGGACCGATCGTCACCGTCGCGTTCGTGATGGCGCACTCCCTGCCCGGACTGGTCGTCGGCAGCGCGATCGCCGGCGTCGGCTTCGGTGCCGGGTTCCAGGCACCGCTGCGGATGCTCCTCGCCACCGCTGCCCCGACGCACCGTGCCGGACTCCTGTCCACGATCTACGTGGTGAGCTACCTGGCGTTCGGCGTCCCCGCCGTCATCGGTGGTCTGCTCGAGCCGACGGTCGGCCTCGTGCCGGTCATCGCCGGGTACGGCGCGTTCATCGTCCTCGCGGCTGCGGTCGCCCTCGTGCTGCAGCTCGTGTCGCGGGACGCCGCCGTGGTGGAGGAGCAGGCCGCCGAGGTCCTCGAGCGCACCTGCACCGGCTCGGTCAGGGTAGCGTCCGCCGACTGACGGCGGCGGCGCGCGGTGCGCGGTGCGCGGGCGCGCGTCAGTGGCCGGGACGCGGGCGCTTGCGGACGCCGACGCTGCGGTGGGCGTCCGCGTGTGCCGCATCGACGTCCGCCTTGCCCCGATCCGCCGCGTTCCGCAGCCACTGCGGCCCGTGCGCCTTCGCCCAGTCCCAGAAGCGGTGCAGCTGCGCCCGGAGCCACGTGATGATCTTGTGGAAGAAGTGGAACTCGCTCGCGAGGATCGTCAGCCCGATGAACACGACGAGCCACCCCGGCCCCGGCAGCGGGACGAGGATCAGCCCGATCACGACGACGAGTCCGCCGACGATCCCGACGAGCACCTTGTAGAAGAGGTGCAGGTGCGGACGGGCGTGGATCCAGGCACGGACGTCGTGGAACCACTGGAAACGGCGGTGCGGTGCCTCGGCGCGGTCGACCGCGTCGGTCCGCTGGTTCGGGTCGCCTTCCATGTGCGGAAATGTAGGGCGCGCGGCTGGGAATCCGCGGCGCGCGCGGTGGACGCGCGGTGCGTTCCGGACTGGAGGCGCGGGGCGGGGACGACCCGTGCCTCCCGTCCGTCAGGGGGTGACCGCCTGCGGGCCCGTCACGCGTGGGCGACGCACGTCGCGGCCCACGGGACGGCGTCGAGCCGGGCCTCCGGTATCGGCTCGCCGCCGACCGCGCAGCGCCCGTAGGTGCCGGCGTCGAGCCGCGCGAGCGCGGCGTCCACCAGCCGGAGTCGCTCGCGCGCATCGTCGCGGACCGCGCCGAGCGAGCCGCGCTCCCAAGCGAGCGTCGCACCCTCGGGGTCGTGCTCGTCGTCGGAGTTCGCGTCCTTCCGGGCGTCGCTGACGTCCCGCATGCTCCGCTCGACGTCGGCGAGGAGTCGCTCGTTGCGGGCCCGTTCCGTCTCGAGCGCCTGCCGAGGATCGTCCATGCCGGACACCGTAGTCGTCTCGGAATGGCCACGCAGTCGGATGCGTTCGTATCGACATGACGAAGATCGGGTTCCTGTCGTTCGGACACTGGCGCGACGTGCCGGGCTCCAAGGTGCGCAGCGGCCGCGAGGCCCTCGTGCAGGCAATCGACCTGGCGGTGGCGGCGGAAGAGGCCGGGGTCGACGGCGCGTACTTCCGTGTGCACCACTTCGCACCGCAGCAGGCCGCACCGTTCCCGCTGCTCTCCGCGATCGCCGCACGGACCAGCCGCATCGAGATCGGCACCGGGGTGATCGACATGCGGTACGAGAACCCGCTCTACATGGCGGAGGAAGCGGCAGCGGCCGACCTCATCTCCGGCGGACGACTGCAGCTCGGCGTCTCCCGCGGCTCACCCGAGACCGCTCTCGCTGGTTACCAGCAGTTCGGGTACGTGCCGGACGCGTCCGATGAGAACGGTGGCGACATGGCGCGGGCCCACACCGACGTGTTCCGCCGCGCGATCGCCGGGGAGCCGATGGCGAACGCGAACCCGCAGATGACCGGTTCGGTCGGCTCGCTGCCGATCTCCCCGCTGTCCGACGGCCTCGGCGACCGCATCTGGTGGGGCGCCGGGACACGGGCGACCGCAGAGTGGACCGCCGAGCAGGGCATGAACCTCATGTCGTCGACCCTGCTCACGGAGGACACCGGTGTGCCGTTCGACGAGCTGCAGGCCGAGCAGATCGAGCGTTTCCGGACGACCTGGGCCGACATGGGGTGGGAGCGGACGCCGCGGGTCTCGGTGTCGCGCAGCATCATCCCGATCATCGACGACGAGCCCCGGCACTACTTCGGCGTGCGGGCGCAGGTCGAGGGACAGGACCAGGTCGGGCACCTCGACGGCGGCCTCGCCCGGTTCGGTCGCTCGTACATCGGCTCGCCCGAGGACCTCGTGGCGGAGCTCGCAGCCGACCAGGCGGTCCGCGCCGCCGACACTGTGCTCGTCACGGTGCCGAACCAGCTCGGCGTGGACTTCAACGCCCGGTTGCTGGCCGCGGTGAAGGACGTCATGCGCGAGGTGGACGCAGCGACGGTCCCCGCCTGAATCGCTCCGGGTGTCGGCACTTCTGCCGACACCCACCCTGGGACTGTGGCCGGTTCCCGCACTCCCGTAGCGTCGAGGGGCACCATCCACCGCACCTCGAGGAGCTCCCCGTGACGCTGCCGGCCGCCGGCTGGTTCCCGGACCCGCAGGACGCCAGCCGCCTGCGCTGGTGGGACGGGCACGCCTGGGGAGCCGCAACACGAGCGCTGCCGAGCCGCACGGAACCGATCGTCCCGGTCGTCGTCGCGCCGGTGGGTCCGTCGTTCTCGGTGCAGCCGGCTGCTGTCCGGACGGGGTCCTGGGCATCGGGCGGCTCAGGTGTGCACCGGTTCAGCGCGTTCTCGTCCCTCGCAGTCCTGTTCGCCGCGCTCTCGGTCGTGATGAACCCGTGGGGCGTGTGCAGCGCCGCCGCGATCGTCGCCGGCTTGCTCGCCGCGGTGTGGCCGGGCGCGACCGGAGGCTGGCGTGTCCTGGCGCGGAGTGCTTCGGCGAGCGCCCTGGTCCTCGCGGTGGCGACGGCTGCCGTGGCCGCGTCGTCCCAGTTCCACCTGTTCTGACGCGCGCGGGGATCACGAAGGGCGCCGGGCCCTCGGGTGCGCTGTCTGGTAGACGTCCCGGAGCATGTCCCCGGTGACCATCGTGTAGATCTGCGTCGTCGCGACGCTCGCGTGCCCGAGCAGTTCCTGCACGACACGGACGTCGGCACCGCCCTCGAGCAGGTGCGTCGCGAACGAGTGCCGGAAGGTGTGCGGTGACATGTGCTCGGCGAGTTCAGCGCGCGCTGCCGCCGCCTGGATCACGAGCCACGCACTCTGCCGGGACAGTCTCGCTCCCCGGGCACCGAGGAACAGCGCCGGCGTCGACGCCCCACGTGCTGCGAACACCGGGCGCGCCCGCACGAGGTAGGCGTCGATCGCCGCCCGCGCGTAGCTGCCGAGCGGGACCACCCGCTGCTTGTTCCCCTTGCCGGTGACCCTGACGACCGACAGCCCACCGGCGTCCGGAGCCGACGCGTCCGACAGCGTGGTGACGTCATCGACGGACAGCCCCACGGCCTCGGAGATCCGCGCACCAGTGGCGTACAGCAGTTCGAGCAACGCCTTGTCCCGCAGGCCGACGAGGTCGTCGGCAGCGCCATCGGCAGAGCCGGTCGACGCCGCGGCGAGCAGCCGCTCCATGTCGTGCACGGAGATCGCCTTCGGCAGGCGCATCGGAGCCTTCGGCGGGCGGACGGACGCACCCGGGTCGAGCTGCAGCCAGCCCTCCCCCGCGGCGAACGCCGTGAACGAGCGCACGGAGCTGAGCATCCGCGCGACCGACCGGGGTGCCAGCGGGCCGTCCGGACGGGTCGCGAGGTACGTCACGAAGCCGGCGAGGTCCGCACGGCAGATCCGTCCGACGTCGTCGAGCACCGCAGAGCCCCCGGCCCGGTCGGCACCGTCCGAGTCGACGACCGGAGCAGTGGCGATCCAGGACGCGAACGTCCCGAGGTCTCGCCGGTACGCGGACAGGGTGTGCTGCGACAGCCCCCGCTCGATCGCGATGTGCCGCAGGTACGTCTCCGTGGCACGGTCCAGGGGCATCACCCGGACAGGCTAACCGGCGCGCGGGCCGAGTCAGTGCAGGGCTGCGTCCGGCTCACCAACGCGGTACCCGGTGAACGTGACGGTCAGCCCGCCACGGGTCGGGGCTGCGCAGAAGAGGCCCGCCGACACCGCGGTGTCCGGTGCGAGCGGCGCGACTCGGACCAGACGTGGCTCGTCACCGTCCGTCCAGGCACGGATCGTCACCGCGTCGCCGTCCCGGCTCGCGCGCACCGTCACCGTACGGCCGGCCCACTCCGGCACCGGTGCGACCGACCAGTCCGACACCCCGTGCGTGACGACGGCGCCGACCTGCGGTTGCCCGTCGGAGAACTCGACGCCCGCCTTGATCCAGGTCTGCTCGTCGACGCGGAGGAAGACGCCCGCCTGGTCGAACTGCTCCGCGTAGTCCAGTACGAACGACACCTCGACCGAGAACGCTCCATCGAGGGGATGGAGCAGCGCGTGCTCGGAGTCGTGCACGAAGCCGTACGAGGTGGTGCGCCACGCGTCGCTGCCCTCGAGGGCCTCCACCCGGAGGCGGTCACCGTCGAGGACGGTCGCGGCGGGCTCGTGCGTCCAGCGTGCAGCCTCGACGAGGTCCGCGAGGCTCACGACGCGCGCCGCTCCGCAGCGTCCACCGCGAGCACGGCCACGACGAGCCCGGAGTTGTGCAGCCGACCGTCGAGGATCGCCTCCACCAGCTCGGCCCGCGGTACCCAGCGCTTCACGATGTCGGCCTCCTCGGCCTCGCGGTCGAAGGCCGTGGCGGTCGGCCGGACGCCCCGGGCGCGGAAGATCTGCAGGAACTCGTCGCTCCCACCGGAGGACGTGTTGTACGTCACGAGCGGCTCCCACTCGTCGGCCTCGAGATCGGCCTCCTCCGCGAGCTCCCGCTTCGCCGCGGTGAGCCGGTCTTCGCCCTCCATGTCGAGCAGGCCGGCTGGCAGCTCCCAGTCACGCACGCGGACGGGATGCCGGTACTGCTGGATGACCAGCACGCGGCCCTCGGAGTCCTCGGCGTAGACGGCAACGGCACCCGTGTGGTCGATGTACTCCCGCACCATCGTGTCGTCGTGGTACGCGATCGTGTCGCGACGGACGTCCCAGACCGCCCCCTCGTAGACGACGGTGGAGTCGGTGACCTCGAAGGAGGCCGGTTCGTCGGAGAGAGGCGCGTCAGTCACGCGACCATCCAAGCACTGGAGGCGCGGTGCCAGCTGGCACCGCGCCTCCAGTCAGAGACCACTCGCGTTACGCGACCTGCTCCTCGTTCTGCGGGTCGAAGAGGCTGGACGCCTCGTGCCGCGTGATCGCGGCCTCGACGAGGCCCGCGAACAGCGGGTGCGCGTTCGTCGGACGCGAGCGCAGCTCCGGGTGCGCCTGCGTGGCGATGTAGAACGGGTGCACGTCGCGCGGGAGCTCCACGTACTCGACCAGGTTGCCGTCGGGCGACGTGCCCGAGAACACCAGGCCGGCGTCCGCGATCTGCTGCCGGTACGTGTTGTTGACCTCGTAACGGTGACGGTGGCGCTCGGACGCCTCGGGCGCCCCGTACAGCTCCGCCGCGAGCGAGCCCTCGGTGAACGACGCCGGGTACAGGCCGAGGCGCATGGTGCCGCCCAGGTCGCCACCGGCGATGATGTCCACCTGCTCCGCCATGGTCGCGATGACCGGCGTCGTCGTCTCCGGGTCGAACTCGGTGCTCGACGCGTCGGCGAGGCCCGCCTCGTGCCGGGCGTACTCGATGACCATGCACTGCAGGCCGAGGCACAGACCGAGCGTGGGGATGCCCTGCTCACGCGCGAAGCGCAGCGCGCCGAGCTTGCCCTCGATGCCGCGCACGCCGAACCCGCCGGGGACGCAGATGCCGTCGACGTCGCCGAGGTGCTTCGCAGCGCCCTCGGGCGTGGTGCAGTCGTCCGACACGACCCACTTCAGCGTGACCTTCGCGTTGTGCGCGAAGCCTCCGGCACGGAGCGCCTCGGTGACCGACAGGTACGCGTCCGGTAGGTCGATGTACTTGCCGACCAGGGCGATCGTGACGTCCTTCTTCGGCTCGTGCACCGCGTGCAGCACCGGGGTCCACGCCGTCCAGTCGACCGCGCCCGCGTCGAGGTGGAGTGCGTCGACGATGACCTGGTCGAGGCCCTGGTTGTTGAGCAGCGTCGGGAGGTCGTAGATCGACGGGACGTCCACCGCGTTCACCACGGCGTCCTCGTCCACGTCGCACATCAGGGCGATCTTGCGCTTGTTCGCGTCCGACACCGGGCGGTCGCTGCGCAGCACCAGCGCGTCGGGCTGGATGCCGATGGAGCGGAGCGCGGCCACGGAGTGCTGCGTCGGCTTCGTCTTCTGCTCACCCGAGGCGTTCATGAACGGCACGAGCGACACGTGCACGAAGAACACGTTGTTCCGGCCGAGCTCGTGCCGCACCTGGCGTGCCGACTCGATGAACGGCTGCGACTCGATGTCACCGACGGTGCCACCGACCTCGGTGATGATGACGTCGGGCTGCGGATCGTTCTGCGCCTGCTCGCGCATCCGCCGCTTGATCTCGTCGGTGATGTGCGGGATGACCTGCACCGTGTCGCCGATGTACTCGCCGCGACGCTCCTTGGCGATCACCGTCGAGTACACCTGGCCGGTGGTCACGTTCGCGGCCTGCGACAGGTTGATGTCGAGGAAGCGCTCGTAGTGCCCGATGTCGAGGTCCGTCTCGGCACCGTCGTCGGTCACGAAGACCTCGCCGTGCTGGAACGGGTTCATGGTGCCCGGGTCCACGTTGAGGTACGGGTCGAGCTTCTGCATGACGACCTTGAGGCCGCGTGCCGTGAGGAGGTTGCCGAGGCTGGCCGCCGTCAGGCCCTTGCCGAGAGACGAGACGACCCCGCCGGTCACGAAGATCTGCTTCGTCACCTTCGGGGTCGCGTTCGAAGAATTGGTTCCGCCGCTGAGAGTGTCCGCCACGGGATTCCATCGTACGTCAGAACTGCCGGGAGGCGCGACCTCGGTTCGCCGTGGGCGTTGCGTCGGGCGTGTGGCCGGGTTCGCGGGCCGTGGGCGGCCAGGCCGGTCGGCTGGCCGTCAGGCCTTCTGGCCGGCGACGTCCAGCAGCTCACGCGCGTGCTCGATGCCGCTGGCGCTGTCGCCGAGGCCGGACAGCAGCCGCGCCATCTCCTGCAGACGGTCCTCGCCCTCGAGCCGCCGAACACTCGACGACGTGACAGCACCACTGGCGTCCTTCACGACGTTGAGGTGGTTGTTCGCGAACGCCGCGACCTGCGCCAGGTGCGTCACGACGATCACCTGCGTGCGCTCCGCGAGCTTCGCCAGGCGCCGACCGATCTCGATCGCCGCCGCACCACCGACTCCGGCGTCGACCTCGTCGAACACGAAGGTCGGGACAGTCGTCGTGCCCGCCATGACGACCTCGATCGCCAGCATGACGCGGGAGAGCTCGCCGCCGGACGCCCCCTTGCTGATCGGCCGCGGATCCGTGCCGGAGTGCGGCTGCAGCAGGATCGACACCTGGTCGCGTCCGTGCCGGCGGTACTCGCCCGCGTCCGACACCTCGACCACGAGGGACGCACCGGCCATCGCGAGGGTCTTCAGCTCCGCGGTCACCCGCTTCGCGAGGTCGTTCGCCGCCTTGGTCCGTGCGTTCGTCAGGGTGGCGCCGGCGGACTCGAGTGCCTGGAGGTCCTGCTCGACGGCCTGCTGCAAGGTGGCGATGCGGTCGTCGTCGCCGTCGAGCTCGAGCAGCCGGTCGCTCGCCCGCTGCCCGTACGCGATGACGTCGTCGATCGTGTCGCCGTACTTCCGCGTGAGGCCGGCGAGCAGCGCCCGACGCTCGTTGATGAGCTCGAGGTCGTGTCCCGCATCCGGTTCGAGGGACCCGAGGTAGCTCGACAGGCTCGCGGAGGCCTCGGTCGCCTGGATGCCCAACTCGGTCAGCTGTTCGAGCACCGGCTGCAGTTCGGCGTCGGAGCCGGCGACACGTTCGATCGCGCGGCGAGCGGACTCGACCAGTCCGACGACGTCGTGCACGCCGTCGAGGGACTCGCTGGACAGCGCCTCGTGCGCGAGCCCAGCGGACAGCCGGAGTTCCTCGAGGTTCCCGAGCCGCTCGGCACGCTCGGCGAGCTCGGAGTCCTCGCCCGGCTGCGGGTCGGCGGCCTCGATCTCGTCCGACGCCGCGCGGATGCGTTCGGCCTCGGCCACACGGTCGTCGCGGTCCCGGGTCAGCGTCTCGAGCTCACCGGCGTGCTGCTGCCAGGCGTCGTAGGCCTTGACGTAGCGCTGCAGGGCCTTCTCGAGCGCCGGACCGCCGAACCCGTCGAGGGCGGCACGCTGCGCGGTCGCCGAGGTCAGACGGATCTGGTCGGACTGGCCGTGCACCGTCACGAGCTGGTCGGCGAGCTCACCGAGCACCGCCACGGGGGCGCTGCGGCCGCCGACGGTCGCACGGCTGCGCCCCTCGGCCGACACCGTGCGCGTGAGGATGAGTTCGCCGTCCTCGACGGCGCCGCCGGCGTCCTCGACGCGTTCGGCGACGGCGTCGTGCTCCGGCAAGTGCCAGCGGCCCTCCACCACGGCGCTCGAGGCGCCACGGCGGACGGAACCGGCGTCCGCACGTGCACCGAGCAGGAGGCCGAGCGCGGTGACGATCATCGTCTTGCCCGCGCCGGTCTCCCCGGTGACGACGGTGAACCCGGGGCCGAGCTCGAGGGTCGTCTCACCGATGACCCCGAGGTCGGAGATCTGGATCTCCTCGATCACAGCTCGTCCTCGTCCGTCTGCGGTCCACGCCACCCGGCGACGGGCAGCTGGAACTTCGCGACGAGACGGTCGGTGAACGGGGCGTCCTTGAGGCGTGCGACGCGCACCGGGTCCGGCGAACGCCGCACCTCGACGCGCGCGCCGGGCGGGAGGTCGTGGGTCCGCCGACCGTCGCACCACAGCACACCGACGCCGCTGGTGCGTCGCAGGACCTCGATCGCGAGGGTGCAGTCCGGCCCGACCACGATCGGCCGGGCGAAGAGCGCGTGCGCGCTCAACGGCACCATGAGCAGCGCATCGACGTCCGGCCAGACGATCGGGCCGCCGCCGGAGAACGAGTACGCCGTGGACCCGGTCGGGGTGGACACGACGACTCCGTCGCAGCCGAACGACGACAGCGGACGACCGTCGACCTCGGTCACGACCTCGAGCATGCGCTCCCGCGAGGCCTTCTCGATCGTGGCCTCGTTCAGCGCCCACGATGAGTAGACGACCTCGTGCCCGACGACCACGTCGACCTGCAGGGTGACGCGTTCCTCGACGTGGTACTCGCCGGAGAGTGCCCGCTCGACGGTCGCGCGCAGTCCGTCCCGCTCGCTCTCGGCCAGGAACCCGACGTGGCCGAGGTTCACCCCGACGATCGGCGCTCCGGTCCCGCGAACGAGTTCGGCCGCACGCAGGATGGTGCCGTCGCCACCGAGGACGATGACGATCTCGAGCTGGTCGGACTGGACGTCCACGCCGAGGATGTCCACCTGCCCGACCGACGCCTCGGCCCGCCGGATGTCGGCGTACTCGTCGAAGGGCATCACCGGGACCAACCCGGCGGCGTGCAGCAGGTCGCAGACCTCGACCGCAGCGTCGATGGAGTCCCGTCGGCCCGTGTGGGACACCAGGAGGATGTGCCGGTCGTCGCTCATGCTGTCCCTTCCGCAAGTGCCGTGGCGCGGTCGATCCATTCTGTCGGATTGGCACCGACACCACGCTGGAAGCGCGCCAGGTACTCGTGGTTGCCGTGGGTGCCGACGATCGGGGACGCGGCGACGCCCGTCGTGCCGAGCCCGAGGTCCCAGGCGGCCCAGAGCACGTTCATCAGGGCGTCGCTGCGCAGCGCCGGATCGCGCACGATCCCCTCGCGGACACCCCCGCGACCGACCTCGAACTGCGGCTTCACGAGCAGGACGAAGTCGTCCGCCGGCACGGCCTCGGCCAGGGCGGGCAGCACGATCCGCAGGGAGATGAACGACAGGTCACCGACCACCAGACTCGTCTCGCCGGCGGCCGGGTCGAGCGCCGAGTAGTGATCGGCGGTGAGGTTCCGCGCGTTGACGCCCTCGACGACCGCGACACGGGAGTCCAGCGCGATGACGGGGTCGAGCTGCCCGTGACCGACGTCGAGCGCCACGACACGACGAGCACCGCGCGACAGGAGTACCTGGGTGAACCCACCCGTGCTCGCGCCCACGTCGAGCACCACGCGGTCGGTCGGGTCGACGCCGAACGTGTCGAGTGCGCCCACGAGCTTGCGCGCCGCCCGGGAGACCCATTCGTCCTCGGTGTCGACCTCGATCGCTGCCGCCGGCTGAACGGCCGCAGAGGGCTTCACGACCGCGGTCCCGGCCACCGTCACACGGCCGGCCTGGATCAGCTTGGCAGCAGCCGTGCGGGACTTCGCGAGCCCGCGGGCGGCCACGAGGGCGTCGAGTCGGACGGGCGACCAGACCTGTCCGACCACGGAGTCGTCAGGCACTCGCGGTGCCACCGCTCTCGAGCCGGGTGCGCAGCTCGTCGTGGAGCGCGGAGAACGCGTCGGCACGATCGGGCAACGGGAGCGCCTCGACCGCAGCGGTGCGCTGCGCGAAGTCGTCGGGTCCCTGCTCGTCGTTCGGCACGTCGCCCACGCTACTCGCCGCCGTACAGCTTCGGGTCGACGTCGAGGCCGTAGATCGCCAGCCCGGACTCCCAGATGAGTGCCGTCCCGGCGCGCAGCAGGTCGATCGGGTCGCCGTCGTCGAGCACTCGCACGACGTGCCCGCGCATCGCGACCGTGACGGCACCGACCGTTGCGTAACGGGTGCCGTCCGGGTCCTCGCGCCGGATCGTCACCGGGTACGGCTCGGACAGGCCGCGGAGGTCGGCGAGGATGAAGGTCGGACGCGAGCGCTGGTCGGCAGCGAGGACCTGCTTCGCCTTGTCGATGCCGGTCAGCACGAGGACGCTCGGGATGCCGGCGTCGTTCGCCCCCTTGATGTCGGTGTCGAGCCGGTCGCCGATGAACAGCGGGTGCTCCCCGCCGAACCGGGCGATGGCCGCGTCGAAGATCGGTCGCTCGGGCTTGCCCGCCACGACCGGCATCCGGCCGACGGCCTGGTGCACGGCGGACACGAGCGTGCCGTTGCCGGGCGCGATGCCGCGCTCGACCGGGATCGACCAGTCCATGTTCGTCGCGACCCAGGGGATCCCCGGATCGGCGAGCGCGAACGACGCCTCGGCCAGGTGCGTCCACCCGAGGTCGGGCGAGAACCCCTGGATGACGGCCGCCGGGGAGTCCTCCGCACTGGTCGTGACGGTGAAGCCAGCGGCCTCGACGATGCTGGTCAGCCCGAGGCCACCGGTGACGAGGACCGTCGACCCCGCCGGAACCAGGGTCTCGAGCAGACGTACTCCGGCCTGGGACGAGGTCACGACGTCGTCCTCGGAGACCTCGAGCCCGTAGCGCTCGAGGTGCTCCGCCACGTCGACCGGACGCCGCGAAGCGTTGTTCGTGATGTAGCCGACGCGCGCGCTCAGCGACGCATGGGTCAGTGCCTCCACCGCGTGCGGGATCGCGTTGCGCCCGCGGTACACGACGCCGTCGAGGTCGGTGAGGACGACGTCCACACCCTCCGTCGGCGGCTTCGGCACGTCAGTCTGCTGCTGAGCCGTCGACGTCGGTGGGGTTGTCGTCGTCGATCTCGCCGAGGTCGTCGTCGGGGTCGTCGTGCTCGGGGCCGGGGTCGCCGAGCGGCTCGAGCTGGTCGGGCTCTCCGGGCTCGTCGCCGTCGTGTCCTTCGACTTCTTCCTCGACCACATCAACTGTCTCCCAAGCGTTCTCGTCGGCGACCTCTGCCAGGGCCTCGGCAGCGCGGTCGACACGGGCCCACCACTCGTCGGCCTCGTCCTGACGGCCGAGCTCCTCGAGCGTGGCCGCGTAAGCACTGTAGAGGGCCGGAGACCAGGTGTACGCAGTGGACGGGTCGAGCTGTGGAATCTCAAGCTCGCCGAGAGCGGCTGTGGGATTCCCGAGGTCGAGCCGAGCACCGGACATGGCGATCGCCAGCTCGACCTGCACGGGGGTGTCGAGCGCAGCGCGGTCGACGGACCGCCCCAGCTCGAGCGCTCGCTCCGGGCGACCCAGGCCGCGCTCGCAGTCCACCATCATCGGGAGCTGGTCGTTCCGACCCGAGATGCGTCGGTAGGTGCGCAGCTCGCGGAGCGCCGTGGCGAAGTCACCGAGACGGTACGCGGTGATCGCGGCGGTCTCACGGACCACGCCGACGCGGCCGGCACGACGAGCAGCGCTCAGGGCGTGCTGGTTCGCGGTCTCCGGGTCGTCGTCGACGAGCATCGCCGCAGCGACGAGGTGGCGTGCCACCCAGTCGGCGTTCTCCTTGCTGAGGGTCTTCAGCTCGGCGCGGGCGACCTTGTCGAGGTCACGCGCGTCGATCTCCTCGGGGATCTCCGGGTCGTCGTGCCGCGGGCGGATCGACTTGGTGCCGTACGGGTCGCGGTCTTCCCAGTCATCGCGTGAGGACTCACCGAACCGAGCACCGGCGTGACGGCTGCCGTCACCGAAGCGCTGCCGGTCGTCTCGGCTGCCGCGGTCGCGGTCGGGACCACCACGGAACGGACGGTCACCATCACGGCGCGGGCGGTCTGCGCCACCGCGGGACGGACGGTCACCGTCACGACGGGCACGGTCGTCGTTGCTGCGGAACGGACGATCACCATCACGACGGGGACGGTCGTCGTTGCTCCGGAACGGACGGTCACCATCACGACGCGGCCGGTCAGAGCCACCGCGGAACGGACGGTCACCATCACGGCGAGGGCGGTCGTCGTTGCTGCGGAAGGGACGGTCGCCGTCACGACGGGGACGGTCACCGTCACGCGCCGGACGGTCCGAACGGAACGGACGATCGCCATCCCGACGCGGACGATCATCGTTGCTGCGGAAGGGGCGGTCACCGCCACGAGGACCATCACCGCGCGGCGGCCGGCTGGAGTCGTCGCGATCGCCGCGCCAGGCGGGTCGACGCCCCCCATCGCGGAACGACCGGTCGCCGTCGCGGAACGGACGTCCGCCATCGCGGGCGGGACCGCCGCTGCGGGCAGTGCGATCACCGTCACGACGAGGGGCGTCACGACGCTCCCCCTCACGACGTTCGAAGTCACGAGGACCGGACGACCAGCGGTTCCCACCGTCGCGCCGAGGACCCCGGTCGCCGTCACGGCGAGGTCGGTCTCCGCGGTCGCCGTCGTTCCGCCGCTGATCGTCGTCGTTCGCCACCGTTGCTCCTCATTGCGTGCCCGAGCTCGTGTCCGGGCGATCGTCCGCTGTGTCGTTGTGTTGGCGCCGCTCCGGTCGCCGGTTCCCCGTCCCCAGTCCATCACGAACCGGTGCACGAGTCGAGCGACCCACGGCAGAAACAGAAGTAGCCACCGGCCTCCCGAGAACGAGGGTCTCCCCTGCGAGTTCTCGATGGAGGGCCGATGGCCACATCTTCTATCTAAATTAAGTCCGGCGGCGTCCTACTCTCCCACAAGGTCCCCCTTGCAGTACCATCGGCGCTGAGAGGCTTAGCTTCCGGGTTCGGAATGTGACCGGGCGTTTCCCTCTCGCTATGACCACCGGAACACCT